>Ga0335085_10003864_pt1 | contig 25381 bp, 19 predicted proteins | sample Lox_Sample_45_FD_206712 | JGI IMG/M metagenome (GOLD analysis project Ga0335085, IMG submission 206712) | Soil microbial communities from Loxahatchee National Wildlife Refuge, Florida, United States - Lox_Sample_4.5 | ecosystem: Environmental > Terrestrial > Soil > Wetlands | place: USA...
AATCCTCACATTTCTCAGGAGAGAGTGGAAGGCCTGAACCTTGAAGCGCTCGACATGTTTACTTTTACCAAGGCAATAATCCTTCACCGAAAAAACGGGAAGCCAATAGATCAAATTCTCGGTTTCCGGATCAGGTAACTTTATGCAAAACCATTTTAGAGCGCCCACCACCTATTTCCTTGCGGAAGGCAAAGAGAATTTAGCGGAATGCCTCGCCGTTGCCTTCGATGCTGCAAGAGAACACAACATCGGGAAAATTATCATTTTCACGGCGGAGGGGGAAGGGATACGTTTGGCGATCGAGAATTTCCGTTCACAACCACAGTTTCAGGGCATAAAACTGGTCGGTGTTACCTTCCCGAAGGGAAAACGCTTTACTGATGCTACTGGTCGTCCGAGACGTGTCGAGATACCGCCTGACTTGGAGAGCCAATTTCAATCCCAGGGTGTTCCTATCATTAGGGCGCACTTACCATTCGATCCGATCTTGCCCCCCTTTGGTGATCGAGGCGTCCTTGCTCAGGACCTTAGCCTTGTCGGAGACGCGCTCAATATGTTTTGTGGGAGCATGAGTCTCTGTGTCCAGGCGGTCGTTCTCGCCTGTGACGCGGGAGCAGTCGGGATAGGTGAGCACGTTATCGCGTTGACATCAGACACCGCAATCCTCGCGCGAGCTTCCTGTACTCGCCGGATGTTATCGAGTTTAGTCATTAGGGAGATCCTTTGCAAGCCAGCTATACTGACGATAGGCAGGAAGGAAGTTGCAGAAAAACTGATCGATGCAACCGCTGAAACTCAACCTAAAGCCATCGGCGCTGGCAAGCCGCGGAAGGGAACCTCAGGTACTCAGCCATAATCCACGCGGGGCCATGGTCAGCGTAGTTCTGACCGTGGGCCCTTCTCTTGCCTGATGCGCCAACAGCAGTTGAAGGTAGTCAACCCGAATAGGGCACGAGCAACGGCGATCGTTCTCTGCCGTGACAAGAGCTTTTGCTTCAGTTGAATCTTGCCTAATGGGGTTTACCCATGTCGTTCCAACCTGGATCGCAGCTTCACTATCATTCCAATTTCATTGTTGCACGCCAGCATCCGAGCAGGACGGCTTGGAGCGAACTTGTCAAAGTGGTACGTTCTTGGATCAAGTTCGTCACTGGAACAGATGAGGGCCTTTTCGGAGAATGGTTCTTTAACGGAGGGCAATGGTTAGACCCTCCTGCCCAACGCATGCATGTGGAAACAGCGCAGGAGATTGGCGTAGGGAGTGCGCAATCACCGGAATTCTGGGCACTAAGATATGAGCATGCCTGTAATGAAGTACAGTTCAGGCAGTGGAGAACGGATATAGGGGTATCGACCCATCCCCGCGGGTTCCAGTTCAGCGTCACAACTTCCCATTGGCTATTACCGGGGTATATAGGAAAGGAACCGGATGCACCAGTCCCGACAGCGCCGGGCGTCGTTGGTTCGCTCCTGCGTTCCAGAGAGTGGATCTGTGCGGCGGGTTCCGAGCCGCTCTTTGCAAGACCAAGAATAATCCGAAGCGGTGAGGGTCAATTGCTGTATGACCGTTTGGCTGCGGCTGATAGAGCATGCCCCATTGTTTTGGTTTCGCGAACTGCGGTCGAGGATAAACCCGCCCTTGCAGTCGACACGCTTGCAAAGCACTTGGGTGGCACGGCAGCTGTCTATGTGGCAGAGTCCAACGCCTTGGGATCTGAATGGGATGCGTGTCTCCCCACATCTTTTCGATGCCACAACGGCATGGTTCGAGTATATCAGCCGGGTGTGAGGTTCGATAATGTGAAGGACGCGCGTCGGCACCGTTACTTTACTATCGAGCAAATTGAAGAACTCACGGACGAAGAAGTCAGAAAGATGATCATCCGAGGGATTGCCCGCAGGACAAGTGTTGTTAGTCACGAAGGATTGACGAGCATTGAGGACATTCAAGTTAAGCGCAGAGACGCCCGTCTACAAGCTCTGCGAAGAGTCGCCGACGATATTCCGGGCAAAGATGAGCTGATCCAACTCCTCGACCAGAATAATAAAGAGCTTGAAGCTGAGAAAAAACGTCTTGAATTGGAGAATGTAGGCCTTCGGGACCAATTTGACAATTTGGAATTACAAGTCGACGAACGTGATACGGAAATCGCCCGCCAGAATCGGCAGATTCAATTGCTAGGTCCTACGGTGGGCGCCTTGGAAGGTGAGTTGGCCCTTATGCGGGGGAAGCTTTCTACGTTCGAGAAAATGTCGTCTTTACCCTCCACGGTTAGTGAGGTTGTCGATTTAATTTCAAAACTATATCCTGCGAAGTTAGTGTTCACGAAGGAGGCGATAGCTTCTACAAAAGACCGGCAAGATTCTTTGGCTCCAATTGCCTGGGAGCATTTCTGGGCTATGTCGACCACTCTCCATAGTCTTGTCTTTTCGGAAAGGGCAAACAGGTCAAACTTCCAAGCCCGATTCAAGAACCTCACTGGCCTCGACCTGAGCATGACCGAGGGCAAAATGACAAAGAATGATAACAAGCTTATGGCACTTCGCCGTCAGATTTACGAAGGTGTGCAGATCGACATCACCCCGCACTTGAAATACGGGGTCGAGGACCCGAAGCTGTTGCGAATTCACTTCTTTATCGATGAAAGCAAGTCACGTTTCGTGGTCGGACACTGCGGAGGACATCTCGACACATCCGGCACTCGCCGACGATAGTTGGAAGCTATAGCCAGCGCATTCCTAATTGCGTTCTTACCCGGAACGAGCACGTCGCATATTGACACAATTGGACGGGATGGCGCTTCGGCCACCTACATTCGCTTTCCACAAAAGGGGACCTAAAGGTCCGCACGAAGCCCCTCGATAAAGTCGGCACGGATTCGATCACACAGCTTTGAATCTCACCTTTCGGTGCCAAGCAAGGTGAATTGGATCTGGCCTGAGAGTTCTATCTTCCGGCAGTTGAAGTCGTTTGCCGTGGTAGCTCGCGAGTAGACCATCTTCGTTCGGCCCTGCTTCTGCAAATTGCCCCACTGCAACGATAATGCGATAGTCATCTGCAATCGACCATAGGCCCTGATCGAATGTCCAATGGGCGTTTTTCGATAATGCGATTCCATTGCGCGGGTCGTTGTTTCGGCTGTCTCGAAACTCATGAATATGGGCACCATCAACTATGCTGCCGGCGGTAATTGTGGTAAGCCGGTAGGCGGTTAATGCGCAGGTGAAATTGTACGCGCTCACAACCCTGATCCTGAACCGCGCTTCTCGCCCCGCCTGTTGGGTTTCTTCGGGTGAATTGAAGGCAGCGTTTTGCTCAATCTCGTGGCGGCTGGGAAGCGGCAAGCCGATCATTGCATACAACGCTATTTGCTCTGATGGTCGGAAATATTTTGCGATAAGGATGTGCCGGGCTTTCTCGCGAATTGCAGTGTCCTGCAGGGCGGCGACCAAATCGCTGGGGAGCTTTGCGAATCGGGTCATCATTCTGTCAGGCGACGGACTGCCTTGCTGGTCGAGGACGCTCCATATTCCGTCACCTGAAAGATGATGGAAAGGTAGGCGCACATCGGGCCGCTGGGGCCGTCTTTCTGCAACGATGGTCCAGTAGGTATAAAAGCGGAATGCCAGCTCCGGCGACAAGGGTAGAACGCCTTGAGGAAGGCTCTCCTTCTCCACTAAATCACACAACACAAGGAGCAAAAGTGGGTTGTGCGGCGCGGGATCGCCGCGGGCGCGGTCAATCCGCAATTTCGAGAATTTGGAAAGCCGGCAATCAGGTCTGGTCATGGGGGATAGGCGGGAGACAGTAGACAGGAGTCAGGAGACATAAGCCAGAAGTAAGGATGAGGAGAAAACCGGCCAAAATCTGGCGAGGACTGAGGAATGGGGCTATACTGAACCCATGCAGATCACGGTGGAATTGCCCAAGGACATCGCCCAACGTCCCGACCCGGCGCGCGAGGCGCTAGAAGCTCTCGCCATCGAAGGCTATCGCTCCGGGGCGCTTACCTCCTTCGAGACCCAGCGGCTTCTGGGTTTTGAGACCCGCTATGAGCTCGATGGATTCTTGAAGGCTCACAACATCTGGGAACATGCCTACAATGTTGAGGATTTCGACCGGGACTGCGAGACGCTCGAAGGCCTGGAAGACAAGAAGCGACCCGAAGCGGAACGCCCGGCATGATCGTTGTCGCCGACGCTTCGCCTCTGAACTATCTTGTGATGATCGATCAAATCGGTCTGCTCCCCGTCCTCTATCAACAAGTCCTGATTCCTGAAGCTGTGCTCGCCGAGCTGCGGCGGCCCCGCGCGCCGAAGTCGGTGGGCCTCTGGATTGCAACCCCTCCACCCTGGCTGGAAGTCTGCGCGGTCCACGGAGTCCCCGACGAGGGTCTTCTGACGCTCGATCCGGGTGAGCGCGACGCCATTCTGCTCGCTCTGGAGCGAGGCGTTGGAGTGCTTCTGATTGACGAGGCGGAAGGCCGCCGCGAGGCCGAACGGCACAACGTACGGGTGGCAGGTACGCTGGCGGTTCTCGAACAGGGCGCCCGCCGCGGGCTTATTGACCTGCCCGCCGCGATCGAACGCCTACGGCAAACGAATTTTCGCTTGAGCTCCAACCTAATCCAGAAGGCGCTGAACCGGGACGCCAATCGGAAAAACCGAAATCGATGATGGCCAAAGGTGGCGCATCGGAAACAATATCGGCAAGGCTGCGTACCCAAACGCCGGGCAAGTCAGGATGCCGCCGCTATCCGTTGCGCGTTGGGCGGGCCGCCATGGTTTGGGCGCGGGTGGAGCTTTCGGCGCGGCGCGCGCCAGTTTGTAGCGGCGGTCTCCGACCGCCGGTCGGCGATCGGAGATCGCCGCTACAGCGAATGCCGACGCGTTGCTTTACCAAGCCATTGACCGGATTAATCTTCATCCGCTGCGTGCGCCAGCGGAAGACACGGTTGGGGGGAGGGTAGCCCCGTCCAACAATTTTGACCCAAAAGGATTCCTCGGTTGTAGCGCTGACCTTTAGGTCAGCACGTGCCGACCTAAAGGTCGGCGCCACGCGCTTCGCGGCCGGGTAAGATTATTCTTGACCACGAGGAAACTCACGGTAGAATCGAGTACCGCGCGTCACGGTAGTGTCTCAGTCAGATGTCGAGGCGGCTTTACGCCGCCATTTGGCGAGGGTATCCTCGCCGCGACATCCTTGAACTGAGACACAATCCGCGCCAGTGATTTTTTTTGCCAACCAGCGAAAAGGCAACGACACACTTCGGAGGGCCTGTACAGCCATGAACTCTTCCATTCCAACCTCGACTACCCGCCGTAATTTCTTTGCCACCGCCGGTAAATTGGCGGCGGTTTCGGCTTTGGCCAACGTGGCCATTCCCCCCGTCCACGCTGCCGGCAGCGACCTGATCCAGGTAGCCCTGATCGGCTGCGGCGGACGAGGGGGCGGCGCCGCGGCGAACGCGCTATCCGTCAAGCGCGGTCCCACCAAGCTGGTCGCCATGGCCGACATATTCCCGGAGCGGCTCGATAAAACCCGGAATAAATTACAGCAGCAGTTTGCCAGCCAGATGGAGGTGCCGCCGGATCGGCAGTTCCTCGGTTTCGACGCCTATAAGAAAGCCATGGATTGTCTGAAGCCGGGGGATATCGCCATTTTCGCCACGCCACCAGCGTTTCGCTGGGTGCATTTCACCTATGCCATCGAGAAAGGCCTGAATGTCTTCATGGAGAAGCCGCTCACGGCCGACGGCCCCACCAGCAAACGCATGTTCAGCCTCGCGCAAGACGCTTCCGCCAAGAACCTCAAGGTCGGGGTGGGATTGATGTCGCGTCACAACCGGGCGCTCCAGGAACTGGCCAAGCGGGTCCATGACGGCGAGATCGGCCAGATCATCCTCGAAAGGGGTTACCGGATGCATGGGCCCGGCGGATACTTCTCCTCGCTTCCCAAACCTGCCGGGATTACCGATCTGCTCTACCAGGTGCAGCGCTTCCACAGCTTCATCTGGGCCAGCGGCGGCTGCTTCAATGACTTCTATATCCACATCGTCGATCATCTCGGATGGATGAAAAATGAGTGGCCCGTGAAGGCACAGGCGCTGGGCGGCCGCCAGTACAAGGTGAGTCCCGAAGGCGTCGCGTACGTGGACCAGAATTTCGATACGTATTCGGTGGAATATACATATTCCGATGGCACGAAGTTCTTTTTCGACGGGCGGACCATCGCGGGATGCGAGCAGATCTATACGAGCTGCCTGCACGGCACCAAAGGATCGGGGATCGCTTCCAAGCACGGCGATTGCGGGCTACCCTCCAGCCTCTATAAGGGTCAGATGACGACCGCCGACATGATCTGGGAATCCCAGGTGAACCCGGAAGAGAAGGATCCCTATCAAAACGAATGGAACGACTTGGTGGATGCCATTCGCGACGACAAGCCCTACAACGAGGTTAAACGCGGCGTGGAAGCGAGCCTGGTGTCGAGCATGGGCCGCATGGCTGCCCACACCGGCCGGGAAATCACGTTTGACCAGATGCTGAATTGCGAGCACGAAATGGCGCCGGGTGTGGACAAGTTCACCATGGATTCCCCGGCTCCACTCATTGCTGATGCCAACGGAAGATATCCTGTGCCGCAGCCTGGCATCGTGACCACGCGCGAATACTGAGCGGCCGGCCGCCTAACGTTTACGGACGATCTGACGTCGCAATCCCCACTCTCCGAGCCTGCGCTGGTTCGCGAACTGAGCGGCTTCCCTCTCCCCCAGGGTGTCCGTTTCGTTAGGGCTTTGGTTGAGAACGATTCGCCTCATCCCTTCGGTTGCAATGGCACGCCGCGCGCGTATAATCGCTTGCCATGACTTCAACTGACCCCCCAGATTCCCCTAATCTCTACCTTTTATTCGTACTTAATCTGATTCGCAAAGTCTTCGGGCAGGTGCAGTGGCAAGCGCCCGAGTGGATCCATTGGATCGGCCGTCAGTTCCGCAATGGCGGCCGATATCTGGTCGCCGACAAGAAACGCCTTATGATCGGCGCACTCGCTTTGGCAACCGTCGTGGGAGCGCTTGCCTGGTACCATTTCCGGCCCCGACCGCATTACATTCTATACCTCGTTACCGCTCCCCAACTCACCGAGTATAACGAGAATGGCATCCCGTCCATCCATCCCCTCACGGTCGACTTCGAAGAGGCGGCAGCGAAACCACTCATGGATTCAAATTCAATGCGCCCGTGGGTCGCTACGTTTTCCTGTGGGTCAAAGACGGAGTGCAGGGGATCGGCGGCTACATCTCCGGCAAGCCTTTCACCGCAACCATTCAGGTAACGCCGTACCGGCAGGCGCTCACGTTCCTCGGCACGGGCGCGCTGCTGCCTCTCGCGGGCGACAAGAAGGTCGGCTTCCTCGTCCGTGATGTGGACAAAGTCCAAATTGAGGTGGGAAGGGTGCTTCCTAACCAACTCCAGCACCTCGCACCACAAAGGAATTGCGGAGTTCCGCTTCAAGGCGAATGCCATCCTCGGACCCGCATCGCTGAAGTTTTCCGCCACCCGGGGCAGATCCGACGCCCATATCGAAGAGAGCGTGAGCGTGCGGCCGGCGATTGCCTACCGCACCCAACTGACTCTCGGGAGTTTCGACAGTGCGAGCACCTCCGTGCCTCTCCACCGCGATCTCTATCCCGAGCGCCGGTCTGTGGAAGCTTCCGTTTCCGCACTTCCGCTGGTTTGGGGTGAAGGCCTGATCGCCTATCTGGATGCGTACCCTTATCCCTGCACGGAACAACTGGTCAGCAAGGGGTTCGCCGCGTTGCTGCTGGCCTCCCGGCCGGAGTTCGGCGCGGTCAAGACGCGCGACCCGCAGCCCATCGCCGGAACACTTGCCATGTTGCAGAGCCGCGAGAACGATTCCGGGGGCATCGGGCTGTGGACGTCATCGCCGCAGACGGCGGAATTCCCAACTGTGTACGCCGCCCACTTCCTGCTGGAAGCACGCGAGCGAGGACAGAAGGTGCCGTCCGAGATGGTGACCAGTCTTAATGAATGGCTTACGCGTTCTTCGACCGCAACATGCCTACCTCGGAAGTCAATCAAGGCCTGGAAGTCATTCATGAGTTTCTCGACGCGAACGGCAATGTGACCACGAAGGTCAAGGTAGGCGAGGAGTTCTGGGTGCGTCTGCGCCTCAGAACGACGAATCGCGACCGCCTAAGTCAGATCGCCGTGGTGGATCTCTTGCCCGGCGGCGTCGAACCCACGCTCGATCGTCAATTGGGACCGGGCACCGACTGGGCACCCACGTATGTCGACCGGCGCGATGACCGGGTCGTCTTCTCCGGAGACGCCACGAAGAACGCGGCAACCTACGTCTACAAAGTAAGAGCCACCAACGCCGGAGTGTTCCAGGCGCCTCCCGCCTTCGCGGAAGGCATGTACAACCGCCAGATCACCGGCATGAGCCAGGCGGCAAATTTGGAAATAGTGAAACCCTGATGACCGGACGCGTTAAAAAATGGTGCGCGATTGTCAGCCTGCCGGCAATCCTTCTCCTGATCCGCCTCTACCCGTGGCGACCTTTGAGAGATCTGGTCCCGCAATCAACAACCATCTGGTCCGCGGACGGCGAACTGCTCCGCGCCACTCTTGCCTCCGACGGCCAGTACCGCCTGTGGACTCCGCTCAGTCAGATGTCTCCGGCCCTGGTCAATGCGTTCCGGCTTAAGGAAGACCGCTGGTTTTACTTGCACCCTGGGGTCAATCCGTTCTCGCTGGTGCGCGCCGCGCTCAAGACTTGGCGAGGCCAGGGCCGGCAGGGCGGTTCCACGCTCACCATGCAACTCGCCCGGCTGCTAAATCACCTGAACACCAAGACGCCGGCGGGCAAGCTGGAGCAATCGGCCGTGGCTTTATGGCTGGAAGCGCGTTACTCCAAGCGCAGCATTCTTGAGGCCTACCTGAATCTGGCGCCGTTCGGCGGCAACATCCAGGGGGTGGGCGCGGCCAGCCGCATTTACTTTGGCAAACCTCCATCGCAAATCGATCTGGGCGAGGCGATCACGCTTGCGGTCATTCCGCAGCGACCTGCCAGGGCCGGGCGGAGTCTGCCCCAAAGCCGGCTCTTGTCCGCGCGTGCTCAACTCGCCAACTTCTGGATCCATAAGAACCGCCCGACGAACTCCGAGCGCCGTCAACTCGAACTGCCGATTCTTGCACAGGCCGATTCCGCTCTGCCCCTGCACGCTCCGCACTTCACCGACGCCATCCTGCAAGCCAACCCCGGCCTTTCCGGTCCCATTGCCACCACCCTGGACGCAGGCCTTCAGCGCCTGGTGGAACGGCAGATGGACCGCTACCTCAATCAGTTCGGCGACCGGGGAATCCGCAACGCGGCGGCCCTGCTGGTGGACTACCGCGACATGTCCGTGAAATCCTGGGTGGGCTCGGCCGATTACACAAACCAGGCAATTCACGGTCAAATCAACGGCGTCCTCACCAAGCGGTCACCCGGTTCAACGCTGAAGCCCTTTATTTATGCTTTGGCGCTGGATCAGGGCGTGCTTCACCCGCGCACCATCCTGCGAGACGCGCCCACTTCGTTCGGCCCGTTTACGCCGGAGAATTTCGATGGCAACTTCGTAGGCCCCATCCCCGCGCAGGACGCGCTTATTCGCAGCCGCAACATTCCGGCGGTCTGGATCGCCACTCAGCTCCGGCAACCCGATCTCTACCAGTTTCTGCAAACCGCGGGCATAAGTAATATGAAGCCCGAATCGCACTACGGACTGGCATTGGCGCTGGGCGGAGGCGAAGTAACCATGGAGGAACTCGCGGGCCTCTACGCCATGCTGGCAAACCGCGGTGTGCTGCAGCCCCTGCGCACCAGGCCGTCGGAAGTCAGGCGCGAGGGGATGCGTCTGCTCAGTCCGGAAGCCAGCTTTATCACCGTCGATATGCTTAGCCACAATCCCCGGCCGGGCGAAGACGCGTCTCTGGCCCCCCGCGGCCGATGGCCAATCGCCTGGAAAACCGGCACTTCCTGGGGCTTTCGCGACGCATGGTCCGCAGGCATCGTGGGGCCCTTCATCCTGGTGGTCTGGATCGGTGACTTCGAAGCCCAGGGCAACCCGAGTTTCGTGGGCGTCGACGCCGCCGCCCCGCTGTTCTTTCGGATTGCCGATGCCCTGAATCTCCAAAAACCCGACGAAGTCATCAAGCCTCCGGAACCACCACCGGGGGTAAGCAGAGTGGAAGTCTGCGCGGAGAGCGGCGACCTGCCCAACAAATACTGCCCCCAAACCGTCGAGACCTGGTACATCCCCGGCAAATCGCCCATTCGGGTAAGCCAGTTACACCGCGCGGTGACGCTCGATATTGCCACCGGGCTCCCCGCCTGCCCACCCTATGCCCCGAACCAAACCCGCCAGGAGATTTTTGAATTCTGGCCGTCCGATATGATGAAGTTATTTCGCGAAGCCGGCATGCCCCGCCGCAAAGCTCCCGCCATGCCTGACTGCGCTGTGGACGACTCGAGCGGCATCCCGAAAATCACCACGCCGCTGCGAGGCTTGACCTACACCTTGCGCCACAAATCCGGCGCGGAAACCATTCCGCTCGAAGCCAGCACCGACGCGGACGTGGAGAGCGTTTTCTGGTTTGACGGCGCAGCCTTGATCGCCAAGTCCCCGGCAACCCACGGAGCCATCCCCTGGACCCCGGCAACGGACGGCATCCACCTGATCCGCGTCATCGACGACCACGGCCGCACGGCCGAACGCGATATTAACATCCGATTCACTGATTGAACGCCGCGCGCTCCCCAATCTCGATAATTAACTCCGTGGCGCTGAATTCTCCCGTGCCGACGCGGCTGCCGTTTAGGCCGACCGTCTTGGACTTTTCGAAAGTCGGCGGGAGCGGACGCCTTACATCACATCAGTTCTGCCTTCTGGCCAGTCCTTGACGGCATGCGGAGATTAGCCTTAATCTTCGTCCGGGCCTTCGCCAGTGCAGACTCCACGTTGCTGGCCCGCCCCATCATGCGTAAATCATCTTTCTCGAATCCGCTGCTGGCCACGTTGGCAACGCTCTTTGCCGGTGCCACCATTCTTTACAGCGGACTATGGATGTACAACAACACCCGGCAACCTCCGGTGGAATTGGGTTTTGATGACCACTACCTTAAGGCCGAGCATTGCGACCTTGTTGATGGTGTCTATAGTGGAAGCCCCGCTGAGAGGGCCGGATTAAGGGCGGGAGATCGAATAGTTGAGATCAACGGTCGCCCACTTGAGAACGCTTCCTACATGGGGGACGTCTGGGCCGCACACCACCCTGGCGACGCGGTCGAGTTAACGATCCAACGTGCTCAGATTTCTCCGCCGTTTGTCATCAAAGGTGTATTTCGGGCCCCTGGGTCCGCCTCCAAAGAGGGAAGGGTAGGGGAGGATGTGGGCCAGGACATCGTCAACACCTTTCCCATCGTGTTCTTGGTGGTTGGGTTGGCGATCTTGTTTTTTCGCCTGGAAGATCCCAACGCTTGGCTGTTGGCTTTGATGTTCGCAAGCACGATCTCCATCGCGGATCCCACGGGTGATTGGCGAGGACTGGGCCCATCCTGGCGAACGTTCGCCATGGCTTACCGGACGATCTTCAATGGCCTCGATCCACCGGTGTTCTACTTCTTCTTCGCGGTGTTCCCGGCGCGGTCACCCCTTGACCGTCGTGCTCCGTGGTTGAAGTGGGCAGGGTTGGTGTTGGCCTTTTGTTGGGCGCTGCCAGGATTGGGGACAGGCGACTTGCGAGAGCCCGTGGTTCTTGTCAGGCTGGTGGGGGAGCACACTGCCAACCTGATTCGATTGTCTTGCACTTACGGGTTCGTGCTGTTGGGTTTCCTCTCGCTGATTTGGAATGCCCTTCGTGCCGCCGATCCTGAGGTGCGCCGCAAGATTCGGGTCATTCTCTGGGGGACGCTCGCTGGCATCACGCCGATTGCGCTTTTACGTGCTGCCGCCGACTTCTTAGGGTTCCGCCCCCATCTCCCCATCTGGGGTCTTGCCGTAATGGTGCTGTTGCTGTTTCTATTTCCCCTCTCCTTTGCCTACGCCGTGGTAAAGCACCGGGTGCTCGAGATTCCGGTTTTGCTCAGGAGGAGCGCGCGGTACCTGCTGGTGCAAAGGGGCTTCTCCATTCTGCTCGCTCTCGGGAGTGTTGCGGTGACGGTAGCTTTTGCTCTCTCTATTGCTCGTTATCTGGAACCCCTCACCCGAGCCGCCGTGCCGGGAGGCATCGCCTTGGGGACCGGCTTCGGTACGCTCCTGCTTTGGGCTGGAACCAGCGTGCACAAGGGGGTGGGAGGCAGGATTGACCGGGCATTCTTCCGCAACTCTTACGACGCCCGCATGATCTTGGAAGACCTGACGGAGCGAACCCGAACGGCGACGGATCGGCAGGAACTGGCGGCACTGATCGAGCACCATCTGAATCAGGCACTCCAGCCCATCTCCTTGGTGGTCTATCTCGAGACCCTAGACAATCAATTATCTGCCGCGCGCGGCAAAGTTACACCGCAACTCGAAACGATTCTTGCCACCGAGCCCACCTTAATTGATCTGACGCGAAGCGGCCAGCCCAGGGAAGTCCCAGGGGAGAGGCGGGATGATACATCCCAGCCTTTTCTCCTGGCGGCTCTTCAGCCCGACTGCCTGGTACCCATGTTGGGACGCAACGGCCGGCTGGTGGGCTTGCTGGTATTGGGTCCCCGTCTTTCGGAGGAGTCCTATTCGGGTGAAGACAAACGCTTGCTCGCATCGGTAGCGAGTCAGGCGGGAGTGGCGCTCGAAAGCATTCGACTGGGGGAGAAGATCGCTGAGCGAATTGAGGCGGACCGTCGCGCGGCCCAGGAAATGGAGTTCGCGCGGCAGGTGCAAACCCGGCTCTTTCCGCAAGAGTTGCCGGTGATGGAGACGCTCGAATACCGGCCCGCCTGCATCCCCGCACGGCAGGTGGGTGGGGACTATTATGACTTTCTGGAACTTCGACCCGGTCGCCTGGGGCTTGTGCTGGCGGACATCGCGGGCAAAGGCGTGTCTGGAGCTCTGCTGATGGCCAATCTGCAAGCCAACCTGCGCAGTCAATACGCGATGGCCGTCGAGGACCTGCCGCGACTGCTCACTTCGGTCAACCGCTTGTTTTACAGGAGCACCGACGAGGCCAGTTATGCCACCCTATTCTTCGGGGATTACGACGACTCCAGCCGCTGGCTGCGTTATGTGAATTGCGGACACCTGCCACCACTCCTGCTGCGCGCGGATGGACACCTGGAACGATTAACAGCTACAACCACCGTGCTGGGATTATTCGAAAAGTGGGAATGCGCAGTGGCGGAGGTCCGGCTTGCCGCTGGAGACACCATAGTCCTTTACACCGACGGCGTCACAGAAGCGGAGAACCCCGAAGGTGAGCAATTTGGCGAGTCACGCCTTATCGAGAAGATGCTCGCCCAACGCCACCTGCCTGTCCCCGCTCTGCTCGAACACATCGTGGCGGCAACGCAAAAGTTCAGCGATGGCGAACAGGCAGATGATATCACCCTGGTGCTAGCACGGTGCAGATCCTAGGAACACAAGGCAACCTAAGCGACCCCCTCAAAGTTCATCAGGCTCTGCGGCAAACGCGGTCACGGCTTCACAAATGTCACCGCCCCTTCCGACGCGGAGGACACCAGTGCTGCATATTTGGCGAACACACCTCGCTTGTAACGCGGCTCGGGAGCTTTCCAGTTCGCCATGCGCTTCTGGATATCGGCGTCGGAGACTCCCATATCAAGCCGGCGCTTTCCGATATCGAACACGATAGTGTCGCCGTCGGCTACGGCAGCGATGGGCCCTCCGCAGGCAGCTTCCGGCGCCACATGGCCTGCCATCAGCCCGTGCGTTGCCCCGCTGAATCGGCCGTCGGTGAGCAGAGCCACTGAATCGCCCAAGCCTGCACCGACAATGGCCCCGGTTACACCCAGCATTTCCCTCATGCCCGGGCCGCCGCGTGGACCTTCGTAGCGAATCACCACCACATCTCCGGCCTTGATGCTCTTACCCGTCACAGCGCGCATGGCGTCTTCTTCACAATTAAAAACGCGCGCCGGCCCGCGATGCTGGGTGCGTTCGTATCCCGCTACCTTGATGACGCAACCCTCCGGCGCGAGGTTCCCTTTCAGGATGACCAGACCGCCGGTCTTCTTGATGGGATTGGAAACGGGCCGCACCACCACCTGCCCGGGAGTTTCGGTGACGCGGGCGGCTTCCTCCGCAATCGTCTTGCCCGTGGGGGTCATCTGCGTGCCATCCAGCAAGCCGGCCTCCAGCAGTTTCTTGGCGATCAAAGGAATTCCTCCGGCGTGATGCACATCCACGGCTACGAAACGCCCGCCGGGTTTCAAATCCGCGATGATGGGCGTGCGTGAACTGACCACATCAAAGTCTTCAATCGCCAGGGGCACATTGGCTTCCCGCGCCATGGCGAGCAGGTGCAGCACGGAGTTGGTGGAGCCGCCGGTGGCTGCCACGCTGGCAATGGCATTTTCAAAGGCCCGGCGCGTGAGGATATCGAGCGGCTTCACTCCGCGCTTCAGCAGATCCATGACGATCTGGCCACACTGAAAGGCGGCTTCATCCTTCTTCGAATCCAGAGCGGGGATGCTGTTCAACCCCATGGGAGACAGGCCGATGAATTCCATTACCGTTGACATGGTGTTGGCAGTGAACTGCCCTCCGCATGCGCCCGCCCCCGGACACGCGTGGTCTTCCAGATCTTTTAACTCCGCGTCCGTCATCAACCCGGCGGCGTTGGCGCCTATGGCTTCGTAAACATCGCCCACCGTCACGTCGCGGCCCTGGAAGCGGCCCGCGGCAATGGATCCTCCGTAAAGCAGCACGCTTGGAACATTCAGCCGGATCAGCGCCATGGCTCCGCCGGGGATCGTTTTGTCGCAACCCACCAGCGCCACCATGGCGTCAAACATGTGGCCGCGCCCCACCAACTCGATGGAGTCCGCAACGACCTCGCGGCTCACCAGTGAGGCCTTCATGCCCTCGGTACCCATGGTCACGCCGTCGGAGATAGCGATGGTGTTGAGCTCCATGGGAGTGCCGCCTGCCGCGCGCACCCCGGCCTTCACCTTTTCCGCCAGCGCCCGCAGGTGGTAATTGCACGGCATGGTCTCAATCCAGGTGTTGGCAATGCCGACAATCGGCTTGGCCAGGTCTTCGTCCGTGAACCCGATGGATTTGAGCATGGCGCGCGCCCCGGCGCGGTCGCGACCGTCAGTAATAATGTGGCTTTGATGCTTCAAAATGCTTGGCATGATAGCCTCCCTTGAATGATGAGCGCCCTTTCGGTCAAGCGTGCCATATTCTCAGATTTATCGGATTCGAGCAAGTTTCGTGTGACCTCGTGGGGCTATGCAAGGTGGCAGTCTGCGCGTAGGCAGTAACCGGCCACCCATTTAAAGAACGTGTTAAGTATTCTCGTAATAATTACAACGTGGGAATTCCATGACTAGTAATAATCTCTATTGATCACGATCTTGGATTGGGCTGGACTGGTTTTGGTGTGAGCGACCCAGTCCCTTCCCATCAACTCCCCTTTGCAATGAAGGTGTTATCCAGAATGTATTTGAAAACAAACTTCGTTACAAAACAGACTTGGCTCAATTACAGCATCCGACCAGAATGTTCAAGATAAATAAGCCACTCATTGCCGAGAAGCCTTAGTCCTATTGAATTTAAAGGGGTTATGCCACGCCGCGAGCCTTTCGATGGGATTGTCAACGAGGTCAAACTCCGCCCTTCGAGCGATCCATAAGGGCCGGTCGTTGCCAGAGTCGCAAGACAAAAATGATCTTTGGCAATTTTCTTGCGCATTCCCGTTTGATCTGTGGCATGATGTTCCCAGCATGGACCACTTATGACTTAGCCACTACCCGCCCCCTTACGGGGGTCGTTTCTTACAAGATCGGGAGAGCCGGAGCAATGGCCTACCTAAAATACACCCCGGCTCCTCCCGATTTCTTCATTTACCCAAGAAACGTTGGGGCGGGAGGGAACAGCACAGTCCCACACCCTGACAGTTGTTGTCGACTGTGGTCTTAGCGGGCTGAAATGGCAGCTTTGGCATGGCTGTGGTCCCGAGAAGACGAACAGCCTCAGACTCGAAAGTGCTTTCGTGCGTGGTATGCGAAGAATTGACGCGGAAAGCCCACTGGTTGGCCGATGGCATAAGGGACCCAGCCACGTTGTGGCTTGTGGCGATTGAGCCGGGATGGGGGACCAGTATTGTCAGCAGAGTGTCGCTGTGTTATATACGTTAGACGTTGGAGATCGCCAAGAGATAAAAATATACTGTCTGGCGACCCACTTTGGCCAGACCTGTTGAGTTCTATATAGCGGCTGAGCTTCGAGCTTTGGGGAAGGGGATCTTACCGCGTGAGTTTCATTAACTTCGCTGCCCGGGAAATCAACTGCAAAATCGTTTACTACGGCGCCGGTCTGGGCGGTAAAACCACCAATCTCCAGTGGATCTTTGATCAGACCCTGGGGAAAACCGGCGGGAAAATGATCTCCCTGGCCACGGAAACCGACCGCACCCTTTTCTTCGATTTTCTTCCCCTCGACCTCGGCACCATTCGCGGGTTCAAGACCCGCTTCCACCTCTACACTGTGCCTGGGCAGGTGTTCTACGACGCCAGCCGCAAGCTGATTCTGCGCGGCGTGGACGGCGTGGTGTTTGTGGCAGATTCCCAGGAAGAAAGAATGGACGCCAACATTGAAGCGTCGGAAAACCTGCACGAGAACCTGAGCCAGCACAGTTACGACTTTATGAAAATCCCTTATGTGCTCCAACTCAATAAACGCGACTTGCCCAATGTTCTTCCGGTGGAGGAATTGAAAAAAGCACTGTTGAAGAAAAATGAGCCATATTTTGAGGCCGTGGCCTATAAGGGAGTGGGAGTGTTTGAAACCCTGAAGGAGTGCGGCCGGATGGTCTTGGCGGAGTTGAAAAAGGGGTAACGCTCCGGTCCCCTGGCCCGGCAAATCCCTCGCTCGCCTGCACGCCTGTTCTCCCCGCCACATTTTGAGCGCCCTTTGGAAGGATTAGGCCCCGGCATAGTGCCGGTCACGCCTGGGTCTGCCCGGAGGATCCGCTCGCTCGATGAGGGGAGTTGGCTGCCCTGGTCAGTTCGCCTCGGTGGCGCTGGTGAGCTCGAAGAAATGGTGCCCCATGATCGCCAGGGTTATGGCCTTGCTGAAATGGTGCCGGTGTTGCCGCAGCGACTGGACGAGGAATTTCCAATACTCTTGCCGGTAGTTGCTGAGCAATCCCTGCCGCCAAAGCGAGCGGCCGAGCGCCATCACGTCAGAGAACACGAGGGGCGAGCGCGACCCGCTTCCCAATTGGGAGAGGAAAGCCGAGACACGTTGGAAGTACTCGCGCGGGTTGTAGATGGTCGAGAGAATGCGTTGGTAACCTTCCAAAAGTACTTGGGCATCCATGCGCGGGATGAAGTTTAAGTCCGCCAGCGTGTTGTTTCCCAGGCTGGATTTCAGGAGCCGGCCCTCCGCCTTGAGCCGCCGCCACAACTGGGTGTTGGGCAGGGCAGTGAGCAGGCCCACCATGGAGAGCGGGATTGCCGCTTGACGGATGAACTCAATCTGGCGGTCAAAGACGTCGAGCGGGTCATTATCAAATCCCACAATAAAGCCCGCCATGACTTCCAGGCCGTAGGCCTGGATCAGCCGCACACTTTCCAGCAAATCTTTGCGGAGATTCTGGAACTTGGTGGTTTCCCTCAGGCTCTCGGCCACCGGGGTTTCGATGCCCAGGAAAACCCGGGTAAAATGGGCCTCGCGCATCATCGCCAGCATCTCTTCGTCTTCGGCCAGGTTAAGGGAAGCCTCGGTGTAAAGGGTAAACGGGAACTTATGGTCCCGCATCCACTGAACCAGGCGAGGGAGAAGAGCCTTCACGCTTTTCTTATTGCCGATGAAGTTGTCGTCAACCATAAAAACCGAGCCGCGCCAGCCGAGCCGGTGAAGCTGATCGAGTTCCGCGCACACCTGGTCTGGGGTTTTGGTGCGCGGGCGGCGGCCGTAGATTTCGATGATGTCACAGAACTCACACGTAAAAGGACAGCCGCGCGAGAATTGAACGGACATGGAACTATAGCGGCCTAGCCGGGCCAGATGCAGGTCGGGAAGCGGGACGCGCGTGACATCCACCACCTGCGGATCGGTGTAGTGAGCCTTGGCAACCCCGCCCTCGAGATCCTCGGCGAGTTGGGTCATCATCTCCTCGGCTTCGCCTTCCACAATATGGTCTGCTTGGGAAATCGCCGGATCATGAGCGCTGGTGATGGGCCCACCAACTACCGTCCGCTTGCCCCGCAATCTGGCGCGCGCCATCTGTTCCTTCATTGAGGGACCTTGGACAATCATGCCGCTGAAGAACACCACGTCGGCCCAATCCAAGTCCGAATCCTTCAAGCGCTGGACGTTTAAATCCACCAAGCGTTTCTGCCAATGGATGGGAAGCATCGCGGAAATGGTGAGCAGTCCCAGGGGAGGAAACGCCGAACGCTTGCCCTGAAAGGGCAGAGCGTGTTTGAAGCTCCAGAACGTGTCAGGAAACTCCGGATATACCAGCAGGACTTTCATACCTATCCCTCCCAGGTGAGCGCGCTGGAAACTCTTTGCCGTTGCGCGCCACAAATGGCGCCGCAACACACGATGACCGCAGGCCCTTGAGTTCGATTCGAAGCCTTGTTCTTGCTTTTTGCCCCTGGCTCTTGTACATCCCAGTAAAGCAGGAAGGTGACACTAATGGGGGGCTGGATCCTTGATAGACTCAACTAAACTACTAGCCGAAAACCCCACGTGGCAGGTTCCGCAACTCGCAACTGAGTCTAGCACCTTTAGAGCTGGTGCTCCAGCAAAAAGCTTAGTCGCTTTTCTGTTTTCCAACCCCGCGCGTTCATTAAGGCATATTCGTGGCGTCTTGTCTGTTCAATACTGCACACTTTGGTGGAAATTTGCTTTCAAACCCGGATCTGCTCCTCCTGCAGATGATATCTCAGATGCCCTTCCACCACTTACATTCTTACCGAGGGAGAGGTTTAACATCAAAATTTCAGCACCTCATTGGCATCGGAAATCGAGTTTATCCGAAACGGGGGGTCGAAGGACGCTGGGCCCTGACCGCAGGCCTTTACCATGCGCTTTTGCCTTGCCCTTTTACTATGCATTTACCGCGCCCTGGCTCCGAGAATCCAAATCGGGTAGAATGCGCAGGCTGGTTTGGGCTCTTGGAAGTTAACACTCTCAATTTGCAGTTAGCAGGATAAGACCGCCTCGTGCGGAAGGAGGTACTCATGCCGGAATCGACTTCAGATTCTCCGCTCGATATTCGAGGGCTGATCCTAGTGCCCGCTGTAATTACCCTGGGGATTACCTTGTTGCGGTTGGCTGGCGAAATGGCCCACTGGTCGCCGCGATTCTTCAGCGCTGCGCCCGGCGGAGGCGGGGCGCTGGTCGGAATTTCCTGGCTTCCCTTCCTGTTAGGGCCCTACTTCGCGGTAAAGTTGGCCCGCTCAGGGCATGGCGCCTCCGGCGTCTGGAAGACCTTCGGGCTATCCCTTCTCGGAATAGCCATTATGATGGCGGGACTCGCCATCGGGTTTGCGCCGCAGCTCATGTTCCCCGGCAGGGAAGTCCTGGGGATTCTGCTGGTCGTGCTCGGCCCGACACTGGTCACGCTCGGCTGGCCCGCGCTTTTCAAAACGTTGGTAGCTTACGGCTATGCGGCGCGAATCCCTGTGGCGATCCTGATGTTCTTTGCCTTGCGCGGGCATTGGGGAACGCATTACGACGCGTTTCCTCCGAACTACTCCGGGCCGACTTCCTTTTTCGGCCAGTATATGAGGTTCGCTTTTCTGCCACAAATGGTCACCTGGATCGCCTTCACGGTGCTGGTGGGGGCGCTTGTCGGCTCCATCGTGACTGCATTGGCGTTTCGCGGCAAGACGACGCCCGTGACGTCTTGACATCGGTTCAACTCGACTGATTGAAACGGCGGGACTGAAGTCCCTCCCTTCCAAACCCTTGGTGAGAGATTCGCGCCAAGAGGAGGTCCATGTGAACGAACGCTCCACAACGGCTCTCGATATCAAACGGCTGATTCTGGTTCCGGCGCTTGTGACGCTGGCGGTTACAGCAGTGCGGTTAGCGGGGGAGCTTATGCACGGGCCGGGCAGGTTTTTCAATTCCGACCCCGGCGGCCCGTGGGCGATTGTGGGAATCATCTGGCTGGCGCCGATCTTTGGCATTTACTTTGCGTTGAAGCTGGATGCACACGGCCAAGGACCCAAGTCCCAGGGTCGCGCCGTGATGTTCGCTCTCCTTGGAGTGGCGGTATTCTTTACCTTCAGTTTTGTGGGGTCGCTGCTCCACCTTCAGCAGAACTTCCGGGGGAGACTCCTCTTCCTTTGGGCGTTTGTCGTTGTGGCGGCGCTGATAACTCGGCCAGGCTGGGCAGCGTTGTTTCGCACGCTTGTAGCTTACGCTTACGCAGCGCGCGTGCCGGTGGCGGCGGTGATGTTCTTCGCCTTTTGGAGAGATTGGGGCACTCACTACGACGCAGTTCCACACGACTTCCCCGACGGCCTGGGCCTTGTGGCGAAATATTTATGGCTCGGTTTCTTTCCGCAACTTATCGCCTGGGTATCTGTGACCATTCTTGCCGGGATGCTCTCCGGAAGCCTCGCCGCCGGAATCGCCCACCTTGCGCGCCGCAAGGCGCGGACTTAACAGACCTTGAGCACGGGAGAAAGTACAGTGATCATTGCTGACCTAGCGGAAATCGCCGGCCGCACCTATCCGGCGGGGCGCCGAACGCAGAACGTAGTGGGGGGAGCCAGCCCCATCCAGGCAAAAAGCTTTTCCATGGGGTGCGTTACGCTGGAGCCCCATGGGGGCCAAGTGCCCTGGCACAATCAGGACCAGGAAGAAATCTACCTGATTCTTGAGGGCGACGGCGAAATGTGTTTGGGCGCCGAAAGACTAGCGATCAAGGCAGGTCAAGCCGTCTATATCCCTGCCAAGGTTTTTCATCAACTCACCAACACGGGCTCCACAACCATGCGCATGATTTACTGCTATGGTCCGGCCGGCGACGTGGCGCATTGGCGTCAGGAACTGGAAGGTACCTTGCCGCGCGCAGGCGCGGACGCCCCGGCACTCCCCCCCGGCGCGCAACCCCAGTGCACGGAAAAACCAAGGGCATAAACATGGTAAATCAGAAAGACCATTCAATTGGAATCATCATGAACGGTGTAACCGGGCGCATGGGTCTGAATCAGCACCTGCGCCGTTCGATCATCGGCATCATGAAACAGGGCGGCATCAGGATTAGCGACGCGGAAAGAATTGTTCCACGTCCGCTTCTGGTGGGGCGGAGCGCTGCCAAGCTTGAGGCCATCTCGCGGGAGTTTGGCGGCCTGCCGTACACGACCCACCTCGATACGGCTCTCGCCGATCCGGAATATTCCATCTATTTCGATGCGCAATCGACGGTCCAACGCTTTGAGGCAGTCAACAAAGCCATCGCTGCACGTAAACACGTTTACTGCGAAAAGCCGGTCGCCGAAACCCTGGAAAAGTCACTGCAGCTTTACCGGTGGGCCGATTCTGCGGGAATCAAGCACGGCGTAGTGCAGGACAAACTCTGGCTCCCGGGCCTGAGAAAGCTCCAACGGTTGCGCGATATGGGTTTTTTTGGACGCATTCTCGCGGTGCGGGGCGAGTTCGGCTATTGGGTTTTTGAGGGTGACACCATCCCCCCGCAACGTCCCTCGTGGAACTACCGAAAGGAAGACGGCGGAGGTATCATTCTCGACATGTTCTGCCACTGGCGCTACATCCTCGACAATGTCTTCGCCCCGGTGAAGGCAGTTTCCTGTCGCGGCATAACCCACATTGTTTTGCGGCGGGACGAGGATGGCAAGCCCTATGAGTGTACAGCCGACGATTCGGCTTACGCGACGTTCGAGTTGGAAGGCGGGATCCTTGCGCCGTTCAACTCTTCCTGGTGCGTGCGAGTGCGTCGCGACGACCTGCTCACGATTCAGGTGGATGGCACAAAAGGCTCAGCGGTGGCCGGCTTACGTGACTGCTGGATTCAGCCCTACGGCGCAACCCCGCGCCCCGTCTGGGATCCGGACGTCCCCAGCGCGTTGAACTATTTCGACGGATGGCAAAAGGTTCCGGAGCAGGAGGTTTACGAGAACGCCTTCAAGAGGCAGTGGGAGTTGTTCCTGCGCTACGTTGTGAAAGATGAACCGTTCCCCTGGAGCTTGCTCGAAGGCGCTAAAGGCTTGCAGCTTGCCGAAAAAGGCCTGGAGTCATGGAGTAGGCGCGCCTGGGTGGACATCGAGCCGCTTTAGTACAGAGGAAGTCAGGAGACAGGCGTCAGAAGTCGGAACGAGGATGGCTTCCCTGCCTGACTTCTGACGCCTGTCTCCTGACTTCCTCATTTACGGCTTCAAACTCACCGCTCTACCGGTGCGAATGGATTCAATCGCGGCGTCAATGATTCCGTTCACTCCCACATTCAATTCTGCCGACACCGGACCTTCAATCGGCTTGTTGTTGCGGATGCAGTCCAGGAAATAGAAGATTCCATCTGTTTTCTCGGGCGGCAGCGGGGGGGTGGGAACCGGCGTCCCACTCGGATTTGCAATGCCCGTATTCTTCTTGGCGGGTTGGAAGAGCAAGCCGTCGCCCATCGCCAACAAACTGCCGTTGGGACCGTAAAACTCGGCCTGTCCCTTGCCGTACGGCCAATCCCAGGAAGGCAGCAGGATGGCGGAGGCGTCGGGATACTCCAGCACGACAACCGCGTCGTCCTCAACTTCGTTGTGCTGGGCGGTTTTGAGCTTGAGGGAATAAGCAAAGACTCGCTCCGGCCGTCCCTTGATCCACATCGCCCAATCGGCGCCGTAGCATGCGAAGTCCATCAGGGCGCCTGCGCCATTCTTCCCGGGATCGTATAGCCAGGCGTTGAATTCTTTCGAGGCGCCGATCTCCTTCGGTCCTTCGTGCCCGAACTCGACGATGATCTTCTGGATGGGACCGAGTTCGCCGGCCTTCAGGCGCGCGGCGGCTTCCTGCGTCGCGGGCGACCAGAGCATCTGGTAATTTACCATCAGCTTGATACCGGCCGCACTCGCCACGCGCGCCATCTCGCTTGCGTCAGCGCCGGTCGCAGCCATGGGTTTCTCCGTGAAGTAGTGGATGTGCCGCTGGGCGCAAGCGCGCAGGATGGCCAGATGCAGGCTGTTGACCGTGGTAACAATGACCGCATCAGGCTTCACCTGGTCGAGCATTTCTGCATAGTCGGTGAAGAATTTAACGCTGGACGGAACTCGGGTCTTTGCCTTCTCAATCAGTTCCGGGTGGGTGTCCGCAATGGCCACCAGTTCCGCATCCGGGGTGTTCAAGAGGGTTTTCATCCGGCCCCATACATGATCGTGGTCAAGACCGACAATGGCGAAACGAGTCTTCGCCACCTGGGCAAATCCCATGCTTACTCCCACGCTGATTAAAAGAATTAGAAAAGGCAGCTTTTTCATGGCAACACCCTTTTTAAGAACTGGTCAAGTGCGAAGTTCAGGCGGGGATTCTACTACAAATCATGATAGAGGAGATTCTCCTTTGAGGAAGTTTAAGCTTTGAGTAAAATTACTCACATTATTGAGTAAATTGCTTGATGCGCCCATCCTTATCAAGACCCGCCGCGGATTGGCTGCAATAATTCCTTGAGGAGTGGACGAAGAGGTCGAAGCAGTAAGGGCTGTTTTGCGCGTCCGTAGATTTTTGGTGTGGCGATGAACAATCACGAGGATGGAGCTGAAATCCGGCCGCTCGCAGCCCACGGGCCTGATATTAGCCAGCGGGCAACTTCCTTTTTTGCCGGACCGTGGCCACTGGCTGTTCTCCTGCTGCTTGCAACTCTGCCTTATGTCGGCATCCTTCGAAATGATTTCGCTTACACTTATGACGACAAGGTCCTCATCCTCGACAGCCCCTACGTCCACAGCTTCCAACACCTGAAGGAAGTGCTGACCACCACCCTGTTTTCACATCTTGGCGCGCAAGGAGGGACTCCTTATTACCGGCCGGTGGCAACCCTGGGCTTTTTGCTCTGCTATCAGCTCTTTGGCCCCCTGGCTTTTGGTTTCCATTTGGTCAGCCTGCTCCTGAACGCGGCTGCGGTGGGTATGCTGTTCTTGTTGGCTGAACAGATGCTCGGGGATCGCGCCGCAGCGTTTGCCGCCGCAGGCCTGTTCGCGCTCCATCCTGTTCACGTTGAGGCAGTGGCATGGATTTCCGCGGTAACCGACATTGAGGTGACCCTCTTTTACCTGCTCACCTTCTGGTGCTTTTTGCAGGTCGCGGCTGCGGCGGGTGGGCGGAGAACCTGGGCCGTAAGCGCCATGACGGTGAGCTTCCTTCTGGCGATCCTCTCCAAGGAACAGGCTTTGACACTTCCCTTCCTCGCCACGGCCTATGAGCATTTCTACCGCGGGGACCGCCGGGAGACCACACGGTTGCAGAAAATGCTCCGTTATGGGCCTTTGTGGCTGTTGTCCTTGGGCTACGCTTTTCTTCGCGTTTGGTTTATAGGGACGTTCGCACACGCCACGGGAATGCACGCGATCACGGCACGGGAGACCCTCCTCTCCGGCTTGGTCCTCGTGGGTCAATACCTGGGAAAGCTTTTCTGCCCAGTGCGGCTTTCCGCGTTCTACCCCTTCCATGCGAGTACCAGTCCTTTTGATTTGCCTGTTCTCGCGAGTGGGTGCGCGCTGGTGCTTTGCCTGTGGCTTTTTGGCGTCCTCTGGAGGCGAGCGCGGCCGGCTTCCTTTGGAGTTCTGTGGCTGTTCTTCACACTGGCTCCGGTTCTGAATGCCCGGTGGATGAGTGCCTACGTCTTTGGGGAGCGTTATCTTTACCTACCCTCAGTAGGATTCTGCCTCGTTGGGGGGTGGGCGTGCGCGGCCCTGTGGCAGACGTCATCAAACCGGCGAAGCATTATGCAAACAACCGTGGTGGCCGCCGCGTGCCTGGTGGCGGCGCTTTGCGTGCTCCGGATCAGCTTGCGCGTTCTGGACTGGCGCGATGATGTCACGCTGTTTGCTGTGACCCTCGCGGCAGGCCCCAATGACTCGCGATTGCATGATGCGTTGGGATTGGCCTACCGGATTCGAGGGGATACGGAAAGGGCGGAACTCGAGTGGCGTGAAACCTTGCGCCTGGATCCGAAC
>Ga0335085_10003865_pt1 | contig 25378 bp, 19 predicted proteins | sample Lox_Sample_45_FD_206712 | JGI IMG/M metagenome (GOLD analysis project Ga0335085, IMG submission 206712) | Soil microbial communities from Loxahatchee National Wildlife Refuge, Florida, United States - Lox_Sample_4.5 | ecosystem: Environmental > Terrestrial > Soil > Wetlands | place: USA...
GGCCTCTGGCTTCACCGTCGACGTGTCCGGCGGCGGGTTCTGCGCCGAGCTGATGCGCGTCTTCCCCAAGGGTACGGCGGTCAAGGGCACCCTCACCGTAGACGGGACGGAGTACGAGTTCTCGGGCCGGGTGGCCTGGGCCAAGCAGGGCGACTTCCGCATCAACCTGCGCGGGCGAATGGGGGTCTGCTTCACCGACATCCCGGCCCAGCTCCGCCACCTGTTCAGCGTCACCGCCACCGGGACGCCGGTTCCGGCCTCGGGCCCTTTCGTCCGCTGAAAACGGCGACGGCCCCCGGGGAATGACCCCGGAGGCCGCCTGGACGTCCCGTCGAAACGGACGGACTTACATCCCCATCCCGCCCATGCCGCCCATCCCGCCGCCGGCGGGCTTGGGCTCCTCCTCCTTCGGACGCTCGGCCACCATGGCCTCGGTGGTGAGCATGAGGGAGGCCACCGACGAGGCGTTCTGGAGCGCGTAGCGGGTGACCTTGGCCGGGTCGATGACCCCGGCGGCGAGCAGGTCCTCGTAGGTGCCGGTGGCGGCGTTGAAGCCGAAGGCCCCGGTCCCCTCCTTGACCTTGTTCACGATCACCGAGCCCTCCAGGCCGCCGTTGCCGACGATCTGGCGGAGGGGCTCCTCCAGCGCCCGGCGCACGATCTCCACGCCGAACTTCTCCTCGTCGTTCCACTGCCCCTTGTCCAGGGCCTTCAGGCAGCGGATGAAGGCCACCCCGCCGCCGGGGACCACGCCTTCCTCCACTGCGGCGCGGGTGGCGTTGAGGGCGTCCTCCACGCGCGCCTTCTTCTCCTTCATCTCCGTCTCGGTCGCGGCGCCGACGTTGATCACCGCCACCCCGCCCACCAGCTTGGCCAGCCTTTCTTGCAGTTTCTCCTTGTCGTAGTCGCTGGTGGTGTCCTCGACCTGCTTGCGGATCTGCGCCACCCGGCCCTGGATGTCCTTCTGGCTCCCGGCGCCCTCGATGATGGTGGTGTTGTCCTTGTCGATGACGATGCGCTTCGCCTTGCCCAGGTCGTTGAGGGTGAGGTTCTCCAGCTTCAGCCCCAGGTCCTCGGCGATCATCTTTCCACCGGTCAGGATGGCGATGTCCTCGAGCATGGCCTTGCGGCGGTCCCCGAAGCCCGGGGCCTTGACCGCGCAGGTGTTGAGCACGCCGCGGATCTTGTTCACCACCAGGGTGGCCAGGGCCTCGCCCTCGACCTCCTCGGCGACGATGAGCAGCGGCTTGCCGGCGCGGGCCACCTGCTCCAGCAGCGGCAGGAGGTCCTTCATGGAGCTGATCTTCTTCTCGTGGATGAGGATCAGCGCGTCCTGGAGGATGGTCTCCATCCGCTCCGGATCGGTGACGAAGTAGGGGGAGAGGTAGCCGCGGTCGAACTGCATGCCCTCCACCACGTCGAGGGTGGTCTCCAGGCCCTTGGCCTCCTCGACGGTGATGACGCCCTCCTTGCCCACCTTCTCCATGGCGTTGGCGATGGTCTCGCCGATGGAGACGTCGCCGTTGGCGGAGATGGTGCCCACCTGGGCGATCTCCTTCTTGTCCTTGGTCGGCTTGCTCTGCTTCTTGAGCGCCTCGACCACCGCCAGCACTGCCTTGTCGATGCCGCGCTTGATGTCCATCGGGTTGTGCCCGGCGGCGACCAGCTTGGCGCCCTCGCGGAAGATCGCCTGGGCGAGCACGGTGGCGGTGGTGGTGCCGTCGCCGGCGACGTCGGAGGTCTTGCTGGCCACCTCCTTCACCATCTGGGCGCCCATGTTTTCGAAGCGGTTCTCGAGCTCGATCTCCTTGGCCACCGTCACGCCGTCCTTGGTGATGGTGGGGGAACCGAAGGACTTCTCGATCACCACGTTGCGACCCTTGGGACCCAGGGTGACCTTCACCGCGTCCGCCAGGGTGTTGACCCCGCGCAGGATCGCTTCACGCGCGCGGGTGTCGAAGATGATGTCCTTGGCCATCTGTCGTTCTCTTTTCCGTCGTTGGAGTTGTAGGGGATTACTTCTCGATCACGCCGAGGACGTCTTCCTCGCGGAGGATGAGGTGGTCCTCGCCCTCGATCTTGACCTCGGTGCCGGCGTACTTGCTGAAGAGGATGGTGTCGCCGGCCTTGACGTCGAGCTTGCGCACCGTGCCGTCCTCGAGGATCTTCCCGTTGCCCACGGCGATGACCTTGCCCTCGAGCGGTTTCTCCTTCGCCGTGTCGGGGATGATGATCCCGCCCTTGGTCTTGTTCTCCTCGGCGACGCGCTTGACGATGAGCCGGTCCTGCAGCGGACGAATCTTCATGGACGTGCTTCCTCCAGTTGAGGGATGAACCTGCAAAGAACGCCGGGGCTGGCACTCCAGGGTGAGGACTGCCAGCTCCCGAGGCGCGCGGAAGATAGCCATCTCCCGCCGTCAGTCAAGCCGTGGTGAGCATCTTCCAAGCCCCTGATAAGCAAGGCTTTCCCTTGCCCGTCGAGGGTGCTCATCGGCGCTCGAGCGGACCGAGTGCCAGCGGCGCATCTGGCGAACCGCCCGTCCGACTGCCAGGGCAACCCCTCGGAATCAGGGGGGTTCTCGTTCGCCCGCGAGGGGCTCTCGCGGCTACACTTCGAGTCCTGCTGCGCCGTCTCGAGATGTCGGACCTCGTCGCCGCCAAGTCGCTGTCGGAGTTCTTCCGGAAAGTCCTCGACGAGGCGCTGGCCAGCGCGCGGGTCGACGTCACCGAGCTGGCCGAGCTCTACCTGGCCAACCTGCTCGTCGAGTTCGCCGCCGCGGACCACCTCTTCGCCCGCGACGCGGGGGGCGAGGAGCCCTTGGCCGTCCTCTATTGCCGCGCGATGCGCGAGGAGCGCCCGGCGCGGGTGCGGACGCTGCGGCGGATGGGCGACGTGTCGCTCTACAAGGCCGGGTTCTTCGCCGGGGCGCTGCGCCGCACGGCGGTGGGCCCCGACTACTACATCCACATGGGCGGGGCGGCCTATGGCCAGGTGGCGGCGCTGCTCGCGGGGGGCTTCGCCGACGTGTACGACGAGCTGGGCCGGAAGTTCGGCGCCCTGGCCCGGGTGCTGGAGGGCATCGCCGCCCGGGGGCACGCCCGCGGCTCGCCGAGCGGGATGCTGCGCGTCTACCAGGCGTGGAGCGAGCGCGGCGGCGAGGCGCTGGAGGGGGTGCTGGCCGAGGCGGGCCTCCTTCCCCGTCGCGGAGGGCTCCTGAACTGACCGCCGTGACCTGGGCCTGGGTGGACGCCGTCCAGGACCACCTGGAATCCATCTACGCCGTGCGATGTGCCCACCGGGCGCGGGGCTTTCTCCTCGACGCAGAGCAGGCCCGGGCGCTGGGCGCGGTGGCCCCGGAGACGCTCCTCGTCCACGAGAACGACGATGGGCTGGAGCTCGGGCTCTACCTCGACCCGGAGCTGGCCTCCGCGGCCGGCGACGACATCGGCCCCTTCTGCCAGCTCGCCGAGGGGGTGAGCCACTTCCTCTACCTCACCCGCTCGGCGGAGCTGCGCCGGCCGGTCTCGCTCCTCGAGCTCGAGGCGCAAGGGGAGGTGGACAAGTTCGCCCTCCTCCTCCTGCGGGCCTGGGCCTCGGGCCGGGGGGCCTTCGCCCGGATGCTCCACGGGCGGCTCTTCGACGAGGTGCGCTTCCGGCCCGGCCTCTCCGCGGCCGAGCGGCGGCGGTATGGCGAGGCCAACCGGCTGGCGCGGTCCTACTGCTCCCGGCTCCTCCCGCTCTGCTCCGCGCGGCGGCTGGAGGCCCTGCTCCAGGCCCTGCGCCATGCCTACCGGCTCGGCGCGACGGCCAAGCTGGAGCACTTCGCCGCCGGGTGAGCTCCAACGCCGTTGGGGGGGTGCAGTCGCCGCCGACGGGTAGCCGGTCACCCACCGCTCTACACACTTGGATCTGCGCCGTCTTCCCTCGGGCATCGAGGTGAGCCGCGGCTTGAGCGGGTTTCGCACGAGTTCCGGCCCGAAAAGCAGGGTCGCAGGGACCTCACACCCCCCGCTGCGGCTGGCCGCGCGTCGGTGGCCACGCGGACCGCGCAACCCCCCGTCTTCAGAAGACAACTGGCGCTCCGCGCCCGGGCCGGAGCGGCCGGCACAGCCGTTGCTCAAGGCCTCTGCGAAGGAGGCCATCCGTCCCGTGAGCGACGCCCTGGAGATCATCGCAGTCGAGCCCGACCCGAAGCTGGCCCGGTCGTTGGCCGAGGCGTTCCAGCACGCCGACTTCCACTTCCGGGCGGTGCCCGACGGGCGCCGGCTCCTCGCCGCCATCCGCACCAAGCGCCCCCAGGCGGTGCTCGTCCATGCCGAGCTGGGGAGCGCCCCCCTGGTGGAGGTGCTCCAGTCCTTCCTCCAGGACCCGGACCTGGCGCGCCTGCCAGTCTTCGTCCTCTGTGTGAACACCGTCGACGAGCAGCTCGTCGCGCAGTCGCGCAGCGGCGTGGTGGCCCTGCTCCACGAGCCCTTTTCCCCCTTCGAGCACCCGGCGGCGGTGGCCACGGTGCTCGCCCAGCTCCCCGAGCGCACCGGCACGGTGGTGGGCTTCGAGGCCGCCAGGATGGTCGACCACATCCAGCAGACGCTGCGCTCGGGTGCCCTCAAGCTGAACCCCGGCCACCCGCACGAGAGCCAGGCCTTCTTCGCCAACGGCGTGCTCCGCTGGGCGCGCCACAAGTCCGCCACCGGGATGACCGCACTGGCGGCGATGCTGGCGCTCCCGCGGGCCCCGTGGGCCTTCGTCGAGCTGGCCGGCCAGCCCGGAGACGGCGCCGGCTTCGTCATCGAGCTTCCCGAGCGGAAGCCGGCCGAGGAGGAGGTCGACCTGGCCATCGAGGTCGACATGGACGGGTTCACCGACGAGCCGCCGCTCGCCGCCGGGGCGCTCGAGGACGGGCCTTCCGAGGCGCCTTCCCAAGCCGCGGTGACGGTGATCACCGACTCCGAGGACGACGCCCTGGAGGGCGAGGAGCTGGTGGTGGAGCCGGACGCCGAGCCGGAGATGCCCACCCCCCGAAAGCCGCTGGTGCGCAGCGTGGTGAGCGGCCCGGCGCCGAGGCCTCCGGCCAGCGCCTCCGTCCCGGCAGCGGCCCCGGCCGGACCGGGGTCCATCCTCCTCGTCGACGACGATGCCGAGCTGTGCCGGATGTTCGCCCAGTTCTTCCGCCAGCTGGGTTACCAGGTGACCTGCACCGCCGACGGGGTGGCCGGGCTCGACGCCGCCGTCCGGGGCGACTTCTCCCTGATCATCGCCGACCTGAACATGCCCAAGCTCGACGGCTGGGGGCTGCTCACCGCGCTCCGCGAGGATCACCGCACCCGCGAGGTGCCCTTCGCCCTGCTCAGCTGCCAGGACGACTACCGCGAGCAGCTCCGGGCTCTGGATGCCGGCGCCCAGGCCTACTTCCCGAAGACGCTCCGGCTGGACGCGCTGGCCGAGGCGGTGAAGGGGCTGCTCACCCCCAGGGCGCAGGCCCGGGCGGCGATGGCGGCGGGCAAGGTCTCCACCCTGGCGGTGGGGGTGCTCGGGCTCCAGTGGGTGCTGCGCCAGCTGGCCGCGCACGGGATGACCGGGCGGCTGCGGGGGCGGGACAGCTGGGCGAGCTACGAGGTCCACTTCCGCAAGGGCGCCGGGGTCCATGCCCAGGCGCAGACCGGGGGCCACCAGGCAGTGGGGGAGCGGGCGCTGAACGCCTTCGTCGCCAGCCGCTGCAGCGAGGGCACCTGGACGGCGGGAGACTCGGCTCCGCGGCAGACGCTGATGCTCCCCATGGCCCAGCTCCTCGACCGGGCGGCCTCCGTCCTCAACGAGAATGCCGAAAGGCTGCGGGACGCCCACCTGGTCAACCCCGGGGCGATCCACGTCAACGCCGACCTGTACCGGGTCTATGCCCAGAACGGCCCGAAGTCGTGGCTGGAGACGGCGCGGCTCCTGTGCGAGGAGCGGCTCACCCCGCGCGAGGTTCTCGCCCGGGTGGACGACTCACCCCTCGAGGTGGAGGAGACGCTGCGCGACCTGGTCCGCCGGGGCGTGCTCTCGCTCAGCGGGACGTCGGCCGCGGCCTAGTTCCGGCGGCGGAGCGCTAGAGCGCCGGCGTCTTCGGCGTGTCGTACCTCCCGGACAGCGTCTCGCGCACGTCGCGGTCGAACTTCACCTTGCCGGTGGCCACCTCGCGCAAGGCGAGGACCGGCGGCTTGTTCTTCGACGTTTCCAGGATGGGCCGGGCGCCGGCCATCAGCTGCCGGGCGCGCTTCGCCCCGAGCAGCACGAGGGCAAAGCGGTTGTCCACCAGGGGAAGGCAATCCTCGACGGTGACGCGGGCCATGGAATTCCTTGACGAAAAACGGGAGCGGGCTCGAATAGCGGCTCGCCCGAGGCGATGTCAAGAAAGCCTGCCCCGGAGCGCTCCCGGCCGGCGTCAGCGGCCGGCGTCCGCACCGGGGACGGGGGCGGGGGGGCGGGGCTCCATCAAGTCTTCCGGCCGGGCCGGAAGCGCGAGATGGCGCACCTCCACAGGGACCACCTCGCCGCGGGCGTTGCGCGTCCACACCGCCCCTTCCTTGGCGGGGACCGGGCTCCCGAGGACGAGCGTGGCCAGCACGCGGCCCTCCGCTCCCTCGAGGAGAACGGTGCGCGCCTTGCCCAGGCCGGGGTCGCGCGGGGGGGTCAGGTCCAGGGGGAGGCTCCTCAGGGCGCTCAGCCCGTAGAGCACCGCCCCCACCCGCGCGGTGGAGACGACCTCCGGGTGCCGGGAGACGAGCAGCCATTGCTCGGCCGACCCGGCGTCGGCGCGGTGACGCTCCACGACCATCGCCGGTCCCTCCCCGGCCGGCAGGATGCGCAGGCGCTCCACCTCGTCCGGGCGGAAGGAGAGGACGGTCCGGTCGCGCAGCTCGACGGCCGGCTTGTCCAGGGAGGCCAGCGCCGAGCGGGGCATCTGAGCGAGCACTGCTCCGAAGGCGTCCTCGCGGAGGAGGTAGGCGGGATCGGTCTCCTTCGCCCCCGCCTGGAGGCGCACCCGCACCGTTTCCTCGAGGCGGCGGAAGGTGACGTCCACGGCCGGTTTCTCCACGCCGGTGCGCGAGCGCTCGGCGGGCGAGTCGACGAGGAACTTCTCGGCTCGCACCTGGGCCAGCGCCGCCACCCACTGCGAGACGGCGGCGCCGTCCGCGGGAGCGCCCGGCGGCCGGGTGAAGGTCCAGGGCTTCTCCGGCTCGCGCTGGATGGCCCAGTCGTGCTTGGCCGACTTGAGGGAGATGCCGAGCAGCCCCAGGTCCCTCACCCCGGCCACGTCGTGGGCGCGCAGCTCGTCGGTCTTCTTGGCCAGGGTGGCGCGGGTGAAAGCGTCCACGGCGTAGACGCGCTCGTCCCCGGCCCGGCGCAGGTAGGTCGAGCCGTCGAAGGAGTTCTCGATGCCGCCCTCCACGGTGAGCGGCGGAACGCCGTCCGCGCTGGCGGTGACCGTGTAGCTCGGCGGCCGGAGCCCGTAGCGGCGGAGGTCCTCGTCGGTGGGGTGCTCCTCGAGGATGCGGTTCAGGCGGACCTGCTGGAGCATGCCGACGATGTCCTCGGCGGCGCGGGCGTCGGCCCGGGCCCGGGCCGGCCGGGAGATGACCCAGGCGCCGTCGGGAAGCCGGCCGAGCTCGGTGGTCTCTCCCTGGGCGGTGACCAGGAGCCGGTCGTAGCGGACGAGCGCCGTTCCTCCGTCCGGCTCGGCGCGCGGAGCGACCAGCTTCTCGGAGGCCTCCTTGGCCGCGGCCGCCTTCTCCTCCGCCCGCCGGACGCCGAGCTCGGCGTAGAGCCCGAGGAGGAGGGCCAGCCCGGCCGCGCCGGCCAGGGTCCACAGCGTCCGAGAGCGGGCGCTCACTTGTTTCGCCGCGCGAGCCACACCGCCAGCCCGGCGGAGAGGAGGAGGAGCGGCAGGAAGTCGGTGACCAGGAAGCGGATCCGGCCCAGCCGCTTGGAGTCCAGGTCGATGCTGGAGACATCCCGGTCCGGCGGACGGATGGTGATCTGCGCCGGCTGCCCGGCGGCCCAGGCCACCGCGTTGAGGACCAGGTTGCGGTTCGGCTCGTCGCGCCAGTTGGGGTCGAGGAGGATTTCCGAGTCGCCGAAGACCACCAGCCGCGCCTCCGGGCTCCGCCGGTGGGGCGACTCGGGGACGGCGCGCGCCACGGCCACCACCAGGGGGATGCTCCCGGTGCGCTCTCCGGGCGAGGGGCGGGGCTCGTTCTGCGGCTCCGACTCCTCCCAGGCGCTGCTCGAGGTGCTGACCACCACCTCGGGCAGGATGCCGGGGAGGGTGCCCTCCTTGGTCAGGGTCAGCCCGCGTGCGGTGGGGAACTGCACGTTGACCTGGAGCCGGCTCAGGGCTCGGACCATCTCGTGCTCGCCGTAGAAATGGGAGGCGACGATGAACGGGCTGCCCGCCCCGTACTCCTCGTCGGCGACGATGCCCGGGTCCACCTTCACCCCGTAGGGGGCGAGGAGGGGCTCGAGGCCCGGTTCGAGGAGGGCGTCGACGAAGACCAGCATCCGTCCCCCTTCGGCGAGGTAGGCGAGGAGGGCGTCCAGCTCGGGCTTGGTCAGCCGGCTCCGGCTGGCGGCGATGATGACCAGCGCCGCGTCGCGCGGCACCTCGTGCGCCCCGGCCAGGTTGAGCGACAGCGCCTGGTAGCCCTCCTGGAAGAGGGACTTCTTCATCTCCGAGACGCTGGCCCCCTCGCTGGAGGGCTCGAGCGGCCACTCGGAGTGTCCGGCCAGGAAGTAGATGCGGCGCTCGCCCACCTGGTCGAGCTTGAAGAGGGCGTTGGTCACGTCCTGCTCGGTGACCCCCTGCATCGGGCTGGTGGAGACGACGGTGTGTTGCTCCCTCTCTCCCTCGCCGCGGCTGAGGACGATGGTGGTCTGCCCCTCGCGCAGCTGGTACTTGGCCGCCAGGTCGGGCGACTTGCGCGGATCCTTGAACACCACGGCCAGCTTGTCCGGAGCCTCGGCGCGGTAGCGGGCCAGGAGCCGGTCCACCGAGCCGTACTCCGGATCGGACGGCGCGAGGAAGGCGTAGGCGGTGACCTTGGTCTTCAGCCCGGCCAGGGCGGACTTGGTCTGGGGGGAGAGGGTGAAGATCTTCTTGGCCGTCAGGTCCCAGGTGTGGTTCTTCTTCGCGGCGATGTAGTTCACCGCGCCGAGCGCGAGGACGACGAGCAGCGCGGTGGCCACCGACGAGGCGACGTAGAAGGTGGAGCGGCGGGTGGCGAACTGGTTGAGCTGCCCGACGTTGGTGGCGAAGAACACTCCGAGGAGGACGAGGCCCAGCACCCCCTTGACCACGGTGAGGGGCGTGGAGGCGGTGACCAGGTAGGTGTAGGGCGCGGAGAGGAGGGCGACCAGGCCCAGCGCGCCGAGGATCTTGCCGAGGGTGGCCCGGGTCATGGCGTCACGTCCAGCGCTGCGCTTCCACCGCGCGATCGGTGAGCAGGAGCATGAACAGGATGGCGGAGAGGAAGAAGACCAGCGACTTGAGGTCGACCAGCCCGCGCAGCAGCGGAGCGAGCTGGGTGCTGAACCCGAGGTGGGCGCCGATGCTGCGCCACGGCTCGTCGGCGCCGGCGACCAGCCCCTGGAACAGCCACCACACCAGCGCCACGGCGAAGGTGAGGATGGCGGCCAGCATCTGGGACTCGGTGAGGGCGGAGATGAACATCCCGATGGCCACGCAGGTCGCCCCCCAGAGGAGGAGGCCGCCGTAGCCGAGGAGCACCGTGCTCCACTCCAGCGTCCGCCCCGACTCGCTGGCTCCGAACACGCTCAGCGTGACGGGGAAGACGATGGTCACCCCCAGCGCGGCGGTGGAGATGCCCACCCCGCCGAGGAACTTGCCGAGCACGATCTCCCGGGGCCTGACCGGGAGGGTCATGAGCAGCTCCAGGGTGCGGTTCCGGCGCTCCTCGGCGAAGAGCCGCATGGTCAGGAACGGGGCGACGAAGAGGGTGATCACCGAGATGGTATTCCAGAGGTTGACCACCACTCCGTCGGTGAGGTTCTTGAACGGGTCGAAGCTCGGGCCGAGCCGATCCCACCCGTAGACCCGCGCCAGGGCGTGCGCCTGCCGGAAGTCCTGAACCAGGGCGACGAAGAAGAAGGAGGAGATGGCGAGCATGGCGGTGAACACCACGTAGGCCCAGGGCGTGGTGAAGTAGATGCCGAGCTCTTTTCTGGCGATGGCGAGGGCGTTGCGCATGTTCACCCCGGGTCAGGCGGCGCGGGTGAGGCGGAGGAACGTCTCCTCCAGCGAGGCGGCCCCGCCCTCGACCTGGACCAGCGCGGCGAGGGAGTCGAAGGCCACCATCCGGCCTTGATGGATGATGAGCACCTTCTCGCAGGTCATGGTCACCTCAGGAAGGATGTGGGTGGAGAGGATGATCGTGTGCTGGCCGGCCAGCCCCTTGATCAGCTGGCGGACCTCGGCCCTCTGGATGGGGTCCAGGCCTTCGGTGGGCTCGTCGAGGATGAGCACTGGCGGGGAGCCGAGCAGCGCCTGGGCCAGGCCGACGCGCTGGCGGAACCCCTTGGACAGGTTCTGGATGACGCGGTCCATCTCCGAGGTCACCGCGGTGGCGTGGCCGACGCGCTCCACCTCTGCGGCCACCCGGCCGCGCGGCACGCCCCGGAGCGCGGCCACGAAGCGCAGGTACCCGTGGACGGTCATCTCCGGGTAGAGCGGCGGCGTCTCGGGCAGGTAGCCGGTGCGCCGCTTCACCTCCAGCGGCTCCTCGAAGACGTCGTGCCCGGCGACCCTCACCAGGCCCGAGGAGGCGGGGAGGAAGCCGGTGAGGATGCGCATGGTGGTGGTCTTCCCCGCGCCGTTGGGGCCGAGGAAGCCGAGGATCTCCCCCTCGGCGACCCTGAAGCTCAGGTCATCGACCGCGACGCGGTCCCGGTAGCGCTTAATGAGGTGGCTCACCTCGATCATGTCCATGGCGTGTCGGACCCCGGGGACGACGAGGCGGCGGCTTCTTAGCCGGAGCGACGGGCCTGTCAACAGCCGTGGTAAAGGCGTGATTCCTGCAGTGCCGCTCCGGCGCATGGCAACCATCGTCCAGAAATACGGCGGGAGCTCGGTGGGCGACGTGGCGCGCATCCGGCGCGTGGCGGAGCGGGTGCGGGCCCGGCGGGCGGAGGGGAACCGGCTGGTGGTGGTCGTCTCGGCGATGGGCGACTCCACCGACGAGCTGCTCGCCCTGGCCAAGCAGATGTCCAGCGACCCGCCCCGCCGCGAGCTGGACATGCTCTTGACGTGTGGCGAGCGCATCTCCATGGCGCTTCTCTCCATGGCCCTCCACGAGCTGGGAGTCCCGGCGATCAGCTTCACCGGGAGCCAGAGCGGGATCATCACCGACGAGTCGCACGCCGCGGCGCGCATCGTCGAGGTGCGGCCGGTGCGCATCCTCGAGGAGCTGGAGCGGGGGAAGGTGGTCATCGTCGCCGGCTACCAGGGCGTGTCGCGGGCGCGGGAGGTGACGACGCTCGGAAGAGGGGGGAGCGACACCACCGCGGTGGCCCTGGCGGCCGCCCTGTCCGCCGAGGCGTGCGAGATCTATTCCGACGTGGACGGCGTGTACTCCGCCGACCCGCGGGTGGTCCCCGAGGCGCGCAAGCTCACCTCGCTCGGGTACGACGAGATGCAGGAGCTGGCCTCGGCCGGGGCGCGGGTGCTCAATGCGCAGGCGGTGGAGTGGGCCAAGGCCAACGGCATCGTCCTCCACGCGCTCCACGCCCACGCCGGCGGGACGGGGACGGGCATCGGCGCCGCCGCCGGGCGCGCCCCGGTGACGGCGGTGGCTTCCGACCGGGACCTGCTCATGCTCGAGACCCGCGCCGAGGTCCTCGGAGCGCTGCTCTCCCTGCTGGGCAAGCGCCAGGTAAGCACCCGCTTCGTCCTCGGGCAGGGAGGGGAAGGGGCGCTGGTCGGCGTGCCGCTGGCCGACGTGCACGGAGAGGAGGCGCTGCGCGCGGAGATCGCCCGCTCCCTCGGGACGTCGGTGCGGGCAGTCTCCGGGCTGGGGACGGTGACCGTGGTGGGCCCGGGCGTGGGCGCCGACCCCCGGCTGCTGGAGGCGGTGCTCGGCGTGGCCTCGGCGGGCGGCGTCCGGGTGCACGGCGTCCACACCGGCCCGCTCCACGTGACGCTGCTCGTGCCGGCGGCCGCTCTGGATGGGCTGACGCGCGCACTCCACCGGCTCGGCGAGGCTCCCGGGGGAGGGTAGGGCGGGCGCGCAGGTGGACCCGTCGTCGGGGCGCGCGAGATGGTCTGTCTCGTAAGCGCCGACGAGGGGACCGACTGTCTCGAGGGGCGCTGCGTGGAGCGGGGCGAAAAGTTCGTTGGCGCCAACTAACCTTCCGCCGACACGCCGCCCCGAGCCGGCCCGAACATCGGGTGCCTGTTGACGGCTCGATGCGTTCGCTGGTCCTGGGCCAGTACCCGAAAAGCCCGGCGCGTCTGGCGGAGCCCCTCCAGGGGTGTGACGAGAGGCTATCGCCCAGCGATTGCGAAACGAATTGCTATCGCGCGGCGATAGCCTCTTGCGAGCCTCCTTCCGCCTCGGCCCGGCGAGCCGGGGTTTTTCGCCCTTCCGGAACAGCCGTCGGGGCTGCCGCCGGCGAGAACAGATGATCGGCGGCTCGGGCCCGGGCGGCTGGCGCATCCGTTGCGCACGATGTGCACTGCACGTCCATGAGGGCTCCGCTCGTTCGCCCCGAGCCTCCGCGTTTCCTCCGAGCCCGGTGCCTCACGTCCGGGGCGAGCATGCCCACCCCAAAGTGACAAGACCGGGAGCCGGAGCCGCGGAGTCCCTCGACCCCGGCCCGGCGCCGCCGGCGACCCGCCTACCGCCCCACCGCCCGTGCCTTCCCCACCCGCGGATGCAGCTCCTGGCGCGTGCGGCGGTGGTCCGGCGTCTCCGGCGGCAGGCTCACGAACTCGCACATCTCGCACAACCGGCTGTAGATCCGCTCACCGACGCGGTCCCGGAGCAGCTCGAGATCCCTCGGCTCGGAGGCCTCCTCGGTGGAGCGGTACCCGGCGCGGGCGTGCGGGCGCGCCTTCCGCTCCGGCTCGAGCGAGTAGTTGGTGGCGAAGAGCGTCGTCCGTCCGGCGTTGTAGCGGCGGGCGATCAGCTCATCCAGCGTCTCCAGCTCGAAGGGGCTTCCCCGGCCCCGCCCCAGCTCGTCGATGGCCAGCACGTCCACCTCGGAGAGCGGGCGGATGATCTCCCCGCCGCTCTTCCCCTCCTGGAAGCCGCGGCGGATGTCGGCGAAGAGCAGCGAGATCTCCCGGTAGCGTGCCTGGATTCCCACCTCGAGCACCAGGTGCCCGAGGGCGGCGGCCAGAAGGTGCGTCTTCCCGCTCCCCACCGGGCCGCTGATGATGAACCCGCGGGTGGGGGCACCCCGCCGGTACCCGGAGGCGAAGCGCGTCGCCGCCTGCTTGGCCGCGTCGTGCGATTCGTGGAAGGGGAGGTAATTGTCGAAGCCGGCCCGGGCCAGCACTCCTGGGACGCCGACCTGGTTGAAGGCCCCGACGCGCGAGCGCAGCACGCGGCACACGCACGGCGCCGCCGCCTGGTAGCGCCGCGGGCCCACCTTCTGGCTGAAGACTTCCTCGCGCTCGGAGAGCACGTAGCCCTGGCCGCTGCAGTGGATGCAGGTGGCCATGCAGCTGCAGACCCGGGCGGTGGCCCGATCCGCCGAGGCCGAGATCTGGTAGCCGCGGCCCCGGCACAGGGTGCACGCGCCGGGGCTCATGGCGACGGCCGCTTCCATCGATCTCGTTCTCGACTCCTTCACCGACAGCGACTTCAGCTACAGCGACTTCAGCCCGAGCACGCGCGCGACGATCGCCGCACGCACGCGACGACGAGCGATGCTACGTGCACGGGGTGACGCATCCTCTACCACCTCACGCCGCTCCTGGCGCAAGAGCGTAAGTCGCTCGCGGAAGGACATTCCGCGCAGCAGCGCAGCGACGGCCGCATCTCGCGGGTTTGCGCGCGCGAGCACGCCCGACGCCCACAGGCGTTCCACAACTTGCTGGAAACGCGGCCGCGCGCGCGCCAGCGCATGCAGATCCGCGGCGAGCTGTCCAGCGTTCTCTCGCGCCGCAGCTCCGGCTCCGGCGACACGTGCGCGCCAGAGCGAGATCTCCTCCTCCACCTCCGGGCGGCAGGCGCGCAGGCTCCGCGGTCCGGTCTCGCCCCGCCGCGCATCCCACCGGGCGCGCTCCGCGGCGCGCTCCAGGCCGCGGACCACCACCTCCGCCGGGACGCCGCTCTCCGCCCAGGCGCGCAGCACCTGATCGTCGAGGGCCCCGAGCATCAGCCCCTTGCCGCGCAACCGGAGGAAGGCCTCCTGCACCACCTCTGCAAACGTCGCCTGTGGCGGCAACAGGCTCATCGGCGGCTCCGCTCTCCCACCTGGCGGAAGTGGGAGGTGGGCGGTAAATTCACGAGGCCGGCCAATGGCTTGCCCCGCCGCCGAGAGGCGGGACGCCCCCCAGCTCTCCCGGGTCCCCGATGCACCGTCCGCTCGCGCTCCTGCTCTTTCTTCCCATCGTCGCCTCGGCGCAGACGAAGCAGGCGCCCTCGCTGAGCAAGAAGACCACCACCGAGGTGGACGCCTCGCTCGCCGGGGACATCACCCGGCAGAAGCAGGAGACGGTGGGCGCGCCGCTCCAGTACGACCAGTTCCGGCTGGGCATCGAACTCCAGGTGGCTGACAAGCGGCGGGAGCAGATCGAGTCGCTGAAGAAGATCATCCAGCTCTCTCCCGACCAAAAGGAGCAGCCGGGCCTGCTCTTCCGGCTGGCCGACCTGTACTGGGAGGAATCGCGCTACTACTTCTTCGAAGCCAGCCGCAAGGACGACGACCTGATCCGCGCCCTGGCGGCCAAAGACGCCGCCGCCGAGGCCCAGGCCCGGAAGCAGAAGGACCAGCTCATGGGCCAGCGGGACGTCTACGCCAAGCTGGCCATCGACACCTATACGGAGATCGTCCAGCGCTACAAGGACTTCGAGCGCACCGACGAGGTCCTCTACTTCCTCGGCCACAACCTGATGGAGATGGGCGAGGAGCGTAAGGCGCTGGTCGCCTACAACCGCCTGGTGGAGAAGTACCCGAAGTCGAAGTACCTGCCGGACGCCTACCTGGCCTTCGGCGAGTACTACTTCAACAACAGCCGCGCCAAGCGCGAGTTCCTCACCAAGGCGCTGGAGAACTACAAGAAGGCCGCCTCCTACGTGGACAGCGCGGTGTACGGGTTCGCGCTCTACAAGGAGGGTTGGTGCTACTTCAACCTCGTCGACTACGCCAAGGCGATGGACCTGTGGAAGGCGGTGGTCCTCTACGGCGAGTTCTCCGGAGCCAGCGCCCTGGAGAAGGCGGGCGGGGCGAAGGGCAAGTCGGCGCTCATCCGTGAGGCGCGGCGGGACTTCGTCCGCGCCTACGAGCGCTCGGGCGGCACGCCCGAGCAGGCGCGCGCCGTCTTCCCCACGGTGGCCAAGAACCCCGATGACCTGTGGGAGATGTACAAGACGCTGGCCAACCTCTACTACGACCAGGGCAACGACCGGTTCGCCGCCCTGGCCTACTTCCTCCTCATCAAGGAGCGGCCGCTCAGCCCGGAGGCGCCCGGCTTCCAGGCCAAGATCGTCGACTGCGTGCTGCGCGAGGGGAACAAGAAGACCACCGTCGCCCAGGTGCGCCGCCTGGTGAAGATCATCGGCGACGTGGAGAAGAGCGGCAACGTCAAGACCGACGCGGACAAGAAGGCGCTGGCCGACGCCAAGAAGCAGTCGGAGGTCATCCTCTCCAACCTGGCGGTGAACTGGCACAACGAGGGGCGCAAGACGCGCGACGACGAGACCTTCGCCGCCACCGACGAGGTCTACGGCGACTACCTGGCCCTCTTCCCGGACAGCCCCAAGGCCTACGACCTGCGCTTCTTCTGGGCCGAGCTCCTCCACGACAACCTGCGCCGCTACGACAAGGCGGCCGAGCAGTACACCCTGGTGGTGAAGCAGGACGTGCGCCGCATCGACGGGGAGAAGGACGAGAAGGGCAACTACACGGTCAAGCCGGAGAAGCCGGGCAAGTGGCTCCCCCTCGCCGCCTACGACTCGGTCTACGCCTGGGACGAGGTGGTGAAGCGCGCCGAGGAGAAGGGCGAGCTGAAGTCCGAGGCCAGCACCGACCTGAGCAAGAAGCTCACCATCCCGCCGGTGAAGCAGCAGCTCCTCGACGCCACCGAGCGCTACCTCAAGTACGTCCCCAAGGGCGAGAAGCGGGTGGAGGTGGCCTACAAGGCGGCGCGCATCTACTACGACTACCACCGCTACGACGAGGCGGTGCTCCGGTTCAGCGAGATCGCCCTCACCTATCCCGACTACCGGTTCGACAACGGGGATCGCGCCGGGGAGATCGCCGCCAACCTCGTCCTCGACTCGTACAACGGGCTGCAGAACTACCAGAAGGTGAACGAGTGGGCCCGGCGCTTCTACGCCAACGACCGGCTGGCCACCGGCAAGTTCCGCGACGACCTGTCGAAGATCATCGAGCAGTCGTCCTTCAAGCTCGTCGCCCAGCTGGAGCAGAAGGGCGAGTACCAGCAGGCCGGCGAGGCCTACCTGGCCTTCGTCAAGGACTTCCCCCGCACCGAGATCGCCGACAAGGCGCTCTACAACGCCTCGGTGGACTTCTTCAAAGCCCACCTCTTCGAGCGCGCCCTGGAGACGCGCGAGCGGCTGTTCAAGACCTACCCCAAGAGCACGCTCGTCCCGCTCTGCATCTGGGCCAATGCCGAGGGCTACGAGTCGATCGGCGACTTCGAGCGCGCCGCCGACGCCTACGAGGCCTACGTCCGCGGCTTCCAGGGGAGCCGCGGCGCGGCCGCCCCGGCCAAGAAGTCCGCCGGCAAGAACGGCAAGAAGAAGAAGAACGGCAAGGCGGCCGTCGCCGAGCCCCCCAAGCCCGGGCCCGTGTGGGAGGAGAGCAAGGCCCAGATCGCCCTCTACAACGCCGCCGTCTACCGGGAGGGTCTCGGACAGCTGAAGGCCAGCCTGCGCGACCGGGAGCTCTACCTGGACCTCTTCCCCAACGCTAAGGACGCCGACGCGGTCAGTCTCTCCATGGCCGAGCTCGAGGAGCGCACCGGGCAGTACGGGAAGGCGGTCGCCTTCCTCGACCAGCGCATCCGCGACAACCAGCGCGATGCGGACAAGGTGCTCTCCACCTACGCGCGCATCCAGGTCATCTACGAGACCCGGCTCAAGGACGCGCGCGGGCTGGCCCGCACCAACAAGCAGGTGCTCGACTACTACGACAAGCTTCCCGCGCGGGTGAAGAAGGAGCTCCAGCCGCAGGCCTTGGAGGCGGTGGCCCGCGCCTCGCTGATGAAGAACGAGGAGCAGTTCCAGTACTACAGCCGACTCAAGCTGCGCTGGGGCCGGGCGCCCGACCCGACCCGGGAGTTCAAGGAGAGCCTCAACGCCAAGTCTCGCGCCCTGGAGGAGATCAACCGCCTCTACACCGCCACCGTGGCCTACAAGGCCGGCGACCCGGCCATCTGCGCGCTGGAGAAGATCGGCCTGGCCTACGAGAACATGGCGGAGAGCATCGCCAACGCCCCGGCCCCGAAGTTCCTCCCCCCCGATGCCCAGGAGGCGCTCAAGGACCAGCTCGCCCAGCAGGCGGAGCCGGTCAAGGAGAAGGCCGCCGAGCACTTCGCCGCCGCGGTGGCCAAGAGCCGGGAGCTGGGCATCACCAACGCCTGCTCGGCGCGGAGCCTGAAGCTGCTGCGCACCACCTACCGCCCGGACCAGTACCCCCTCATGCCCGAGGAGCTGGCCGCGCTTCCCCTGCCCAGGTCCGCCCAGAAGCCCCCGCCGCTCCTCACCCAGGTCCAGCCGCCGGTGCCGGGGGTGGTGCTCAAGGGCGCCGCCGCCGGATTCCCCGCCCCCCGCGCGCCTGCCCCCCAGAAGACGGCCGCGCTCCCGACCGGCGTCCGCCAGGACGATGCCACCGACCTCAAGCCGGGCCAGAAGCCGGTCGAGTCCCGCGGCGCAGCGCCGGCGCCTCCGCCTCCGCGCCAGAAGGTGACCTCTGCCGGCGGAACCCAGGACGAGCCCGAGGAGCCGCCCCAGTGAAGCGCGCACCCGTCCCCGGCCTCTTGCTCTCTGCCGCGGCCCTGCTCGCGCTCGCCCGCTGCGCCACCTCGGGCACTCCGGCGCCGGAGCCGGCTGCCGCCGCCGCTCCCAAGGCGTCCACCCCGCTGGCGGCCGGCGCCGCCGACGGCGGGCCGAGCACCCATGCCGTCCTCCTCTTCGAGGACGCCAACCGGGCCGCCCAGGCGCAAGGGAAGGCGCCGGACAACGCCTCCCTGGAGCGGAAGTACGAGGCCGCCCGCCAGGCCGACCCGCGCCTGGCCGAGGCCGACTACAACCTCGGGGTCCTGGCCGAGCGGCAGGGAAAGCGGGAGCAGGCCTACGCCCTCTACCGCTCGGCGCTGGAGAAGAAGCCGTCGCTCAAGCCCGCCGCCGAGGCGCTGGCTCGCATCACCGCCGAGCAGGGCGACATCCCCTCGGCCATGGCGCAGTACCTGGACATCGCCCAGAAGTTCCCCGACGACGCCAGCTCCCGGGCGGCGGTGGCCGAGCTCTACCGGCTCTCCAGCGACCACGACCGTGCCCAGGAGTGGGCCCGCGCCGCGCTCATCCGCGACCCGAAGAGCGTGGCCGCCTACAGGGTGATGCTCAGGAGCGACATCGACCGGAAGCAGTACGCGCTGGCCAAGCTGGTGGCCTTGCGCGCCCTGAAGCTCGACGACAAGGACCCGGAGATCTACGTCGCGCTCGGGGAGGTGCAGATCGCCGAGGGGCAGCCGGACAAGGCCATCCTCCAGTTCAAGAAGGCGCTGGAGGTGAAGCCCGACGACCGGGCCGCGCTCACCCACCTCGCCCACCTGGCGCTCCTCGATCAGGACTACGCCGCCGCCGAGTCCGCGCTCAAGAAGCTGGCCGACACCGGGGGCGGCACGGCCGAGGTCCAGCTCGCGCTGGGAGTGGCCTACAAGGGGCTCGGCCAGCCGGACAAGGCGCTCGCCGCCTACGACCTGGCGGAGAAGCTCAACCCACGTCTGGCCGGGGTGTACCTCGATCGGGGCATCGTCCTGCAGCGCTCCAAGGGCGCACCGGACCGCGCGCTGGAGCAGTACAAGCGCTACGTGGAGCTCCTCGGCGGCGAACAGTCGCTCCCGGGCGACTCGCCGGTTCCCGCGCTGCGGCGGGAGGCGGAGCAGGCGCTCAAGGCCAGGGCCGAGGCGCGCAAGGTGGAGGAGCAGGCCCGCACCCCGGCCCCGGCGGCGGCCCCGCAGCCCCCGCCCAAGCCGGGTCCGACCAAGCCCTGACCCCCTGTAGGCGGATGTCCGCCAGCGGGTCCGGGAGGGGGAGTGGCGGCCCGGCCGGGCCTTGGGCAGGCTGTAACCTCTTGGGGTAGCATGGGAGACCGCATGAGGCTCTGGCTGCTGGTCGTGCTGGTGGGGGTCGCCTCGGCCGCCGCCGCGCAGGAATCGAAGACGCCCCCACCGGCCTCCACCGGGTCCGGGGCGCAGAAGCAGACGGTGATCAACTTCGAGGACGAGACCATCCAGGGCGACCTCACCCGCCCGGACGGCGAGTACATCGAGGCGGGTGGAAAGACCCAGCACTCCAACCTGATCAAGATCCGGGAAGAGTTCAACGACAAGGTGATGCAGTCGGTGGACGAGCTCTAGGAGAGGCGTCGGCTGTGCCCGTTCCCCTGACCCTCAAGGTTTTCAAGAGCGGCGCCCTGGTGGCCTCGCGGGACTACGACCGCGACATCATCAAGATCGGGCGGCTGGCCTCGGCACACCTCTGCCTCGACGACGACAAGGTCAGCCGCATCCACTCGGTGATCGAGGTGGCTCCCGACGGGCGCCTGTCGATCATCGACATGGGGAGCGTGGAGGGGACCTACGTCAACGGGAAGAAGGTGACCAAGGGGGCCATCGCCTTCGGCGACGAGATCCGGCTCGGGAACACCACCATCCGGGTGGAGACCCCCGGTCCCGGCTTCGCTGCCCGGCCCGCGCCGACGCCGGCCCCGGCGGCCGCTCCGGCCCCGGTGGCGGTGCCGGGGGTCACCCCGAGCGCCGATGCGGCGCGCGCCAGCGCCGCGGCCACGCTCGCCCAGTCGGCGCCGGTGGCCGCCCAGTCCTACGTCCAGCCGCCGGTGGTCGAGCCGGTGGAGGCCAGGAAGCCCGCCCCCCGCGCCCCGCCGCCGCCCCCCGCGCCCGAGGTCACGCCGCGCAAGCCCGTCCTCCACGCCGAGGCGCGGCTCCGTCCCGCCCGGCGTGCCGGAAGCGGGCCCCTGGGCCTCGAGGTGCGCCTGCGCTGGGGGGACCAGATCCTCGGCGAGCAGTTCCTCCCCCCCGGCTTCAAGGGCGCGGTCAGCGTGGGCAGCTCGCCCAAGGCGACCTTCGACGTCGGCGAGACCTCGCTCCCGGCCGACCCCTTCGAGGTGGTGACCGGCGACGGGCACGGCTTCACCCTGCGCTTCGCCGGCAAGATGGGCGGCGAGCTGGAGCGCAAGGGCCAGGTGGTGGCCCTCTCCCGCACCCCGGAGCAGGGCTTCGCCCAGCGCGACGGCGACGGTTTCGCCCTGCAGCTCGACCAGGACGACGTGGCCTTCGTGCAGGTCGGCCGGCTCACGCTCGACGTCTGCTTCCAGCCCGTCCCGGACAAGGTGGCGGTGCCCTTCTCGCAGCGCGTGGACTGGACGGCGCTGAACATCTTCCTCCTCGTCTTCTTCCTCGGGGCGGTGGGCCTGGTGGCCACGCTGAACCGCGCCGCGGCCGGCGACGAGTACGCCGACGAGCTCTCCTCGAACAACGCCATCCTCACCAAGCTCCTCATCAAGCCGCCGGAGGTCCAGAAGAACCCGCTCATCGCCCAGCTCAACCAGTCGAAGGAGAAGGGCGCCCAGGGGACGGCGGCCTACAAGGGCGACGAGGGGAAGATGGGGAAGAAGAACGCCCCGGAGCGGCAGACCAAGTCCTCGCCCAAGGCCATCGACCCGAACAGCAAGGACCAGGCGCGGCTCATCGCCCAGAAGATCTTCGGTGGGAAGGGCCCGGGGAGCACGGCCATCCTCTTCGGCACCGCCGGGCTGGGCGGGACGCTCCAGGCGGCCCTGGGGGGCATCAAGGGCACCACGGTGGGCGACGCGGGCGGGGTCCTGGGAATGGGCCTCAAGGGCTCGGGCGGCGGGGGCGGCGGCACGGGGAACACCCTGGGCATCGGCTCGGTGGGCACCAAGGGCGTGGCCGGCGGGCAGGGGAGCTACGGCACCGGGATGACCCTGGGCGGGAAGAAGAGCGCCGACATCGCCATCGCCGCCAGCGATCCGGAGATCACCGGCTCCATCGACCGCGAGCTCATCCGGCGCGTGGTGCGCAGCCACCTCGACCAGCTCCGCTACTGCTACGACGTGCAGCTGACCAAGAATCCGAAGCTCTCCGGCAAGGTGGCGGTGAAGTGGGTGGTCACCGAGCAGGGGACGGTCTCCTCCTCGGTGGTGGTGCAGACCACCACCGGCAACAGCGAGCTCGACGCCTGCGTCGCCGGCCGGGTGCTGACCTGGGTGTTCCCCAAGCCCAAGGGCGGCGGCGTGGCGGTGGTGACCTACCCGTTCATCTTCAAGGAACCGGGCACCTGACCGCCCGTAGAAGAGGGGTGCCGATGCGTCGGACGCTGCTCGTCGGTGTGGCGCTGATCGGAGCGATGCTGCCCGGCCGTTCGCTGGCCCAGGCGGTGACCCAGCCGCTCGGGGCGGCGCCGCTCATCGCCACCGAGCCCCCGGTGGACGAGATCGAGCGCGGCTTCTACCTCGGCGCCGACATCGGGGTGGCCTTCCTGGGAAGCCTGCCGGCGGCGTCGGGAACGCCGGCGCCCTCCGCCTGGGGCGCGCTGGTCCGGCTCGAGGTGGGCTACGACATCGGCCGCTACGTGACGGTGAGCATCTTCGGAGAGTTCGCCAGCTACCGGGCCGGGTCGGACTACATCGGCTACTCCAACGGCGTGGCCTCGGGCGACTCCACCCAGCTCATCCCCGGGGCGGCGGTGCGCATCAACGCGCTCGGCTTCGCCGACGGACAGGGCGTGCAGCGCAGCTGGATCTACGTCAAGGCCGGTGCGGGCTGGGCCTTCTTCGAGCCGGGTGCGCTCTTCACCACCACCCCGGCGACCAGCTCCTACTCGTCGTTCTACGCCTTCGCCGGGGTGGGCTTTCAGTACTACACCCACCTGCGCCACTTCTCCATCGGCATCGAGGTGGACACCGACTACCTCGGGAAGAGCAAGAGCTGGGGCTTCCTGGTGACGCCCAACATCCGCTACGCGTTCTGACGCTAGAAGGGCGTGCTCCCGCTTCAGTCGTCGCAGGTCTCGCTGAGGACGGCCTTCACCGTCTGCTTCGCCGTCGCCGCGACGGCGGGCCTGGTCCTCTTCGTGCTCGAGACCCGCGTCGCGCTCACCCTCACCGTGTGCGCGGCGATGCTGGCCATCGCTCTCAACCACCTGGTGCAGAGGCTGGAGCGACGGCAGATGAGGCGGGGGCGGGCCATCGCCCTGGTGATGAGCGCCGCGCTGCTCCTCGGGGGCGGGGTGGTGCTGCTCGTCATCCCGCCCACCGTGGCCCAGGTGCGGGCGCTGGCCCAGCAGGCTCCCGGCTTGCTCGAGGCGCTGCGCCGGTCGGAAGTCTTCAACGTCGTCGACCGCCACCTCGGCGTCGAGGAGACGGTCCGCCGCCTGCTCACCGGAACCGGACCGGGCTCGGGGAGCACCGTGCTCGGGGCCATCGGCGGGCTGCTCACCGGGCTGGCCGGGGCGCTCACCCTCGCCGTGCTGGTGGTGTTCATGCTCATCTTCGGTCCGGCGTTGGTGGCGCGGTTCTTCGAGCAGCTCGATGACGGCGTGCGGACACACTGGGAGGACCTGGCCGCGCGCTCGTACACGTCGATCGGCGGCTACCTGGGCGGGCTCCTGGTCATCTGCAGCGTCAACGCCACCCTGACCACGCTCTTCCTGGCCATCCTCCGTCTTCCTTTCTTCCTGCCGCTGGGGCTCCTGAGCGGCTTCTCCAGCCTCGTCCCCTATGCCGGCCCGGTGGCCGTGGGCGCCCTGGTGGTGGTCACCGCCCTGCTCACCAGCGGTGCGCTCAAGGCGCTGCTCGTCCTCGGCTACTTCGTCCTCTACGGACAGTTCGAGGGAAACATCCTCGCCCCGCTCGTCTTCCGGAAGACGATGCACGTCGACCCGCTGGTCACGCTGCTCGCCGTCCTCTTCCTGGCCGAGCTGCTGGGCATCGTCGGCGCCGTCGTGGCCGTGCCCGCGGTGGCGGTGGCGCAGATCCTCCTCGGCGACCTGCTCGAGCACCGCCGGGAGGGCCGCCAGGCCGATGAGCCGTGAGGGGAGGACTGGCTCACGGCCGCCCGGGGCTGCTATGTGCTCCCCCCTTCGGCTGACACGAGGGCAGGGGAGTGAGCGCACAGGTTCCACAGGGTCCGGGCCGCGGCGGTCCGCGCGGCGGTGATCGCGATCGGGGAGGGCGCGGCCGCGACGGCCGTCCGGGCGGCAGGGGTCGGCGAGACGACCGCGGTCCGTCCACCGGCGGGCAAAGGGTCGTGGCCGAGCTGTCCACGCTCGAGAAGGCCCTGGGCAGGAGCGACCTCGAGGGCCAGCTCCGGCCGCTCGACGAGGTGGTTCGCCACCTCCGCTCGCTGCGCGTGAAGGCCCTCGCCGAGGTCGACCCCACCACCCGCGGCCGCCTGATCACCACGCTCCTCCGCGTCAGCCGCCAGCCCAGGCCCGCGGGCGAGCCGGCCGCCCCCGCCCCGGAGGCCGCGCCGGCCGAGATGCCGCCCGAGACGACGGCATCCGAGCGGGAGGTCGCCGCGGAGTCGGGCGCTCCTGCCGAGAGCCAGCCGGAGGAGCCGGTGCCGGAGCTGGTCGCCGCCGAGGAGACGCCGCCCGGTGACGTCCCGCCGCCGGCGGAGGCGCCCGCCGAGGCGACCGCCGACGCGGAAGCGCCCGCCGAGCCGACCCCCGCCGAGACCGCAGCTCCGCCTGCCGAAGCGGCCGCCCCGGCCGCTGCGCCGAAGGGCCCGGGCGAGCTGTACTCGGACGTCCTCTACCGCGTCGGCCTCGCCTGGCTGGCCGTCCACGAGTCGGAGCGCGCCGAGGGCGCCTTCGCCGCCGCGGGACGCTCGCCTTCGCGCGAGGAGCTCGCCCGCGCCGAGGCGCCTCCCGCGGAGACGGCCCAGCGGCCCGAGGCTGGCGGGGCCCGGCGCCCCGGTGACCGCGGCGCACGCAAGCCGCGAGAGGGGAAGCCCGGTCGCGGCCCCCGGGAGCGCGTCTCCCGCGAGCCCATGCCTCCCATCGCCCCCGGCGACTGGAAGGCCCAGGCCGAGGCCTACGCCTCCCGGGGCCGCACCCGCGACGCGGCGCGCCTCCACGAGAAGCACGGCTCGCCCGCCGAGGCGAGCAAGCTCTTCGAGGCCGGCGGCGACCTCAAGTCCGCGCTGCGCACCGCCCTGGCCGCCAAGGACATGGACGCCGCCCGCCGGCTCGCCCAGTCGCTTCCCGCCGCCGAGGCGCGCGCCCAGCTCGAGCGCGGCGAGGGCTGGGAGCTCCTGCTCGAGCTCCACGTGAAGGGGAACGCCTTCGACGAGGCGGCCAAGCTCTACGAGCGGGCCCGGCAGTTCGACCAGGCCGCGCTCGCCTGGGAGCGCGCCGGGAAGCTCGGCCTGGCCCGCAAGGCCTACGAGCGCGCCCACGATGCCGCCGGCGCCGAGCGGGTGCGGACCCTCGAGGTCCAGCGGCTGGTCGAGCGGGGGGACCGGCTCGGAGCCGCCCAGGTCCTAGCCCAGAGCGGCCACCGCGCCGAGGCGGTGGAGATCCTCAAGGCCCTCCCCGCCGCCAAGGCCTTCCGCTTCCTCGAGCAGCTCAAGCTCGAGGACGAGGCCCGGACGCTGGGCGAGGCGGAGCTGGCCAAGACGGCCGAGGAGGGGAAGCCCGGCCCCCGCGCACGGTGGCTGGAATTGCTCGGGCGCAAGGCCGAGGCGGCACAGGCCTGGGAAGAGGCCGGAAGGAAGGACCGGGCCTACCCACTTTTGGAAGCGGCCGGGGACTTCGCCAAGGCGGCGGCCTTCGCCGAGGCCTCCGGCCACCGCGACCAGGCCATCCGCCTCTACCGGAGGGCCGGGGACGACGCAGCGGCGGAACGGCTCGAGGCCACGCCGCC
>Ga0335085_10003866_pt1 | contig 25373 bp, 23 predicted proteins | sample Lox_Sample_45_FD_206712 | JGI IMG/M metagenome (GOLD analysis project Ga0335085, IMG submission 206712) | Soil microbial communities from Loxahatchee National Wildlife Refuge, Florida, United States - Lox_Sample_4.5 | ecosystem: Environmental > Terrestrial > Soil > Wetlands | place: USA...
AGGCGAGGCCGGGCCAGCGCTCCAGCACGTCGGTCGGGGTCAGCCAGTCACAGCGCAGGCCGGCCTGGCGCTGCATGGCGACTTGTTCCTCCAGGATTTGCGCGCCGGGTTCGTCCAATGCCAGGGAAGCAATCCCGATCGCCTGGAAGCCGATGTCGATCCCCGTGCTATCTTTGAGTGCGGGAGCCAGGGTGGCGTAGCGGTCACGCCCCCGGATGGCGAGCGGATAGAACTGGTCGTCCGCGATCTCGATCTGGGCCGCTAATAAGCCCGCCGACGCCGAGGAAGCGGCCGCAGGGAGCGGTCCCGGCTCGAACAGGGTGGTGCGCAGGCCCCGGGCGGCAGCGGCCCTGGCACAGGCGGCCCCGATCACGCCTCCGCCGATCACAGCGACCTGGGTTGAAACCGGTGGGGTCATCGGCACGTAGGGACGTCAGCGTATCGGAGCATTCACGGGAGGATACATGTTCCGCAGCATACTGGGTTTCGCGATCCTCGCGATCGTGGCGTGGCTGGTTCTGAAAATCGTCTTCAGCCTGCTCGGCATGGTGATGGGCTTCGCCATGACGATCCTCTGGCTCGCAGGGATAGGGTTCCTGTGCTACCTGGTGTTGCGGGTGGTCAGCCCCAGCACCGCGGACAAGGTTCGCGATGCGATCAAAGGCCGCGGCAGAACGGCCTGACCCTCATCCAGCGAAGCGTCATCGGGGCACTCTCAAATCGGAGTGCCCCGATTCGTTTCAGCGACCGTCGAGTCGCGTCGCCAGGCCCCAGCAGAGCAGCGGGATCAGCAGCTCGTGATGTCCCGTCAACTGGATTCCTCGCCCCCCGGCCAGGGTCGGTCGCTCTACCACGTTGACTCGAGGACGGTAATGGCGCTGCATGTCGCAGTCGACGGCCGTGAAATGGGTCGGCCGCCCATCGTTCAGGTTTCTGGCGATGGTGAGCGCCTTCAGGAACACCTCCGGCATCACCACGGCGCTACCGAGGTTCAAGACCACGCCACCATGGTCGAGCGCCGGCAGCGAGGCCGCCAGCCGTTTGAAATCGCGGTGACTGGTCGCGCCGAGCGCCGCGCCGTCGGCCGAGGGGTGTTGATGGATGATCTCGGCGCCGATCGCCGCGTGCACCGTGACCGGGACGCCCATCTCGCCGCAGGCCAGCAGGATGGAAACCTCCCGTCCGGGCAGCGTCTTCCGGCGGGCCAGCGCCTCGGTGAGCGCTTCACCGGCCCCCTGGTCCGCGGCGGCGCCCTGCGTGATCGCCGCGTTCATCTCGCGGCCGGTCTCTTCAGCCATTCCAAACGTGCCGTCGGCCAGCCCGGCCGCGACGTCTTCGCTGGTGGCGCCGAAGGCCGCCAGCTCGAAATCGTGGATCGCGGCGCTGCCGTTCATGGCCACGTGCGTGATGACCCGGCGCCGCAGCAGATCGACGAGCAAAGGACCGAGCCCGACTTTGATCACATGCCCCCCCAGCATGACGACGACGCCGTGCCGGCCGGCGGCCTCGGCGAGGCGATCGACCACGAATCGCAGATCGCGCGCGGCGAGGATGTCGGGGAGGGAACTCCAGAAGTCGGCAAAGCGGCGATCGGATCCGGCACCCGGTGGATGGGCGAGCAGGGAGGCCTCGACCTTGTTGCGGCGTTGAGCGATGGGCACCGTCTTGAGACGGCTAGTGTCCGCCTCGCGATACTCGGTCATTTCGAATCCGCCGGCGGCGGGGGAAGGTGCGGAGGCGGAGCAGGCGCCGAGAATTCCTTCAGGTTCATCGTGATCGTGCCGAAGGAGAAGTTGGACTGCAGCTTGAGCAGCAGGCGCCGGTCGTCATCGGACAGCCACATCCGCGCGTCGGCGTCCTCAGCCAGAATGCCGCGTCCCTTCGGGATGATCGGCTTGATGACGATCGCCTGGAACTTGTGGTCGGCGACCTCGATCTCTTCTTTCTTGATGACCTGGACGATCACCGGGTTGCGGTCGGGGCGGAAATACCGGGTGTACTCATAGCGGTGGCCGACCACAAGCGGGACCGTCCGCACCCAATAGATGAACGCCATGTCGTCCAGCGGGTCGGCGACGGTCGCCCGCGTCGAGTCCTGCTCGTCCTCGCGGTAATAGCCGGAATCGGGAAAGATGTCGTACCGCTTGAAGCGCTTCTTACCGCGCTCCTCGGTATCCTGGATGAAGCGCCGCGACCGGAAATCGGTCCGTCCCACCCACGACTCCATCGTCTGGTCGAGGTGGTACCAGAGGGCGCCACCATGGATATGGAAGCGGAAGTGCACGGCGTCCTCCCCGCGCACCGTGTCGCGGCCCACGACATCCAGGGTGGCCTCCCCTACGCTGAATATCCCGAACTTGGCTTGGTAGCGGAGGTGCTCCCCCATCGGAAACGGAACGGCGTCGGGCGGAGCGGGCTCGCCGGGGGTCGGCACGGCCGCGCCGGGGCCGAGTAAGGCGCTGGCAGACTTCATCGAATCAGCGGGTTTGGTGGAGTCGGCGGATTTGGCCGAGCCGGTCGAATCGCCCTGCCCCGCGAGCGTCAGGTGCAGGGAGAGTGCCATCAGCATCAACGCCGCGCTCACGGTACGCGCCGCGCGCACGATCGGGCGAGCCTTCCAGGCGGCGACGAGCGCGCTCCAGGGGCGCACCCGGGAGGGACGCGCGTGCAGGTCGTAGCGGGCGGTGACCCCCACCGTTTCTACTCGGCGGGCCTGCGGGATCAGCCGCGCCAACAGCTCCGCATTGGCGACCCACCCGTCGGTGGTGAGCAGCGCTTCCTCGCCGTGTTCCCGGAATGCCTGCCGCAGGGCGATCAGCCTCAGGCAGAGGAATCCGGAAACCGAATCCTTGACCCCCGGTACCTGCAGCAGACGCGGGGCCATCCGCCTCACCCAGCGCATCGTTCGCGAGGTCGCCCCTTTCGCTCTCCCGATCTGCTCCGCCACCACCAGGTCGGCGCCCGACTCGATCCGCTTGACCATCTCCTCCATCGAGTCCGGCGAATGCACGAAATCGGCGTGTAACGTGATGGCGCAGTCCCGCTTGGGCCGGTCGCTCCGCTGCAGGGCGAGCCGCAGCAGCGCTTCCAGACTCTTGGCGTACCCCTGACGCTCGGTATTGGTCACGACCGTCATGGGGAGCACCCGGCCGTACCGGCTCAAGACCTCGGTCGTGCCATCGGTGGAGCCGTCGTCGCAGACGAGGAGCTGGTACTCCCGCTGGAACGCCGTAAACACCTGGCGGACTTTCCAGAGGACCAGGCCGGCGGTCTTGGCTTCGTTGTAAACGGGAATGCAGACGTAAATCATGGCCCTGCAATCTAGACGAGCGTCCGATACAGGGCTACGACGGATTCGGCCATCGCCGCCGCGGTGAAGCGGTTGGGAAGCGTCGGCCGCATCGGGCGGTCGAGCATGTGCACCACCCGCTGGGCCAACCGGGCGGCATCACCCACCGGGACGAGCTGTTCGGCGGGGACGAGCTCCGGCAGTCCTCCCGCCGCTGTGGCGACCACCGGTGTGCCCAGGGCCAGGGCGTGCAGCACGACGCTGCCCAGGCCTTCTTCACGCGATGACATGACGAACACGCTCGCCTGGCGGATCAACGCGTCGACTTCCGTGACGTAGCCCAGCAGGTGCACGCGGTCCGTCAGGCCGAGAGATTCGACCAGGGCGAGGAGCGACGGACGTAACGGGCCTTCTCCGGCGATCGCCCAGTGCAGATCTGGACGCAGGGCGCGGGCGGCAGCGGCCGCCCGGATCAGGGTCGCCTGATCCTTATGGCCGACCAAGGCCGCGACGTTGACGGCCAGCGGGGCGCGGTCCGCGACCCCGAGCTCGGCGCGGAATCGCCGCGCGGGGGGGGCATCCGCGGCGGTGCGGACTTCGTCAGGGTCGATGCCGTCGGCGATGACGGAGACCCGCGATCCGTCCACACCATCGGCCATCAGCACGCGTCGCACGGCATCGGACACCGCGACGATCGCGTCGGCCGCAAACCAATGTCCGTGTGGCCGAATGTGGAAATCCACCCGCCGGTGCGCGACGATGCGGGGGGTCGGTCGGATCCAGCGCCGGGCCCAGACGGCGAGCGAGAGGGCATGGCTCTCGTGAACGTGAATGATATCGGGACGCCACCCGCGTCCCGCGCGCACGAGCCCCCACCACGCCCGCGGGTCCAGCCCCATGTCCCACGTCACGCCGGTCACCGGGACGCCCTCGACCCGCGCGCGCGCCGCCAGGGGGCCCGTGTCCCGCGTCACCAGCAATTGGTCCACCTCGGGGTGCCGCCGAAGCTCCCGGGTGAGCAGTCGGACCTGGTTCTGCCCGCCGCGCCATTCGCGACCGGCATCCACCTGGAGTACGCGCACCGCCACTACCGGGAGGTGGCGGTCGACGGCGTGACGCGGCCCAGGACCGTCCGCAGCTCGGCCAGGGTGAAGGGCTTGTGGAGGAAGGGTCGGTGGAGCGACTCGAGAAACTGGAGGGTGTCGCCGCGCACGGTGTCGCCGGTGGCGAAGATCACACGGCGGGCGATGTCGGGATGAGCGCTGGCCAGATTGTCGTACATCTCGCGGCCGCCCAGGCGCGGCATGCGCAGGTCGCAGATGATGACGTCGAACGGCTCGACCAGGGCGCGCTCGACCGCTTCCGTCCCGTCCGTGGCGACCTCGACGGCGTGACCCCAGCTTGCCAGGGTCGCCTTCATGTAGTGCAGGATATGAGGCTCGTCGTCCACCACGAGAATCCGCAGGCGGCCGCTCGACGCGGGCGCGGCCTCCTCCTGTGAGGGGCGCGCCGGGCGTCGGCCACCGAGCAGCTCGACGGTGAAAGTCGCCCCATGGCCCAGCGACGACTCGAGCGTGATGCGGCCGCCGTGTTCCTTCACGATACCCTGGCAGATCGACAGTCCCAGCCCGGTTCCTTCGCCCTCCCCCTTGGTCGTAAAGAACGGCTCGAACACCCGGGGAACCAGCTCCTCGGGGATCCCGGGCCCGTCGTCCGCGACGCTCACGCTGACGCCATCGAGCCATTTCCGGGCGCTGATCTGGATGTGTCCCGGGCGCCCGGTGCTGGCGATCGCCTGGGCGGCGTTGTTCAGCAGGTTCACGAACACCTGCTTGATCTGGTTCACGTTCATTTCGATCTCGGGCGTCCCCGGCTCGACGTCCAGGACGGCGTCCACCTTGAGCGCCATCAATTGGTTACGCAGCAGCGCCAGAACGGACTCGATCAACGGGCGCAGCGCCTGGGGGACGCGCTCGCCTTCCTGCCGCCGGGCGAACGACAGGAGGTTCTTCACGATCGTGGCGGCGCGCTCGGCCTCCTGCCGGATCACTCGCAGGGGTTCGGCCAGGGCGGGGGGCACGTCCTCGGACTCCGCCAGGTAGTCGGCAAAACCCACGACCGAGGCGAGGGGGTTGTTCAGGTCGTGGGCGATCCCCGAGATCAGTTGACCAATCGCCGACATCTTCTCAGACTGTATCAACTGATCTTGGAGCCGGCGCTTCTCCGTATGGTCCTCGACCGACAGCACCGCCGATCCGGCGTCCGCACCTTCCATGCGGACCGCGCTCACCAGATAGACCCGCTCCCCGGAGCGGATCTCGTGGGCGCCGGGCTCGGCCAGCGCGCGCGTGACCACGCTCGCCCAGGCGGGCGGCACCAGGGTGAGCCAGGCCCGGCCCGGAAGCGCCGTCACGGGCACTTTGACCAGATCGGCAAACACGCGGTTCGAGCGTCGCACGATGCCTTGAGGGTCGATGATGCAGATCGCCTGGCTGATGGCGTCGACCGTCAGCTCCCATTCCCGTTTCCCGGAGGAGAGCAGCTCCAGGAGTCGCGCATTCTCGAGCGCGATGGCCGCCTGGGCCACGACCGCGTTGAGCAGAGCCAGCTGCGGGGGTCCATACGCGCCCGGTCGGTCGCTCGCGAGCGCGATGACGCCGATGGCGCGGCCGACGGTCACGAGAGGCGCCCCCATCCAGGACCCCGGCGGGGTGCCAAGCGGTGCCGCACCGGCGGCGGCCGCCGCTTTGGCGACGTCCCTGGAGAGAAGCGTCGGCCCGCGGCGCAAAGCCAGCTGCAGCAGGGGGTCGTCGATGTGCGCCGCATCACCGCCGCGGTCGTAGGCGACGGCGAGGCTATTGGTATCGCCGTCGAGTGCCAGCACCGTGAGCTTGTCGGGGGTGAGCGCGGTGAGCAGCCAGGCCGCGACCCGCTCGACCACGGTCGACGGCCGGTAGGCGCCGGCCAATTCACGGGCGAGCTCGGTGAGCCCGCTCAGAACCTGCGCGGGACTTCGAGAGGTGGTGCGTGTCGATGAGGAGCGGCTCATGATCCTCGCGAACACCCGGGCGCGGCTGCGCGGCCCGGACATCCGACTCGTAGTGTTGGCCCTGTGCCACCGCGATCCCGGGGCTCGGGCCCGGACCGAGGAGCGTCTGTCCCGGGAAGGGCCGGACGTCCTGCTCGACGCGCCGGGACTCCTCGAGGCACTGTGTGCCGTTCGCTCACTCGCGATGCCGTCGGCCCCACTGTTTTTCTACGTGGCCGTCCGACATGCGCTGCTCGGCGCCGGCGTCGACGATCGCTCGCTCGCCGATTATCTGGCGGCGTTGCTGCTCGAATTCGGGGCGCATGGCCGGGCCAATCGCCTCCGCGCCGCGGATGACCAAACCTACAATTATCTCCTCGAAATCGTCAGCGACCTCGAGGAGCAGGAGCCCGGGCCGCGCGCGTTCGAACTGCAGGCACACCTCGGCAATTACAGTCTGTGGCTGGCCGGGTTGTTCCCGGACTTCATCGCCGCCGTGAAGCGGCGTCGGGCGGGGCCGGACCTCACCTACTACGATGCCTGGGGGCGACGCGGCTATGGGCTCGCGGCGGGCCATCGGCTGGCGGCGCAGTACGGCGTCGACGACATCTTCCGGCAGGCAGCCGAGCGGTTTCCCGCGCTGCGCCTGGCCCTGAATCGCCTCTCCGATCGGACGTTTTTTCCGGCGGTCCGGACCGAAGACAAGCTGTTGCGCAATCTCTAGTCCGCGAGAAACGAGGTCGGGACCGTCGTCACGGCCGAGATCAGCTCCTCCGCGGATCTCACGTAGCGCATCAGAATCGCGTAGGACCCGGCGAGCCGGATCTTCCGCGCCATGATCGCGGGGACGGGCTGCAGCTCTCCCCGCAGGAGCGAGCGCCATGCGCGATACTCACCGGTCAGCCGGAATGGCGCTTCCTCCGCCTGTTCGAGGGTGATGAGCTTCGCGGCGCGACAGGCTCCCCGCTCCAGGTCGAGCCACACGCCGACCGTCTCGGTCCACCCGATCTCCGGTTGTGGCGTGACCACGAGCGACAGGGCGCCGTGCGTCCAGTCGAGGGAGGCATCGCGGTAGGCTGAGCTGGCGTTGATCGCGCGCGCGCAGGCCGCCACCCACTGGCGGGACAGGAAGTCGAGCGACGACGTCATCGAACAGCGTCGGCAAACCCGCGGAACAACGCGTCGCCGGTGAAATCCTCGGGGTGCCATTGCACGGCCAGCAACCAGGGGGCGTCGGGAGACGCGGGCTCCGCGCCCTCGATTACCCCGTCCGGAGCCCAGGCGCTGGCGATGAGCCCCGGCGCCAGATCCCGTACGGCCTGGTGGTGACGGCTGTTCACGCTGGCCTGCAGGGTCTGGAGCGTCCGGTGCATGAGCGTCTCTGGGGCGATGGAGAGCTCGTGTGTGCCGTGGGGGTCAGCGTGATTGATGGGCCCTGGGCGCTCCTCCGGCAGGTGCTGAAACAGCGTACCTCCCAATGCGACGTTGACGAGCTGGATGCCGCGGCAGATGGCGAGCACGGGGAGACGCCGTGCCTGGGCGGCTTCGAACAGCGCGATCTCGATGGCGTCGCGTCCGGTGTCGGCGGCATCAAGCTCGGGATGCGGGACGGCGCCGTAGCGCGCGGGGGCTACATCCTCTCCGCCGGTGAGGACCAGCCCGACGACGGCGTCCGCCACGTCGCCCGCCGCCTCCGGCGCCAGATGCGGGGGCACGACCAGCGGTACGAGTCCGGCGTCCGCCAGGGCCGTGACATAGGCCGAGGCGAGCGCCACGCGCTCCCGATCACCGAGGGTGCGTCGGGGCGCGGTCACCGCGACGAGGCGGCTCACGGCTGAGTCGTCGGGGCGCCGAGCAGCGGGCAATGCGGGTTGGAAACGCTGCCCCAGTCCACCCGGACGCCGAACACGGGAAGCGTGAGGTCGCTGCTCGATACCGTGCCGAGCCGCGGATAGTCCTTGGGAGGCTGGGTGGATTCGTAGACCAGCAGCCCCATGGCGCGCTGGGTGGAGTCATCCACCACGAGCAGGCCGTACCCGGCGTCCCGCCCGACCCGCGCCGGGAAGCCCGCGCCTTGATAGGCCATGACGATGTTGCCTTGATCGTAGCCGATGGCGATGCGTCCGGTGTCGGCTTGCCCGGCGACGCGCGCCGGCAGGGTGGCCGGGAGGCCACGCGGCACATCGGTGAGGATCGCCCGCGCATTGTTCAGCTGTTGCTGCACGATGGTCGGACCCGCGAGCATCGCGAGGCCGCACACCGGAGACCGGTTGCGGGGGCCTCCGCATCCGACGACTACGATGGTGAGGATCGCGGCGGCGCGGCCGCTCCAGACGCGCGTCATGGCCACCAAGCTAACGGGTCCAGGTCAGAACGAGGGTCGCCGTTCGCCCGGGTTCGAGGATGCGGGGGGCCAGATTGTAGATGTAATTGAAGGTGTTCCCCAGTTTGAGGTGGATGCCCCAGGGTCCCTGGCCCCACGATGCGCGCAGGTCGACCGTCTGTTGACCGACTCTGGGGTCGGTTTCGTGCAGCTCGACGCGCTCGAAGCGGCTGGAATAGCGGAAGTCCCCTCCGATGCCGAACCCGCGCCAGGTGTAATCCGCGCTGATGACGGCCAGGTGCTCGGGCCGGAACGGCAGCGGCTGGTGGATCGCCAGATCCTGGGTGTACAGGTACATGTACGACACGGTAGTGGTCAGGTGGGTGGTGAGGGGCAGGGCGGTCACAGCGACATCCACCCCCGCGAGCCGAGCATTCTGAATGTTCTGGAACTGAATCTGGTTGGTGAGGAAACCGAGAACCGGCTCGATCGCATCTTTGGCTTCCGTCCAGAACCCCGCCACGTCCACCTGGAGTCGCCCGCTCGGGATGAACAGCCGTCCCGCCTCGAAGGACCAGGCGGTCTCGGAGGTGAGATCCGGATTGGGGATCACCCGGATCCCGTCGAAGTAGGTCGTCACGAACCGCTCGGCCAGGCTGGGGGCGCGGAAGGCGCGACCGGCGGAGGCCCGCCACGAACCCCGGTGATCGAGCAGGACCAGCCCAACCCGGGGGCTCACGACGGAAGAGATCGCGCCCGCGTCCACCGAGATGAAATCCGCTCGCACGCCGATGGTCATCCGGAGTTTCCCGAACGCCTGCTCGCCTTCGGCATAGGCGGCGTATTCTCCTTGATTGTGCGTCCCCGTGGTCGCCGTCGTGGTGTCGCCGGAGAAGATGTTGCTCCAGTCGGTATCGAAGCTCCCCTCGACGCCGACGGTCACCGTGCGGTGCTCGTCGGGGTGCGCCACCACCCGTCCTTCGGCTCCGTACCCGGTAGAGATGGAAACGTCGGCGGAGGAGAACTTGGGATTCTGTATCGGGCGCAGTGGGTACTCATCGGTGAAGTGGGTTCGGAACGCGGACAGCCGCGCCAGCCACGAAAGCTGCTCCGAAGGCCGGCGATTGATCACGGCAGCCAGGATGCCCTTGTCGGACCGGGTGAAATTGCCCCGACTGGAGAGCGTGTCACCGTTGTCGACGATTCTGAACGGCTGATAGTCCTGGCCCTGCATGTCATGGCATTGATCGAGCAGTGGCACCTTGGTCGAATCGCGTGCGCACCAGGGTTCGTACACATCGTACTGATCGCTGGCCCACGAGCCGGAGACATCGACGTGGGTCACGGGGTCAGGACGCCATTGCACCTTGCCGGCAGTCTGCCAGTGATTGGCGACGTCCTGCTCGCGGTAGCCGTCCGAGTGGCGTCCCCCTGCTGTGAGGGCGGCGCGCAGCGACGGCGTGCCGTAGGACGCCGAGGCATCGACCCCTTCCTGGTAACCGGTAAAGTCCCGGAAGGCCCAGACGTCGTGCGGAGGATTGGCGTAGTTGCCGCCGGTGGCCCGGACCCGCAGATGGAGCCCCTCGGCGAGATCACGGGTAATGAGGTTGACGACGCCCCCGAACGCCGAGGATCCGTACAGCGCCGAGCCCGCTCCCTTGGCGATCTCGACGTGATCGATCTCGTCCACCGGTAGGACGTCCCAGTTGATTCCCCCGCGGTCAGCCTGGTTCATCGGGACCCCATCCACCAGCAGCAACACCCGGCTGCCCAGGCCGTTCACGAAGCCCGAGGAGCCCCGGATGTTCACCTGGCCGTCGATCATCTGCACGGCGGGCGCATAGTTGACCGCTTCGTCCGGGGTGTTGATGGCCCGTTGACGCAACACCGTGTCGGACACGAGCGCGATCGTCGTCATCGCTTCGGCCTGGGTCTGCGCGTGCTTGGTGCCGGTTACCTGAATCGCGCCGAGCTGGAAGGGCAGCGGCTGGAGGATGACGGTGAGTCGCACCGTGTCACCGGCCGCGAGCTGGATCGTCCGTTGATCGGGCCGGTAGCCGTAGAGTCGTACCGTGACGGTCGGCGATCCGGCGGGAACGTCTGTCAGGTGGAACCGCCCGGTGGCGTCGGAGGCCACCGTGGCTCGCGCGCCCGTCACCGTGATGAGCGCGTCGGCGATTGGCCGCCCGGCGCTGTCGGTGACGCTCCCCGATACGACGCCCGTGCCCTGAGCGGCGAGGCCAAGGCTGAGCGCCATCAGCGCGGGGAGCAGCCGAGTGACGCGGCCGCGCCAGCTGCTCATGGCCGCAACGAGTGAGTCGAGTCCGCGCGCGCCGGGGTCGGCTGCAGCGACGCCGGGCGAGGCTGCAGTCCCTGATTGCAGGCGGCGAGCAATACGAGACCGACGAGCAGAACCAGACGTCGCGTCATGCGGACCAATCTGAGCGCTGTGGGCGCCACGTCAACTTGACCGCTTCGGAGGGCCGGAATACGTTGATTTGCCATGCCGATCTACGAGTATCGCTGCGCCAAGTGCGGCCACGAATTCAGCGAGACCATGCCCATCTCCGAGCACGGGTCGCGGCGTCCCACCTGCCCCAAGTGCGGGGCCCGCAACGTCGAGCCCGAGTTCTCCGCGTTTTTTCCCAAGACGGTGCGGAAGAGCTGAGCCGCCGTGTTCGAGCGCCTGCGTGACGCCTTGCGGGCCGCGCTCGCGGCCGCCACGCCGCCCGGGGATCTGCGCGACCTGACCCGCCAGATGCGGGAGGCGGTGATCGACGCCAAGGTGGCGGTTCAGGAGATCCGGGAGGCGGTGGCCCGGACCGAAGCGCGCCTGGCCGCCGAGCGGCAGGCGTTGGCCGATGCGGAGCGACGCAGCCGCCTCGCGGCCGAGATTCAGGATCAGGAAACGACGGAGGTCGCCCAGCGGTTCGCCGCCAAGCATCGGGAGCGGGTGGACGTTCTCGAGCACAAGCTGGCGGCGCAGCGGGAGGAGCAGGCGCTGGCCGAACGGGACTTCGCCGAAATGCAGGCGCAGCTCGTCGCCGCGGAGCGGCAGCGCCCGGCCGCGACCGCGAACTCGAGTGCGGAGGCGGCGTGGCGCGACATCCAGGCGGCCGGAGGCGCCCGCCCCGGCGTGGACCTGCAGGATGAGCTGCTCAAGTCGGATCTGGATCGGACGGCGCGAGAGGCGACCGCCAACCGCCAGCTCGATGAGCTCAAGAAGAAGCTCAGGAAGGAGTAGGGGATGCTCGCGCTGTTGGTCACGGTGCTGCTCCAGCACCCCCAGCCCACGGTCGCTCCGGGCGACTACGAGAAACGCGCCCACACCTACAGCATCGTCGCCTACGATTCGGCCACCGGAGACCTGGGCGTCGCCGTGCAGTCGAAATTTCCGAACGTCGGCGGGATCGTCCCGTGGGCCAAGGCCGGCGTGGGCGCGGTCGCGACGCAATCGCTCGGCAACACCGCCTATGGTGATGAAGGGCTCCGTTTGATGGGGCTCGGAGCCACGGCGCCCGAGGCGATGAGGATCGTGATGCGGAGCGACACGCGCGCGGCGCAACGCCAGGTAGGAATGGTCGACACCCACGGCAACGCCGCCAGCTGGACCGGCGATTCCTGCTTCGATTGGGCCGGCGGGCGCACCCTGGGCGCGGATGGGCAGATCACCATCGGCGGAAAGGGGGCGATGATCGTGGGCCACGGTTTCGCCGCGCAGGCGAACATCATGGTCTCCGACCAGACGGTGAAGAACATGGCCGACGCCTTTCAGCGCTCGACCGGCGCGCTGGCCGATCGCTTGATGGCGGCGCTGGTCGCGGGGCAGGCCGGGGGGGGCGACAAGCGCGGCATGGAGTCGGCGGCCCTGCTGGTGGTGCGCGCCAACGGCGGCTACCTCGGCGCCAACGACCGCTACATCGACATCCGCGTGTACGACGATACCAACCCGATTCACGAGCTGCAGCGGCTGTATCGGCTGCATCAGCTGTATTTCTTCCAGAGCCGCGCGGAAGACTTGATCCCGATTACGCCCGACGTGGTCCGCCAGCTCGAGCCGATTCTCCTGTCGGAACCCACCAGCCAGAAGGAGAAGTGGCTGGACGCCCCGCAGGGATCGGCCACGCCGAAGTTCTTGCAGGCGCTCGAGAACTTCATGTACTGGGAGAATTACGACGTCCGCGTCCGCAACGACGGGAAGATCGATCGGGTCGTGTTGGACGACATCCTCGCCCGGCGGCATGGCCGCCGGTAGCGCCCTCCTTCCCCACCTCCATCCAGGACCTCATGACCGTCGCGTCCACGACCACCCGGGACACGTCAGGCTGGGCCGGACATCCGCGTGGGATTTCGACCCTGTTCTTCACGGAGATGTGGGAACGGTTCAGTTACTACGGGATGCGGGGGTTCCTCATCCTCTACATGACCGCCTCGGCGGCGAACGGCGGACTCGGGTTCGATGATCGACGGGCGGCCACCGTGTACGGGAATTACGTGGGGGCCGTGTGGCTGACGCCGATCCTGGGCGGTCTGATCGCGGACCGTCTGCTCGGCCAATACCGCAGCGTGCTGGTGGGGGGGATCATCATCGCCCTGGGGCACTTCACCCTCGCATTCAAGTCCCTCCCGTCTTTCTATCTCGGACTGACCCTGATCGTCATCGGGACCGGCCTCTTGAAACCGAATGTGAGCACCCTGGTCGGCTCGTTATACGAGAAGGGCGACGAGCGGCGCGACGCGGGGTTTACCGTCTTTTACATGGGGATCAACCTCGGCGCGTTCATCGGGCCTCTGATCGCGGGGTGGTTGGCGCAAAAGGTCGACTGGCACATGGGCTTCGCGGCCGCGGGCGTCGGAATGACCCTCGGCCTAGTGCAGTACGTGATGGGAAGAAGGCGCCTGGAGCCGGCGCGGGAGCGCCTGGCGGCGCGACCCAAGCCGGCGGCAGCCGAGGCCGCGGCCGGCCGCCCGCGCTACACCCCGGACGAGGTGCAGCGCATCGCGGTCATTTTCATCCTGTTCATCTTCGCCTCCATCTTCTGGGGTGCCTATGAACAGGCCGGGTCTACCCTCAACCTCTTTGGTGATCGGTACACCAACAACGTGGTCCTGGGGTTCGCATTCCCGTCGTCCTGGTACGTGTCCGTGCAGGCCGGCTTCGTCATCCTGCTGGCGCCGGCATTCGCCTGGTTGTGGATCAAGCTCGGACCCCGCCAACCCTCCGTCCCGACCAAGTTCGCCTTCGCGCTGCTGTGCGCCGGCATTGCGTTCCTCCTGCTCGTGCCGGCGGGTGCGATCGCGCAAAGTGGAATGAGGGTCAGCCCCCTGTGGCTGGTGGGCACCTACTTCATCGAGGAATGGGGCGAGTTGAGTCTCAGTCCCGTCGGTCTGTCGGCCGTAACGAAGCTCTCCCCTCCGCGTATCGTCAGCCTCATGATGGGTGTGTTCTTTCTGGCCAATTCCCTCGGAAACAAATTGGCGGGATGGACGGCGGGGTTCATCAGCGCGATGCCGTTGACTCAGCTGTTCGGAACGATCGCCGCGGTGTGTCTCGTGGCGTCACTGATCATGTTCGTGCTCATCCGCCCAGTCCGGCGGATGATGGGCGACGTGCGCTGACAGGAGGTAGCCGACATGCTGCGTAAGCTCGGAGCCGTGGTACTCGCTGTCGGGCTATGCCTGCCCTATGGATGCGACGTGCGACCGATCACCGGTGTGTGGTCCGGGATCTCCATGATCGCGTTCCTCGGCATCCCGGTCCTCCTCGGCGTCGTGTATGTCCTGCTGGTGCTGGTCCCTCCCGTGGCCGAGGCGCTCGAGCAGCGCGGGCAGGGAATCCATGGCCTGTTGCGGCTCTGCTATTTCGTCCTCGCTGGTGCCTACCTGGCCATGGCCATCACCAAAAGCGACAACTGGCCAGGGCCGATCGACGTCGCGGTGATGCTGGTCGTCACCGGAGCCCTCTTCTATTGGGAGCAGGGTCGGGGGACCAAAGCGGCGCGGGTGCCGCTGCTCCTGCTCATGTGCCTCGGCGTGCCCGAGGTCGCCTATCTCACGGGATTCCTGCGGGAGGGGGGGTTGCAGTACGGGGGCATCGTCCTGACGGCAGGGTGGTTGGTGGCCCTGCTCGCGGAAACCCGGGTTCTGGCCGGCGCGCCACGAATCGCGCACGGAGGCTGAGCCAGGGTGTGACCGGCGTCATCGAGTCATCGCTTGGATCAATTCGGCCCCATTGCTCGGCCGTTCCGCCGGCTGCTTGGCAAGCGCCTGCATGACCGCCCGTTCCAGGGCGGTCGGCACGTCAGGTCGCACTACGCGCAACGAAGGCGGCGAGCCGGCGATGTGCCGTGCGAGGATCGCTTGCACGGTCGCGCCGTGGAACGGGGGCTCACCCGCGAGCATTTCGTAGATCATGCACCCCAGCGAGTAGATGTCGCTCCGCCCGTCCAGCTCCTCGACCTGGCCCGCCTGCTCGGGGCTCATGTAGTGCGGAGTGCCGGGGATGAGGCCGCTGGAGGAGAGGCTTTCCCCGCCGGCGCGGATGATCGCCCGCGCGATCCCGAAGTCCGAGACCGCCGGGCGGTCATCGCGGAACAGGATGTTGTCCGGCTTGATGTCGCGGTGGATGATGTTGTGAGCGTGGGCGTAATCGAGCGCCGCGGCGACCCCTGCCGTAATGGACAGGACGTCGGCGAGCGGGAGCCGCGGTTCCCGGACCAGGCGATCCCGCAGCGATGCGCCTTCGGCGTAGGGCATGACGTAGAAGGGCAGCGCGCCGGCCTGTCCCGATTCGATCAGCGGCAGGATGTTGGGGTGGTCCAGGGTGCCCAGCACCGCGGCTTCGCGATGGAACCGCTCCGCCCCGACGACGCGGGCGAACTCGGGTCGCAGGAGCTTGATCGCCACCTGCATCCCTGAATCCACTCGCCGCGCGAGGTGCACGGTGGCCATCCCCCCGCGGGCGATTTCGCGCTCTACCGTGTAGCGCCCCGCGACCGCGGCTTGCAGCCCTGCGTCCATGTACTCCTCTTCTCACGACCCTTGCCGCTTCAGCTCATCGGCGCCTCGGCAAAATGACACGCGGCGACGTGCCCCCCCCCGGGGTCCACCTCCCGGAGCTCGGGCCGCTCCGTGCGACACCGCTCGTTCTTCTGCGGATGCGGGCACCGCGGATGAAACGGGCACCCCGTCGGAGGGTGGGCCGGCGACGGGACGTCGCCTTGCAATACGATTCGCTGCGGCTGCGCCGCGGGATCGGGGACCGGCGCGGCCGAGAGCAGGGCCCGTGTGTAGGGGTGCCGAGGAAGCCGGTACACCGCCTCGGCAGGCGCGTGCTCCACGATGCGCCCGAAGTACATCACCGCGACCTCGTCCGCGATATGGCGCACGACCGCGAGGTCGTGGGCGATGAACAGGTAGGTGAGCCGGCGGCGTTGCTGCAGGTCGGCGAGCAGGTTGAGGACTTGGGCTTGCACCGACACGTCGAGGGCCGACACCGGCTCGTCACACACAAGAAACGCCGGCTCCACCGAAAGCGCGCGCGCGATCCCGACCCGCTGGCGCTGGCCGCCGGAAAGCTCGTGCGGATACGACGCGGCCAGGGCTGGGTCCAGGCCGACCTCCTCCAGCAGTCCGCGGACCCGGGCTTCGCGCCCGGGGCCGGCGGCGAGCCGGTGGATCTCGAGCGGCTCCCGCAGCGTCTGCCGGACGCTCATCCGCGGATTCAGCGAGCCGTAGGGATCCTGGAACACGATCTGCATGCGGCGGCGCAGGCGGCGCAGCGGTTCGGGGTCAAGGCGGAACACATCCTCATTCTCCAGGAGGAACCGCCCGGCGGTAGGCTCCGTGAGCCGCAACAACGTGCGGGCGACGGTGCTCTTCCCCGATCCCGATTCGCCGACGAGGCCGAGTGTCTTGCCGGCCGCAATGCGGAACGAGACGCCGTCCACGGCCCGGACGAGGTGTCTGGGCGCCCCCAGCCCCCACCATTTCCGGTCGCCTGGATAGTGCTTGACGAGTCCTTCGACCTGGACGAGGGCCGGCTCGGTCATGGTGCCGCCGCTCCGCGGCGGCGGGCGGGCTCGACCACGAGCCAGCACCGAGCCGTGTGGCCCGGCCCGACCTCGAACAGCGTTGGCTCTTCCTGGCGACACCGATCCCAGGCGTGGGGACAGCGGGGGTGGAACCGGCACCCCGACGGCCACGCGGAAGCGGCCGGCACGGTTCCGGGGATGCCGCTCAGCCGCTCGCGCGGACGATCGAGGCGGGGGACCGAGGCGAGCAGGCCCTCCGTGTAGGGATGCACGGGATGCGCGAACAGGTCGGGGGTGCTGGCGCCCTCCACTACCTCGCCGGCATACATCACCAGGACGCGGTCCGCGGTGCCCGCCACGACGCCGAGGTCGTGCGTGATCAGCATGATCGCCATCCCCAGCTCTCGCTGCAGCCGATCGAGCAGCTCGAGGATCTGCGCCTGGATCGTGACGTCGAGGGCGGTCGTCGGTTCGTCGGCGATCAACACCTGGGGATGGCACACCAACGCCATGGCGATCATCACGCGCTGCCGCATCCCGCCGGACAGCTGATGCGGGTAGTCGTCGACCCGGAGCTCCGGATCGGGGATGCCCACGAGCTGCAGCATTTCCATCGCGCGCGCGCGGGCGGCCCGTCGCGACAGCCCCTGGTGCACGATCGCTCCCTCGGCGATCTGGTCCCCCACGGTGAGCACGGGGTTCAAGGACGACATCGGCTCCTGGAAGATCATCGCGAGCCGATTGCCGCGGACGGCACGCAGATCGCGTGGTGCCAGGGTGAGCAAGTTGCGCCCCTCGAGCTCGATCAGGCTCCCGGGCCGGATGTGGCCCGGCGGCTCGGGGATGAGCCGCAGCAGGGACAGGGAGGTAATCGTCTTGCCGCAACCCGACTCGCCCACGAGGCCGAGGGTTTCGCCGGGGTACAGATCGAAGGAAACGCCGTCCACGGCGCGCGCCGTGCCGCCGCCCTCGGTCACGAAGTAGGTCTTCAGATCGCGGACGCGGAGCACCGGCTCCGTCATGGTGTCTCCTGGCGCGGGTCGAGGGCGTCGCGCAGCGCGTCGGCGACGGTATTCAGGGCCATGACGACGAGGACGATCGCGAGCCCCGGGAATATCGTGGTCCACGGCGCGGTGGCGAGCTGATCCCGTCCCTCGGCGATCATGTTCCCCCAGGACGGCGTCGGAGGCTGGACGCCGACACCGAGGAACGACAAGGCGGCTTCGAGCAGCATCACCTGGGCGATGCCCAAGGCCATGGAGACGATGAGCGGCGCGGCGACATTCGGCAGAACGTGGCGAAAGATAACGCGCCAGGCGCCGCCGCCTAGCGCGCGGGCCGAGGCCACGAAATCGCGCTCGCGGATGCTCAGGACCTCGGCCCGCACGAGGCGACTCGTCGCGAACCAGCTCGTCAACCCGAGCATCAGGACGAGGGTCGCGAGCGGCAGGTGCGTGGTGAGGGCGGCGGCGACGAGGAGAATGAAAATGCGGGGAATCGCGAGGCCCACGTCGACCAGCCGCATCAGCACCGCGTCGGTCCAACGCCGGAAGTACCCTGCGGCCGCGCCGACCAGCGCGCCCAGCGTCGCCGCCAGCAGCATCGCCAGCGTGCCGACGGAGAGCGAGACGCGGGCGCCGTACGCGATCCGACTCCAGGTGTCCCGGCTGTACAGATCGGTGCCGAGCGGATGCCCCCACGACGGGGGGGCGTTCTGCAGCCGCACGATGTCCAATTGCAACGAAGGGCGATAGGGGGTCAGCAGGGGGGCGACGAGCGCGACGGTGGCGAAGAACACCAGGATGCCGACGGCGATGAGCGTCCCCCGCGCACGGACAAAGCGCCGTCCCGGCCCCCGGTGGTCGGCTCCGCGTCGCTCGAATCGCTGCCGCAGCACCAGGGCGGCGAGGGCGGACCAGGCGATCACCGCCAGCACGGCGAACCAGCGCGCGCCGCTCACGCGTCCGGCGCCCGCACGCGTGGATCGGCGGCCATATACAGCAGGTCGGCGAGCGCGCTGCCGGTGACCACGAGCACGCTCGCGAGCAAGGCGGTGGCCGTCACCACCGGGTAGTCACGCGCGGCGATGGCATCCGCCGTGAGCTTGCCCATCCCCGGCCAGGCGAACACGGTTTCGACCAGCACCGCACCGGTGAGGAGAAACGGAAGGGCCAGACCGACCATGGTGATGGCCGGCAGCAACGCATTGCGAAGCGCGTGGAGCCACACCACCCGACGTTCCGAGAGGCCCTTCGCGCGGGCTGCGCGAACGAATTCCTGATTGAGCGCCTCGAGCATCGCGGCCCGCTGGTAACGGGCGGTCCCCGCGGCCCCGACGACCCCGAGGGTGAGCGCCGGGAGGATCAGGTGACGCAGGCGATCGGCGAGATGCGCGGCGAATGGGGCCGAGTCGGAAAGCACCGGATCCCGGATCCCGCCGACGGGCAGCCAGTGCAGGCGCTCCCCGAACACCAGCAGGAGGACCAGGGCGAGCCAGAAGACGGGGAGCGAGTAGAGGGTCAGTGTGGCGGCACGGATCGCCGCGTCGACCCGGCGTCGGGCGCGGGAGGCCTGGTAGGTACCCAGCGTGAGCCCCAACAGCAGATCCACCGCGAGCGCCGTACCGGCGAGGAGCAGGGTGTTCGGCACGGCATCGGCGAGCGCCTGGGCCACGGGCCGCCGCTGGCTGAAGGAGAGACCGAGATCGCCGTGCCCCAGGGCGCCAAGGTAGCGAACGAACTGTACTGGGAGGGGCTGGTCCAGGCCGAACCGCGCGCGCAAGGCGGCCACGACCGCGGGGTCCACCGCTCGCTCGTCGCCGGGGAGAAACGGGGTACCCGGGGCCAGGTGGATGGCGATGAAGCTGAGGGTGACGACCGCGAAGACGATGGCGAGCGCGGCGGCGAGACGCCGCAGGAGCCATGTCGCCACTCAGCGCTCCGCGCGATCCCGATCGATCAGCTGGTCCGGCGCGATGCGCCAGGTGCGAATCAGCGCGGCCCAGGCGTCGGGCCGGATGCGGACGTGGGTCACGCGCCGGTGCAGCGCGGCCACGTTATCCGCCGCGTTCAGCACGATCGCGGGGGCGTCCTGATTCAGGGTTTGGAACGCGCGCCGCCAGGCGTCGATCGCCCCCGCGCGGTCCGGGGCGGACACCGCCCGCTCGACCAGGCTGTCGAAGGCCGGATCTGCGTAGTGCCCGTAGTTGGAGCCTCCGCCGGTTTCCCACAGCTGGGCCACACCTGAGGACGGCGACGGATCGGCGGACCAGGATTGGATCGCGGTGTCGAACGTCCCCGCCCGGGAACGCTCGCTGAACGCGCCGGCGTCCACTTCGTCGATCACGACCTCCGCACCGATCGCGCGCAGCTGCTCCTGGATCAGGCGGGCGTACATCCGGCGGGAACCGCTCGTCACGGGCACCATCAGGTGGAACGAGAGCCTCACGCCGTTGTGGTCGCGGATGCCGTCGCCGTCCGTGTCCCGCCAGCCGCGGCGTTCCAGTATTCGGCTCGCCTGCAGCGTGTCGTAGGGCGGCACCGTCAGCTCGGGGAGCCAGAGCCACGACCAGGCCTGCGGTATCGGCGCCGGCGGCACCTTCGCGGTCCCCGCGAACACGCTCTGGGCCATCGCGGCCCGGTCGGTGGCGAGGATCAAGGCGCGCCGCACGTCGGGATCGCCGAACAACGGGTGGGGTCGAGTGCTGTCGCCGTTGGCGCGAAGATTGTAGCCCAGGTAGCTGTAGACCGTACCGGAGTATGGGTAGAGCGCCAGCTGTGCGGCGGCCCGGGCGCGCGCCACGTTGGTCGGGGAGAGCAACACCTGCAAGGCGTCGGCTTCGCCCGCCACGAGCTGCGTCACCGCGGCGGAGAAGTCGGTGGCGAAGCGCCAGATCAATCGCCGAATGTGGGGCCGACCGAGAAAGAAAGTCGAGTCCGCGGCCAGCTCCAGCGACTCCCCCTCCTTCCAGGCGACCAGGCGGTACGGGCCGTCCCCCACCGGAGCTCGGCCGAACGCCGCCGTGGTCCACTGACTGCGGGGCACGGCGGAGAGCAGATGCTCCGGCAGGATCCGCATGTGGTAGACCGCGTCGTAGAACATCTCGGGGTAGCGGTCGCGAAACGCGAAGGCGACGGTCAGCGAATCGCGCGCGACGACCGCGGCGATGTGCCGCAAGCTGGCCCGGTAGGGCGAAACCACAGTCGAGTCGGTGTAGGCGGCGAAGCTGAACGCGACGTCGCGCGCCCGGACGGGACGGCCGTCCTGCCAACGGGCGCGGGGGTCGAGGGAGAAGACCAGGGTGAGCGGATCGGCCCACCGCCACCGCTGCGCCAAGAGGGGCTCGAAGCCGGAATCGCCGAGCGTGCTTCCGGCGGGGCCGATGTCAGCGAGCTTCAGGAAGATCTGATCGAAGATGTCGCTGTCGAGCTTCTGATCGGTCACCGGCGGGAGCAGGGACGTCGGTTGGCCGATCCCCAGGATCAGGAGCGTACCGCAGTAATCACCCGCGCAGTCCACCCGCCCCCCGCCCGATGAGGCGGTTGCGCCCAGGGTGAGAAACAGAAGGAAGACCCAGGTCGCGATGCGCATGCGCCTAAGATTCCATCCTCGCCCCTAGCGGCGCCAGGTCCATGCGGGGTCGGAGAAGCGGACGGAGGACGGCGGGCAAGGACGGGCGAGGACGGGCGGGGACGGGCAAGGTGGACCCCAGGTGCTCGCGATTGCATCGGTCACTTCACCAAAGCCGACCGGGCGCCCGAGAATGGCCGATAGAGTCGTAGCGGAGCTGACCGCTGACGGCTGAACGCTGACGGCTGAGACCGTCTCCTGCGATCCATCCAGCAGGATCGATCCGTGCTGCAGGAAGGCTCGACCGAGTCGCACCTGGGCGGAGCCGATCACTTTCTTCCCGTCAACGACGACCTCGCCACCCACCGGGGCGGCGAAACAAGCGCCCGGGCGACCGTCCAACGCCGGGATCCGCGTGCGGGGGGCGAGTGAGGCCGGCACGCCGAGGAGGCGTAAGGCCCTTGCCAGGCGCTCGTGGATCGCGCGGTAGCTCTCGGTCAAGGAGCCGAACGCCGCGATTGGCGCGGCGACGGCATAGGTCACTTCGTGCTCGTGCCACACCGCTCGACCCCCGGTGGGCCGGCGCACCACGTCGAGACCCAATCGCTCGATGGCGGCCCGATCGTACCGGGTCAGCGCCGGTTCATTGCGCCCGAGCGAAAGGCACGGCGGGGACCATCGATAGAGGCGCAGGAACGCGGCGCCGGAGCGGTCGGCTGCGCCGAGCAGCGATTCATCTTCCGCCATGTTCTCGTCCCCGGGGCGACCTTCCGGCTCGACCGACACGCACCACGTTAAGGTCGCTGCACCGACGGGAGAGGCTGCCACCGGCTGCATCAGGGCCCGACCTTGGCGTACTCCTCGATCGGTGGACAGGTGCACACCAGGTTGCGGTCCCCATAGGCGTCATCGATCCGGCTCACCGGTGGCCACACCTTGTGCTCGCGGGTGGCCGCGGACGGGAACGCCGCGCGCTCCCGCGAGTAGGGGCGGTCCCACCGATCCGCGAGGAGGTCGGCCAGGGGATGCGGGGCGTGCTTCAGCAGGTTGTTCTCCTTGTCCGCCTCCCCGCGCTCGACCTCGAGGATCTCACCGCGGATCGCGATCAGCGCGTCGCAGAAACGATCCAGCTCCCCCTTCGACTCACTCTCCGTCGGCTCGACCATCAGCGTACCGGGTACGGGGAAGCTCACCGTGGGCGGATGGAATCCGTAGTCGATGAGCCGCTTCGCGATGTCCGACACCTCGATCCCCGCCGAAGCCTTGAAGGGGCGGGTATCGAGAATGCACTCGTGCGCCACGAGCCCCCCGGGTCCCGTGTACAGCGTCGGAATGTGCCCGGCCAGCCGCTTGGCGATGTAGTTCGCGTTGAGGATTGCGATCTTGGTCGCTTCGGTCAGTCCATCGGGTCCCATAAGCCGGATGTACGCCCAGGAAATCGGGAGGACGCTCGGGCTCCCCCAGGGAGCCGCCGACACCGTGCCGCAGCTTTGCGCGCCGATCCCCAGGGGCACCACAGGGTGGTCCGGGAGAAACGGCGCCAGGTGGGACGCGACGCAGATGGGCCCCATCCCCGGCCCGCCGCCCCCGTGCGGGATGCAGAACGTCTTGTGCAGGTTCAGGTGACAGACGTCGGCGCCGATGTCGCCGGGACGGCACAGCCCCACCTGGGCGTTCATGTTCGCGCCGTCCATGTACACCTGGCCGCCGTGCTCGTGCACGATGCGGCACACGTCCTTGATGGTGGCTTCAAACACGCCGTGGGTGGACGGGTAGGTGACCATGAGCGCGCCGAGCGTGGCCTTGTGGGTCTCGGCCTTGGCTTTCAGGTCCGCGACGTCGATCTCCCCGCGGTCGTTCGTCTTCACCACCACGACCTGCATCCCGGCCATCACCGCGCTCGCCGGGTTCGTGCCGTGGGCCGAGGCGGGAATGAGACAGGTAGTGCGGTGCCCTTGGCCCTGGGCGCGGTGGTAGGCCCGGATCACGAGCAGACCCGTGAACTCCCCCTGGGCTCCGGAGTTGGGCTGCAGGGAGGTACCGGCGAAGCCGGTGATTTCGTTCAACCATCCCTCGAGCCGCCGGAACAGATCCGTGTACCCGGGAGCCTGCTCGCGCGGCGCGAACGGGTGCAACCGCCCGAACCCGGACCAGGTGATCGGCGCCATCTCGGCCGTCGCGTTGAGCTTCATCGTGCACGAGCCGAGGGGGATCATCGCGCTCGTCAGCGAGAGATCGCGGTCCTCGAGCTTCTTGAGATAGCGCAGCATCTCGGTTTCGGAGCGGTACCGGGAGAAGATCGGGTGCGTCAGGAAAGGCGACGTGCGGGTGAGGGCCGCCGGCACGGCGGCGGGGGCATCGGCCACCAGCGCGCCGCGGGGGGCGCCCCCTTTGGCGCTGCCGAACACCTCCACCAGATCCGCGAGGTCCTCATCGGTGACGGTTTCGTCGAGCGCGATGCCGACCTGAGTGGCACCGAGTGCCCGCAGGTTGATCTGCCGCCCGTGGGCGGCCTGGTGGATGGCCGACGCGAGCTTCGCGTCGACCTGCACCGCGAGGGTATCGAAGAATGCCTCGTGGGAGAGCCGGTAGCCCATGGCGCGCAGCGTGGCGGCCAGCCGCCGCGTCTGGTGGTGGACTCGCTCGGCGATGCGCCGAATCCCTTCGGGGCCGTGCCACACGGCATACATCCCGGCGCACACGGCGAGCAGGACCTGAGCCGTGCAGATATTGCTCGTGGCCTTCTCGCGGCGGATGTGCTGCTCGCGCGTGCCGAGCGCCATCCGCAGGCCAGGACGTCCCGCCCGATCGCGCGACACCCCGATAATCCGCCCCGGGAAGAGCCGCTTGTACTGATCCTTGGTGGCGAAGAATGCCGCGTGAGGACCGCCGTACCCCAGCGGCACGCCGAAGCGTTGGGAGTTCCCGACGGCGATGTCCGCTCCCCATTCACCCGGAGGCGTGAGCACGGCGAGGGCCAGGAGATCCGTCGCCGCCGTGACCAGCGCGCCCGCGGCGTGGGCGCGCTCGCACAGCCCACGAAAATCCCGTACGGCGCCGTCGGTGCCGGGGTACTGCACCAACGCGCCCACCACATGCCCCTGGAAGGCGAACTCATCCGGGTTCCCCACGACGATCTCGATTCCCAGCACCTCAGCGCGGGTCCGCACCACGGCGATCGTCTGCGGATGGCACCGGTCGTCGATGAGATAGACGGGACTCGCGCCCGGCTGCGCCGCGGCGACGGTCATATGCATCGCTTCGGCGGCCGCCGTGGCCTCGTCGAGCAGTGAGGCGTTGGCGATTTCCAGCCCCGTCAGGTCGGCGACCGTGGTCTGGAAGTTGAGCAGCGCTTCGAGGCGCCCCTGCGCGATTTCGGCCTGGTAGGGGGTGTACGCGGTGTACCAGCCGGGGTTTTCGAGAATGTTCCGCAGGATCACGGGTGGCGTGACCGTATCGGAGTAGCCCAGGCCGATGTAGGACCGGAACACCTGATTCTGCGCCTGCATGGATCGCAGCTCGGCGATGGTCTGGCGCTCCGTCCTCGCCGCGGGCAGGTCCAGGGGCCGGCGCAGCCGGATCTCCGGCGGCACGACCGCGTCGATGAACGCGTCGAGGGAGGAATACCCGACGACGCGCAGCATCTCCTGGACGTCGTGGGGTCGTGGGCCGTTGTGCCGCGCCGCGAAGCGGTCCGGCGCGGATGAGGGGGGGGTCGAAGCGGCTTTCGCCATAATGGTCTCGTTCAGGTGCGTTGCAGGGACTGGCCGGGCGCCAGGATCACGACGTCGGCCCGACTGCCCACTTTGCGGCGGAACTCCTCGGGATCGGCTTTGATGATGTCCCAGGTGTTGTAGTGCATCGGGACGACCACCGTCGGCTGCACGAATTCGACGGCGCGGACCGCGTCATCGATACCCATCGTGTAGTTGTCGCCGATCGGCACGAGCAGGACGTCCACCCGCCCCGCCAGGAGCTGCATCTCCAGGGTCAGCGCCGTGTCGCCGGTGTGATACACCGTCTGGCCCGCCAGGGTGAGCACGACGCCGCACGGGTTGGTCGTGTACTGCCCCGTGGGGTCGCCCTCCACGCGACCGCCATGGAACGCGGGGACGAGCTTCACGCGTCCGA
>Ga0335085_10003867_pt1 | contig 25365 bp, 21 predicted proteins | sample Lox_Sample_45_FD_206712 | JGI IMG/M metagenome (GOLD analysis project Ga0335085, IMG submission 206712) | Soil microbial communities from Loxahatchee National Wildlife Refuge, Florida, United States - Lox_Sample_4.5 | ecosystem: Environmental > Terrestrial > Soil > Wetlands | place: USA...
TGTCGTTGAAGGCCAGTTATGCCGCTCCACCACAGCGGACGACGCGAGCATGCATCAATTAGCTCTGATGACCGCCATCGGGAGCCGTTCTACGTATTGACGTGATGTCGTCCGAGACCCCAAAAACAGCACTGTTCGCGCCTCCGCTTCATCCTCAACTACCAGGATGGTCTAGAGGTTCTCGCAAGTAGGGTAGAGGTTCCAAGGATGAGCGTAACTCTGATCCAATCCGAAATCGCGCCGGAGGTGTCTCCGGTTGAACTTAAACCTGCTGATGGCGTGGACTTGTGCCGCAAGCTGATGGTCGAACCCGGCTCGCGCGTTGCACTGGGAAGCATCGATCCGAACGACTGCGGGGATGAAACTTATGACACCACCGTGCCGGCAATTCTTGCCCACATACAAAAAATCGACCGGCTGCAGTATGTCATGCATGCGGAGGGTAAGCATTCGCTGCTGATCGTTCTGCAGGGCCTCGACGCCTGCGGCAAGGATGGCGTGGTACGCCACATCTTGAGCGGAGTGAATTCCGCCGGATGCCGCGTCGCGGCCTTCAAGCAGCCGACTTATGTCGAGCTGGCCCACGACTTCCTGTGGCGCGTCCACCCGCACGTGCCTTCCAGGGGAGAGATGGCCGTATTCAATCGCTCGCACTACGAAGACGTACTGGTGGCGCGCGTTCACAACTTAGTCCCCGACGGCGTATGGTCGCGGCGATACACGCTCATCAACGACTTCGAAAATCTGCTCAGCGTCGGAAATAACACTACCGTGTTGAAGTTCTTTCTGCACATCTCCAAAGAAGAGCAACTGGCGCGTTTCAAGCGACGCCTGGAGGATCCCTCACGGCGTTGGAAAATCAGTGAGGCCGATTACCAGGAGCGCGAGCATTGGGACGAGTACATCGAAGCCTATGAAGAGATGTTATGTAATACCAGTACCTTCCAGGCACCCTGGTATATAGTTCCAGCCAATAATAAGTGGTTTCGCGACCTGGTGGTGTCCCAGATTATTGCCCGCACGATGGATGATCTCGACATGAAGCTTCCAGCGCCTTCGGTCGATCTGGCGCACATCCGGCGCCGCTATCATGCCGCCGAAGTGGCCGCCAGCTCGTGACCTTGAAGTCATGGTCACCCCAAAAAAAAAGGCGTATGTCCTGGGGTTGAAGTCCTAAACGATGTGAAGGCAGGGGATACACGGGGAACTCACCCACAATCTGTTGCTCGCAGTCAGCAGGGTTTTGCATCAACGTTGCAACTAAGAAAGCGGTAGCTATGTCCGACGAGGGTACACATCTGTCTACAGGCTGGTATGCGCTTGCGGTCAGGCCGCGCTTCGATAAGGCGGTCGCCCGGACTTTGCAGAGCAAGGGCTATGAGACCGTTCTCCCGCTCTACCGGAAGCGGCTGCAGGAAGGAGCGCGCTTGCGGGAATCCGAACTGCCCCTGTTCCCCGGCTATGTCTGCTGCCGGTTCGACGTCCGGGACAGGCTGCCGATTCTGACCACGCCGGGAGTAGACCGCATCTTCGGTCCTGGCAATATTCCGGTCCCGCTCTCGGATGTTGAAGTGGCCTCGCTTCAAGCAGTCATTCGGGCGGGCTTGCCGTTGCAGCCGTTCCCCTTTGTGGAAGCCGGACAGCGAGTGCGCATCGAGGGGGGCGCGTTGAACGGTGTCGAGGGGATCGTGATGAGTCTCAAAGAGACGTTGCGGCTGGTGCTCTCGCTCACTCCGCTGCAGCGATCCGTTCTGTTGGAAGTCGCCCGCGATCAAGTTACTTTGTCTAGCTGTGCCGGCGCCGCACCGCTGCGAATGGCCCAAGGAGACGTAGAATGAACCCTCACCTGGTGGATCCCGGGCGCCGCGACGATTGGAGCCTGGCCGATTGTCTCAGCATTCTCTACTGGCGCAAGAAGGCACTGGCCGCGATCACTGTTCTCGGCATTCTGAGCGCCCTGCTCATCACCGCCGTACAACCGCGAATTTATCAATCACGCGCTTTGCTCGAGGCCGGAACGGTAAATGAGACTTTCCTCGACTTACGGGACGTTTTTCCCGCCGCCGGATCGAGCACCGACACGGCAGTCTACATGCAAACGCAGGCGGAGATGCTGCGCCAGGACAGTCTGCTGCAACAGGTCGCGCGCAAGTTGCACCTGTACACCCTGCCGGAGTACTCGAAATCGCCGGGTGCCGTTCCCAGGCTGCGGCGCGATATTAATGTTGCGCCGGAGCGCAACAGCCGCATCCTTCAGATCGTATGCGATGCCAGTACTCCATCGCTGGCAGCCGACATCGCCAATACCTTGGCCGCGGCTTTTGTCCAACAAGGCATCGACGCGCGTCAATCGGCGGCACTCGGAACTTACGAATCGCTGGTGCCCCAACTCGCGGTTCTGCGGCGCAACCTGCCGCCCGCGGGCAGGGCGGCAGGAGCGTCAGCCGTTGGGGAAGCCGCTGTCAATCGCCGCATGTACGACCAGATGCTCGAAAGGACCTATCAAGCCTGGCTTGCCTCTCGTCTTCCGGCCACCAACATTCGCGTCGTTAGCCGGGCGATCCCCGATCCTCGCCCGCACCGGCCTAACGTGCCTCTCAACCTGGCCATCGGCGCCATCGGCGGACTTCTGGGCGCGGTCGCTTTCGTCATGCTCCGCGAGCAGCACAAATCCGTCCTGCGCGCACCTGGTGACGCGGGCGCTTACCTCGATCTTCCCGAACTCGGCGCGATCCCCCAGGCGGGCGGTTGGACGCCTGCCGCATTCTTCTTTCCCGGTTCTGCCAGAGCCCGCATCGAGCGAGTGGCGCTCGAGCCGAACGCCGGATTGGCAGAGTCGTTCCGCGACACCGCCGCCTCGATTCTCTCGGCCGGCCCAAAGGGCGATAGTCCCCGCGTGTTGGTGGTGACCAGTTCACAGCCGATGGAAGGCAAGACCACCATTGTGAGCAATCTCGGAATCGCCTTGGCCGCCGTCAGCCAAAAGGTCCTCCTCATCGATGGAGACATGCGCCGGCCGCGGCTCCACAAACTCTTCGACGAACCCAACAGTTGGGGCTTGAGCGACGTGCTCAGCGAAAAGAACGCTATCGACGAACTGCCCATCGATGTGCTGTCCAAGAAGACATCGGTGCCTCACTTGTACCTGCTTCCCAGCGGCGCTTCGACGGACAATATCTTCGGTCTGCTTTACTCCGGCCGGATGGCCCGCCTTCTGCCGCTCTTCCGCCAGGAGTTCGACTATGTGCTGGTGGATGCGCCTCCTTGCCTGGAGTTCGCCGACGCCAGAATTATGGCGCGCCACGCCGAGGAACTGCTGCTCGTCGTCCGCGCGAACTATACCGATCGCCGTACGGTACAGGCCGCCGTGCAGCGCCTGCGTCAGGACGGCGTGCCGCTCATGGGCATCATCTTGAACCGCTGGGACCCCGCGCCCGGTAGTCCCTACCCTTACCGTGCTGCCCGATCGTCTGCGCGGCAGGACGCGGCATGAGTGCCAGGGAGATCAGCGCGCCGGCCGCTGTCGGCCTTGGTGCAGCCAATCCCGCCACGATTGCGGAGCATGGGGTACAGCGCCTCTCTCTGCTCTCCAACTTCACCTGGGCGGTGTGTGGCAATGCAGCCTATGCGGCTTGCCAGTGGGGCATGATCGTGGCCCTGGCAAAGCTCGGCAACCCGTTCATGGTCGGGCAATTCTCCCTGGGGCTGGCCATCGTGACTCCAGTCCTGATGCTGTCGAACCTCGATCTTCGCGCTGTACAGGCCACCGATGCGCGCCGCCAGTACCGCTTTTCCGATTATCTGAACCTGCGCATCCAGATGACTCTGATCGCCATGGCCGTGATCGGCGCGATCGTCCTGTTCGGCCATTACCAACGCGGCACCGCCTCCGTGATCCTGGCCGTCGCGTTTGCCAAAGCGGTCGAAACTATCAGCGACATCCACTATGGATTGTTTCAGTTGAACGATCGCCTGGACCAGACCGGCCGGTCCATGATCCTCCGCGGTCTTCTCTCCGTCGCAGCGATCACCATCGGTCTCTACCTCAGCCACGACGTGTTCTGGGGATGCCTGTGGGTGGCTGTCGCGTGGATCGCGGCACTGCTGCTCTTCGACATCCGCCGCGGCCGGAGCCTGGTGGCATACACCGAAGAACCCTGCGAAGCCGAACCCGGCTGGCTGGTTCCCAGATTCCGCCTCATGTCGATCGCGCTGCCGCTCGGCATTGTTACCACCATGGCCACCATCAATCTCCACATGCCGCGCTATTTCGTGCACGCGCACATGGGGGAACAACAACTGGGGATCTTCTCCGCTATGGCTTACGCAACAGTGGCCCTCACACTGGTCGGCGATTCTTTGGCCATCTCCGCCATTCCGCGCTTGTCGCGCCTGCATGCCGGCGGAGATCTGGACCGCTTTCGCGGCCTGGTCCTGCGCCTGTTCACGGCCGGATGCGCCATCGGTCTAGGCGCACTCGTAATTGCCAGGACCTCCGGCGCCTGGCTGCTCAGGATCATCTACAGCGCCGAATACGCGGCCCAGTCGCGTGTCTTTACCGTGCTGATGGCCGGCGCGGCGCTGCACTTTGTAGCGTCGATGCTCACCAGCGGCATCACCGCGGCGCGCCGCTTCCGGATCCAAGTGCCGCTCTACCTCCTGGTCGTTGCAGCCACCGCGTGGGGCTGCGCGCGTTGGTCGCCGACGCTGGGACTTACCGGCGCGGCTCTGGGCGTCCTCTGCGGCGCAGCCGTGCGGTTGCTTCTGGCTGGCGCGGTTCTCGGATACCTGCTGCTGCCGAGATCCCCTGAAGTGGGCTTGTCATGACGCCGACCTCACTGGCCGCTTGCGAACGCGATCCGAGCTCCTCCAGGGTCCTGTCTGCTCTGGTAGCCGGCTATGTGGCGCTGCTGCCCTATCAGTTCCAGGTTGATCCCAAAATCAATTTCGCGCCGGCGGATTGTCTGATGGTTCTGGTGCTCGTGCTGGCCGCGGGTCAGTTGATGTACCGGCAGCACGCCTGGACGGTATGGCACTTTGCGCTGGCGGGCGCTTTCCTCACCAGTTCCCTGGTGGCGGCCATTCGATTCGGCACGCTCGAGCAATATGAGCTGCTGAACAAGGATGCCGGCCTGGTTCTTCCGTTCCTCAGTTATGCCGCCATCACAACCGCGGTTGTGGAATGGACAGACATACGCCGCATCCTCCGCGTCTTCACCTTGAGCGTGGTGATCGAGAACGTCGCCGCGCTGTGCGGTTTTCTGGCGTCCTATTTCTTCGGCTTTGCCAACCCGTTTGCCCAATACGGTGGGCTCCGGCTTTCCGGAATGCTGCTGGATCCGAATGCCTATGGCGGCATTCTGGCCATGGCGCTGATTCTGCTCGAAGGATCATCCTGGGGGCCGCAGCCGTTGTTCCGAGGCCTTCCTTTTTGGGTTTGCAGAATAACCTTGGGCCTCGGGCTGATCCTGACCTTCTCGCGTTCCGCGTGGGTTGCTCTCGGCCTGTCCCTCGTAGTTCTGGCGCTCCTGAAGATCCGGCTTGCCGGCCGCCTGATGCTGACTCTCGCGATCGTGGCGCCCTGCCTGCTTCTGGTGATGGGCACCAGATTCCTGCCCATCTTCGAGCAGATGGCCAGCCGCCCGAAACAGGTCCAGGGACGCTTTGATCTCATCCACGACGCCTACGGAAACTTCGTCCAGCATCCCTTCTTCGGCGGCGGCATCGGAAGTTTCCGCTTGAGTGAAGGCGAGATTGCCCACAACACGGCCATGTGGTTTCTGGCGGATTTCGGCGTAGTCGGACTAATCATCCTGCTGGGGTTTCTGGGATGGTTCTTCGTCAAAGGATGGTTCAGTTACCGGCTCGCTCCACCCAGCGAACGGCCGATTGCCCTGGCCTTGCTCCTCGCCCACACCTCGATGCTGGGGCTGGCCATGGGCATCGAGGCTTTTTACCAGAGGCACTGGTGGATGGTTTTCGGACTCATCGCTGCGGGCTATTCACTGGCGCTCCGCCGGATCGGCGCCAATCAGCCAACGAGGTTAGTGGAATGACTGCACACGCTCGGACAAACCGGATCAGAGTGCTGCACATTGTGGGCGATTCGCGTTTTGGCGGAATTGCCCGCATCATTCTGGCGATCGGCCGGATGGCGCAGGCGGAGGGTTGGCAGGTCGATGTTCTCACGACCGACCCGGTGGTTCGCGATGCCCTCGAGCGCCACGGCTTCGGAGTCGTAGATCTGGATGTGATCCGCCGGCAGATCCATCCGTTCTGGGACCTCGGCGGCCTGTTCCGCTTGCAGCGGTTCCTGCGCCGCCGGCGCTATCACATCGTGCATACGCACACTTCCAAAGCCGGATTTGTGGGACGCGTGGCTGCCTGGCTCGCCGGAGTCCCGCTGATCGTGCACACGGTCCACGGGTTTGCGTTTCATGAAGCCAGTCCGCCCTGGGTTCGCATGGCCGGCGTCGTGCTGGAACGCTTCGCCGCGCAATGCTGCGACCGCATCGTTACGGTAAGCCAGTTTCATCGCGCCTGGGCCGTGGACTTGGGCATCTGCGAACCCCAACACATCCAGGCCATTCCCAACGGGATCGTTCCGCTCCGCGAGCCCGATGGCGCCAGGCGGGCAGGCCTGCGGCGCCAGTTGGGAGCGGGCGATCGCGACCTGCTCATTCTGAACATGGCCAGGCTCGCGGACGACAAGGGGCTTGCCTACCTGATTAAGGCTGCCGCGCTGCTGCGGCGCAGCGGACTCAGCTATCGGATCTGCATTGCCGGGGAAGGTCCGGCGCGCGCTCGCCTGGAGCGGTTGGCCGATTCGCTCCGAGTCGCCGACGCCGTCCAGTTTCTCGGTTTTCGCGACGACATCGGGGAACTTCTGGCCGCCGCCGATATGGTTGTCCTGCCAAGCCTGCGCGAAGGCCTTTCCATTTCCCTGCTCGAGGCCATGGCGGCCGGCAAGCCGATCATCCTGAGCAGCATCGGCAGCCATCGCGAGATGGCCTCACAGGCGGAAATGGCGCGCCTGGTGCCGCCCGCCGATCCAGCCGCGCTGGCGGCCGCCATCCGCCAGGTGGCCGGCGACCCCGAACTCATGTTCCACCTCGCGGCCACTGCCCGGGCGCTCTTCGAGACACGCTACACCGAACACCGGATGGTAAATGAATACCGCCAGTTGTATCTGAGCCTCGTGCGAAGCAGGCCGGCCATCCAGCAACTGGCGTCGAGAGCCTTTGGCGATTCCGCCGTTCGCAAGGCCACTGAGGCGGACCTTGGCGCCATCGTGGCGATTCATCGCCGAACTTTCGGCCGCGCCTTCCTGACACAAATGGGTGCGCATTTCCTGCGCAGCTATTACGATCTGGTGCTGCACTATCGCGCGGGCATCATGCTCGTCAGCGAGCATGCCGGCGTCCTCAATGGATTTGTCTGCGGCTTTGCCGATCCGGCCGAGTTCTACCGGCTCATGTGGCGCAACCGGCGGGCGTTTGCCCTCCCCGCTCTCAGCGCCCTTCTCCGCCGCCCTGCGCTCGCCTTCAACGTTTTGCAAGGTGTGCGCCGCGTGCAGGACTCGGCCATGGATGGCCCGACGCAGTCCTGTGAGCTCTCATCGATTGCGGTGACCCCCGAAGCTTCCGGGAACGGCCTAGGCAGAAGACTGGTCGAGGCATTCCTCAAGCACTCGTGGGCCAAACGGGCGGACTGCGTCTATCTGACCACCGACGCCGAGGGCAACGACGCCGCCAATGCGCTCTACCGCGATATGGGTTTCCATCAGACTCGCCGCTTTCTGCAGCGCAGAGGCCGCTGGATGAACGAGTATCGCCTGGCGCGTGTCGCGGCGGGCGTGCCCATGGAGAACCATCCATGACAGGACCATTCAGCGCGCGGCGGGAAATCTGGCACCGGCTCTTCAATGTTGCGTGCGCCGCCCTCGGACTGGCGATCCTTTCGCCGGTCCTGTCGCTGCTCGCGCTCTGCATCTGGCTATGCGACGGCCGGCCCGTCATGTTCAGCCAGATGCGTGTGGGCCGCTACGGCCGGGAGTTCCGCATCTGGAAGTTCCGGACCATGCGCTCCGGCGCCATCGGATGCGCCGTGACCGCGGCGGGTGATCCCCGCATTACGGCGCTCGGCGCGCGCTTGCGCCGATTCAAGCTGGACGAGTTGCCGCAGCTTTTGAACGTGCTTCGAGGCGATATGAACCTGGTCGGACCGCGCCCCGAGGCGCCCCAGTATGTGAACCGGGAGTCGCCCGTCTGGCAGGCCATCCTGTCGGTGCGCCCCGGCCTGACCGATCTGGCCACCCTGCTGCATCGCGATGAAGAAGCCTTGCTGGGGTCGTCGGTGGATGCCGCCGGGTTTTATCGCCGGTCGGTGTTGCCGGCGAAGCTTCAACTCAGCCTGCAATATCAGCGGACACGGTCCTTCGTCCGCGACCTGAAACTCATTTGGCTGACCATTCGTTACAGCCTGGCGCCGGAGCAATTCGATCGCGAATCGATCCGCAAGACCTTTGGTACAGGAGCGGAACATGTCGGATACACTTATTCCCTTTCACCGGCCGTCGATCGGTGAAGAAGAAATCGGCGAAGTGGTGGACACGCTGCGTTCCGGCTGGCTGACCACCGGTCCGCGCACCGCCCGTTTCGAGCGCGAGTTCGCCGCATATGTGGGCGCGCGGCACGCGGTCGCCGTCAATTCCGCCACCGCCGCGCTGCACCTTGCGCTGGCGGCGCTCAAAATTGGACCGGGCGACGAAGTCATCACCACGCCCATGACTTTCTGCGCCACGGTGCAGGCCATTCTCCACGTCGGCGCAGCGCCGGTGCTGGCGGACGTCGGCCCCGATGGCAACATCGCCCCGGAGGAGATCGCGAAACGAATTACTCCGCGCACCCGCGCCCTTCTGCCGGTGCACCTGGCAGGCCTTCCCTGCCATATGGATGCTATCCACTCGCTGGCTCGCCAATTCGGGCTGCACGTGGTGGAGGACGCTGCCCACGCGGCGGGGGCCTGCTACCAGGGACATCTCATCGGCGCGTCGCCGGCGGGCGGCGCCCACAACAGCGACGCCGTGGCGTTCAGTTTCTACGCCACCAAGAACCTCACCACTGGTGAGGGCGGCATGCTGACCACCGGATCGAGCGCGATTGCCGAGACTGTCCGCATGCTCTCTCTGCACGGCGCCAGCAGCGACGCCTGGGACCGTTACACCGATCATGGCGGATGGCGCTACGACATCGTCGCCCACGGCTATAAATACAACCTCAGCGACATTCAGTCGGCCATCGGGATTCACCAGCTTCATAAATTGGAACAGTTCATCGCCCGGCGAACGGAACTGGCCGCCTGCTACGACCGCCAGCTCGGAGGCCGCGACGATGTCGAACTGCCGCCCGATCATCCCGGCTGCCGGCACGCCTGGCACCTCTACATTCTGCGGCTCAACCTGAACCGGCTGCGCATCGATCGCGATGAATTTGTGCGCTCCCTCCGCCACAAGGGTATTTGCACGAGCATTCATTTCATCCCCATCCCGCTGCATTCGTATTTTGCCAAATCGCCGGTGGCCGCCTACCGGTGCCCGCGCGCGCTGGAGCTCTATCCGCGAATCGTCTCCTTACCGCTGTACCCGGGCTTGACCGAGGAGCAAATTCAATACGTCGCGCAATCCGTCCGGGAACTGCTGGATGCGCAGCGCTGTCCGCGATTTGTGGCTGCCGGGGCGCCGGAAACCCCCTCTGAAGGTCTCTATGAATAACCGTCATATCGATGTATGGCTGGAGCGGGTTTGCCAGTTGCTTGCCGTAGCGATTTCGCTGACGGTGTCTTTTCATCTGCGTTTCGAATTCGCCATACCGGCTTCCATCGCGCCGGTCTTCCGCCGGGCTTTATTTCTCGCCATTCTCCTCAAACTGCCGGTCTTCGATTTTGTCGGTTTTTATCGCGGCGTTCGCCGCTTTGTGAGTATCCCCGACCTGTTCCTGGTCTTCATCGGCAATGTCATCGGATCCGCTTTGTTTGCCGCGGCGGCCGAGTTCTGGATCGGCCGTGCCATGCCCCGCTCCGTGTTCTTCATCGATGCGACTCTATGTTTCCTGGCGACCTCGCTGGTTCGGTTCTCCGTGCGAATCTGCCACGAGACCTTTCGAGGGCGGTCCACGCAGGCGCGCACTGGCATTCTGATCTATGGCGCCGGAGCGGCGGGCGCCGAGCTGGTCCGTGAGATCCATTCGAACCGTTGCACGCGCTATTTGGTGCGAGGTTTTCTGGATGACGATCCACTTAAACAAGGCGCCGTGATTCTGGGCGTGCCGGTGCTGGGATCCGGGCGCGACGCCTTCGCCGTGGTGCAACGTCTCAACCGGCGCCGGCCGGCCGTGGACGAGATCATCATCGCCCTGCGCTCTGCTACCGGTCCGCAGATGCGCGAGGCGCTGGCCAATTGCCGCGCCGCGCGGATTCCCTGCAAGACCCTTCCGGGCATCGACGAACTGCTCAGTGGAAAGATCCTCACCGCGCAAGTGCGCAACCTCTCGGTGCACGATTTACTCGGCCGCCAGCCGATCAAGCTGGACGATGCTCCTGTGCGCGACCGGGTTCGAGGCCGCTCGGTCCTCGTCACCGGCGCGGCCGGATCCATCGGTTCGGAGTTGTGCCGCCAGTTGGCCCGATTCGGGCCCGCCTGCCTGGTGGCCTTCGATCAGTCCGAAAGCGACCTCTTCCGGATCGAGAACGAGCTTCGCGAAAAGTTTCCTGGCCTGGAAATCGCCGCCCAGCTTGGCGATATCCGCGATACTGCCCGGCTGCCGGAGATTATGGAGCGGCACCATGTGGAACTGGTGTTCCACGCGGCAGCCTATAAGCACGTGCCGATGATGGAGTCCCACGTGCTGGAAGCCGTCCGCAATAACATTCTCGGCACCTGGAACCTGGTTAGCGCCGCCCGCCATACCGATGTGCGCAGCCTGCTGATGATCTCGTCCGATAAAGCCGTCAATCCGATCTGCGTCATGGGCGCCACCAAACGCGCCTGCGAGCGCATTATCGGTGCCCACCGGACGGATCACCTGGCCACGCGTTGCGCCTCGGTGCGCTTCGGCAATGTGCTTGGAAGCAACGGTAGCGTAGTGCCCATTTTTCAGAGCCAGATCGCTGCCGGCGGGCCCATCAAAGTTACGCACCCGCAGGCACGCCGCTATTTCATGACCATCTCCGAGGCCGTGGCCCTCACCCTGCAAGCCTCCATCCGCAGCAAGGGCTCCGAGATTTTCGTGCTCGATATGGGCGAGCCGATTCGAATTGTGGATCTGGCCGAGAACATGATTCGGCTCGCGGGCCTCGTCCCTTACGAAGACATCGAGATTCAATTCACCGGCTTGCGTCCGGGCGAAAAGCTGATGGAGGAAATCAACAACACCGCCGAAGGCATGCTCCCCACCGACCACGAGAAAATGCGGGTCATTCGCGAGCAGCCCTTGAATTGGGATGCGATTCCGGATTGGATCGCGGAACTCGAAGACTTATTGGCGGCCCGCCGCGAACCGGACATCATTGCGCATATTCAGCGGCTGGTTCCGGAGTATTCACCCGCCGGAAGGCTCCAGCCACAGCCACAGGTCGTGGTCGCGAGCCGGAATGGCCTGGCGCCGTCGCCCCTCTGGTCGCGCAACGGCCACGGGCCGCCCGCTCCCCAACTGGACCACGCCAATGGTTCCGGCGCACCACTTACCTGCGAGCAATAACATGGCGGAACTGTTCGAAACCGGCGTGGTGGTTCTCTCGATCGACACCGAGCAGATCTGGGGCTATCGCGACTGCATGAACGAGGCGCAGTTTGAAGCGCGCTTCCCCGATTCCCCGCGAGCGCACCCGACACTGCTCGCGCATCTGTGCGCGGCAGGCGTCCCCGCCACTTGGTTTGTGGTGGGCGGACTGATGGTGTGCGACAGCCAACCCGCCGTAAACAGCCGAGTCCCCGGCGGAGAACGGCCAGGCCGCTTGTGGTACTGCCGCCCGTTCCTGCAAAGCTTATGCCACTCGCGGCCCGCTCAGGAGATCGGGCTTCACGGCGGCCTGACCCACATGGTCTGGACCGGCGCCGGCCGCGCGGACCTATCTCGCGAGTTGGAAAGTGGCATCGACGCGCTCGCGCAGCTTGGTGTAAAGCCGCGATCGTTCTCCTATCCGCGCATGCGGGAGGCCTATCACGAACTGCTGCCGGCCCACGGCTTCAACTGTTTCCGCGGCGTGCCGCCATCCCTGGCGTGGAGGCTCGGCCGCACCACTGCCGGAGCGGTTTTGCGCGCGTGGGAGGAGATCTCCTGGGCGAGACCGCCCGTGGTGTTCCCATCTGAGATCCTGCCGGGCCTATGGACCATTCCCGCGTCGATGTTCCTCTATCCCATGGCGCCCGAACGCGCGCGGCTGATCGGTTTGCAATCGCGCATCGAGCGCTTCCGGCGCGGTTTGGAAGCCGCGGCACGCCAACGCGGCATTTTTCATTTCTGCTTCCATCCCGAAAACCTGGTCGAGTCGCCGCGAGGATTCTCGCTCCTCGATGACATTCTGGAGCAACTCGTGCTGGCGCGCGACCGCGGCGATATCGAGGTCCTCACCATGAGCGATGTGGTGAAGCGGATGGAAAGGAGTCCACTTTATGATTTCGACAGTCAACAGCCAAACCCGAACGTACTTACAACGGATCGGAGTCGCTAACTTACCGGCACTGACCAGCCCCTTCGATCCCGGCTACGATCCGGCCACTCTCGAGAGCCACCTGGAACAGAGCTCGCACCTGATCTCGATTCTCAAGGTCTCGATGGCTTGCTGGATGATCGCCAGGGAGGAGGCCACACGGCGCAAAGTAGCCGCCGCCCGCCGGCATCGCGTGCCGACCGTGACCGGCGGAGGACCCTTTGAAATCGCCGTGGCGCAAGGGCGCCTGGAAGATTATCTGGATTTGTGCGCGTCCATCGGCTTCACCCGCATCGAATGCGGCGAGGGGTTCACGGACATGCCGTTGGGGGCCCGCGAAGTCGTATCGATGGCGGACCAGCGCGGGCTCGATGTGCAGTTTGAACTCGGCAAGAAACACACCGGCGCGTTTCGGCCGGACGTCGTGGAAGAGCTCATTGCACAGGGACAGCGCTGGCTGGATGCCGGAGCCCGCGAGTTGGTCGTCGAAGCCCGGGAAAGCGCGAAGGGCGTGGGACTGTTCGACGACAACGGAAATTTCAGCAGCGCGCTGGCGGACCGCTTCGCGCGGGAATTCAGTTTCGACACGGTCACGTTCGAAGCCCCGACGAAGCCCAGCCAATTCGCCCTGCTCGATCACTTCGGTCCGTTTGTGCGTCTCTGCAACGTACGCTTGGAAGAGTTGCTGCGGGTGGAGATCTACCGCCGCGGCCTGCATTCCGACGCCTTCGGCAAAGAGAATTTGCGGCCGCGTCTCGCGACCGCCGGCCTGGTGCACGCGTCATGACCGCGGGTGGGGGAATGCCGAAATCGGTGGTGATCGATTCCTTCGCCGAAAGCGTGACGCGTTATCGCGATGGTTGGGCCGTGGTGGTGGTCGATGTGATCCGCGCCACCACCACCGCGGTCACGGCTGCGGCCGGCGGCCGGCGCTGTTTTCCGGCGCCGAATGTCGCGGCGGCGCTGGCCATCGCAGGTTCGTTGTCGAATCCGCTGCTGGCCGGCGAATCGAGCGGCGCGATGCCGGCTTCGTTCGAGATGGACAACAGCCCGGCTCAACTGGCCGGGCGCACAGACACGCACCGCCCGCTGATCCTCGTGTCGTCTTCCGGCACCCGCGTGATTCACGAGGCGACCGGCTGCGAGGCGGTCTACCTGGCCTGTTTCCGGAGTTATTCGCGCCTGGCCGTTCACCTGGCGCGACGGCATCCGCGCGTGGCAGTCATCGGCGCGGGAAGTAAGGGCGAGTTCCGCGAGGAGGATCAGATCTGTTGCGCCTGGATCGCGGCGGCATTGATGCGCCGCGGGTATGCGCCCGGAAGCGCGCGGACGACGGAGGTGGTCGGACGATGGCGCGATGCCGCTCCTACAGCGTGCTTGTGCAGTCGTAGCGTCGATTTTCTGAGACGCACCGGACAACTCCGCGACCTGGATTTCATCCTGGGTCACATCGACGACCTGCCTCAGGTATTCGAGATTCGCAACGGCGAAGTTCGTACCGTAGATCCCGGTTCAGCATCCGCCGCGAAGAGCAAAACCGTCCAAGATGTGCGTTTTTCGCAAGAGCGGCAGCTTGAAATCAACGAGTTACAACAAAAAAACGCCCAACTTGGGCGTTCTTGGGTGGCGGTGCGCGGTGAGTTTGACGATCGATAATTCGATTCCGGTGGTCGTCCTGCGCTCCGGCCATCACGGCGGACTGGGCATCGTCCGCAGCCTCGGCAGGCTGGGCGTGCCGGTCTATTGCGTCGATTCCGACTGGTGGGAAGCGGCCTTCGCCTCGCGTTATTGCCGCGGCCGTTTCCTCCTGGATGTCGAGAGCGAACCGGTAGAAACCGCGCTGACGCATCTGCGGACGATTGCGCGCAAGGTGGGCGGCCGCCCGATCCTCATGCCGACCACCGATCGGACCTGCATCTGGGTTGCGGAGAACGATCGCGAACTTCGCCAGGATTTTGGCCTTCCGCTGCAGGACGCCGCGCGGGTACACACGTTGTGCGACACGGCGCGCATGCAACAACTCGCGGCCCAGAACGGAGTCGCGACGGCCCGGTCGATCGCCCCGCGGTCAAACGAAGAGATTGCCGGATTTCTCGAAGGCGCGGAGTTTCCCCTGATGGTGAAGGAAACCGGCGGCGGACGGCTTCGCTCGCGCGCTGGGGCCAGTAAGTTAATTGTCGAAACACGTCCGGAACTCTTGGCGCTGTGTGCCAGGGCGGCGGACTTCGAAAATCCCAACCTGATCATCCAGGAATTCATCCCCGGCGACGACTGGATGTTCGATGGCTATTTCGACGCGCATTCGGATTGCCTCTTCGGCATGACGGGCAAGAAGATCCGGCGCTTCCCGGTAAGAACCGGGGTAACCAGCCTGGGCATCTGCCTGCCCAACGAGGCGGTGTTCCACACCACTACGCGCTTCATGCGCGCCATTGGATACCGCGGCATTCTGGATATCGGCTACCGCCGCGACAGCCGCGACGGCAGTTATAAGGTGCTGGATGCCAATCCACGTATCGGCTGTACATTCCGCCTGTTCGCCGCGCCCGGGTTGGATGTCGCCCGCGCTCTCTATCTCGACCTGACCGGACAACCAGTTCCCTCCGCGTCGCCGGCAATGGGCCGCAAGTGGCTGGTCGAAGATTTCGATTTCGTCTCGGCCCTCCGCCTGTGGAAGGAAGGCTCGCTCTCGCCGAAAGACTGGCTGCGATCGTTTTCCGGAGTGGAAGAAGCCGCCTGCTTCGCCATGGACGATCCGTTGCCGTTTCTGATCATGGGACTGACGGACTGCTGCGAGTTACTGCACTGGAGTCGCGGAAAAGCCACCGTTCGCCGGCAGCCTCGCGCAGTCGCGCCGGCGCTTCCCCTGGTTTCACAAAGGAGGTCTTGATTCCCTTGCCCAACACGTTAGTGGAACCTCAGCTTCACGCTCCTCACGTTGATGACCCTGCGCATATCCGGTTTCCCGGAAGTGTCTTGGCCCGCTTCATGGAACTGCGCGGCCGCCGCGTCGTGAGAGGCTGCGGAGCCGTTTGGTACGCCACTCCCGGACGCTTCCTGATGAGCCTGCCGTACCAGGCGATGCTCGATCCGCAGCGCGCCGAGTTGATCCATCTGCTGCGCGAAAGTGGCGCTACCGGCGTTCGGTTCCCGTCGAAGCAGTGGACCGGTCTCGAAAGCGGATTGTATCTCCTGCGCCGCCGAGCCTATGGTCTCGAGACCGTCCACGCCAAGCACAGGCCGCGAGTGCGCCGGGGGCAGGAGACGTTTCAAGTCCGCCTGGCGACTAAGTCGCAGTTACTTCGCGAGGGCTTGGCTCTGAACCTGAGCACGATGGCCCGGCAAGGCCGCTACGATCCCGAATTCGGCGAGAGGCGCCGTTGGGAAACCCTGGTGGAGGCCGCCTTCGCGTGCTCGGAGATCTCTTTTCCGGCGGCGTTTGCCGGCTCTCGCCTGGCGGCGTACATGATTACCTGCCGCGAGCACGGGTGGTTACATATCCTCCACCAAATGTCGCGGCAGGAGGACCTGCCTAACTTCCCCAATCATCTGCTTACTTACGCAGTGACGAAGCAGGCAGCGGCCGACGAAACGCTGGATACGATCTGTTATGGCTATGCGCCATTATTCAGTTCCGACGGCTTGCATGAATATAAGTTGCGCTTCGGCTATGAACTGATCCCGCATTGCTCCGCGTTCCAGTTGCATCCGGCTATCGCCCCGTTTCTGAACAGTGCCCTGACTCACGCGGCCGTGCGGGTCTGCCGCTTTCTATTTCCCAAGAGTCAATACCTCGAAACTGTCCAATCCGTTTTGAAAGGAGCGCGCACCTCGCGGCCTGTGGCAAACCCATGCTGACCTCGCGCCTGAACTGCATTCCACGTTTCGCTCTTCCGTACGATGCCGCCGATTTCGCTGCCGAATTTACGGCGATGTTCCGGCCCTTGCAGCCGCCCGATGCATTCGGACTGCTGGGCCGCAGCCCGAAGTTCTGGACCTGCAGCGGCCGCCAGGCGCTCCGCCTGTTGTTGACGGTGCTGAACCTCAAGCCGGGTTCCGGCGTGGCGGTTCCGCTGTTCTCCGATCCGTCCCTGCCCAGCGCGATCCTGGCGGCCGGCCACCGCCCGGTTTTTATCGACATCCATCCGGAGTCCCTCACCATGGACCCGCGTTCGCTGGAGGCGGCCGTGGGCAGTTTCTCGGCGGTGGTGATCGTGCACTTATTCGGCCAATTGGCGGATATTCCGGCGCTGATGGCGGCCGCCGGCAACGTTCCGGTGATCGAGGACGCCGCCCACGCGCCGCTCAGTTTTCTGTACGGTAGAATGGCCGGCGATTTCGGACTCGCCAGCTTTTACAGCTTTGCCAGCACGAAATACTGGCCCGCCGGCGGAGGCGGTTTGCTGGTGGTCCACGAGCCGGAACTCGCCGATCGGGTGGCGCGCGCGGCTGGCGAACTGATGCCTCCTGCACTGGTCCGGGAGTTCCGGACGCTGATGCTGCAGGCCGCCAAATCGGCCGTCTTCCACCGCCGGTTGTATGGTCTTTTGGGGAGACCCATGCGGCGATGGGCGGAGAGAATTGCCATCCTGGAGCCTCGCCTGGACATGCGGGCGATCCAGCGCTCGCATGCCGCGGGCGCCTCGCGACAGGCATCGCGATTCGCCGACCGAGTCGAACGGCAACGCGCCAACAGCCTGCGCCTGTTGTCGCGGCTGGCCAGCGCCGAAGATGTGGTCGTGCCCCATGAGCGATGGGGCGCGCGCTATAACTACCATTTGTTTCCGGTGCTGCTGCGCGGGCCTGCGGAACGAGCGGCTGTCGCCGCGGCGATGTGGGCGCAGTTCATCGACACCTCGATGCTCTACAGCGGCTCGATCAACGCCTGTCGGAAGCTCGGCTATAACGGCGGCTGCCCGGTGTCCGAATCGGTGGCCAGCCGCTTGATCACCTTGCCGAATTACGCCAGCCTTACGAATCGCCAGATTGACGAGGTGGCGCAAGTGTTTCTCTCGAGCCTGAAAGCCTGCCGGGCTATGCGCCGCAGTCCGGCAGGCGATCAGGAAGTAAGCGTGTCAGTTCCGTGAGGAGTGTGAATCGGCGTCGGCGGCCGAGGCGGATTTGGTCATCAGTGCATCGATGGTCTCGCCGAGTTTGCGGCGGGCGGACTCGATGACATTGGGGTCGCGGGTCCAGTTGGTCCAATCGGGGCCGACCGAGCGCGCGATCTGCATGGCTTCATCGGTCTTCCCGAGTTCCTTCAGGATCTGTACGTAGTCGTAGTCTTCGACGCCATCGCGCAGCCACTTCACGCGCATCGACGCGACTACGCCCTGAACACCAACCTGCTTCCCGGGATAAACCAGCATGCCTTCGCCCGGATAGTTAGAGGAACTGTAAGTACCCCCGTTGTTGACGTTGTTCCACGGATCGGAGGGCCACTTATCCACCCGCCAGTACAGCATGCCGCTGAGGCGCAGGCTCTGGCTGATGAAGCCGGGCTGGATGCGGAAGTTGACCGGGGTGAAGTCGATGAGCCACTTGGGCGAGTAAGCGTCCTGTACCAGGGTGTTGTAGGACCACACCGTATCGCCTTTCTTCAGCACTTCACCGACGCGCGCGGCGGAGTTGTTGTACATCACCGGCAGAAGCACCCAGATATCGACCGCGGAGCGGCCTGAGCCGGTGCCATCGTCGTAGAGGGCCGGTGTCGGCGACATCGAGATCAGGTTCTTGATGCCGGCTTGGTGCATGTTCTGCGCCCACTGCTTGATGGTGGGATACAGATTCGAGCAGCGGCCGATCTCATCGGCGCTGTAATCGTAGAGCATCAGGCCCGGTTGCTGATTGGCAGCCAACGCCTTGAACTGGGCGGCCGAGGGCGCCGGCGACATCGAGCATTTGCCGATGTCGGCTCCGCTGAACGGTCCGATGTGAGTGGCGCTGAGGCCGTGCTCTTTCATCAACTGCGCCTGGTCCTGCGGATTGACCGAGAGCGGCGAAAGCTTATTGCGCAGCAATTCCTTGTCGGCGGCGAGTGACGCGGCCTGGAAGAACAGGAACGACGACTTGAGCGACGGAGCGGCGGGCAGTGTGAAATTCCACACGGTCAGGCCGACCGGGCCGGTGAAGGTCTGGCCATCGCTGGTGACGGTGTAGGTGCCCGCATACTTGCCGGGCTTGGCGGTACGCGGGACGAACACATCCACCCAGAACGGTTGGTTCGTGCCGGCCTTGAGATCGTACGGGACCGCCGTCAATGGCGCGCCCGAAAGCGGCTTGCCGGTGTCCGGGTCAGTGAATGGAATCAGCGCGTCGGGGTACCAGCCTGGCGCCATCGGCTGATTAGAACCCTTCCAATTGGGGCTGGAAGAGCTGACGTACACGTACTTTTCGCGATACAGCGTGACGTTGGATTTGGGAATCATCTGCCCATCGGGACCTTGAAGATCGGAGACCGTCACGTTTACGCCCCGCAGTCCTTTCGTTCCGCCGTTCGCCACAATCTGAAACGACTCGTATTCGCCGCGGGCCGCCCAAAGATCCGCGTGCGTTTCGCTGCCTGCCGAATCGTTCATGCCCACGCGGTGCAGGCTGGGGGCAATCCATACGGAAGGATTGCCCTCGGCATGTGCCGCGGGGCCAAAAGCCGCGCAAGCAAAACCCAACGCGGCGGCTAAAGTCTTACTGCTCAAGTTCATCGAATGTAACCTCGAAACAAACAACCGGGCGCCGGCCCTGTGGGCGCGCCAGGGCACACCTCACCCGCAGTCGTTCCGTGGTAGACATACGGCTCCGTTGGCGGAGATCAGGGTTTCAGAGACAAACCCTCGCTGCGCTCAAGCCGGAAGCTCTCAAAGGAAGAAAAATAACAGGGCGGGAGACACAACTATCGTGGAGCACAACGCGATGCAAGGTACGGAAGCGAACCAATGGATAAGGCGTACTGCTCGCAGTGTATCACGCACCACTTTCACCCACCAGCAGTATGGGGTGAAATTGTGACTTACCAGGAGTGAAGCGGCATCCAATCTCCAGCAACTTACAAAACAGACAGCAACTTACAATGTAGCCTGCGAACCGGCCAGGGACTCACGCGGGTCTTAGTGCGGAGAGTTCAACGTGCCGAGGTAAGAAACAATCTGCCAGCGCTGCGGTTCCGGGAGTTGCGACCAGGACGGCATCCCGTGGCGCACCACGCCATTCGTCAGGATCCAGAATAGCTCACCCTCACTCAGGTGCCGCATCGTCTCGTTCTCTAATCCCGGCGCCTTGCGGCTGCCTTCCGCGGCTTTGCCATGGCAGGTGCTGCAATGCTGTTCGAAGAGTTTCTGGCCGGCGACCGGCGCGTCAGGATTGTTCGCCAGCGGATTGCTCCTGCTGCGAGCACTTGCCGGGATCTCCGGCAGGGCGGGCCAACTCGACTTGCCTTGCCCGAACAGAAAAATCCCGGCGATTGCCAGGAGTGCCGCGATGATCTTCATGGCCTTCCTCCCAGGAGACTGCGCAGCACCTCCCCGAAACCGGAGAACTCACGGGAGACGCCCCAGCGCAAGAGAAAACCGTGGCTGTTACCGTTGAGCCCGAATCCCGGAGAAAACCGGATCGTCCAGGACGACGGCAGATTCCACGCCACCACCGGAGCGAGGTAGTGCGACGTTTCGTGCAGCCCGAGGCTCTCGATATCGCCCAGCCCCCCATACATCTCCGCACCGACAATGAAATTTTCGGCGCACAAGGTACAGCGGCGTGTGGATGCTTTGAGCGCCAGCGGCCGGCTGATCCCCAGGGCGTATCCGAACTCCCATGGCTCGCTGGGGAGCAGAACCTTCGAAGCGATCGGATTGAGCGCGATGTTAAAACCTCTGAAATCCTTCGAGAGGATCAGTTTGAATTCCAGTTCGTGTTCCCAGGTAGCGCGGAGTTCGGAGTTCGGCGGCGCGAAATCGGCGGCCACGTCATGGCCTTCGACTTCCTTGATGGTTTTGTCGGCCTCCGTCAGATTTTCGTACTCGATGTAAAACACCGGGTTGATGAAATGCTCGGTGCGCAGCGGCCGGATGCGATTCTCCCAGCGGAAGCCGGTGAAGACGGTGCTGTCGTGAAAGGTGGTCTGTGCGTCCAGGTAGAACTCGGTGGTCCACCAAGCCTTCAGGCCGTACTCAAATTCGATCCAGAAGGCATGAAAGTCGTTGCCGGGTGTCTGGGTGCCGAACGTGGAAAAGTACTCGATTTCCAGACTGCCGGGCTCTTCCAGATGGTGATCGTAAGTCACAATGTAGGGGCTTTCCTGCGAATGTGCCGCGCCGGAAAGGAGAAAGAGTAGACCAACCGGGGCCAGCCTGAGGACCCAAAGAAGGGTATGACTTGAGACGCCAGCACTCACAGTGGTTCGTCCTCGATAGGCGAGATCGGCAGACCGGCGCTCGTTATCGCCTTCAACACCGTTGGGCCTCGCTACATCCGGTCGATGCAGTTGCGCTGCGGTGGTTGCAAATAAACTGGTTCGGGGTCGCCAAAATATTTCGATAGAAGATTGCCTCTGGGGAAGGGGCCGGCAGGCTTCAGGGAAGAGCGAGTTCCAGCGAAACGTTCTGGCGTCCTCCGAACTATCCGCCAGAACGTTTCTTTGAGCACCGGCGAGCGCGGTTGGATCCACCGCGCTGGAGGTGGTTCCATTGGCCGGCTGGCTCGCTGACGTCGAGTATTTCCGTTCACGTCACGGTCTTATTCCGGAATCACCAGTTCCTGCCCGGGGCTGATGGTGTTGGCGTCGGGAAGCAGATTGCGGTTGGCGTTGTAGATTTTGGTGTACAGGTTAGCGTCGCCATAAAACTGGCGGCTGATTTTCGAAAGCGTATCGCCCGGCTGGACCGTGTAGCGGCGCTGGTTCTGCCCGCCGCTGGCCGACGCACCGGCGGTCATCGTAGCTTCCGCCGGACGCTGGCGCTGCTCGGACACGTTGAGATCGCAGATCAGGTCGAAATACCCCGGGTCCACTTGCTTGATCTGGTCCCATACCCGATCCTTGACCGTCACCGACGGCGCAACGCCGCGGATGAGTAACTTGTTGCCTTCCATGTTGACGTTGGTTACCTTGACCTGGAGTTGCTGCATCAGGTTCAGTACCGGCTGGTACTTCTGTCTGAGCTGCTCGAAAGTAAGGCTGGCTTGTCCCATACATCCTCCTCAAAAGTTCTTTCCGGCATCCGCTGGACACGGTTCGACTCCTTCGCCGGAGCCTGAAGTTATGCCCGCGCCAGGATGGATTCAGTGAGTGATTGCTGCTTACCAACGCGTCTGATGAGCGACCGGGAGCGCAGATGTATTTTTTTCGGCCGGAAAGAATCGTCTGGCGGGCGAAAGGTCCCGCATCAGCCGAATGTGTGAAGCAATCCCGCGAGTTTGTGCGTTGCCGAATGTCGAATTACTTCTCGTTCTTGGCGGCCCGGTAGCCGGCTTTGATCGCGTCCTGCTCGGTCATGAACTTCCCCTGCTTCGTCGCGCCGTACCATTTACCGCTTTTGTGATAGACGCCAGTCTCGGTATTTACCCACACCTTACCGCTGGACTTAGCAGACTGGATGTCGCTTTCCGATGCGTTCTTGACCGGCGCCGGCGCTTTGGCCTTCTTTGGCTTGTTCTGTGGCGTAGTTTGGTCTTGTGGGGTGGTCTGCGTCCAGGCTGGCCGCAGCGCAGTGAACCCGCCCAACCAGAGTGCGCTAAACAGAATGCCCTGAAGTAGACTCGACACTCTCTTTCGGTGCATACAGTAGTCCTCACGAGCCTGATTCCGGCTTGAGCTTGCGGGCTCATGTTTTGGGTCTGAGTACGAACAATTCATACCGGAGATGGTAGATACCACAAGTAAGGTTGTGAAGAACCAACTAAGAAAGGCAGGAAATCCAGTAAGGCAAGATTCAACCGTTAGTCGGCCGCGTGACGATAACTATATATAACTCCTGGGTATCCTTTGTAACGCGATTCGAGGTGCCCGTGCGTAGAACTAAATCCGGCCCACACCACAGCGAATCCTGATAAGCGCCGATGGGACACTCTCGACACATTCGGATCACTGAAGCAGGCAATCCAACCGGTTTCCGGTTCGTCATTCCGGCAGTGATCGTGGGCTTGTTTCTGGTGATTCTGGCACTCACCCTAACCTGGGCTTTCTTAAAGCGAGCGGCAGCCGAAGATCACCGGCCGGGTGCATTGCCGGCCGGTTTTGCGCCGACTGTGCCCAATGAAACACCCGCCCCAGGTCCGGCGCCGGATGGCATGGTTTGGATAACTGGCGGCGAATTCTCCATGGGTGCCGCCGATCCGCCCGAGACGAATGACGTCGGCATGCAGGCCAGTGCCGATGCGAGGCCCGTACATCGCGTCTATGTCGATGGTTTCTTCACGGATAAGACCGTCATCACCAACCGGGAGTTTGCCAGGTTCATCGATTCCACCGGATACATCACCGTTGCGGAGCGGACTCCATCGCCCGAAGATTTTCCGGGCGCGCCCGCGGAAAATCTGGTGCCCGGGTCGGTTGTGTTCTCGCCTCCAGACCATACCGTCTCGTTGGACAACCACTTCCAGTGGTGGCGGTACGTTCGCGGGGCGAACTGGCGTCACCCGTTGGGACCCAGAAGTTGGATCGACGGCGAAGACGATTATCCCGTCGTGCACGTGGCTTACGAGGACGCCTTGGCATATGCCCAGTGGGCCGGTAAGCGTTTGCCGACTGAAGCGGAATGGGAGTTTGCCGCACGCGGCGGCCTGGCGGGAAAGCCCTTCGTGTGGGGCGACGAATTCCGTCCCCACGGAAAGTGGATGGCCAACACGCATCAGGGCCGTTTTCCCACGCAGGATACCGGTGAGGACGGCCATGCCGGGATCGCGCCGGTAGCCCAGTTCCCTCCCAACGGCTACGGTCTGTACGATATGGCCGGGAATGTCTGGCAGTGGACCAGCGACTGGTACCGGCCGGATTACTACCGCCAACTGGCGGCCGCCGGCGTCGTCGCGCGAAACCCGCAAGGCCCCGAATCCTCTAACGATCCGGCGGAACCGGGCCAACCCAAGAAGGTCCATCGGGGCGGTTCGTTTCTGTGTACGGACCAATATTGCTCGCGTTATATCGTCGGGACGCGCGGCAAAGGAGAGATCAGCACGGGCACCAATCATTTGGGCTTCCGCTGCGTGATGACGCGCGAACAATATCTGCGCGCCGCTGGGCGATAGCCGTACTCATCGAATTAGACATCACCGCCCCGTAGTTGAAAATATTAAGACCGCCGCCGCCAGAATCGTATCGATCTTCTGCCTAGACCGGACCCCGGCCAAATTTCAGTTCAGAACCGAAACAGCAAGGTCCGAACTTTGCCACCCCACGGCGGCAGAAAGGTTATATGTTATCGCCCACTTACAATGAAGTGTCCTGCAGGGTCGCCACTGTCTTACTGTTCTTGACGTCGGGGGCCGTCGCACAGGAGGCCGTTCCGGAGGCAAGCCCACAGGCCGCCGCGGTAGTTCGCATCGGTCTGCCGGACGCGCAGGCACGCGCGGTGCTGGCCAGCAAGGCGAAAGAACTGGCCGCACTCAATCTGAAGGCGGCCAAGGAGCATCGCCAGGCCGTGCAGGCCGACTATTTCCCCAAAATCAGCTCCACCTTCCTAAACCTGCAATTCAATAAGTTCATGGGATATCAGATTTCGGTTTTCAGCCGTAGCCGCGGGTTGCCGTTGCTGACCGAAGATTCAACCACCGTGGCGGTCACTGTGACACAGCCGGTGACACCGCTCTTCCAGGTTCACGAGGCGGTGCGGATCGACCGCGCCGATGAGCATATCGCGCGGGCGCGGATCGACGCGGCCGCGGCGCAAGTTACCGCCGCAGTCGAACGCACTTACTTCGGCCTGCTGATCGCACAGGCGCAGCAGAGAGCGGCACAGATCAAGCTCAGAATGTTGGAACGCCCGAAGCCGATGACCTCGGTTTCGGCGATCGCCCAGCCCGCCCCTGCGCCGGTTCAGGCGGAGTTGGTCACGGCCGCCAAAGCACTCGAAACGGCCAGTGGCCAGGTCGCGGAGCTCACTCAATCTCTCGACGCACTGATGGGCCTGCCGGACGGCACCCAACTCGATCTGACCCCGCCGCCGTCGATCGTCGAGAAGGTCTCCACTGGCGATCCGCCGGCGCGAGCGGTGGATACCAATCCCGAAGTGGTCGAGGCGCAGCAAACGCTGGAACAAGCGCGCGCCGCGGCCAAACTCGCCAAGCTGGATTATATGCCGGTGGTAGCGGGGACTTGGGGCTTCATCTACACCAACGCCACTCCTCTGCTGCCGCGCGATTTCAGCTACGTGGGATTCGTGGCCTCCTGGAACGTCTTCGATTTCGGCAAACGCGAACACACCTTGAGCGAGCGCAACACGCAGGTAAACATGGCGGAGACCAACCTCGCGCTGGTACGCGCCAAAGTGGCGGCGGGCATTCAGAAGACCTCGCTCGATCTGCAACGATCCCGTCGCATCGTCGAACTGACTCGCCTTTACCAGGGCAATGCGGCGCGGTATCGGACCGTCAGCTTGGAAGATCAGGCTGCCCAGGCGCAGGCGGAGTTGGAGATGTTGCAGGCGGAACTCGATTACCGCCTGGCTTTTG
>Ga0335085_10003869_pt1 | contig 25361 bp, 19 predicted proteins | sample Lox_Sample_45_FD_206712 | JGI IMG/M metagenome (GOLD analysis project Ga0335085, IMG submission 206712) | Soil microbial communities from Loxahatchee National Wildlife Refuge, Florida, United States - Lox_Sample_4.5 | ecosystem: Environmental > Terrestrial > Soil > Wetlands | place: USA...
ACCGCGGGCCAATCCGGCATATCCGCCGGAACTGATCGGGCACTTCGACATCACGCCGGAGAACGTCGTGTTCCGTGACGGCAGGGCGTATGCGCTGATCGACTTCGACCTGGCACAGCCGGTTACCCGGGCGGTCGAGATGTTCAAGGCGATGCTGCGGTGGGGGACGCTGTTCGATCCGTGCGACGCCGACCCGCTGCTGCGGCACGTCGACGTGCCACGGCGGGTCCGCATCCTCGCCGACAGCTACGGCCTGTCCGGCACCGACAGGGAGCGGATCATGGAGGTTGCCATGCTGCGCACCCGGCGGTCGTGGCACCTGATGAGACTGCGGGCGCAGACCCTGGGCGGCGGCTGGCAGCGGCCCGGCTAAAACCGGTTGAGCCTTCGTTCCGCGGTCCCGTAGCGTTGCCCGCGGCCCGTCCCCGTGAAGACGACAGGACACACCCGCGTGACCCCGCCTGCTCTTTAGACCTGACACCTTCTTCCGCTCACCGCTAGCCGACCCTCTCGTCGGTTCCGCCGGGCTGCCATCGCGCGCCCGGTCGTACAGCGTTTGAGGCTGCGCGCAATCGGCCTCGTGTCAGGCATAGAGAGATCATGTCTGCACAACCTCATACCGTGCTGCGCTGGGTCGTCCGCCGGACCAGGCTGCCGCTGCTGTCGCTGCGGTGCGTGGCCTGCCGCTCGGAGTCGGCCACCGCCGGCGAGGGCAGGTTCCGGGTCAACGCCAACGGCAAGCTGCTTGACGTGTGGCTGCTTGTCCGATGCCTGTCCTGCGACCGGACGACCAACCTCACCGTGCACGAGCGGGCACCTGTCAGGTCCTTCGATCCGGGCGAACTCGACGGCTACTACGCCAACGATCCGGAACTGGTGGCGTCCAGGCTGCTGGATCCGCTGCTCGCCCATCGCAACCGCTTCACCCTGGACTGGACGGGTGCCTGGCGGCTTGACACCCCGCGGGCGTGGCCCGAGGATGCGTGGCCGGTCCAGGTGGAGGTCGTCTTCGCAGATCCGGTGCCGGTCCGCCCGGAACGGCTCATCGCGCAAGGGCTCGGCCTCAGCAGGAACGAGGTGCTGCGCCGGATCAAGTGCGGCATTCCGCTGCGGCGTCCGACAAGCACCGGGTTCACCTTTACCGTGCTCAGCTGAGACTAGGGGAGTAGCTGCACGGCGGTGATCGGCTGGCCCGCAGTCACTCGCCGGCGGCTGCGGCGCAGCACGAGGGCCGTGATCACGACCGCCGCCAGGGTGACGCCGAGCATGATCGTCGCGAGGGCGTTGACCGCTGGCGTGAGGCCGAAGCGGACGGCCGAGTACAGCACGATCGGCCAGGTGTTGGTGGTGCCGTTCGTGAACGCGGGCAGCACGTAGTCGTCGAAGGAGAAGGTGAACGACAGCAGGGCGGCCGCCACGATCGCCGGCATCAGCCGCGGCAGGGTGACCTGCCGGAAGGTGGCCAGCGGCCCGGAGCCGAGATCGTAGGCGGCCTCCTCGAGCGTGTCGCCCATCCCCACGAACCTCGCCCTGATGATGAGCATGGTCAGCGAGGCGTTGAACACCACCTGCCCGATCAGGATGGTGACGTTCCCGAGCCCGGGGAAGGCCGGGAACACCTTGCGCGCCTGCACGAAGAAGATCAGCGACGCCACGGCGATCACGATCTCTGGCACCACGAGGGTCAGGTAGACCAGGGAGTCGAACGGGGCGCGCAGCCGCGGCCGCATCCGGGCCAGCGCCAGCGCCGCGCACAGCCCGAGCACGGTGGCGATGACCGATGCCTCGGCGGCGATCCGCAGGCTCACGAAGATCGCCGGGATGAAGGTCGGGTCGTGCAGGCCGGCGCTGAACCAGCACCCGGTGAAGCCGTTCCATACCGCGATGTTCCCGATCTGGGTGGGCGGGATGGCGCAGACGTTCGTCCCGTGGAAGCTGGCCAGGGCGGCCGCCGACGGCTTGTTGAAGGCGAACACCGCCATCACCACGATCGGCAGGAACAAGAACGCGTAGACCAGCACCGCCCAGGCGGTGAACGCGTGCTTGGCTGTGAGCCGGGGCCGCCTACGCACCGAACCGCTCCTCTTTGGTGGCGACCAGGATGTACACGATGACGAACACCGACAGCGCCAGCATCAGCGAGATCGACAGGGCCGAGCCGAACGGCTGGTTCTGCGCCTGGTTGAACTGGTCGCCGATGACGTTACCGACGAACTCGTAGTTACCGCCGGACAAGATGTTGGGGATGATGTACTCGCCGGTCATCGGGATGAACACCAGCAGCGCCCCGGTGACCACGCCGGGCAGGGTGAGCCGCAGCGTGATCTCACGGAAGGCGGTGAACGGGCGCGCGCCAAGGTCGGTGGCGGCCTCGATCAGCGTCCAGTCCATCCGCTCGAGCGAGGCGAACACCGGCAGGATGAACAGCGGCAGGTAGTTGTACACCAGGCCCACCGCGACGGCGTACTTGGTGTACAGGATGTTGATCCCGAGGTCCCTGGCGAGGTAGCCGTTGGGATCGAGGATGATCTTCAGCGCGTAGGTGCGGATCAGGAACGACGTCCAGAACGGGACGACGATGATGAGCAGCGCCAGCATCTTGTACGTGCTCAGGTAGCGGGCCATCCAGTAGGCGACCGGGTAGCCGACGGCGATCGTCAGCAGCGTGCCGACCGCGGCCATCACCAGCGTGCGCCCGAAGATGGTCAGGTACAGCGAGGTCGTCACCTGGCCGTACTGCGAGGTGTCGAACCCGTACCGCAAGCTGCCGAACCCCTGCTGGGTCGCCAGCGAGAACGCCACCAGGATGGCCATCGGCCCCAGGAAGAAGACCGTGTAGTAGAGCAGGGACGGCGCCGTCAGCCACGCCGGGTAACGCGGCCGGAACGAGCGCCGCCGCCTGTTAGCGGCCGGAGCGGCCGCTACCTCCGGCTTCTTCTCCGCGACCGCCATCAGGCTGCCTTGAACTCCGAGTAGATCTGCGTCCGGGCCTCGACGACCTGCGGGCTCACGTTGAGGATGTAGTGGTAGTTGTCGGTGTAGCTCTTGGGCACGTTGAACAGCGGGTCGTTCTTGAGATCAGCCGACAGCTGGCTCAGCGCGTCCGGCATCGGGATCTTGTAGTTGTGGTAGTTCATCTCGGTCACGGCCGTGCTCGGGGTGAGCAGCCAGTTGATCCAGGCGTGCGCGGCCACCGGGTGCGGCGCGCTCGCCGGGATGCACCAGTTGTCCGCCCAGATCTCCGACGACGCCGTCGGGATGACCGCTGTCATGTCACCCTGCTTGGCGCGCCCCTGGACGATGCGCCGGATGTCGCCGTTCCAGCCCTGGCCGAGAATGATCTTGCCGGCGATGGCGTCGTCGATGTAGGCGGAGGCGTCGATGGTGGTGACGCCCTTGCGGATGGACAGCAGGAACGACTTGACCTGGTTGAAGTCCGCCTGGCTGGAGGTGTTGGGGTCGAGGCCGAGCGCCATCAGCGCAAGCGGTACGACCTCTTCCGCGCCGTCGAGCAGGTTGGTCCTGCCCTTGCTCACGTACTTCGGCAGCGCCTCGTAGAAGTCGTGCATGGTCTTGATGTCATCGGTCACGATCTTGTTGTTGAAGAAGAACATCGTGATGCCGAAGTCCTTGATGACGTGGTACTCACCCGTCGGGTCGTACGACGGCTTCAGGAACGACGGGTCCAGGTACTTGAGGTTGGGCAGCAGCGCCTTGTCCAGGGCCAGCAGGCTGTTCTCCTGGATCAGCTCGGCGACCGCGTTCTGGCTGGGCACGATGATGTCGTAGGACGTGCCGCCCGCGTGCAGCTTGGCGAGGAGCTCGTCGTTGCTTGAGTAGAAGGTCTGGTGCAGGGTCAGCCCGGCCTTCGCCTCAGCAGGCAGCTTCGTGAACTTCGTGAAGGTCGACGGGTCGCTGTACTCCGACCACGTGTAGATCTCAAGGTGGTTCTCCAGCGGCTTTCCCGTCAGCGGGTTCGCCGAGGCGCTCGCGGCGCCGCTGGATGCGGGGGAGCTGGGGGAGGTGGAGGTGCTGCAGCCGACCGCCCCGGCCAGCAGCGCCATGCCGCCGAGGCCGAGCGCCTGCCGCCTGCTCAGCGGCCGGCCGGCCGCGTGCTCCACCTCGCGGTGCAGATAGTCGAGCTTCGGCTTGAGCGAACGCGGCGCGAGTATGTTGAGCTGGTTGTCATCTGTGTTCATGATTCCTCCTCCTGCTGGCCAGCGGTACTGGCGGGCGCGGCTTCACCAAGCAGCAACGGGGCGGCGTCGTCCCAGCTAAGGGCAATCTGGTCACCGGGGTGGACGGCGTCGAGTGCGGGGTCGGCCACAGCCCGCTGCTCACGAACCACGATGTCGGCGACGCCGGGCAGCTTCGTCACGATCTGGATCTGGTCGCCGAGGTACATCTTGGCGACGACTTCGGCGGTGGCCGAGTTGGCTGTCCCGGCGGAAGCGCCGGCGACCGCCACGATGCGCTCGGGCCTGATGCCGACCCGCACCCGGGTGCCGCGCGCCGCGGTGCCGCGGCCGCGCACTACCAAGCCCGGGCCCGCGGTGACGGCGAAGCCGCCGTCGGCCGCCTCCACGACCTCGCCGGACAGGAAGTTCATGTCCCCGATGAAGTCGGCCACGAACGGCGTCAGCGGCCGGTCGTAGATGGCGCGGGGCTCGTCAAGCTGCTCGATCACGCCATTGGACATGACGGCGACCCGATCGGACATCGACAGCGCCTCGCCCTGGTCGTGGGTGACGTAGATGAAGGTGATGCCGACCTGTTCCTGGATGCGCTTGAGCTCGATCTGCATCTCCTTGCGGAGTTTCAGGTCAAGCGCGCCGAGGGGCTCGTCGAGCAGCAGCACGCGCGGGCTCATGACCAGCGCGCGGGCCAGTGCCACCCGCTGCTGCTGACCGCCCGACAGCATGCTTGGCCGGTGCTTCTCCCGGCCGGTCATCTGGACCAGTTCCAGCGCCGACCGGGCCTTCGCGTGCCGTTCCGACCTGCCAAGGCCGCGCTGCTTGAGCCCGTAGGCGACGTTGTCCAGGACGGACATGTGCGGGAACAGGGCGTACTGCTGGAAGACGGTGTTGACGTCGCGCCGGTACGGCGGCACGCCGACCGCGTCCCGGCCGCCGATCACGATCTCGCCCTCGTCGGGCTGCTCGAAGCCGGCGATCATCCGCAGCGACGTGGTCTTGCCGCAGCCGGACGGACCGAGGAGCGACAGGAACTCTCCCTTGCGGACCTTCAGGCTCACCGCGTTCACCGCGGTCAGTGAACCGAAGCGCTTGGTCACCGCACGGAATTCGACGTCGTACGCCCCGTCGCTGCCAGCGGAACTCACGCCAGGCCACCCCCTAAACGATCATTTAGCGGCAAATGTAGAGCATGGGTGACGTGCAGTCCATGGGGCGAAGTAAACGCTATATGCGTTCTTGGGCCGCCTGTTACCTGTGGGTTTCGGCAATGCCTCGGAATCGCGCTTTGTCCCACGTGGTGGGAATTACGCCTCGCGCAGGACAATGCGGCACGAATGTCACTCGCTGATTCGGCTCATAGCCGGCGCAGCGTCGTTTGAATCCCCAGGCACCCGGGCCGGCCGGGTACCGGCCTGCGACGGACAAGCGCCTCGCCCGGGCCGGCGACCTCGGCGGCGGAAGTAACGGTGACGTGCTCTGGCCGGCCGGGCAGGTCCGCGGACAGCCGCACATCCAGGTCCAGCCGGGGCCCGGTGATCTCGACTACGACAACCCGGTCTGGGCGCGACGCGAAGGCGCGGCGGGCCCACTGTGCTCCCGCCTCGGCCCAGGTGACGCTCACCTCCCCGGTGGCGAAGTCGGTGGTCCGCCGGTAGCCGGTGGCTGCGCCGCCCGGGACCGGGGCATCCAGGTGCAGGACGTGCCCGGGGTGGAAAGGCTGAGTCCAGGCGAGCTGCCTGCCATCGCTGAACTCGCACTGGGCCCGTTCCCGCTCGCCGGCGAGGATCAGGTCGCGGACGTGCTCGAGCCGCCCGGCCAGAGCCGGGGGGCGCATCTCCCGTGCCCCGTTCGGCAGCACGTAACGGTGGTGGTTGTGGATGATCTGCTCGGAGTGCGGGTGCCCGAGCACCATGATCCCGTACTCGCCGTTGCCGGACAGGAACGCGTCCTCCCAGCGGCCGGCCGCGGCAGCGTCGTAGATGCTGTGCGCAGGCAAGGCATGCCCTCTTTCGTGGCGGCTGGCGGTCCTGGTTCCCGGCGTGCCCAGCGGGGCCTACCGGAGTGCCGGCCCGAAAGCTCGAAAGAATTTCGGGAGTCCCGTCGACAGGGAGAAGGTGGCTGTACAAGAATTAGCGCGAATTAGCGCGGGAGGAACACGGTCAGGGTGGCAAAGGACGTCAAGGCGCTGCGGGACGCGCAGTACGGCCTGCTTGCCGCCGTGGCCCAGGAAGCGGGAGTGTCCTCGGCTACGGTCTCGAAGGTCGTCCATCGCAGGCGCGACGTGGCCGCCGCGACGCGGGCGCGCATCGAGGAGCTACTGGCCGAGCACGGGTACGTGCGGCCCTGGGAGGCCGCGACTCGGCAGCCCCGCCAGATCCTGGCCGTTTTCCGCGACCTGGTCAGTGCGTACACGCTGGAGATCACCCGAGGGATCGTCGACGCGGGAGCCGAAGTCGGTGTCGACGTCGTGCTGGGCACCACCGGCACCAGGTCGGTCTCCTCGTGGCTGGAAGAGAGCGTCGCGCTAGGCGCCGAGGGACTGATCGTCGTGATCTCGATGCTCACTGAGGCCGAGCAAGCCCGCATCGTCGACCAGCACCTTCCGGTGGTCCTGATAGACCCGCTCCATGCCCCCGTCCGGCCCATCCCAAGCATCGGGGTGACGAACTGGAACGGGGCACGGGAGGCGGTGCAGCACCTGCTGCAGCTCGGGCATTCCCGGATAGGGATGGTGGCCGGCCGGTCGCACTCGCTGGCCGGCGCCGCCCGGCTGCACGGGTACAAGGCCGCGCTGGAAGAGGCCGGCATCGGCTTCGACGTGGCCGTCGTCCGCTCGACGGACTTCGACTACCTAGAGGGGCTGCAGGCAACCCTGCGGATTCTCGACGCCGACCCGCGGCCGACCGCGATCTTCGCAGCCAGCGATGCGCAGGCGCTTGGCGTCCTGGAGGCTGCGCGGCGGCGCGGGCTAGACGTTCCCGAGGACCTGTCAGTCATGTCGTTTGACGACACGCTGGTCGCCCAGATGGCCAGCCCCCCGCTCAGCGCAGTGCGCCAGCCTTTCCCGGAACTCGGCCGCGAGGCCATGCGGATACTTTTGCAGCTTGCCGAGGGCAGGTCGCCCGCCACCACGCGCATCGAACTCGCGACCGGCCTGATCCTGCGGGATTCGACCGCGCGGGCCGCGGAACCCCGGCCGGCCGTCGGCGAATTGCTTTCTCCGGACGCCAGAACCGACGCGCGCCGCCCGCGAAAGGTCAGGCCTGTCGCAAGCGGCATGCCGCCCCCCGAGGGACGCGGGCCGTCGCCGCAGGACGCGGCGGTGTAGGCACGGCTGGGTACTAGCGTCACCGCCTGCCGGGCCGGCTCGTTCGCTCACGTTCCGCGTCAGCCGGCCGTGCGCCTACGCTGCCGCCCGGCGGCGGACCGGGACGGCGTGCGCACGAGTTCCTGATCACCAGGTCCATCAGCACGCTGGCCGCCGTATTCGCCGAGGAAACGGAGCTGCCGGGCGTGCGGGGAGCGCTGATGTGCACGAGCAGGGCGTCGAACGCCTGCCGGCCGAGCCCTTCGAAGTTCTGGCGCACGGTGGTGAGCGCGGGCCCGAAGAATTCTGCCCCGGGAATGTCGTCGAAACCGATCACGCTCAGATCCTCCGGGGTTCGCATGCCTGCCTGCTGCACCGCCCGCATAAGCCCGAGCGCGAGGGGGTCGGCCGCGCACAGCACCGCCGTCGGCTCCTCGCCGTCCAGCCTCGCCGAGGCGAGACGGCGTCCCGCCCAGTACCCTGACCGCGCATTGGAGTCCACGGCGACCAGGGGCTCAGGCGCGGCCGCGCCCTGCTCGTCAAGTGCGCGGCGCCATCCGGCCTCGCGGTCGCGCGCCGCCCGGCTCACCGGCGGTCCGGTCAGGAAGTGAACGGTCCGGTGGCCCAGGTCGAGCAGGTACGCCGTCGCGCGGTAAGCGCCGTCGAAGTTTCCGGCACTCACGCTCGCCGCCGCGCCTGGTGCAGGAGACCCGACCGTGACTACTGGGACAATCCAGTCGGGTGCCTCAGTCAGGTCCGCGTCGGTTGCGACGACAATGATCCCGTCGACGCTGGCAGCCAGCCGCTGCACGCAGCCAGCGAGCCCGGCCCGGCCGCCGGGGGAGGGCGCCGTAAGGATCACCGAGTAGCCGGCAGCCCGGGCGGCCGCCTCGATGCCGGAGAGTATGACAGCCGGCCCATGCTGCCCGTGGCTGGCGCCGATTACTCCGAGGGCCCGGCTGCGCCGGGTTGCCAAGGCCCTAGCGGCGGCATTCGGCTGGTACTCCAGTTCCCTGATGGCCGCGGCTACCCGCATGCGCGTGGCCGGGCGCACGTTCGGGCCGCCGTTGAGCACGCGGGAGACGGTCTGGTGCGAGACCCCCGCGAGGCGCGCGACGTCGGCCATGACCGGTGTCCGCGCGGGTCCGGTCTTCACGCCGTCTGATCCCGGGCCGCACGCACCGCCGGTGAGGGCGCTCACCTCCCGCGGCGAACCGTGCACGGTCGTCCTCCCCCCCGCGGGATCAATTGCTTTCGCCAGCACCGATGGACGCCAGTATCTGGTACGCCACCGGGGACTGTCACGTGCGGGAACCGAAAGCCTTTCGGCAGGTCTCGGTCCGGGCCAGAGGCCTCCTGCGGACCCCTGCGGCAGGGCGCGCCCTGCCGCAGGGGTCCGGCGGCCATGGGTGCTGCCACCGTCAGGACGATCAGGACGAAACCTCCACCGCCGACCACAGCTGGGATGTCGCCCCGGTGTACGGCTCCTGGACTACCTGTGCGCCGTTGGCGGTTGACCCCCCGGAGACGCTCAGGGCAAGACCGGAGTTGCGGTTCACCAGCTCGTAGTAAGAGCCGGCCGCTACCAGCTGCCACTGCTGGTCGTAACTGGTGTTCTGGACCCACTGGACGGCGCTCGCCCCGCTGGACGTGCTCGCCCCGTTGATGCCGAGGGCCCGCCCGCTGTTCTTGTCGAGCAGCATGTCGTACCCGTTGCCGAGGGATGTCAGATGCCACTGCTGGTCGGCTGAGCCGTTGTCGGGCCATTGCACGGCATTCTGCCCGTCGACCAGGTCCGCGGCCCAAACCCCGAGGTTCTGCCCGCTATTTTCGTTGACGAGCTTGTAGTACGCCCCGGCGGAATTCCCGAAGTCGACGTCCGTGTACTGAATCGTGGTCGTTCCGCCGATGATCTCGGCCCGTCCGGTGCCCGGCACGTAGGTGAGACTGCGGCTGTAGGCGGCCGGCGCTCCCGTGTACTGCCGCGTCCACGCCCCCGTGCTGCTGCCGCTGGCGTCGGTCCAGACGTTGCCGCTGCCCCTTGCGTTGTAGAGGATCCGCCCGTTGGGCAGGCGCAGGAGCACCGGGCTGCCGCCCTGTGCCAGGGCACCGGATCCCGACGTCACGTGAAGCGAGCTCACCCCGGTCCCCGCGTTCCCGCCTACCGCATAGAAGGCGAGCGGGTTGCTGGAGATCTTGTAGCGGACGTTGTCGCCACCGCCCCAGTACTCGAATGTCATCATCCACATGCCATCGGATGTCTGGACGACATTGGCCATGCCGGGGCGGCCGCCGCCGATCTCGCTGTAGCCCGAGGAGTTGGTGATGGTCGTGCCCGGGACATCGACCACCGGGCCGCTCCACGAGGAGGAGCTGAGACCGTTCCAGGTCCGGTGCGCCAGGATCTGGGTGTCGGCGTCCGGGGCGGTGCTGTTGTTGGGGTCGAGGGTCGGGATGCCCGTCGAGGTGCTGTACCCGGTGTAGTCATTCTCGTCGGAGTAGTAGCAGACGATCTGGCCGCCGTAGGCCATCAGGTACGGTTCCCACACCGGGTCGTTCTCGTGGTACGTGTCCTCGGCGGCCGGGTAGTTGTAGCCGTTCGACCAACCGCCGGTTGCGATGATGTTCTCGAAGGTCCACGTCGCGCCGGAATCGGTGCTCGCGTACAGGGCGATCGCGACATTGCTGCGGTCGCCGTCGTGCGTGGGCACGTAGCCGGGGTTGGACGCCTTCTGGTCCAGGTAGTAGTAGTCGTCGCCCGACACCACGGAGGCCATCAGGAGCGTCCCGGAGGCCAGGTTCCCCACCGCCTGGGGCAGCACGTAGAAGTACGGGTTGGTCCAGTTGCTGACGTACTGCGAGTAAGCGGGGTTGGCTGAGGCGTACGCCGGGGCCGCGACACCGGTCAGGTACTGCCAGGTGGCTCCGTTGTCGTCGCTCTTGTAGATCGGGATGGTCTGCCCGTCTGCCGAGTCTTTGGCGGTGACCGTCGACTCCTCGAAGCCCGCGATGAGCCGCCCGCTCGGCAGCGCAACCGCCTTGGGGTACAGGACGCAGTTACTGACGGACTTGGTGCAGGACGCGCTGCCCTGGAGCTGATAGAGAGTTTGCGGCGTCGTCGACGCATGAGCGGGGACTACCGTCGCCGCTAGGGCGGCGGCGGCCGCCACGATGACTACGGCCCGGTGCAGGCGCGATCGGTTGGCTTTCACTGATCCTCACAAGGAGACGGGGGTACTGGGAACCGGACCCGGAATCCGGAGGCGGCGGCAGGAGGACCAGAAGGGCTCCGCCTGGCTCACGGGTGGAACGAAAGCGCGCTTCGGCGTTACGCCGCTGTTAAGGGCAAGCTAGATGCGCAGTGAGCCCTGGGCAACAGGAAGTTACGCAAGTGTTTCGGGCGCACGCCGCCGCGTGGCATCCGGGCACTGGACGCCCTGCCGCCACCAGGCATTACAGGCTCGCCCGGGCCCCGCGATGCCCGCACGGCCACGGCCTGGACGGCCGGCCCGTCTTGTCCCCGCCCGCAGGTGGGGACTCCCGGCCCGGGTTCACGTCCGGAACCAGGAGCCCGGAAGCAGTGCTGGCCGCTGGCGGCCGCGGGCAAGCAGTTCGCGCTTCGGCGGGGGCGGACAAGGCCCGCCGTTACGCTTCGAAAGCCTTTCGAGAATGTTGCCCGCGAAGGGCTTGTTTGCGGCTTTTTGCCACACGTACAGTCTTGGCAGCCAGGTCACCGCAGGGATGCCGTCCGCAAGGGTTACGAAAGACCGGCCAGGCCCACGCCTGCCCGGATGCCCGCCGGACCTGGGAAAGCAACTGGAGCCATGCGCACAGACGCGGGTTCCTCGGGCGAATCGGAGGGTGTGCGATGAGGGACACGATTTCTAGAAGACAGGCTCTCGGCGGGATGCTGGGGATCGCCGGGGCCGCCTTCATGGCGACCGCATGCTCGTCATCGGGCAGCAGCGCTGGCACAGGCTCGGCGGCCGGGACCGGCAGCGCCACGTTCTGGACGCTGCAAGACCCCACCAACAAGATCCAGCAGGCTGCCGTGACCTCATTCAATTCCGCCGGCCACGGCAAGATCACCTTGGACATCGTCCCGTCGGCCGGATACCTCGACAAGCTGCGGACGGCCATGGGCTCGTCCGAAGAGCCCGGGCTGTTCTTCAGCTGGGGAGGCGGCAACCTCGACTACTACGTGCAGGCCGGGAAGCTGGTCGACCTTGACCCGTCCCTGAAGTCCCACTTCCTGACTTCCGCACTGCAGGCCGGGACCTCCGGCGGGAAGCTCGTCGGCGTCCCGTGCCGGGGCACGCAACCGGTGTTCATCTTCTACAACAAGGACGTCTTCACCGCGGCAGGCGCCCAGCCGCCCACCACGTGGGCCGAGGTGACCGATCTTGTGGCCAAGTTCAAGAGCAAGAACATCACGCCCTTCACCATCGCCGGCGACGCCAATGACTCCTGGACCGAGCTGATGTGGATCGAGTACCTCGTCGACCGGCTTGCCGGGCCCGGGCTGTTCGCGAAGATCCAGGGCGGCGACTGGTCGCAGTGGAACGACCCGGCGGTTCTGAAGGCCGCGCAGACGATCGCCCAGCTCGTGGACAGCGGCGCCTTCGGCCAGAACTTCGCGTCCGTCACCTACGGCACCGGCGGCACCTCAACGCTCCTGGCTTCCGGGAAGGCCGCCATGTGCCTGATGGGGTCGTGGGAGTACGCCAACCAGCAGGGCATCAGCGCATCCTTCGCCAAGAACGGCCTGGGGTATGTGACATTCCCGGCGATTGAAGGCGGCAAGGGCGATCCCGCCAACGTGGTCGGCAACCCGAGCAACTACATCTCCATCACCAAGGCCGCCCCGCAGCAGACCGCAGAGGACTTCCTCGCCACCACCTACAGCACGAGCTACCTCAAGGGGCTCATCGCGATGGGCGAGGTGCCGGTCACCGCGAACGCCGGGCAGTTGCTGTCCGGCGCGCCGGATCCCGCCTACGCCGGCTTCCTGTACGACCTCGTGTCCAAGGCGCCGAATTTCACCCAGTCCTGGGACCAGGCGCTCGGCTCCACCCTGGCGACGCCGATGCTGACCGAGATCCAGAAGCTGTTCAACGGCCAGGATTCTCCGCAGCAGTTCGTCAGCAACGTCCTGGCGATCAAGAAGTAACCGCCGGGAAAGGCCCATCCATTGGTTTCCATAGCAAGTTCGCTCGCCGCCCGGCGCACCGCGCGTCGCCGGGCGGCGCCCGCGGTGGAGCGGCCCGGCGCGGCTTGGGCCGCCCCCGGCCTGGCGTTCTTCTTCGTGTTCGCCCTGCTGCCGATGGCAGGCGTCGTCTACCTGTCTTTCACCAGCTGGGACGGACTGACCTCCCCGAAGTTCACCGGGCTGTCGAACTGGAATCAGTTCCTCAGCGACGGCGCGGTCTGGCAGTCCACCCTGCTTACCGGCATCCTGCTGGTCGGGAACATGCTGGTGCAGGCCCCGCTCAGCATCCTGCTCGGTGTCTGGTCAGCCGGATACCAGCGCAACCGTGCCGTCCTGTCGGCCGTCTTCTTCCTGCCGCTGCTGTTCTCGACCGCGGCTACCTCGATCATGTGGCGGCAGCTGCTCGACCCGAATTTCGGCGTGCCCTCCAAGCTGGGCTGGCTGCTGGGCGGGAACGCCAACCTCTTCGGCAGCCAGTGGGGGGCGATCACCTCCCTGGTACTCGTGACGAGCTGGCAGTACATCCCCTTCCACACACTGATCTACCAGGGTGCCGCCCGCTCCATCCCAGAGACCCTCTACCAGGCCGCGGCCATCGACGGCGCCGGCCGGGTACGGCAGTTCATCCACATCACGCTGCCCCAGCTGCGCAACGCGATCATCACGTCGAGCACATTCATGGTCGTCGGCGGCCTGACGGCGTTCGACATCGTGCTGCTGCTGACCGACGGCGGACCGGGCACCGACACGGCCATCCTGCCTTTCAAGATGTACCAGACCGCGTTCCAGACCTATGACTTCGGCTACGGCAGTGCCATTGCGAGCTTCCTGCTGCTGGTGGCCACCGGCATCTCGCTGCTCCTGGTGAAGGCTAGCGGATACGACAAGATGACGAGCACGATGGAGGGCCTGTGAAGCAACGGCCCAACTACGCCGCTGGCGTGGCGGCAGTCACCTGGCTGCTCATCATTGGCGTGCCCCTGTACGCGCTGATCAACACGTCCCTGCACGGCGAGTCCGTTTACGCGGACGGGGGGCCGCTGTCGGCCCCGACCCACCTCACGACGGTGAACTTCGGGACCGTCGTAAGCAGCGGGTTCCTCCGCGACATAGGGAATACGGTCGTCGTGGCGGCCATGACGGTGGTGATCGTGCTGCTGTTTGGCGTACCGATAAGCTATGCGGTCGTCCGCGGCCGGGGGTGGACCTCCAGCGCCGTCTTCCGCGTTTTCCTGCTCGGACTGGCAATCCCGGCGCAGGCCGTCATCATCCCCCTGTTCCTCATCATCAACCACCTCGGCCTGTACGACACTCTGTGGGCCATCATCCTTCCCACCGCGGCGTTCGCGCTTCCCGTGAGCGTGCTGGTGCTCAGCGGCGGGATGCGGGACATCTCCGGCTCCTTGTATGAGGCCATGGCGCTGGACGGCGCCTCGCCCGCCCGCGTGCTGATCCAGCTGGTCATACCGCTTTCCCGCGGCGCGATCGCGACCACCGCCGTCTTCGCCGCGCTCCAGGCGTGGAACGGCTTCCTTTTTCCCCTCATCATGACCCAGTCCGGCAGCGACAAGGTGGTCACGCTCGGCCTGTACAACTTCGTCTCCGAGTACGGGGCGAACGTGCCTGCCCTGCTGGCCGCGGTGCTGCTGTCGGCTGTCCCGATCCTCATCGTCTACCTCTTCGCCCGGCGCTACCTCGTCATGGGGCTGATGGGAGCCGGCGGAAAGTAGCGCTCCTTTTCCCAGCCGAACGGGCGCCACCCTGCACCGGCAGCCCGCCGTCCGGCCATGCCGCCATGCCCGGCCATCAGGCCGCAAAGAGAAGAACGGATGAGATCTCACGATGACCACCCACCCGAGCCCGGTGACCGGCCCGTGGAACGACCCGCTGCTGCCGCCCAGGGAGCGGGCTCGCGCCCTGCTCGCCGCGATGACGCCCGCAGAGCGGGTGCGGCAGCTCGGCAGCACCTGGCCCGGTCATGACACCGGCGGAGACGTCGCCCCGATGCAGGACACCTTCCGAAACGCCAGCGGGTTCGAGGACGCCATCAAAGACGGTCTCGGGCACCTGACCCGTGTCTTCGGCACCGCGCCGGTCGAGCCGGCCGCCGGGCGGGAACGGCTGGCGGAGCTGCAGGCCCAGGTTGCGGCAGCGAACAGGTTCGGCCTGCCCGCGATCGCGCACGAAGAGTGCCTGACCGGGTTCACGGCCTGGCGCGCCACCATCTACCCCACTCCGCTGGCGTGGGCGGCCGCATGGGATCCGCCGCTGGTGCGCCGCATGGCGGCGGCGATCGGGTCCGACATGGCCTCGGTCGGCGTCCACCAGGGACTGTCACCTGTGCTGGACGTCGTGCGCGACTACCGGTGGGGGCGCGTGGAGGAGACGCTGGGGGAAGATCCGTACCTGGTCTCGGAACTCGGGCTCGCCTACCTTCAGGGCCTGCGGTCGGGTGGCGTGATCGCAACCGTCAAGCACTTCGCCGGATATTCCGCCTCGCGGGCCGCGCGTAACCACGCTCCCGCGGCGGCCAGCCCGCGCGAGCTCGCAGACGTGATCCTGCCGCCCTTCGAGAAGGCGGTGGTCCGCGGGCGGGCCGGCTCGGTGATGAACGCCTACAACGAGATCGACGGCATGCCCTGCGGGGCGAACGAGGACCTGCTGACCGGGCTACTCAGGGACACCTGGGGATTCGACGGCACGGTGGTCTCTGACTACTGGTCCGTCGCGTTCCTGGCCTCCCTGCACCACGTCGCGCAGAACGTGCATGACGCTGCCCGGCTCGCGCTGCGTGCGGGCATCGACGTGGAGCTGCCGCACACCGCAGGGTACGGCGACGGCCTGCTGGCTGATAGCGCCGAACTGGTCGACCGGGCGGCCCTGCGGGTGCTGGCGCAGAAGGCCGAGCTGGGCCTGCTCGATCCCGGTTGGGACGCCGGGCAGTACGGGAAGCTCGCCGACTTCGACTCGCCGCGCAACCGCGAAATCGCCCGGTACCTCGCTGAGGAGTCGGTCGTGCTGCTGGACAACCGCGCGGGGATACTGCCGCTGGCCGAAGCTCGGACCATCGCCGTGGTGGGCCCGGTCGCGGACGACCCCCTGTGCATGTTCGGCTGCTACTCGTTCCCGAACCACGTGCTTGCCCATTACCCGTCAGTCCCGCTTGGCCTGCCGGCAACGACCGTGCTGGACTGCGTCGGCAAGGAGTTCCCCGGTGCGACTGTCCGCCACGAGCGGGGCTGCGAGATCAGCGGTGACGACCGCAGCGGGTTCGACGCCGCGGTAGCCGCCGCGGCGGCAGCCGACGTCACCGTTCTGGTGGTAGGTGACAGGCCGGGCATGTTCGGGCGGGGGACCTCCGGCGAGGGCTGCGACGTTACCGCGCTGACCCTGCCCGGGATCCAGGGCGATCTCGTCGATGCCGTCCTCGCCTCGGCCAGGCGGACGGTCCTCGTCGTCGTGTCCGGGCGCCCTTACGCGATCGGCCGGCACGCGGCCCGCGCCGGCGCCACCGTGCAGGCTTTCCTGCCCGGTGTCGAGGGACCGGCGGCCATCGCCGGGGTGCTGTCCGGGCGGGTCAACCCCTCGGGGCGACTGCCGGTGCAGATCCCGGGGGAGGAAGCCGGCCAGCCCGGAACCTACCTCGCGCCCGCTCTCGCTCTCAAGACCGACGGCGTCAGCAGCGTCGACCCCACTCCGGCGTTCCCGTTCGGGCACGGGCTTTCCTACACGGCCTTCAGCATCGGCTCCGCGTCCGCCACCGAGCCGGAGGTGCCGACTGACGGGACGATCTGCGTGACCGCCAGCGTGTCCAACGACGGTGCCCGGGACGGCGACACGGTGGTACAGCTGTACCTCTCCGACCCCGTCGCGTCGGTCACCCGCCCGGTCCGCCAGCTCATCGGGTTCGCCCGCCTCCACCTCGCCGCCGGGGAGTCGGCCGAGATCCGCTTCGAGGTCCACGCCGACATGACCAGCTTCACCGGCGCGGACATGCGACGGCGCGTCGAACCGGGGGCCGTCGTCCTCACTGTCACGCAGTCCGCGGGCGACCCGGGCTCCCCGGTGCCCGTGACCCTGACCGGTAAGACCCGCATCGTCGATCACACTAGGACCATGAGCACCTACACCAGCCGCGACGAGGACAGGTGCGCGGTCTGATGGCCGGGTTCGCGTAGCCGGCCCCTTTCAGGGCCACCGCCGCAAAGGTCCAGGCCAACGCTGACGCCGTGCCCGCATACCGGGACCGGGCAGCTCTGACGGCTAGTCCAGCTGTCGGCCATGCCGATCAAAGGAGGACGCGATGACGACCGACCCCTACGTGCCGACCCGCGAGGACCGCTTCTCGTTCGGTATCTGGACTGTGGTCTGGCGGGGCACTGACGTCTTCGGCGGCCCGGTGCGGCCTCCGATGGCAGCGGACCCGGCCGTCCGCGAGTTGGCGGAGCTTGGCGCGTACGGGGTGAACTTCCACGACAACGACGTTTTCGGCTTCGACGCCGCCCCGGCGGAACGCGAGGAGCGCATCGGCGCGTTCCGCAAGGCCCTGGAGGCAGTGCCGTAGGACCCGCGCGGTCAGACCCTGTTGTCGTTCGCCAGTTGACCGCCACTGCGGTCGCACCCGGGCTGGCTGATGCCGACTCAACTAGCTGTCAGCCGGCGGGGGAGTGGTGGCTCTCTCAACGGCCGCGCCTGCTCCTCGTCCGCGAAGCCGGCGCGGCTTCCCCGTCGTTGTCTACGGCAGTGAAGTCATCCAGTTGCGGTTAGTTCAGCAGCCATCCGCCGTGCGACCACGTCTTGCCGCCGTCCCGCGAGGAGGTGAAGTACTCGTGCCCGGGCGCGGTGGCGCGAGGATCCCACGGCGGATGGGGCTGCCTAGCTGGACGCCCGGTTACTGGTTCTGGAACGCCTGCTGTGCCAGCGGGTGATCGGCGGGCAGGATCAGCGCGCCGCCAGCTTTGTCGCTGACGTTGAGGCTTTCCGGAACCATAACTTTACATAATGTGCATTATCGGCACTTAGGATACGGCCGGTGCAAGGAGCGACCGCCCGACTCTGTCCTGGGTGGCCAGCTACACTGACGGCCTACCCGTCACCTCCCGGGTGGCGCTTCAAAGGGCAGCGGACATGAGAGTCGGCATTGTCGGAGGATCGATCGCCGGGTGCGCGGCCGCGGCGCTCCTGCACGGGGCCGGCCACGATGTAACTGTCTTCGAGCGGTCCGAGTCCGGCCTGGTGAGCCGGGGTGCCGGGATCCTCATGCTCACCGCCTCGTGGCAGGACATGACGGCGCGAGGCCTCCTCGACGAGACCGTTCCCGCCTGCCGGGCCGGCTACTCCCGGGTCGTCACCCGTGCGGCCGGGACCGGCCGGCAGCGATGGCTGGGCGACGTCCAGATGAGCTCCATGCTGTTCAACTGGGCTCATCTCTACCAGTCACTCCGGCGGCGCGTTCCTGATGACCTGTACCGCAACGGCTCCGCCATTAAAAGGATCGAAGCGACAGCGCGCAGCACGACGCTGCACCTTGACCCAGGCGGCTCCCTGGACTTCGACCTCATCGTGTGCGCCGACGGGTACCGCTCGCAGGGACGCGGGTTCATTGACCCCGGCGCCGCGCCTGCCTACCGGGGCATAGTGCTGTGGCGCGGGCTCCTCCCCGAGCGCGACACCGGCGCCGGTGCCCTCGGCGGCTGCGATCTCCTGCGGCCCGTATACCAGGGGGGCCACGGGGTCGCGTACTACGTCCCGGGGCCCGGGCAGGGCACCGAACCAGGAGAGCGCCTTCTCATGTGGGGCTACTACCTCCAGGTTCCCGAAAGCGCCCTGGCCCCGGTGCTCGTCGACGACCAGGAGCGGCAGCAGTCCGGCGCGGTACCGTTCGGGAAAGTGCATCCGGAGGTCAGGGCGGCCCTGGAGTCCCGCCTGGCGGGCCTGCTGCCCTCGCCGCTGTTCGAACTGGTGCAAAAGAGCGGCAACTCGTCGATCCAGGCCATTTACTCCTTCGTGTCCCGCAGTTACGTACGCGATCGCCTGTGCCTGGTCGGCGATTCCGGCACGCTGGCCCCTCCGTTCGCGGGGAGCGGCGTCCTGCGGGCGTTGACCAGTGCCGCCTCACTGGCGGACGCCCTCGCCGGCGCGCCGGCCGTGGACGATGCTCTCCGACAGTGGAATGAGGCCCAGATCCAGGACGCGGCCCAGGTCATCCCGAACGCTGAAGGCATCGAGCGGAGCTACGTGTTCGGCATGCCAGACTTCACCGCCATGTCCACCACAGCGGCCAACGACTGGATTTCCGCCGCCTATGCCGGATTCGCCGTCACCCTCCCCGACGCCGCATGACTCAAATGCGGCGGACGCCAACCTGAGGCAGGACACCGAAGTCGGCCTGCGCAGCTGCCGGACACGCTGCCCGGAATGCTACTCATCGGGCAGCGGGCCGACTTGTAGGATCTCCCGGTGGCCAGCGCATGGGAATTGCTCAGCAGCGAACGCAAGGGCCGGGCCGGGCGGCGCGTCCTTGTCGCGAAGACCTTCCGGATGCCTGACGGGTCGGTGAAGACCTTCACGGTGACGGAATTCGCGGCGGGAGCAGCGGCGGCTGTCGTCGCGCTAACCACCTGGGGCACGATCGTGCTCGCCGAGCAGTACCGGCCGGGCCCCGAGCGCCTGATGGCGGAGCTGCCGGGCGGAGCCGTCGACTCCGGCGAGTCGCTGGCCGACGGCGCCGCCCGCGAGCTCGCCGAGGAGACCGGGTACGTTCCCGGGGAACTGACTTACCTCGGCGAGATGCGCTACGACGCGTACTCCGGCATGGCGCGGCACTACTTCCTCGCTACCGGCTGCGAGCGCCGGCACGACCAGCAACTCGACCCGGGCGAGTTCGTCACCGTGCGCGAGGTCACTCCCGGCGAGCTCCTGACGCTGGCGATGACCGGCGCGATGACAGACCCGGGCGGCGTCCTGCTGGCGCTCCCCCATCTCATGGGCGACCCACAAGTCCGGGCCCTGCTGGAGAACCCGCCACGCTAGGCAGGCGCCCCTCCCGCGTCGTGGGCGAATGCCCGGGGCACACAGCTTGAGCCACTCCCCCATCACGACGCTTTCGGTTGCCTTCTCGTTCGGAGCGATATTCGCCGAATGCCCATCCGGCTCCGTGCCTTGAGTGGCGCCAATTACAAATTGAGGCCTCAGTGGTTAGATATTACTGGAGAGCGTCGATTCCTTGGCTCCGGATTTGTCGCCTGACATCGGCACCGCATGCGGAATCCTGAGGCCGAAACCGCCAGGCCGCATGCCTCTCAGTTAGACTTGAATTCAGCAGTTGGGGAACCGAATAATCGTCAATTCAACTGAGAGTGAACAGACGTCTCGTTGAAGTCGCTGCGCCGCCGCGGTCGGCCTGGATCCCGCCCGTCGGCAGCCCTACCTCAAAGCCGAGCTAATGCTCAGGACCGGGCCTGCTCGCCGCGGGGACAGCGGAGCAGTAGTCGTTATCATTTCGTTATTAAACATCTTGTACTTCGCGGTGCCGGCACCGCTCTGCCCGATTGACGGTATCCGCCGCGTACGGGGGGTCTTGATGAAATGGTATTTCCAGCCGCGTCCCGACGGTGGCGGGGCGGCACGGGATAATGACGACGATTCTCCGCCTGGCCTGCTCGATCTGCCAGCATCCCTGCTGGAACGCCATGGCGGGCGGGTACTCAACCCCGCACGCGCCGTGGTGGTGCACGGTTATCCCCGCCCGCGGCCTACGGTGTACCGGGCCAGGACGCTCCTAGTCCCCGACGATCTGCAACAGGACAACGGCTTCATCACCGATGTCAACGAGGTCCTCAGGCTCGCCGGGATGAGGCTGGTTCCGCCCGGTGGGATCGTCGACGCGGACCTTGCAGCGGGTGACGGCGACCAGCAGGTCTTCGAGGAATTGGGCCGGCTCCCCCGGCCCGCGGCCTTGGTCCCCCTCGCGGGCTATGGCCATCCGGTAGAAATCGACGCCTGGACAGCGCTACAGACGCTGCGCGCGGCGGCCGTCCAGGGAGAACAGGTCGCGGACGAAGGATCCACGGACGCGAAGCGGCTCATCATCATCGACAAGGCGAGTGTCGACCGCATCGAGCTGGAGCACCTGCTGATCGGCTCCCCCATCACCGGAAGCCCGGTCGACGAAGGAGGCGGCGGCATCACCGGGGGTCCGGGGAGCGGCGGTGATGCCAGCGGGCCGAGCACCACCAGTTCTTATCTCTTCAGCGGCGGCGACCCGCGTACCCCGGTCGCGGTGCTCGTCAAGCCCCCGTCCCGGAGGCGGGATGCCACATGCGCGTCCCGTTACGGCCGCCGCCCAGTGATCGCCGTCCTGGACACCGGCGTGCGCGCGCACGAGTGGCTGGACGTGGGCGTGAATCCGGCCGGCGGCTACACCATGTCCCCGACCGGGTTCGTCACGTGGGACGAGAGAATCCAAGATCACATCCGGGAGGAGAGCGAGCGGGCGAGGACGAACGGCGACAAGCCCCGCCAGGTGATCGAGAACGCCTGGGACGAACCAATCGCGGACAGCCCGCTGATCGGCGAGCTCAACGAGGCCCTTGGCCACGGCACGTTCATCGCGGGCATCGTGCGCCAGGTCGCCCCGGAGGCCCGGGTCCTGGCCGTGCGCGTCATGCACAGCGACGACATTCTCTACGAAGGCGACATCATCTGCGCTCTGGGCCACCTGGCCAAGCGGATCGCGCGTGCCAGACCGGGCGACCCGGCGGCACACGTCGATGTCGTCTCACTGTCGCTCGGCTATTTCAGCGAGTCCGCGCACGACAAGGTGGTGACCTCCGGGCTCTGGCAGGCGATCAAGGTGCTGCTCTCGCTGGGCGTCGTGGTCGTCGCCGCGGCCGGAAACTACGCGACGACCCGCAAGTTCTACCCGGCGGCGTTCGCACTGGAGCCCGTCCCGGCCGGCCAGGTACCGGTGATCAGTGTCGGCGCACTCAACCCCAACGGCACCAAAGCCGTGTTCACCAACGACGGCCACTGGGTGACCGCCTGGGCGGTGGGTGCCTGCGTGGTCAGCACGTACCCCATCGACGCCGACGCCAGCCGCACTCCCCAGCTCAGGATTCCCGTCAACAGGATGTCATCCGGACAGTGGCCACCCGGCCGCGAGGCGCTTGACCCGAATGACTACTCGGCCGGCTTCGCACTCTGGAGCGGTACGTCGTTCTCGGCCCCCTACGGGGCGGCGCTGATCGCCAAGTCACTGCTAAAGGGAGCGAAGCCTGTCGGATCCGCGCTGAAACTGGACAACCCCGGGACCGGGGAGAAGAGGAGGCGAGCGGTGGCTGCCTGCAGTAATCTGCCCCGTCGTATCCCGTGATCGCCGTGGATGACCGAAGGCCGGCCCCCGTGCGGGCGGATCAGCCAGACCGCGCCGCCCGCATCGCGGCCCTGGTGATTGCGGTCAAACAGGGCAGCGATGATGCGCTCGGCCAGATCGTGACCGAATTCAGCCCGCTGCTGTGGCACGTCGCACGCGCAACCGGGCTGAGTCCGGACGACACGGAGGATGTGCTGCAGACCGTTTGGATGCGCATGCTCGAGCATCTGGACGACATCCGTACCCCGACCGCTCTTGCCGGCTGGCTGGTTATCACCACGAGGCGGGAAGCATGGCGGGTGCGCGCGGCCGAGCGTAAGCAGGTTCCCACGGATCAGGAGTCATTCGCCGAGTTGCCCGACGAGGCACCTGGATCGGAGGAACAAATCATGGTCGATGACCAGCGCCGTGCCCTGTGGACGGCCATTCGCCAGCTGTCCCCGCGGTGCCAGGAACTGCTGCGCATCATCGCCTTCGTGCCGCGGCCGGATTACGCCGCGGTAGCCGCCGACCTTGGCATGCAAGTGGGCAGCGTCGGTCCGACCCGCGGCCGGTGCCTGGCCAAGCTTCGCGCCCTCCTGCTGGCCAGTGGCCTTGAGGAGAATCCGCGATGACGCACCCAGACGCGGGCAGCGGCCCGACCGCTGACGGCCCGCTTGACGACTTCGACTTCAGGCTCCTCGACGACATCCAGGAGATGTACCAGGCGGTTGACCCGATGCCTGCGGATCTTCCTGAACGGCTTCGCTTCCGCCTCTCACTGCGTGACCTGGAGATCGAGATGGCCCGGTTCGTCGATGAAGAGCTGTCAGCCGCGGCGGTCCGCGGCGCGGAGCAGAGCCGCACGATTACCTTCGACAGCGAAAGCCTTACCGTCATGATCCGCATCGAGGCGAACAGCGACGGAACGGTGCGGATCGACGGCTGGCTGGCTCCGCCGCAGCGCCGGGAGATCGAGATGAAGACCACCGCGGATCCCCTGAACGTCACCAGCGACGAGCAGGGGCGTTTCGCTTTCACCCGGGTGCCCCGGGGAACGGCGCAGCTCATCATCCGGTCAACCGGGCGGGGCCAGAACGAGGCCGGGCCGTCCGTGGTGACGCCCGCCCTCATCCTCTGACCTGCGCTCCGCGAGGAGGCGGCCGACCAATGCCACCCGCTGAGCGGCGCTCGGCCCGCTCCCCCGGTTCGCTGGCCCGCGCCGAGAGCCTGGCCGAAAAGGCACGTGAACGCGGCATCCGGGAAGGCAACATCGGGCACCCGGCAGCAGGCGCCCGCTATGCTCGCGCCGGGCTACGTCACCTGGGCTGGCGGGAAGACGGAGAACTACCCGACGCGCAGCAGGTGCACGAGGCGCATCACGCCCTGGCCGCCAGGCTGCTGACGATCTTGGCGGTATGGGAGTCCAAACAGGGCCGCACCGAATACGGGCTGCACCTGCTGGACCGGGCCGAGGGCCTGGCGGCTACAGAGAACCACGGCCTGCTGTTTCTCCAGCGAGGCCTGATCTTCATGCGGACCGGGCGTAAGGATGAGGCGCTGAGGATGCTCGACAGCGCGGTCGCCCTGCTGGAAACGAATGCGGCGGAGACGGCGAACCTGGCTGCGGCCCTTCTCAACCGCAGCTTCACTCACCTGAACGCCGGGGATGTCCGGCGAGCGCGAGCCGACCTGCTCTGGTGTCAGCGAGTCGCGACAGACGGAGGCCATGACCGGATGACGGCCAAGGCGCTGCACAACCTCGGGTACTGCGATCTGCTGGCTGGCGATATTCCTGCCGCGCTGCAACTGTTCAACGCGGCCGCCGACGGTTACCGGCAGTGGGCGCCGGGCGTCTTGCCGATCCTGGCGATGGACAAGGCCCGTGCGCTGCTGGCCGCTGGCCTGGCCGGCGATGCGGCCAGCGAGCTGGACGACGCGATGGCCTCGTTCCGGCGGCAGCGACTTGACCATGATCTCGCCGAAGCCGAGCTGGCCCGGTCTGAGGCCGCGCTCGGTGCCGGTGACCCTGGCGCCGCGCGGCGCTGGGCGACGACCGCCGAGCGTCGTTTCCGCCGGCACGGCAACGACGCCTACACCTGCCTGGCGGCACTGACCAGGCTGCGGGCCCGGCCGATCGCCCTGGGCCGCCACACGGCGACCGCGGCTGAGGCCATGTTGCTCGCTGAGCGGCTACGCGGCTGCGGGCTGGCAAACGATGCGGAGATGGCCGACTTGCTCGCGGCACGGAACCTGCTCGTCGGCGACCGCATGGATGAGGCGGCGCGGCTGATCGCGGCCGTCCGCCGGCGCGGGCCTGCGGCACCGCTGGCGGTCAGCCTGCTGCGGCGGCTGGCGCGGGCCGAGCTGGCGGAGCGGCAACGGCGGTCAGGCACAGCGCTGGCCGAGCTCCGGGCTGGCCTTGCCATGGTGCAGGCCCGTCGTGGCCGGCTTGGCAGCCTTGATCTGCAAACCGGCACCGGGGCCCTCGGCGCGGACCTAGCCGCCGCCGGCCTGCGGCTGGCGCTGGAACGCAATTCGGCACCGCTGGCGTTCGCCTGGCTGGAACGCTCTCGGGCGCAGGCGTTCCGGGTCAGGCCGGTGCACCCGCCCGCCGACCCGCAGACGGCAGCGGCCCTGGCCGAGCTGCGGCAGCTCGGCCTGTTGACCCGTGAGGCCGAGCTGCGGGGCAAACGTGACCCCCCGCTGGTGGCCAGGCAAGCCGAGCTGCAGCGTGAGATCAGGGAGCGCGACTGGCAGGCCAGCGGCGGCGGTATGGCCACGGCCCAGGCCAGTCTTGGTGAGGTGCGCGGCGCCCTGGCGAGCAGCGGGCGGAGCCTGGTCAGCATCCTCGTCCGGCGCGGCCAGGTACTCGCGGTGCTCGTCCGGCCCGGATCTGTGCGCCTGGCCAGGCTCGGTGATTTCGAGGTGGCCGCCGAGGCGGCCAGGCGGCTGAACGCCGACCTTGACACTCTGGCCGGGCGGCTGATGCCCGCCAGGCTGGAAGCGGTGATCAGGGAGTCGATCCGGCACCAGACAAAGGTGCTGGCGGCCGAGATCATCGAGCCGCTGAGGTCCTCGCTCGGCGATGACGGCGTGGTCTTCGTCCCCGCGGGCGCGCTGGCGAGCATCCCCTGGAGCTTGCTGCCGGACCTGCGTGGACGCCCGGTTACGGTGAGCCCGTCCGCGTCCGCGTGGCTGGCCGCCTGGCGGAGCGGACCAGTAGCGGCGGGGCGGCCGCCGGCGGCACCCCCCGGACAGGGGGCGCGGCCGGAAATTGAGGAAGAGGGCCACGAG
>Ga0335085_10003870_pt1 | contig 25360 bp, 18 predicted proteins | sample Lox_Sample_45_FD_206712 | JGI IMG/M metagenome (GOLD analysis project Ga0335085, IMG submission 206712) | Soil microbial communities from Loxahatchee National Wildlife Refuge, Florida, United States - Lox_Sample_4.5 | ecosystem: Environmental > Terrestrial > Soil > Wetlands | place: USA...
ATTCCACCTTGAGCTTAACTTCCTTTCGCTTGGCCTCCTCAGTCTTTGGAAGCCGGACCTCCAGTATCCCATCCTTAAAACTCGCACGGGCCTTGTCTGCATGCACCGCACGAGGGATTTGTACGGAACGCTCAAAGGCACCGTACGAACGCTCAGAATAGTAATAACCTTTTTCCTTTACCTCTTCTTCCTTCTTTTTCTCTCCCTTGATCGTCAGAAGATCATCGGTGACGTTGACCTCCAGTTCTTCCTTCTTGATCCCCGGAATCTCGGCCTTCACTACGACATCATCCTTCTCTTCATAGACCTCGATGGCCAGCTCCCGGACTCCGATCTCCCGAAGCCGCTCAGGCCACTTAAAGCCAGGCCAGGGCCTTCGGAAAAAGTCCCCGAACATATGCTCCATCTCCCGCTCCAAGCGGGATAGTTCCGAGAAGGGCCTCCAAGGGGCTACCTCTCGCGTCACTTTTTCTTTTTCATTTTCTTTTAACATGTCTCCACCTCCTTTTATTTTATTACGAAAGACAGACCGTTGTTGATTCATCTAGAGAAAGATGCAAATATCGTGCTTGGGCAGACTATCCGGCAAACAAACAATATTTATAAAGATTCAAGAAGATACCGATTCGAAGGAACCAGTTAAAATTTGATCCCCACCGAAAGTTGAGGCATTCTGCTACGTGGTAGAGATCAGGGGTGTGACAAAATGCCGCTGATTGGAACCGCAGCAGTCGGCTGATCTAGTGGAACAGTATTTGCACTATATAAACCGTGCACAAGAAGATTAACGCGAGGAGATCAAAAGGTGGTTCGCGGCGGCTTTGAACGCTTGGTACAGATTCCAGTGGGTTCCGTACTGCTCGAAGGGGAGCTGACGATTCCTGCAGGTGCTCAAGGCGTGGTATTGTTTGCCCATGGCTCCGGCAGCAGTCGGCACAGTCCCAGAAATAATTTCGTAGCACAGGTATTACTTAAAGCCGGGATCGGTACGCTGCTTTTTGATCTATTAACGGAAGAGGAAGATACAATTTATGAAACGCGATTTAACATTGCACTTCTGACTCACCGGCTGGTGGCAGCGACGCAGTGGCTGGCGCAGCAGCCGAAAACCAAGCAACTTCGCATCGGCTATTTCGGTGCCAGTACGGGTGCTGCTGCAGCGCTCGAGGCGGCTGCCGCTCTGGGCGTACAGATCGGAGCGGTCGTTTCGCGCGGCGGTCGTCCCGACCTCGCCGGCCCGGCTTTGGTTCAGGTCCAGACACCGACCTTGTTGATTGTCGGTGGGAAAGATGATGTTGTTATCGAGCTTAACCAGCAGGCTTACGATCAATTAAAGTCAGAAAAAGAGTTGGTGATTGTTCCAGGGGCAACGCATCTATTTGAAGAACCCGGCACACTCGAGGAGGTTGCACGCCTGGCAGTCGATTGGTTCACACGATTCCTCATCCGATCGGAGCATGGGTAACCCTCTCAACCGGCTCATCATAGATCGCCACCCAGCCGGCGGGATCCTTGAAGATCCGGATGCATTTAATCCTCTGCGCCGGCGTTAGGGCAAACCAGTGCCGGGTATAAGCCGGGACGACAAGAAGATCGCCAGCTTTTACAGTCACATCGAAAATCAAATCTTTCTTCCGGATCGTAAAGATACCGCTTCCGTCCACCACAAACCGGACCTCGTCATCGGTATGATGGTGTTCCTGTTTGAACTTTTCTAGGATTGTTTTGAGGTTTGGCGTTGCATCAGACAAGATCACGATGTCCTGTGTGAGATAGCCCTGTCGGGTCTTAAGATCTGAGATCTCAGGTGCGTAGAGGTCAAGAATCTTGTGCCGCTCGTCCGGGGTTAAAGCATAAGACTCTTTCAGATAACCATTGAGCCGCTCAACTCCCCAAAACTCATAGACCAGCCCATGCTCTTTCAGATAGACAGAAACTGCTTCCTTTTCACGCAGGATTCTCGCATCGCGACGGATGGTGATCGTTGCCATGTGTTTTCCTCCTCATGAAGAGACTATTTTTTATTATGATGTCGTTCCCGATCGATGCCTTCCGTAACATCCCGAACCAAAATGATGGCGGCCGGAGAATTGGGCCCCATATCCGGCAGCGGCGCGCAACTGATCCAGGCTTGGATCGTGTTGCCCTCGGGCGTGACCAATGTCATCACTTGATAGGCATCCTCTGGATCGGAAGAAGGAGGCAGCTTGAAACCGGGGCAGCAGATTTCCTCCCCAGGCGTGTCTTGGCGTCGGCAACCGAACAGGGCATGGCAGGTCCGCTTTCCGATGACCTCTTCCGGACGCCATCCCGTCATCTTTTGAAGGGCGTCGTTCATAGCGACGACTTTCCCTTGTTTGTCCACGATCAGGGCGCCGTCAGCAATATAAGTAAAGATGGCCGATAACGTCTCTTCGTAGAATGATTTCTCTTCTTGCATCGTTTTTCCAGATCCTCTACTGCTTTCCCTCATCCATCAATATCCGCTCATCGGATTTGTCCAGCATATGGCTGTGGGGTGTTGCCGGGCCGATCCGAAAATCTCTTTGGCTTTCATAGATCGGCCTCTGCACCTCCGAAGAGTCAAACTCAAAATTAAGCACGATGTTCCCATTTGCCGGAACCGTTACTTCCTTCTCGATAATCTTCAGATGCGGATGCCAGGCGGTGACCTTGTAGGTCCCCGGAGGGAGCTTGTCGATGATAAACTCTCCATCTTTTTTCGTCTTCGCGTAGTACGGATTATCCACCACAAATCCCCAACTCTGCATAAACTCATGCATCCCGCAGATCAGTTGTGTGATCCTTTTCCCCGGGTCAAGGTTTAGTTTCCCTCCTCTGGGAAAGGTCGATACCGGCAGAGGGAAGTTTAGGACGATATTACCCTTCTCGTTCTGGAAGAACTGGGCGTTATGGATTACCGGATCTTTATTGACAATAGAGACCGGCTGATGATTTCGCACGACCGTGACCAGAGGGTGTGAATGATGGAGCTTCCCGTCCGATCCGGTAGCATACTGCTCACTGTCCAGCACGTCGGCAGGGTGAAACATGCAATCCACCGTGACAAAGTCGTTTCTGATGGACGGAAACGGCTTACCTCGTTTGACTTGTTCTACCGCGACAATCGCATCCTTCAGCCCACCGATAGAATCGACTGCGAATTCCATGAGGCGGACATTTCCTTGACCATCTGAGATCCTTTTGCAGAAGGGTCCGAAAGGATAGAGCACCAGAGGAAAAACGCGAGGCACAGGGACCGTACCCTTCAAGGTGACCTTTCCGCTGATGGTTCCACCGTCCTTCACCGAGATCTCCTGGTATTCCGAGGGAGCGGAGATTCCGAGAAGTCCAATTGTTCCCAGTAAGACCGCTCCTATGATCAATAGGGATCGATATGACATTCCTGCTCCTTACTCTAAAGTCTAACTAACAAAAAGGGCAGGGGACGATTGAAGCACCCCTGCCCCCTATATATCTTACATGTGTACTAGGTTTGCTACTTACTCTTCTCCAGCAGAGAGACAGGTACTGCACTTCCTGGCTGCTCTGTCTGAGGGGCCTCCGCTGTTTTGGTTCCCGCTCCGCTGCTGTTCAGCGGAAGGATCTTTCGATCCCCAGCAGGGAGAACCCGCAGATACCCCCACTGCCCGGCCTGGGCGTAGGGCATCCGATGATTCTGCCAGACGTAGTCCCCCGGCAATCGGAACGGTCCGCCGGCTCCCTCTTTGATATACACATCCAGGTTTTCGGATGAGCCGAACTCCTCCGAACTGAGCAGATCGGCCCCTTCCATGTTTGGCTTGAGCGGAAATTCATGTCCCTCAATGCTAAAGACCTGGTTCTGCTCGTTGAATGCTCCGAAGACATGGATCCTCACCGGATCACCCGCATGCGCCATGATTGTCGGTGTGACCGGCAACGATTCTCCCGTCACACAAGCGGTGAACATGTTACCCAGATCACATCCCTTGTCTTCACGGTAGGCCCAAGGCTCGCTCCGATAATTGACCCCTGTTAACCCGCCGATTTGCTGAAGGTAGGGCATAAAGGCTGTTCCGATAATGTTGTCTTCGTCTTGGAAAAAGAGCGAGGCATCACGGAAGTCAGAGCGCTCGCTGTTCTCCGGAATCGAGCGATCCACCAGCACATCCGCCTGCCAGGCGTTCTTCATCGTGACATCCTCGCCGGTGTTCGGATCCCGATACTTGGAGCCTTTCGGTCCTACAATGATCGCCCCGAACAGCCCGTCCCGGACGTTGTTGATGAAGTTTCCCCAGTCCCACACCAGCGCCGCCGTCTCTCCGTACTGCGGAGGTGCATAGAAGGTGTAGGTCCGGCTCTTTCCTGAGGCCACGGTCTGATCTCCCGGATTGTTGCCGACATTGACCCCCTGGGAATCGTTCGGATCAAATGCAAGCATGTCCGCTGAGAACGAAGCCCGGCTGGTCTTCAACTCGTTCTTCAGGATAATCTTAATGCAGTCTCCTACGTTCACATGCAGGGTCAGCGGCATCGGCTGGAAGCCGTCTGTAGCCACCTTGGACTTCTCTCCTTCAAGCATGTAAATCTTGCCCGCGGGGTTTGCTACCTGAAGCTTCCGATCAAAGTCCACATCGATCATGTCCGGCGCGTTCTGGTTATACTTCAAGGCACGATCCGCCGCGATGACATTAAAGGTCTTGACTGGTGCATCGGCCGGGCAGACCGACTTGGCCGAGGCTGGGATTTCATCCCGGCCTGGGAGTTTTTTCAGGTCGGGGACCTCTTTGTCCAACACCCGAAAGATCCCCCAGCTCCCTTCAGAAAGATGCGATGCGCGTCCGTCAAAGTGGAGGTAATCCCCCGCTATTTGTTGGGGCCCACCGGCCTTTGTCACAAGATCATACCGCTCCGCGATTCCGACATGGTAGGCGTTCCGGAAATCCGATTTCTCGGCATACCGTTCCGTCCGGAAGGCATGACCGGACAGATGCCAGGTGTGGGACTCGTTCATCATGACATGCAGTAGACGGAAAACAACCGGGTCACCCAGGTAAGCCCGAAGAAGCGGCGTCCCCGGATCTTTCCCCATCGCCGTGGTCGAAAAGACCAAAGACGGCTCCGGTTTGAATTTCAACCGCTTCGCGATTGACTCCGCCTTGAAAAAGAAACCGCCTCCGGTGGTGTGCGTACCGCCGTTGAGCATTGGGACGGACACCAGGTCCAGGTCATAAGGCATCTGGAAAAATAGTGCCTGCCCCGCATCGATGGCCGCTTTCACCGTCTGTCCCGGAGGATTCCCAGCTGTTACAACCTGGGCGGTGTACGGTACGGTGTCGTGAAGATATTGAACCATCTCCCGGAAACTGCCGTTTACGCCGTAGCCGACCGGCTCAGTGGTATGGATATCGGCAATCGGACCGCTACGAATCTCCTTGCCGGTCTTCGGATCGTGATAGGTCGAACCGTACGGCTCGACGATGTTGCCGCCCACCGCTCCATGCGGCCAGGTCGTTCCGCCAAGCGCATGGTCATGCCAGAAGACGGTGCCCAGGTCCACGTCGACCCAGTAACGGTACCGGACGAACTCGACCGAGGCAATCTCGCCCTTGTCATGAGCATTCTTCAACGGCTCGCCAAAGACCAGGGTATCCCCCTTGATGTCTTTGATCCAGCGAACTTCGGACGTTTTTACCTGATGCATCCCGATCATGATGTCTGTTCCGACATGATACTTCGTCGCCCCCTCCGGCATCTTGATCTTGATGGAAGTCGCACCGGCCTTGACATCCTCGGTCAGGATGGAGTTCATCGGAACCGGCAGCCCCGCAGGCTTATCTTTCTTCATCTCGGTGAACGGCCGGACCGACATTTCATTCGCAAAGCCGGTGATCACGCCGTCGCTGGCGTTGTTGTCGAACTGCATGAAGTGCGGGTGAATGTTGATCTTCGACATCTGGAAGTTGGTCGTGTCGTTATCCAACCACTCGCTTTTCAAGATCACATCTACACAATCATAGACATTAGAGCGGTAGACTAACGGACGGGCTAGATCGGAGTTGGCTCGAACCGCAGCCTCCTCCTCATGCAGGACATAGATCGTCCCATGCTGGTCCACCACGGCCTTCTCTTTCCCAATAGCATTGTTCATGGTAATCGGCGTTTCAATGAAATGGATCGTGTACTGCTTCCGGCCTGCGTTTAGTGGGCAGAGACTCCATTTCCCCTGCTCACCCGGACGGGCCGGCTGGTTTGTTTCACCACCGGCTACGCCGAGACCGCCAGGCTCATCGCCCACCGCGCCCGTATTCTTATCCATATGGATCGGCTCCAACCAGGGAGCCGGCCCATGGTGACGTGCGAACGGAGATCGCTTTCCGAGATGTGGCTTCAAGTATGGATAGGCCAGCTTTCCCGTTTTCTCATCAAAGAGAACCGGCGGCCGTTTCCCCGGCATTGGAGAAGTGTACTTGGGCCACGCGAAAGCACCCGTCACCTCGGGTTCACCCATTGCCTTGTTGCCTTCCCAGGTCCAGTCCCAGACTGTTGCGTCGTAGGCCTCGATCTGTCCCTTCTCATCCGAAGTGTCGCCCGGCTTGCCGGCTGGCGGGAGCATCATCTTGACCCAGTCCTTAATCGAAACATCCGGGATCGGCTTTGAGAAGTCCGTCTTATCCGCCGTAATGTTCCATTTCTTGTCGTACCAGTCCATCGTCTTTCCGACCAGCTTGTCGGAGGTAACAGCCGGCTTCATCCGGCCCTTCCGATCCGGAAGCTCCTGCAGCGGCGGCATGGTGTCTGTGCTGCCGAACGGATAGTTCCCGGTTTGAAGCGTGTTATAACCGCGTCCGTAGGACCACATCCCGGCGACATAATGGTGCGCGACATGGCAATGGAAAAGATAGTCCGTTGCGACCTGCTGGCAGAGACCCCATCCGCACTCGGTCTGAAGGTCGAGAGCTTCGGAAGGACCGATCACCTCGACATCTACCCGGTCGGAAGTAGTCCGGATCTCCGGATACTTCACCGGGCCATTCTGGGCAGCGGTCATGAGGAAGTCACCCTTACCGTCGGCCTTCGGCTGACGAAGCCAACGAATCGTACCTCCATGAGGATGGTGGGAATGAAATACCTCTCCCCCGCCGTGAATCAGCCGCCATTTGTTCGGATCCCCCAAATAACCCCTGGGAAGAGGAGTCGGGACGTCGCCGAAGGTGTAGGCACTGTAGGCCATTGATTCGTCTTCAAAATGGAAATATTTCTCTTGAAGCGCCAGGTTGTTGATACCAAACGGCTCGCTGCGATAGTTGAGCGCCCGCGCCGAGGGACGATAGGCGTCGGTGTTCGGATCCCGCTGCGGGATCATCTCGCCGTTCCGATTCAAAGGACGGAAGGATTCATCCCCGATTTCATGATAGAAAATGGCGTACTCCCGGAAATCGGGCGCGTTCGGATCCTCGATCATCATCTGCCAGCCGCTCTTCGCTTCTTTTCCGGTAATCGGATCAAGATAACGCGACCCTATCGGCTCGACAATAAAGGCCCCGATCATCCCGAGGCTCGCCTGTTCCCGACCGACATGGCTGTGGAGCATATGGGATCCCTCCTGCTCATTTGGCAGGATATGCCATTCGAATGTCTGGCTCTTCCCTGGTTTGACGTTGGAGTCTGAATTGGCTGCCGTGGCCGCCTGGCCGGTGGCCTTAATGATCATGCTGGAGCCATGGATATGGATACCGACATCTTCGTCCTTCAGTTGGTTTCTGAGAGTGATCAACACGCAGTCACCCTGATTCCCCCGGAGAACCAACGGCTGGATCATATCGGTCTGAAGACCGGTCGTAACGGCACCAGGATCATATCCCGATTTCTTGCGGGCCTCTCGGTTGGCTTTTTCTTCATCCCGAACCTTCTGGAGATTTTCGGTCAGGACATACATATAGCCGGGATGATAGTCCAACCATTGATTCAACGTGATTTCCACATTAATCGCCGAGACATCGTATTCCTTTACCGGAATGCCGGATGGACAATGGCCGCCGGCCGTCACCGTCTCGCCCACGGGCGCCGGACCGAGAAAGTAGCTCTTGTCCATCTGCTGCATCGTGCTCATGTCGCTGAAGGGTCCTGGACCACCGGTATGGGCCGCATGCTCATTGCCCCCCTTGGCGATCTCGTCCATCAGCTTCTGCATCGCTGCGTTCACCTGGTCCTCATGACCGGCGCGGCCCTCCATCTTATCTTCTTTTGCGATCTGGTCCTTAAGCTGATCTTTCCATGCCGGTGACGCTGCTGGTGTCTGCAGATCTTCAGCAGCAACCGGCGGAGCTGAGCCGAACATTATTAGAGCTAAAAATAAAGCGACTGTGAGAGAGAAAATCGCCTCTCCGGTGATTCTCTCTCGCTCTATGTTTCTCTGTCCCATAACATCCTCCTCCTTAGTTTGAAGTTTGATTAAGATTCGTTTTATCCATGAGGGCCACAAAATGATTTCTTGGTATCATATGGCCCTTAGAATAAGTCAGATCAAGAAGGGTTTCAATGACAGGCGACAGAAAGGCAATATGACGGATGTCATACCAGCCTATTTGGAAAAGACTGTCAAAGGGAGATCTTTAAGATAAAATTAGAGTGAGGACAAACAGAAGATAATTAAGAGAATTTAAACGAAAGCGATTACTGGGCGATTCTTCTGAGCTGACCCTGATTCAGAATCAGAATGCCCTGTGAGTTATCCTTTATCAACTTTTCTTTCTTCAGTCGGCTTAACAAGCGGATGGCGGTTTCCTGCGTGGTGCCCATCATTTCGGCAATCTCGGATCGGGTCAGTTTCAGGTTGAGGAGAATTCCATCCGTACAGCTGCGGCCGTACTGGTCGGCCAGGCTCAGGAGGAGTTCAGCCAAACGACGCCGTCCGTCCTTAAACGTCATCGTCTCGATCCTGTCCTGCGCGCCTTCCAGTTCTTGGGCGAGCTTCACAATCATTGTCAAAGCGGTCTCTGGATTTTTCTTAAAGAGGTTGAGTAGAACTTCTTTCTTGAGGAACGTGACCGTGACATCATCGATCGCCTCTGCCGAGACACCGTGGCGCTCGGTTGTGAACAGGTCCTTTTCTTCAAGGAGACCGGGCGGATTGATGATTCCTGTAATCTGTTCCTTTCCGAACCGATTGGCCCGGGTGAGCTTCACCTGCCCGGAGCACAGTATAAAAAGACCCAAGCATGGTTCGTCTTGATAAAAGATTCGTTGCTTTTTCTTATAGTGACAGACGATTCCCTCTTTGTCCATCTCATCGAGTTGTATCTCGGTAAGATTTGTGAGAACACAGCGATCAAGGATGAGACAGTCTTTACAGCCGTGCGCTTTTGCAGAGGTCATTAAAGTATGTTCTCTAGAGCCACTCGACATGAAGCCCCTTCATCCAATAAAAGTCATAAATAGCTTCCAGAAATTTCTCGCCGTCTTTTGGGAAGTATCTTTCTCCGTCTAGGTGAGGTACACCGCTTCGTTCTAAGCGATCCAGCAGCACCGGGTGATTACAAACGACCAACTTTTCCTGTTGCTCAAAAACAATCTTCTTCCCGCAGGGGAGACAGACGTCAACATACCACATTTCTTCTTGCCTCCCGACCGTTGATGTGCAACGCGCACTCCTTCTCTTCCTTCTTTTTGGAAACAATATGTCATAAATAGATTATTTTTGTTATGACGATAAACAGCAGAAAAGTTGATGAATATCAATTTTTGCCTGATCTGTTGCGCGGTCAGTCTTCGAAAAATCCGAAGCAGCCTCAGGTAGATTGAGCTTTAGGGAAAGCTATCGCGGAATGACAGATCTGTTTAAGCTTAGGCAGATTGAGAAGGGTGATCCTCTTACCATCCGTCTTGACGATCCTCTCTCTTTTAAAAGCGCCCAATAATCGAACCACAGTCTCTAAGGAAGTCCCCGTTAGCTCTGCGAGTTCTTCTCTTGTGAGATAGAGAGCGATGTGTATTTCATTTTCGTTGCTTGTCCCGTATTTCTGTCCCAATTCCAGTAGGACTTCGGCCAGCCGCTCCCTTGCAGTCTCAAACATTGAATGACCTATCTTCTGCTGAGCAAGTTCGAGTTCTCGACTCAAGGCATCAATGAGTTTTAAGGCAAGACCCTTGTGCTTTTTGATGAGGTTCAGGAAATCGGCTTTCTCGATAAAATTGATCTGAGAGCGTTCCAAAGTTTCGCAGGTGACCGAATGCCGGTTCATATTATAGAGACCGTTTTTCTCGATGAGCTCTCCGGGATTGACGATTCTAAGGATATGCTGCTGACCCAACCGGGAAGATTGAACCAACTTGACCTTGCCGGTGCAGAGGATATAAATGCCGTGGCAAGGCTTGCCTTCATAAAAGATCGTCTGATGCTTATCATAGATGAGAAATTTTTGGGCCGTGAGGAAATCTTCAAGTTCCTCGCCGGTCAAATTGCACAGGTCGCTCAGGCCTTTTACGATACAGTGGCTACAATCTTGAATTAACAGTCTCTCTTCCATGCCTGCTCCCTGAATCGATTTAAGTATATCGAAATCGAGGAAGAGGTGTCAAATTTACAGGCTGTGCTGAATTGGACTGCATCGTGCGCGTCAATTCGAGACGGAACCGACACGCTAGACGAGAATCGTTATCAACCGAGAGACGCGCGTAACATGAAAACTAATGAAAAAACTTGGTGCCGGGGGAGGGAGTCGAACCCTCATGAGCTTTCACTCAGAGGATTTTAAGTCCTCTGCGTCTACCATTTCGCCACCCCGGCTTCTCTTAAATTTATCACTGAGTTCTGTGTTGCGCTCTCTGTCTCTTTGTAGCTAAGTGTTAGATACGTGTTAAACCCATGTGCTATTTTACCCCTTTTCTCGGCCGGAATTCGCCGATCAGGTCGGCCACAGTCACTCTTAAAGTTTTGGCGATCTTCAGAAGAGTGCTCAGGCGAGGGTCATGGCTCCCTGCCTCAAGACGGGCCAGTGTCGCCACTGCCACCCCTGATGCTTTCTTCAGCGCCCGCAGACTAACACCCCGTTTCTCCCTAATCGCTCGAAGCCGTATCATAGGATGTTATGTTCTTATATGAGAGAACACCTGTCAAGAAAAATTTCCGGCCTAACCGCATTCCGTACAATCCAGGCGGCTAGTAAGTGTGCATCGAAACTTTGTCAAACGTCCGGCTTTAACGCAGGGGGTGCGACGTTGAGTGACCAAGGATCTCAATTGGATGGTTTGGGAAGGGGGAACTAATCGTGCAGGAGGATATTGAGGAGAGAGTCGTGAATTCGCAATCCGCCGTTGTATTCTATGAAGCCCAGCCTCCGGAACTTATTCATAAACGAACTGATTCTCGACCGGGTGGTGCCGACCATATCGGCAAGCGTCTCCTGACTGACCTTAGGAATGATAGGCTCCGTCTTGCTTTTCTTCCCCGTGTGGGCAAGTAACAGAAGAATACGGGCCAGCCGCTTTTCGCTTGAGTTAAAGAGTTGGTCCACCAAGTCCTCTTCGATTCGAATGTTTCTGCCAAGCAGATAGGACATGAAAAGCTGTGAGAAGACAGGCTCCTGATGAAGCACGCGGATCATCGCGTTTTTTTCAATTCGAACGATCGTAGTATTATCCATGGAGGTCGCAGTCGCCATGCGAACACGCTGTGCGGTGAGACAGCCTTCACCAAAAAAGGTTTCGCGCCCCAGAATCGCCACGACGGCTTCTTTACCTTTTTGGGATACAACGGTGAGCTTGACCTTGCCCTCCAGGATATAGAACACAGCATCCGCCGCATCCCCTTGCGAAAAGATAGTTTGTCTCTTTTGGATCTTCAGAATCGTTTTTCCGTTGCCGACCTTTGTGAGAAAGGTTTTGGAATCGAAAAGCGGGGTTCGTTTGCGTGGCATAGAGTGACCTATTACGTTGTTAATGATACTAATTTTGTCTATACAACAGCATATTTTAAAAAGCGCTGGTACCCTTTGTCAAGATGTTTGTACGAGCGGTCGCGCAAGGTTGCTGAGGTCCCGACCGTAGCGAGTAATTAGAGCGGAGAGACAATTTACACGACTGCTTGATCGTTTCTCAATGGCAGATTAGAAAAGGAGTTATCTTTCCCTCTGACCAGCGTCCGCGAGTACGCCATGCCGGCTGCCGACGAGTCTTATTTCGGAAGCTGTCTGTGTTGAACCTGTTTCGGTGCCTTTGATGCTTTCTCCGTAAAAGCACTTTTCCGCTTCACCCAGGGCACAGTCGCGTGCAAAAAGAATCATGTGGTGCGATACGACCGCGGTATGGATGAGCTCTTCAACCTTTCCATTCCTTAAACAGTGCCAGAACCTTTGCCAGAAGAGTTTCCTGTAACTCGAACGGATTCCCACATGCCAGAAGATCCGGGCCAGGATGGAGAGGGCTTTGCGGATATTAGATGCATTCACACGCGCCGGCGTCGGCGGGATTTGCTTGACATAGGGATAGGTATGGCGAGACTGGTATTCGAAACGGTTGTAGATCGCTTCCGGAGTGAACGCAGCGGTAACACATTTCAGCCACATCTCGACGACTGTTTCGTACGGCATCAGGAATTCGACATTCGACTCTCTTCCGGCGGAGCTCTTCACGATTCTATCGGCTGCTTCGAGCCTGCGCCACAGAGGCGTTTTGGGCAGCGCATGCAGAATGTTAACGGTCAGCATCGGAATGCCGGAGGATTCGATGAACTCTACGATCCGTTCGCCGGTCGAGGGCGTGTCGGTATCCAGCCCGATAATAATTCCTGCGACGATCTCCATTCCGTATTCGTTCAGTTTGGCGACGCTCTCCAAAATTGGACGACGGATATTCTGTTCTTTGTGCATGAAGTTCAAGGCATCTTCTTCTGGAGTCTCGATGCCGCAAAAGACCGTACGGAAACAGGCTTCTTTCATCAGTTCCAACACCGCGGGCATCTGGGCCAGATTCAACGTGGATTCGCAGGCGAATTGGACCGGATACCCCCGCTCTTTTTGCCAGCGAACCAGCTCTTTTAACAACTCAACGGCGGCTTTCTGGTTGGCGATGAAGTTGTCGTCGACAAAATACACCGCGCCGGGATTGCCGCGCGCGAGCATCGCATCCAGTTCTGCAGTTACCTGCACCGGAGTTTTTAGTCTCGGGTTGCGCCCGTAGAGCTCTGGGATGTCGCAGAATTCGCACAGATACGGGCATCCACTGGAAAACTGAACGCTTGCGATGAAGTAATCGTTTAGATTAATCAGATGGTACGCAGGAAGCGGAAACTTCGTCAGGGGCAGTCGATCGGCGGTCGTATACACCTCCTGTGTTTCGGGCCGCGCGATGCTCGCGTCCAGGCGTACCAATAAAGTATCCGTCGCGTCGCCCAGTTCGCCCACATGCAAAATATCTACTTCCGGATACCATTCCGGACACCCGGAGACAGACGGCCCGCCAAGGACAGTGACCTTGTTAAAGGCGTGCGCCCGTTCATTGACCCTGCAAATCTCATCGCGTTGCACATGCATGCCGCTCAAGAAAACAACATCCGCCCATTGATAATCCCGGTCCTTTACCGGTTGGACGTTCTCGTCTACAAAACGGACTTCCCATGATGTCGGCAGATAGGTAGCCGTGACCAGGATGCCCTGAGGCGGCATAAACCCTTTAACTCCTGGTAATAGGGGATAGGCGTAATGCATTGTCCCGAAGGATCTGGAGTATTTTGGGGAAACGCAGAGAATCCGCCGGCGGTTTTTCGGCTCGAAGCCCCGACGCACGACTGGGTTCTCTGCCAGACTATTCGCGGACGATAGCATCATTACTCCATCAGAATCACAGCGACACCCTCAGACCACAGCAGCCAACCTGATAATAAATGGCGTTATTATACCTGCAAGACCAATAGCAGTCTGTTCAAAATTGCTCAGTTGTAAATTTTCAATGGCCGGACAAGTGTCAGTGGGCATCCGGGTAAAACAATTTAAGCGGTGAGGAATCCCCGCATGATTATCGGCGGATCACACCGGAATTGCACAGGCGCGGCATGGTGGTGAATTACAAACGGGTTTCACGACGCATGCGGGAAGACGATCTGATGGCCGTCCAGCCGTTTGCTTTCGTCGTTACGACGAATTCCCATCACGAGCTGGAGGTGTATCTGAATCTGGCCAGCCGCCTAAAACGAACTTATTCTAACATCCTTTCCGCTAAAACATCAAATTCACCGCTGCAATGGCTCCGTCGCTATCCGAGAAACCGGTCTTGCCCTTCATTGTACGCTCATAGCCGATGGTCATGGCCAAATTTGATATGACCCACCGGACTGCCGGTGTAAATCTTGCGACGTTTTCATTCCCATTCCCGCCGTTGTCGATCGTTCCGTTCCCCTCGAGGATCAGCTCCACCGGCCCGACTGGGAATACTCCGCCTAGCCCCCACAGCCCGTGCTTCTCCTCCTGCGACTCGCCAAGGTCGCGGAAAAAAATCCCCATCTCGGCAAATAGGCCGAAGATATAATCATCTTGCGGTCCCATGTCCACATCGGCGGAAGCGACTCCTAAAAATTTAAAACCATAATGATCAACGGTGGAAATCTCGTTGCCCGTAGGCGAAGACCCGCTGGAATCGATATTCTTCCCGGTGGGCGCAATGAAGGTGCCGACCACGGCAAGGGCGGGGAAGCTTGCACCCATCTGCTCTAAAAAATTCCATTTGACCGAGGCCTCCAGGTCCCGAGCCTGGTTCACGCCGTACAGCCTCTCGAAAGGATAGACAATGCCCAGCTCAAGACGCTGCGCCACACCCACGGTGAGGTTACCCCGGATCGTGTAGCGCCTGAAATTCGGCGTGTCGCTGTTCTCGAACTCTCCCGATGCGCCGACCACAAATTTCCCGGGCTTCATGACAGTGGCCGAATTCGTCCGTATCAGACCGCTCAAACCAAAGATGTTCACGGTTTTACTCGTCAGATAAGTTGCGGCCCCCGTTTCCGAGCCGCTGCTCGTCATCTCATAATCTCCGTACTCCGCCGCCAAGCCGGTCAATGAAAATCCAAGGATGAAGCACACTGCTGCGAACCCAACCCGGGCCGTCTGTTTCATGCGTTTCCTCCTAATCTTGCGTTTCTGCTTGATATCTCCACAACCTATTCTTCTTCAATACCGCTTGTTCCATTCCATTCGGCCGTCCGAGCGAAATGACCGGCCTCCACCGGACTGGATCGTTCCGGCCAGCCGAGCAAGGCCCTCCAGAGGGCAGGCAGCTTTACGAGCTCCAGGATAAGTCGGTGATGTCGATCAAAGTCGGCCTCTTGATGGATCAGATTCAACACTCCTGGGTCACGACACAGATGAACCAAGCTTTCAATCTGTTGATCCGAGCAGCGAGAAAGTAATGACCGAATGAACAGACCCAGGCGAAGGTCTCTTCCAATCTCTTCTTGCCATGCCCGTTGATAAGACCCAAGCACCCGCTTACTGAAATCGCCGGCCGAGAAGGCCTGAAGAAGCGTGCTCGCCGCAAGATCCGCGCACAGGATGCCGTAATAAATCCCACCTCCGGTCGTGGGCTTGACCTGCCCGGCCGCATCGCCCACAGCCAGTATCCGATCCGCGTAGGTCTTGGCCACCATCCCGATCGGAATGGCCCGTTTTCGGGCGAGAGGATTCTTCTCTCTCACTCTTGCATGGAGCCACGGATGTTGAAGCAGACGATGAAAGGCCTCCAGAGAAGAGGCGACTGACGTGACGCCGATCCGCACGCGGCCGGAGCTTACCGGAACAGCCCAGGCAAACGATCCCGGCGCAACTGCCTGACCGAAATAGACCTCCACCTCGGAGAACCCCTCCGCTTCCAACTCGGCCTGGGTCGAATCAAGGAAGTTCGAAGGAAGGGCCAGCCCCGCCTGGGCATGAAGACGATAATGGCACCCCGATGCGAGCAGGCCCACCGGCGCCTCCAGGACTTCGGACCGGCCATTCCAACCGAGGGTTGCTTCCAGACTCGTCTCGGTCGTGTTTAACCGCACGCAGCGGCGGTCTAGATAAAATTCTGTTCCCGCCTGTTCCGCTTGCCGTGCCAGAGAAAGATCAAACTCCGCACGATCCACCACGTAGGCCTGGGGTTCTTCCTTCGCAACACGGACCGTGTTTCCCAACGGCGAGAAGAATCTCGCGGAGGATAACTGTTGTTGGACCGTCTCAGTCGGGAGCGGAAAACGATCGAATGCCTCCCGCCCGATGATCCCGGTGCAGTGTCGGGGCTTTCCGATTACGGGGTGCTCCTCGATCACCGCTGCACGAAGACCAGCCCGTGCCAGCCGTTGAGCCGACCAGCAGCCCGCGGGACCGCCGCCGATGATCAGCACATCATACCGCTTGTGATTGCTCACTCCTAGAGGATCTCCCGTGCCGTATGATCGAAATCTTTTCTGAAGCGTCAGAACCGCAACTCCAGTTGGATCTCAACCAGATGATTCCGTGAATTGTCACCGCTCATAAAGTTGATGTTGCTTACACGTTCGTACTCATAGCGGCCCGATAACCGCCAGGAGGACGCCGTTGGACGATACGTCAGATCGGTGCCGATTCGTTGAAGCTCCGGGCGAGGAGGCTGGAAGGAAAGTCCATGCCGTTCCTCTTCCCACTGGAGGCCCCATTGAAGACGCGGGTTCAGAAGATGCGTCAACCGCATGAACAAATCGCTGGAGTCTGTCCCCATGTGATGACCGATGATCTGTCCATGGTAGGTGTAGCCCGATGTGTAAAGCGAATGCGTGTACCAGACATTGGGGTTGTCCGGAACATGATCGTTGGCGTACTCCACCCGAAAATCGGTCGTCCCGTAGTGCAGCAAGTTCGGAATATACATCCCCATCAGATAGCCGTCTTTGGTAAAATGGTATTCCGCCTCATCCTCGCCGCCGACTTCCCCGTACAGTTCCAGAGGGGTGAAGAACGGATCAAGACGCGGGATTAGTAGGCGAAGGTCCACCGAGGCGATCTCGTCGTCTTCGTGCCGCCCGGACTGGTTGGGCTTGCCAAAATAGATTTCAGAGAAGTCCTCGAGCGAAAGCGCAGGCCTCCCCTGGCCGCCGAACAGCATCACACGGGTTGCTCCAAGCTCCAGAAAAGGCGCAGGCTTCAAATCCAAATGAAACCCCAAAAGCTTCGGGTACGGAAAGTCTCTGTCTTTCTCGAGTCTCGCTAAAAAGAGCGTGACCTTCCAGAGACCCAGATACGGCACGCGGAAGGCTTCGGCGCTGCTAAGCTTGAAAAAATTAAAGGGTTGGGCATTATCGCTGACGAGCATGGCACCGTGATAACCCGGCCCCCACCAGAGCGAATCGCGGCCGACCTCAAGCTCCAGGTTGGAGATCGTAAGCTTCAGCGCCGCTTTTTTTAGTACAAGATACGTCCCGCCTTCCTGCGATGTCACAGAAGGCTTCAGTTCTAAAGCCAGATACCGGCCCAACGTCATCCAAGAATTCAGCTCGAGTTGGCCGTTGGGGCCGTCGTGGTAAAAGTCGCCTTCATGATTCTCACGAAACCGAAGGGTCTGATTCTCCAAGGCCGCCTCGGTAAGTTCCAGGCTTAACGGGTCGGCCAAGCGATACCGGATTGCTGGAGGAACGGCATTCTCCCGGAGATCGTCCAGCTCAGGTTTAAACTCTTCTTCAAGCTCGTCAAGAAGCAAGCGGACCAACGGGTCCTCCGTTGCAGGCGCCTCGATGCGATTCAGCCATCGTGCGACCTCCAGGCGGTTAAATGGTTTGGTGCCGAGCATCGCCTCCGGTAGCAGCCCCAGCACATCCAGGCGTTCCAGGGCATCATAGACCGGAGAATGGAGCGGCACCGAGGCTGAGACAAGCGCTTCTGCCTCATGCGGTACGATGAGCAAAACTGCCGCCAGCATGAGAATCGCCCATCTCACAAAAGAGCCGCCCGTCTTAAAGCCGATTCAGAACTTCTTCCTCCGGCGCTCCCATTGGCCCCTGAAGGTAATATAGAACGAGATTAAAATCAACTTAAAATCGAGCCAGAAGGTCCGATGCTTGATATACAAGAGGTCAAAACGCAGCTTCTGCCTCCGCGTCGCATCCCGCGGGGCATAGACCTGAGCAAGGCCGGTGAGGCCCGGCCGAACCTGATGTCGCAACTGAAAATTGGGCAGCGGCTTGATGCTCATCGCGCCCGGTCCGGGGCTTTTCACCTCAATCTCGGCAGACCGCAGCGCCCTCGGCCCTACAAAGCTCATATCGCCTCTGAAGATGTTCCAGAGCTGAGGCAGCTCGTCCATCGCGGTGGGCCGAAGAATGCGCCCCATGCGCGTCACACGCCAATCGTCCTCAGCCGCCTGAACCGGACCCAATCCTTTCTCCGCGGCCGGAATCATCGAGCGGAACTTGAGCGCCTGGAAGACCTTGCCATGTTTCCCGACCCGTTCCTGCCGATAAAAAACCGGCCCGCGATCCTCGATCCGGATGAGCAGAGAGAAAATAGCCCAGAGCGGCGCGGAGACGATCAAGCCCAGGCCGGACAGGAGAACATCGAACAGTCGCTTCAGAAAGGAAAACCGCGGCTGAAGAACCGCGAAGGGAATACGGACGAGCTCATGGAAGAGCTCATCGTATTTGCGCACCTGCAACGCGCGGTCGAACTCCAGCGCCGCACGGCGGGCATTCTCTCCGAGACGTTGGGCCAGTTTGTGGTCTCGGTAGAGAGCGAGTATTTTTTCGGCAAGATCTTCAGGCTCTCCGAGTTTGGACAGAAGCCCGCTGTTGTACTTTTTCGTAATGGCTGTGATCTCGCACGACTCTTCTACCGCCGCCACATACGGTCGTCCCGCCGCAAGAATTCCGTACAACTTACTCGGCACAATGTAGCCGGCCAAACCCTGTTTCAACGACACCACAAATACATCCGCTGCGGCAAACGACTCTTTGAGACTCTCTTTCGGCTGGAAGGGAAGGAACCGAACATTCTGGAGACCTAGAGATTTCGCCTGTTGCTCAAGAACAGGCCGCCTGATCCCGTCTCCGACAAACACCATCTGGATCTCAGGATAGTCCCGCAAATACGAGGCCGCCTGCACAACCGTTTCGAGTCCCTGGGAGAGGCCGATGTTTCCGGAATGCATCACCACAAACTTATCCAAAAGTCCATGGGCCAGAGCGAACTGGTTTCGCTTGGGTCCGGGCACAATTTCGTCGCAGTCGGCCCAATCCGGTATGATAATGGTCTTGGCTGGATCGGCTCCCTTTTCCTCGATGAGCCGCAGCCGCATCGTATCACCCAGCGCGACGACGCGGTCCGCATTCTCGGCCAGGAAACAGTTGACGCGCTGGAGGACTCGATCCACCGTCTGGCTCTTGAAATCCTCCAGTAGCCGGGCCACCTCCGGGAAGATATCCCGGTACGACATCACCAAAGGAACACGAAACCAACGGGAGGCCAGATAGGCCCCAAGACCGATGATGGGAGGATCCGTGAGCGCCACGACCACATCCGGACGGTCGAGGCGGAGACCGGCATAGCAGGCCGAAAGAAAATAGGTCACATAGTTGCTGAACCGGCCGATGAATCGCCGCTTCGAAAATCGCGTCCCGCGGGCGCGCAGAATCTCGATGCCTCGGTACTGCTCGCGTTGAAGCACCAGCCCTTTCGCCGGAACGTTTCCGTGTTTTTCAGCGGAAAGGAGGGGAAAACCGGCCACCACCGAGACCCGGCAGCCGTGCACCCGAACCAGACTCTCGCACAGCTCGGTCAGCAACTGCCCCGTGGCCGTCGTATCCGGGTAAAAGGAGCGATTGAAGAAAGCGATATGCAGTTGCCGCATCTCCCCTCTTTCACCGTTCCGTCAGTTTACTGCCCAAGATCCTTCTCACCTGCTCGCGGTCCTTCGTGGAAAAATACCAGTCGATCGTCTGATGAAGCCCGTCCATGAACTTCACCTCCGGCTCCCAGTTGAGAAGCTCCTTCGCCAGCGTGTTTTCCGCCACCCGATTCATCGGGCCGGTCGGCATCTCCGGGTGAAGCTCGATCTCTGCCCGATGTCCGGTATAACGGAGCACCTCTTGGACCGCATCCATCACCCTCGTCCGCTCCATCGTCCCCAGGTTCACCGCCGTACCATCCTCAATCTTCTCCGCAGCCAAAATGGTCCCGCGAACGATGTCGCTCACATGGGTCCAGTTCCGGATCTGCTCGCCGTTGCCCCAGACCACAAAGGGATCCTGCTGGACAAACGCGCGGGCGATCATGGCGATCACCGCATGATTTTCATGGCCGCGTTCCCCGTAGACCGTAAAGTAACGGCAGGAGGCCGATTTAACCCCCCAGTCTTTGTAGTAAGACTGGAGCGTCATCTCCCCCATCAGCTTGGCCCAGCCGTACATATTGTCCGCATCGTAGGGGGGCCCGACCATCTTCTCCGTCAGGTATAGAACCTTGCCCGGATCGGTCTGCAGATGGTTTGGATAGACGCAGCCGGAGGAGGCGTACACGATTTTTCCCACTTTGGCCCGATGGCAGGCCTGAAACATGGCGGTATCCAGAAGCAGATTGGTAGCGCAGGCCGCTTGATGAAGATCCACATAGCCGCGTCCGCCATGATCCGCCGCAAGATGGAACACGATCTCCATCCCCTCCACGGACCTCTCGGCGACGCCCGGATATTTGAGGTCGGCTTGGATGACGTGAAGGCCGCCGCTGTTTAAATCATGCCGAATGTTTTCCAGCTTCCCGCTGCTTAGGTTGTCCAGAATGTGAACCTGCGCGCCGAGTTTCAGTAAGGCGTCCACCAAGTGTGAGCCGATAAAAGAGGCGCCGCCCGTTACAAGAACCTTTCGTCCCCTCCAATCCATCCGCCTTCCCTCGTTGCTCAAGTTAGTTTGTCCGCTCTCTCGATCACGTAATTTCCCAATACCAACACATCCATCTTCGTCCTCAAGAAGCAGTCCAAGGCCTCCTCCGGCGTGCAGACAATCGGCTCGTTTTCGTTAAACGAGGTGTTGAGCAAAACCGGCACGCTAGTCAACATTTCAAACTCCTTGATCAGCCTCCAGTACCGGGGATTGGCCTTCCGGTCCACCGTCTGAAGCCGTCCCGAGCCGTCCACATGGGTCACCGCCGGGATGACGGATCGTTTCTCTTTTTTGATCGTATAAACCTTGATCATAAACGGATCGGGGTAGCTCTTCTCGAAATAGTCGCCGACCGCCTCGATCAGGATCGAAGGCGCAAACGGCCGGAACGGCTCCCGGCGTTTGATCCGAGAGTTTAAAACCTCTTTCATCTTGGCCCGTCTTGGATCGGCCAGGATGCTGCGGTTTCCCAAAGCCCGAGCCCCCCACTCCATCCTTCCCTGGAACCATCCCACAATCTTGCCGTCCGCAATCGCCGCCGCCGCCCGTCTGCACAACTCTTCCTCGTCCTGGATCTCGTCCACCGTGCATTTCTGTCTCTCTAACTCCTCACTCCTAACGCCTGCAGCCTCTCGCATTTTCGCATCGGCCCCCTCACGCCTCACTCCTAACACCTCACGCAGTTTGGCTTCACCAAACTCAGGCCCCCAATACGAATGATCCATCACAAACGATCGAGGCATGCCCAGGATCTGATTCCAAACATAGTAGGCGGAGCCGATCGCCGTACCGGCATCCCCGGCGGCGGACTGGATGTAGACCTCTTCGAACGGCGTATGGTCAAAGATTTTGCCGTTGGCCACGCTGTTCATCGCGCAGCCGCCGGCGATGCAAAGACGTTTAAGGCCCGTGCGTTCATAGAGTTGATTGAGGAGGCAAAAATAGGCATCCTCGAAAACAAGCTGGAGCGATGCCGCAAATTTTTTATGTTCTTTGGTCAGCTCCTTGGCCGGTTCCCGAGGCGGGCCGAAGAGCTTCTCCCATCGGTCCGAATATATCGGGCCGATGACCGGATCGCCTCCCTCCCAGCTCATCGAGACGCCGTCGCTGTGGTGCCGGAAATAGTCCAGTCGGAGCTCGAAGTTTCCGTCTTTCTTGAGCCGAATGATTTTGCGAAACGCATCCACATACTCCGGCTCCCCATAGGCGGCCAGTCCCATGACTTTATATTCATCCCCGTACTTTGAAAACCCCAGGTACTGCGTGGCTGCCGTATACAAGAAGCCCAGCGAGTGCGGAAACATTACTTTGCCTTTTACATTTATACTTTTCCCCTTTCCCATCCCCCACATCGTGCTCACAAAATCCCCAAGCGCATCTACCGACACGACCGCCGCTTGATAAAACGGCGAAACAAAGAAGCTGCTCGCCATGTGCGCCCGATGGTGTTCAACATAATGAACCTTGGCATTTAGATTAAGACTTGAGGTTTGAGGCTTGCGGCCGGCCTCCAACCTTCCGTCTTCAACCTCCAACAGTTCTGTCCTGATATCCATTACGCGCGACCGGTTGCGAAGCCGATCTTTAAGATACGAAAGCTTCGGCCGATGCGTTAGCGCGAACCAGGCCTTTTTGAAGAAATGCGCGTGCGGATCACGCGAGATCGAGATGTGACCCACATCGTGGATCGAAGCGCCGGCCTCCGCAAGGCAGTACCGGATCGCCTCGGTCGGAAATCCCGCCCAATGCTTGATCCGCCGGAACCGCTCCTCCTCCGCCGCGGCGATGAGCTTCCCGTCTACTACAATAGCCGCTGACGCATCCGCGTGATATGCGTTGATTCCTAGAATGATCATTTTCCCTTTTTCATCATTTCCTCAATCGCTCTCCCCACCAGCTCCAGCATGCGACTCTGCTTCTTCTCACTACTTGCACGCGACGCCTCACGTCTCCAGTTTCTGCCTCCCAACCTTTACCCTTTGCCCTCTATCGTATTCCATCAACTCTTCTTTCGCTCGCCATACCAAAGAAGCCATTGTAAATGGCGACTACAGTCAAAAGGAGTTAGGATCCATTTAAGGACGAAAGCTCAACAGACTAAGCCTGAGACACTAGCGGATCTTAACATCGCTACATTAAAAAATCTACTAGGACCAAAACGTTGCTCAAATTGGCTCTTTGTGGACTCATCCAATAGGTGCCAATTTCCAGGCAACATTCCTGTCTTGAATCCATATGTAGAGCCAAACCGCGCTGCGAATCTTCCATCTTCGAATAAATACAGAACAGATGGCTCGCGTCGGTGACACTCGGCCAGATGGGTCATTAATACGCGATCTCTGATATCTTGCGTCATCTTTTGCACATAGGTTGTGGTCCAGAAAACGTAAGCCCACGCATTCGCCACAAGTGCGGAGGACACTAAGGCAGCGACCAAGACCTGGCGCATTTTGGTTTTCTTACCGTTCGTCTTTGCACACTCTCCTGCAAATATCATCATAGAAGTGAGAAACACTAGAAAAAATGTCATCGAAAAGTATCGGTGGTCGAAATAGCCAGCGATGATATAGCTTGCCAAACCAACGATATAACACAGCAGGATATAAATGAATCCGCGATCAAGATCGCGAAATAATAGAGGCGCTCTCCTCCCACTAAGACGGACTATAGCACCAACCCCGATAAATATGGGAGCACCATACTTCGCTAGAATAGTCGCAACGCTTCTTGTGAGCTTAAGAAGGTTCACGATTACCTTGCCAAGCCACTCTAACGGGTGGGCAAAAGCTGAGCTTAGAGTTTGAGCTGGATAGTCAGTGACATAAGCTACCGTCGAAGATAAAACGATCCAATTATTATCGGAGACGTAGATCTTCTCAAAATAATTTAGCGAGTAGACCATCCATGGAGAAAGGCTAACTGCCACGCCGACAAGATACGTCAACCCGAGAGAGACACTCTCCGCACGCATGAACACGAAAAGTGAAAGGGCAATGGCCGGAAGTAGCGCATCAAACCTCAGTAACGCAGGAATACCAGCAATTATGCCGGACAAAAAAACGAGCCCTAGAGAGTTTTGCCGGACAGCCCGACCGAGGATTGCAAGCGCAAGCAGGCAAAAGGAGATTGTCATGGGGATCGATCGGCCCGCCGTGACCTCGTCAATGTACGGCGGATAAAGCACCAGAACAACTCCAGAAACAAAACCGACTCCTCTAGTTCGTAAATAGACCCGCGAGAAAAGCTCGGCTAGAAAAGGCGTTATGAGTACAAGGGCGACGTTTATTAAAAGTCCCGCCCCTTCATAAGAACCAAACGTCCTCTGAAACAAGTAAAGGATGAACGGGTAACCGAAAGGAAAGGATGCCGAATATGTCTCGGAAAAATAGGATCTGAACGTGTTAAATCTGTAAATGTCACGGTCGAAGGTCTTGGCTAACTCCAAGTAACTCCAACTGTCCGGGCTGTAGTTCAGCGTCGGCCATGTCATCCCTATTGCGTGGACATATGTCAATGCAGTGAGCACCAATCCGACCACAATCAACCGGCTAAAGGTCTTTTCCTCATCACTTGATAACTGAGATTCGTATTGAGGAACGCGCTGCTGGCTTATCATTGGTTTGGTCAGCCTATGTGCTATTTTTACAATCAAGAATAGATTCTATTTAAAGAATCTTTTCAAGTCCTGCCTGATTCAGGACTTCTCTATAAACTGACTGCGTTTCCGCGATCACCCGATCCGAAGAGAATTCCTTGACTGCGATCTCCCGGCCCCTTGCCCCCATCCGGGCGCGTAACTCCGGATTCTCAATCAGGATCTTTAAGGCATTGGCCAAGGCCTTGCTGTCACGTACAGGTACTAAGAATCCATTCTCACCATGACGCACGATCTCACGGCATCCCGGCACATCCGTCGCCACCAATGGGAGCCCGCACGCCGCAGCTTCAATCAAGCTTTTTGGCACCCCCTCCCGATAAGAAGGTAAAACCGCAATACTGGCCGTTGAATAGACTTTTTGAACATCCTCCTGATGCCCAATCCAGGAAACAATTCCTTCGGTCTGCCATTTTTCTAATTGACTATCTGGAATTGCTGTAGGATTCCCAGCATCAGACCCGCCCGCGAGAATAACTTTCCCTGGAACACCCCACTCTCGAAGCAAACGAGCCGCAGCAATAAGCTCTCCGATGCCTTTATCCCACAACATTCTAGAGCATAGTAATATTTCAGGAACTCCCTTAGGCGTTTCAGAAGGAACAAACCTCTTTATATCAACACCGGAACTTCGAATTAAGTTCGCCTGTTCAGGCTTTACAAGGTTTAAGGAAAAGAAAGTCTCTCTATCATCTGGATTCTGAAAAATCGCTAATTTTCTTTTTCCTCTCAATGTTACTTTATAAAAAATTGAAACTGCTTGCCTTAAAAAGAAGGCCTTTATTCCTTTGGTCATAAACATGTAGCCCAATCCTGTTACCGAATTTACAGTAGCTGGAACTCCAGTAACCCAT
>Ga0335085_10003871_pt1 | contig 25359 bp, 22 predicted proteins | sample Lox_Sample_45_FD_206712 | JGI IMG/M metagenome (GOLD analysis project Ga0335085, IMG submission 206712) | Soil microbial communities from Loxahatchee National Wildlife Refuge, Florida, United States - Lox_Sample_4.5 | ecosystem: Environmental > Terrestrial > Soil > Wetlands | place: USA...
AATATCGACGAAATCGCCGCTGGGCTTCAGAACGCCGTCGCGCAACCGGCCGATCAAATCCTCGATGCGGTGCGCCACGGCGGACATCCGATGCAATCCAACCTGTGCCGCCGAGCCTTTTATGGTGTGCATCGAGCGGAAAAGGCGATTGGTATCCTCTTCGTTGGGGTTCCCCTCGAGCGCAAGCACACATTCGGTGACGACCTGTAAGTGTTCTTCCGCTTCGGGAACGAAGAATTCGAGAACTTCGTCAGGCACTTCGCCGTCTTCCGGCAGGCGGTCGACAAACGATTCGCCTACAAACACGGCCGAAACCGGCGCGCCATCTCCGAAAGTCGTTTCAGCCTGTGTGCTTACTTCCGGCTCCACGGTGACAGGGAATGCAAACGAATAGCGCTGCTTGAAAGCCGCGAGGTCTTCTACCGTTTCCGCCCCGCTGGAACTGATCTGAAGCAGGTCGAACTCGAGCACCGAAATAGCGTCCGAAACGAATTCGGTCAGCGGTCCATACATTTCGGGAGTGAGCGCGGCGTTCACGGCATACTGAAAAATGTGGGCCAGCTTGCTTGCGATTTCCGAGAAATGTGGGAATCCGTAGCTCGCGGATGTACCGGTGAGCGTGTGCGCGGCAATGTAGAGCCTTTGCAGGTCCTCCGACTTGGGTTGCGGCTCCTGCAAAATACCGGAGTACTCCCGCAGATACTGGAGGTGGTCGGACGCCTCCTGCAGGAATATCTCAAGGCTCTCGCGATCCGGGCCGTTCACAGGCTGCCCTCCGCCATCGCCACCGCGCGTTTGGCCTCCGCCGCGACCGGCTTTCTGTACAACCTGCACTCCCCGATGGTCACCGGTTCGAACTTGAGTGGGGTGTGCGTGAGCGTCTCGGAGTGGCCGAGCATGAAATAGCCGCCCGGCTCCAGTGCTTCATAGAAGCCGCGCAAAATTGCGATCCGCCGCTGTTCGGTGAAATACATGAGCACGTTCATGCAAAAAATGCAGTCCATCTTGCCGACGTACATCGGCTCGGCCAGATTCATCTGCGCGAAGGAAATCATGCGCCGGATGCGCGGCCTTACATGGAATCCGTGTTTTGCGGCCGTGAAGTGGGTATCGACCTCGCGCATCGATAGTTCTTGCAGGCTGCGCTTTGAGTACGTCCCTTTTTCGGCGTGGCGCAGTGCGCGGCCGCTGATATCCGTTGCCAGAATTTCGATTTCCCAAGCCTCTGGAAATTTCAGCGATTCGCACAGCGTGATCGCGATCGAATAAGGCTCTTCGCCCGTGGAGCAGCCTGCGCTCCAGATTCGCAGGGTGCGCGGATTCTGCCAGAATTTGCGCTCCTGAATTTCCGGCAAAATCGTCTTTCCCAGAGCTTCGTAGACAGCCGGATAACGGAAAAACGAAGTCTCCTGCGTCAACAGCCGCTCGAGAAATGCTCCGTACTCCGATCCCGAAGAGCGAATCCTGCGCAGCAACTCGGTGCCGCTGCGAAGCGATTCCTCCTCCGCATATTCCTGCGCACGCGTCATCAGGAAGCGTTCGCGCGATTCATCCAGATGGACGGCCGAGCGCTGCTCGATCAGCGTGCGGATCTCATTGAGGTCCGCATCGGTGATCTGAGCGAGTGTGGATGGCTGGCGTTTCATGTTTGCACGGCCGCCCGGCGGGCACGATCAGTACGTGGAAGTCACGCCCGCGCAAAGCGTCCTATCGGCGCGCCCCCACGGGGATTGCCGGCTCATCGGCGGAGACGGTAACCGCCGGCGCCTCCGGTGCGCGCGTTCCCTGCGAACGGAACTGCGCGAGCGCTTCGTTCAATTGCTCGGAGAGCTTCACCATGTTGCCCACGGTGGAAGCCGTCTGCCGCGCCCCAGTGGTCGTCTGCCGCGTGATGCCCGAAATAATCTGCATGGCGTTTGCGACGCCTTCCGTGCCGCGCACCTGCTGTTTTGACGCAAGCGAAATTTCCTGAACGAGCTCCGCCGACTGCCGCACAACGCTGGAAATCGCTTCGAGCGCTTTTCCGGCCTGATCGGCGAGGCCCGCGCCGACCTCCACTTCGCGCGTGCCGTCTTCCATCACGACCACGGCCTCGTTCGTTTCCGCCTGAATGGCCTTAATGAGGGCCGCAATATCTTTCGTTGCGCTGCGTGAGTGCTCGGCCAGCTTGCGGACTTCGTCGGCAACGACTGCGAATCCGCGGCCGGCATCTCCCGCGCGCGCCGCCTCGATCGCAGCGTTGAGGGCGAGAAGGTTTGTTTGCTCCGTGATGTCGTTAATCACGTTGATGATTTCCGAAATTTCCAGCGAACGATCGCCAAGCGATTTGATCTTCTTCGCTGTCGCTTGCACCGAAGCACGAATGCGCTGCATGCCTTCGAGCGTATCGCGCACGGCGCGGTTGCCTTGTTCGGCTGCGTCGAGCGCGCGGCGAGCCGCTTCGGCGCTGGCTTCGGCGTTGTTGGAAACCTGCTTCATCGACACCGTCAGTTCTTCCACGGCCGACGAGGTGTTTGTGATTTCCTGGTCTTGCTGCGTTGCTCCGGCGGTCATGTCATCGGCCGCTTCGAGAATCTGGTTCGCGCTCGTGCTCACGTCAATGGCAGCTTTGCGAACGCGCTCGAGAACTTTGGTGAAGTTGTCGAGCATAAAGTTCACGGAATCGACGACGTTTCCGAGCGCATCGTTCGTGACTTTGCCGCGAATCGTCAAGTCGCCGCGTGCCACCTGGCTGATCGTGTTGAGCAAGTCCGCGATGCTGCGCTGAAGTGAATCTTGCGCCTGTTGATTCGTCACCGCGTGAGCGACTTTCGCTACGCTGCGATTAAAATTTTCCGCGATGGCAGCGAATTCATCGTTGCCGGCGACTTCCGCGCGGGCGCGAACGTCGCCCGCCACAACGCGCTCAGAGAATTTCGCAAGCTCATCCACCGGCTTCAGCACGCGCCGGTTGAGCATCCAGACCACCGAGAGCGCGGCGACAATGGCCAGCACGGCAGCGCCAAGGAGCGGCGCCGTGGCATCAGCCGGCAACGATCCGGCATCGGCAATGCCCGCACCTCCTGCCAGTTTTCCGGCGTGAAAGGCCAGACCGAGAACGGCGAAGAGAGCTGCTGCTATCCATAGGACCAGCAGCCAGACCGAAGAACTTAAACGAGACTTCATGACTTCCTCCCAAGAACTTACGTGCCGCTTACGGCTGCAAATGCCGCGCGCCGCCTATCTGCGTTCGCTACCAAGGGCCTATCGTTCCATGGACCCGCAATTCCGCTTCAGCTTCTGCGTACAAAAATCAGATCACCGGCACCGGGAAAACATCCGTCAAGCGCCGAAGGTCGACGACCAAGGCCAGACGATCCTCGTGGCGCAGCATTCCGCGGCAATGAGGCACGTCATTCGGCGCCTGATCGAGCAGCGTATCCTCCGATGCTAAAAAGGTGCCGATCACTTCATCCGCCGCAATACCGACTCGAAGATCTTCGCGCTGCACATCGTCCTTCAGCGCGGCGACCACAACATGTTTCGGCAAAAGCCCCGGTCGTCGGCCTTCGGTGAACGCGATGTCCATCAGCGGCACGATCGTTCCGCGCAAATTGAAGACGCCCATCAGAAACGCGGGCGCTAACGGAATCCTGGTCACCATTGGCCAATCGACGACTTCTTCCACCTCAAGCACCGAGAGGCAGAAGCGTTCCCGCCCCGCGCGAAACACGCAATACTGGCGCTCAGGCCGCGATTCTTCGGCTGGCGATTCGCTTTCGAGAAACTCACCCGGTTCCAAGCCATGTAAGGTCTCGGATGACGGTGCCGCCTTTTGCAGCAAATCCGACATCAGGCAAACCTCTTCACCGCGCTCAAAAGCTCTTCCGGCGTGAACGGCTTCGCTACAAACCCGTTCGCGCCTTGCTGCTCGCCCCAATAACGATCACTGGGCGCCGATTTTGAAGTCACGAGAATGACGGGAATCTGCGCGTACGATTCCTGGCTCTTCAGGTCGCGGCAAACCTGAAATCCGTTGCGCTGCGGCATCACCACGTCGAGCAGAATCACGTTCGGGCGCTCGGCTTCAATCGCTTCCTCGGTCTTCGTCGGATCCGAAATCGCGACCGAGTGAAATCCCCCCTCTTGGAGCATCGATTGCAGCAAGCGGATTTCTGCCTGCGAATCGTCCACGACCAGAACCTTCTTCGACACAGCCACACCTCCACCTGCCTATCCGCCAGACGAAGTGCAACTCCAAAGCCAACCCCGCCCCGCGTTCGCGTTTTGCGACGAAGCTCTAATCTCAACAATTCAAGCGACTTGCGCCGCCACGCCGAAGAGTCAGTGACGGAGCGTAGCCGCCTGAGAAACCGTCTCAGTCTCAACCTGAGACTCGTTCTCACCGGCGCGCATCTCCGCCGCCAGCGATGAGAAACGCTGCATCACCTGATGAAGGCGCAGCGCCATCGTGTGAATCGTGCGCATCTGCTCCCGGCTATCGGGCGGCATCTTGCTCGAATCGAGCATCAGCAAGTCCGCATTGCCCAACACGGACGTGAGCGCATTGTTAATGCTGGGCCGCATCTCCAGCATGTAGCGCCCGAGAGTCGCGTCCTGATGGCTCTCGAGCGCGAGACGCTCGGCGCGCTGAGACCGGGCCACGGCTTCGACGCGGCGCAACGCTTCGCAAGAGAGCGAAATGAGCGCGTTGATCCAGCCATCATGCCGTGCGACGACGAGCAGTTGCGGATGCCGCGCGTGCAGTTCGGCGATATCTTTTTCGTGTTCGGCCAGATGAACCACGGCCATAGTAGGCGAACCGCAGAGCGCGGCAAGAATCGCGGCCGATTTTCCATTGCGTACAGGGCCCGTGATCACGAGGTCGTAACCGAGCGCGATGGAGGGATGCCAGACGTCGCTGGTGGCCACCGTAATGCCCGGTGCGCGCGCTTCGGTCTGCCAGCGCGCGGTGACGCTACGCGCGAATTCCGGATCGTCAGAAACGATCAGCACGCTCGCTCGATTCAATGCTTTCACCATGTGTTTCTGCCGATCAGGGCTGGAGCTTTTCCGCCTCTTCGATAAACGAAAGCAAACGTTTCGTACTGATGCCGAGATTCACGGCCGCTTCCGTGTTTTTGCTGCGTTTGGCTTGTTCCACGCGTCCCTGGAAATAGGAGAATTCGCTGCGAGCAAGCTCGAGCGCGGACGTGAGCGCGGATTGATCGCCCGAACGCTTGCGTTGCTCGGTCCCCAACGAAAGCAGCGCGCGCGCGACGACAGCCCGGCGCAAATCCTCCGATTCCTGTCCGCCCTCAGCAACGAACGCCGCGACTTCCCAGGACGAAAGCAGGACTTTCGTATCTTTCAGCACGACAGTAGACATCGAGCGTCCACGTGAAGGCGGCGCAGCGATCAGCTGCTCCCAAATCATCTCCATGCACTTGTCGGCGTCCATCGCCGGCTCGGTGGGAGCAACGGCTTTTGCAGGAGCGGAAGGCTCCGGTGTGAGTTTTGGCGCGCTTTCGACGTGGGCCTCTTTTTCTTGTGGTCGCGGCGGTTCTTCCTGCACGGAGGCCACACTTGCTTGCATCATCTCTTCCCACGCAGCATGATCGACTTTGCCTGCGCCCTTCTTTTTTGCCTGCGGAACGGCAGCGGGCGCATTCTGCCGAACGAGGACCTCCTCGAGGTCGGCACGAAGCGCAAGAAGCTGCTCAAAAGCGTGCGTCACGGAGCTTTCGGTATAGTCCTTCTGGAAAGGCTGGCGCCAGTTTTCGCAGAAATGCCACAGGTGCACCGTCGTCTCCGCCGCTGAAAAACCCGCCCGTCGGCAATCCGCAGTCTTGATGCCCTTTGCCTCAAGCGCGGCCACTGCTTCCTTTACTGCTGCGAGGTCGGCATGCAGCAGGCGAATGAACGTCCGGCGCAGCACAAAATTGAACCGGCAGAAAGCAACCAGGGCTGCCGGGTCGTAGAACATCACGCCCGCATTGTCCTTCAGCATGCGTCCCTGCTCGAAAAGGCCGTGCTCAAGCAAATCGCGAAGGCTCTTGCATTGCGATAGCTTCTCGAGGATTTCATCGAGAGGCGCGCACCATTCGAGCGGCGTAGGATCCGCTTCGGGCAGCACCGGAGACAAAACTCCCGCCACCTGCTCCAGTGCAATTTCTTCGCGATAGAGCTCTTCCGGCGCGCACAGAGCGAAATATTGCACGAGCAGCAGGTCGATCTTGTCACGGTCGACCGTCGTTTTATCGGGCTTACACAGTTGCCGTAAGATAAACGCGCGCAAGCATTGCTCACTGCCGTTGAGCGTTTCGGGAGGAATCTGGCGAATCTGATATGCGAGGACTTTCGAGTCGATCGCGCTCATCCACTGGATGTGGCGCTCGAAAACCGGCCTCGTGGGACGCGACGGCGGAGCCTCGTTCGCAGGATAGGGTGACGGCGCAAACTCGAATTTTTCGGCCAGCGCTGCGTAGAACGGATAGACCAGCAGAGCTTCTTTCCATTGCGAGGCGGGATCGGCCGCTTCTGCTGTCTTTGGCGCGGCAGGCTTTGTCTTTGGAGGTGCCAATATAGTTGTGCTGGGTGTTTTTGGGCTCATGATTTAATGATCCAGTTTCCGACCTCTCCTGCGAATCGCGCTGCGATAGCCTTGTGTCCCTCGTGATAGTGAACGGCGATCACGGTGGCGTGCGCATCCAGCGAACCATCGGCATTCGCCACACGGACGCGGTCTTCGAACTCAAGCGGCAACGTTGATGCGAAGAGCACCTCTTTCGCTGTCCCGAACTCAATCGTTGTCTCTTCCTGTAATCGCCGCCGTTGCGCGCCAAGCGCTGTCACTCGCACTGGAATCCGGACAGGCGAAGCCTTCGGGAAGAGCCGTGCCAGCTTCTCAATGCACGTTTCTTCGTCCGTTGTACTTGCGAGTCTCCGTGGCACGGATCCCTGTTCCTCTCATCGTCCGAAGACGAGCATTTCCTCGATCCCCCACGAACGCGAAACGGGGTTGTCGATTTCAGTCAAAACTGTCCGCGCCGGAAAGTGCAATAAGTGGACCAAAAAGGACGTCTGCCCCCTCGGCGTAAGGCGTTTAGAATGTGCTGGTTAGCGGAGAGACGCTTAGGACGACGACTCACAGCGTCTCACCCTGAAACACGAAAATCTCAGAGAATCCCTAAAACGCGGGTGTTTTCGTTCGAGTGGAGGGTCGTCTCACTGTGCGGTGGGGACTGTCTCTGCAACCTCTTCGCGCGAGCCACGAACGGGGATGTTGTACAGCTTCAGCTTCCTATACAACGTCGCTCGGCTGATACCGAGCATTTTTCCGGCGAGCTTCTTATCTCCGCCCGCCTGTTCGAAGACGCGAAGTATGGTCATGCGTTCGAGTTCGGCCAGAGCGGTTGTCGAACTGGGTGTATCTGCCGCATCGCCGGAGGCCGACGCGTTTCCGCGAATTGTGGGCGGGAGATCGGCCGCATCGATCGTGCGGTGATCTCCCAGCGCGACGGCGCGGGCGATGCAATTCTCGAGCTCTCGTATGTTCCCTGGCCAATCGTAATTCAGGAACGATTTCATTGCCGCGGCCGTGATCTGAATGTTTTCGCCCGGCGCGTAGCGATCGAGAAAGCAGTGCACGAGTTGGGGGATGTCCGATCGCCGTTCACGCAGGCTCGGCAAATGGATCGTAACCACGTTCAGCCGAAAATAGAGATCTTTCCTGAAATTCCCGGCCCGGTACGCTGCTTCCAAGTCGCGATTCGTTGCAGCGATCACTCGAACGGATACGGAAACTTTCGAGTTGCTCCCGACGGGCCGCACTTCCTTTTCTTGCAGCACGCGGAGCAGCTTCGCCTGCATCTCCAAAGGAAGCTCGCCGATTTCGTCGAGAAAAATCGAGCCTCCGTTCGCGGATTGAAAAAGGCCAGGCTTCGCCCTCAAAGCGCCCGTAAATGCGCCTCTTTCATGTCCAAAAAGCTCGCTTTCCATCAGCGTGGGAACTAGCGCGCCGCAATCGACCGCAATAAACGGCATCTCCGCGAGCGGCCCGCGAAAATGAATCGCACGCGCGACCAATTCCTTGCCGGTCCCGCTTTCACCGGTGATCAATACGGGCGTTCGTCCATCCTTTAATCGCGAGACCATTCGCAACACATCTTGAATTTTGGTCGAAGAGCCGATGATTCCATCGAGGTTCGTTTCCGTTTCCACGCGCTCGCGCAAAAACTGATTTTCGGTCACGAGCCGTACTTTTTCGGCCATGCGTTGCAGCAATTGCCGCAGCTTCTCCACGCGAAAAGGCTTCTCGATGTAGTCGTACGCGCCATGCCGCATCGCGTCCACGGCAGACTCGATCGAACCGTGGCCCGTCATGATCGCGACCTCGGAGCGCGGCAATAGTTCCTTGGCTTTTCGCAGCAGGTCCGTGCCGCAAAGGTTCGGCAGCTTCAAGTCGGTCAAGATGATATCCGCCGGCGCTGTTTCGATCTGCTCGAGGGCAGCCTCCGCCGATTCCGCTTCCGAACAGACGAACCCCATCCCTTGGCCTACAGTCGTGCAAAGGCGGCGGATGCTCTGCTCATCATCCACAATGAGCAGCTGAAGGTTTCTGTCGTCGGTCATTTCCAAAGTTTTCTCTGCCGCGGCCGGACGTAAACCAACTCAGTGGCAGGCAGCGACCATTCGATTTCGCCGCAACAGGATGCCCGGAAATATGCAAGGAGGCGCTCGGACCACTTCCCGAGGCGCGGGGAAAGACTCCGCAAGTGTCTTAGTGCACGCATGGAGGTTGGGGGCAGCGCGCGCTTCGCCTAACCCTTCGACGGTACTTCGGATTCTCAAATTGAGTCAACGTGCCAGCGCCGGGCGGGTGCCGAATGTGACAATCGCTTAGTTGTCGCACCGTGAGACTCGACGCGCGATTCCTGGGGTCATTGAGACGCCAGAACTGCTTCGCAGGAGCATCCATACTTCTACTACTCGTTCGTAACTATAGTTATATGAGCCAGTTATAGAGAGGATCGGCACGAGTACGTACATGTCAACGGCTGACCTATTGGTGGCACGTGCTTTGCAATTTCCAAGCTTGGATTTCTATGCGGGGAGGCCCCTTTTCGATGAACCGAAAGTTGAAATTGACGGGATGGACGATTGCTCTTCTCCTGGGAGGAACGTGCTCGGCTCCTTACGTGGCTCGGGCGCAAAACGTATCTGCCGATGCAACCGGCCGCAAGGTGCGTTCGAAGGTCGTGCCGGCATATCCAGATATAGCCCGCTCGGCCCACATTACGGGCAAGGTAAAGATCGAAGCCACAATTGCGCCAGACGGCCACGTCGAATCCACCAAAGTCGTCGGCGGTAGCCCTGTCCTGGTGAATGCCGCAGTGGATGCCTTGGAAAGATGGCGCTTTGAGGCGAGTCCATCGGAAACGACCGAGATTATCGAATTCGAATTCAGCGGCGACAACTAACGCGGCCCGGATTCTTCATATCAAGCGGCCGCTTCATGAACGGCAGCTCGGGCCGAAAAATTCGCCACGCACCTTCATACGGGCAGGGCAGAGGCAGAGGAGTTTCATTATGACGATCGGCAGGAGATTGTACCAGGGGTTCGGCGCCATATTGGGGATTATGGCGGTTCTGCTCCTCTTCAATATATTCACCGTTGTGCGTCAATACAGCACCCGTTCGGCTGCTAATGCCGCAAACGACGAGGTGCAGGCAATCGACAACGTCAGCAATCAGGTGATGCAGAATAGGCTCTCGCTCGGAAGCTACCTGCTGAGCGGTGATTCCCGCGACGAAGATAAGACCAACAAAGGCATCAACGACGTGCAGCAGTTGCTGAAAGATGCGGAAGCGAAGGCGAAGAACGTTGACAGCAGCTTACAGAGCACGCTCAGCGAAGTCGAGGATAACGAGAACGGTTGGGCGGAGGATTTCGCTAAGCCGATGATTGCCAAGCGTCACCAGGTGGACGCAGGCAATACAACTGTTTCCGATCTCCAGGTTTATTATCTCCAGCACGATCCGTATTCCTGGACAAACAAGTCTGCAAGCCTGCTCGATACTGCCTCCCAAACCGTCGAAAAGGACCAGCAACAGACAAGCGATTCCTCAACCGCGGCGACCACATGGAATGCAATTTTCACCATCGCGGGAACACTCCTCGCTGCTCTGATCGGAGGTTTCATCGCCTTCCGCACGGCCAAGTCGATCACCGAACCGCTGAAGCACCTGATCGAAGTCGCGCATCGCATCGGTGACAGCGGCGATCTCGATCAATCCATTGATATTCGACGCGATGATGAAGTCGGCATACTCGCCGAAAACTTCAACAAAATGATCGTTCACCTGCGCGAGATGGCTTCCGTTTCTTCCGCCATCGCCGGCGGACAGCTTGCCGTAGCCGTAAAGCCTCGTTCGCATCGCGATACGATGGCTCGCGCCTTCGCTCAAATGACGCAGGGGCTCCGCGATCTTGTCCGCCAGGTACGCGATAGCGCGTCGCAGGTCGCAAGCGGAGCAAGCCAGATGGCCGGCGCTTCGGACGAATCTGCAAAAGTGAGCGTACAGGCCGCCTCGGCCATCGATGAAGTCACGTCGACGATGCACGAAATGAGCGTCAACGTGCAAAACGTGGTCAAAAACACCCAGGTTCAGGCGTCCAGCGTTTCCGAGACGTCCGCTTCGATCGACCAGATGGTCACGTCGATCCAGCGCGTGGCCGACACGGCCAAGATGCTCGTCGAAATTTCTCACCGTTCGCGCGAAGAGGCGCAAACCGGCCGCCTGACTATGGATAAAGCGACGCAAGGCCTCAATCGCACGAGTAAGGCGATTCAGTCCTCGGCGAACATCATTGACGTGCTCGGCCGCCGCGCGAACGACATTGGGAAGATCATTGAAGTGATCGACGATCTCGCCGAACAGACCAATCTTCTCGCGCTCAACGCCGCCATTGAGGCTGCGCGAGCCGGTGAACACGGCCTCGGTTTCGCCGTTGTCGCGGAAGAGGTCCGCAAACTCGCCGAGAAGTCCACGCAATCCACGAAAGAAATCTCGGAGTTGATTCAAGGTATTCAGACCGAGGCCCGTGAAGCCGTCCAGAACATGGAAAAGAGCACCTCCATGGTGGAAGAGGGCCTGCTGCTCAACAAAGAACTCGGCGTAGCCCTCGAAAAGATTTCGGACGTCGTTTCCGAAGTTTACAAGTTCTCACAGGAAATCGGCGCTGCTACCATGGAGCAATCCACCGGCTCGGCGCAAATTGCGAAAGCCACCAGCCGCCTGACGGAAATCACGCAGGAGATCAATTCTTCCGTCGAAGAACAAGCTTCCGGTGCGCAAGCGGTCGTCCGCGCGATGGAGCGCATGCGCGAACTCGTGCAGCAATCCACATCCAGCTCCACCGAACTTGCTGCGGCTGCGGATCAAATGTCCAAGCTCTCTCACGCATTGCTCACTTCGATGGATCGCTTCGCGATTGATGCGGCGCGGCCCGAATCTCGTCGCTCGCCCGCCCGTTCATCCGGTTTCGCCGAAGAGGAACGCGAGCCCGAATACGCCGAGAGCACAGTCTCCTAAAGCCGGAAACCCATGGACAAAGACCTCCAGCTTGTCGGCTTTCGCATCGGACGTGAGACGTTTGGTCTGCCGATCTCCATCGTGCGGGAAATCATTCGCGTCCCTGAAATTACGGCGGTTCCCGACGCGCCCGATTATGTCGAAGGCGTAATCAATCTTCGCGGCCGGATTATTCCTGTCGTCGATCTCAGGAAGCGTTTCGGCGAGACGCTTCTCGAACCCGACAAGAAAAATCGCGTTGTCGTAGTTGAGTTGGAACGCCGAGCCGTCGGACTTATCGTCAATTCAGCGTCCGAGGTATTGCGGATTCCGCCCTCTGAGATTGAGCATCCGAGTGATGTCTTCCCGGAAGGCGAACTCAACTTCATCACGGGCGTGGGCAAGCTGAATGGGCGCCTGGTGATCCTGCTCGACTTAAACAAGATGCTGCAGCGCGGCGAGCTAAGCCGCTTGGAAGAAGCCGCGGAGTCTGCCGCGATTATTTCGCAGGGCCAGCTCGCGCATAAGTAGCGGCCGCGTTCGCAAAGCTTCGAGGAAAAATGTCGACACTTACCACGCAGATTTCGCTTACCGACGCAGAACTGAAGCTTCTTCAGACGCTCGTCTATCAGGAATGCGGCATGTATTTCGACGAGCGCCGCACGCATTTCCTTCGCGACCGGCTTCAGCGCCGCCTCAAAGTCTGCAACGTCGACTCTTTTTACAACTACTACCGCCTGCTCACGAGCCGCGAAGGCAAACAGGAACTCTCGGCGCTGCTGGAGAATCTCACAGTCAACGAGACCAGCTTCTTTCGCATCAAGCCCCAACTGGAGTTGTTTCAGAAGACGACCTTGGAAGATCTACTGCGCCGCAAGCAGGAGCGTCGCGATTGGTCGCTGCGCATCTGGAGCGCCGGCTGCTCGACGGGTCAGGAACCCTATTCGCTTGCGATTCTCGTCTGCGATGCGCTTGCCTACTACTATTTGCGCAATCCGCTGCCGTTCGAAATGCCTACGCCCAAGCCCTTGATTCCTCCGCCGTGGAAAGTGGAAATTCTCGCTTCGGACATTAACTACTCCGCATTGCTCACGGCGCAGCAGGGCGTTTACACCGAAACGCAAATGGAGGCCGTCGATTACACGTGCCGCCTGCGCTATTTCGACAAGGTGGGCGACAAATACGCCGTGAAAGCTTCGCTGAAGAATTTAGTTCAGTTTGACTTTCACAATCTCAAGGCCGAATTCCTGCCGCAGCGAAACGATGTGATCTTTTGCCGCAACGTGATGATCTATTTCGACGAAGCCGAGCAAAAGCGCCTGATCGAGAAGTTTCATCACTGCCTGAATCCCGACGGATATCTCTTCGTCGGCCACGCGGAGAGCCTTTTCGGCCTTAGCAGCAAATTTCACATGATTCACCAGAACAACGCGACTGTTTATCAGCGGATCGAGGGGGCGCGGTGAGTTTTTTCTCTGACGAACACGCCGCCGAGCTCCGCGAGCTCTTTTTTGAGAGTGCCGAGGAGCTTCTCCAGGGCATGAACGAAGCCGGGCTTGCGCTGGAAGAGCGTCCGTCGGATGTCGAGGAACTGCGTCGCGTGCGTCGCGCTGTGCACACGTTGAAAGGCGATTCTGCCGCGTGCGGCTTCCGCGAGCTAAGCGAACTCGCGCATGGGCTGGAAGAAGTTCTCACACCCGAAGTAGCGCGCGAACGAGGATCGACGATCGCGGAAGTAGTTTTGATGGCCGCCGATACGTTCCATGAAATGCTGGCGGCTTATCGCAGCCACTTGCAGCCGCCTTCGGGCAAGGCCCTCCGCGAACACATCGGCCAACTCCTCTTTAAGCCCGAGTTGTCCGCCCGCGAAGCGGCCCCTGCGGCACGCGAGGCCACGTTTGCGTGGACCGAATACGAGCGGTTGCTGATCGCGGACACAATCGGCCGCGGAGCAACGGTATTTAATCTCGCTCTCCATCTCGATTCACAGGCCGCCGTAGCCGCTTCCATCGAACTAGTCCGCAAGGCCCTCGCTCGCGCAGGCACGATTCTCGCGTTTAGGCCGGAATCTCAGGCAGTTCCGGAAAATCTCTTGCTTATTGAGGCCGCGCTCGAAACGTCTCAAACATCCGACTGGATCAAATCGCATTGCCGCGTTCCCGCGATCGTTGAATCGATCGATCTGTATTCGGCTGTCGCGGACGATTCCATCCCGCCCCGCGACGCTCTCGACGTCCTCCTGGAGTCCGAGGCCGCCGCAGTTGCCGCGGGCGTAGCAAGCGGCGCCGTCAACGACGATTCCTCCGCGCATCATTCCTCTGCCAACCAGGCACGCGCGGTCGAGAGCACGTTGAGAGTGGACGCGGGCCGCATCGACGCAGTTCTTAATCTGGTTGGCGAGCTCATCATCGGCAAGTCGATGCTCCAGCGTGCGATTATCGAATTCAATAGAGCGCACGCAAAGGACCCGCTTCATTCGAAATTTTCTGACGCGCTTTCGTTTCAATCTCGCGTCCTTGGCGAACTTCAGAAATCTGTGATGAAAATCCGGATGGTCCCGGTCGACCAGCTATTTCGCAGGTTCCCCCGCGTCGTTCGTGACGTCGCGAGGATGCGCAACAAAGACATCACGCTGGAAATCGCGGGACAGAACACCGATCTCGACAAAGGGATCCTGGATTCGCTCGCCGAGCCAATTTCACATCTCGTTCGCAACGCAGCCGACCACGGCATCGAGACCCCCGCGGAGCGAAAGGCTGCCGGCAAGCCGCCCCAAGGCGTGATTCGGCTTGACGCCTATCACGATGGCGATCAAGTCGTAATCCAGATTTCCGATGACGGCCGAGGTCTGGATCGCCGGAAAATTGTGCGCCGTGCGATCGAACGCTCGCTGATTACTCCGCACGAATCGGAGCGCCTCAACGAAGCGGAAATTCTGCAATTGATTTTTACTCCCGGTCTCAGCACAGCCGACGAGGTGACGGAAATTTCAGGCCGCGGCGTCGGCATGGACGTGGTGAAATCGACAGTCGAGAGCCTCAAAGGCAAAATCCAGATTCGCTCAGAGGCCGGCAAAGGCGCGACCTTCCGCTTGCTTGTGCCGTTAACACTGGCCAGCATTCAAGCTCTCCTCTTCCGGATTCAGGACCGCTTGTATGCAGTGCCGCTCGCGTCCGTTGTTGAAATCGCGCGCATCTCCGAAGATGAAATTCATCGCGTGGACGGCCACGAAGTGTTCCGTCTGCGCGAACAGGTGCTAACACTTGCCCGCCTCGATGAACTGAATGGCCAGGCAAATAGCCAGCGCTCTCGCCGTGCGTTTGTTGTTGTAATCGACGCGGGCACAAGAAGGTTCGGCCTTGCCGTCGATAGTCTCTTCGGAGAAGAGGAGTTGGTCATCAAAGCTCTCGAAGATGAGCTGCTTGCCTCCCCGCTTGTCAGTGGAGCTTCCATTCTCGGAGATGGGACCGTCGTCCTTATTCTCAACGTTCCCGTGGTCGTGTCGCGCCTGGCGCGCATTCCCGCTGTGGGAGCGATCGCATGAAGCCCAATATCCGCGTCCTCGTCGTGGACGATTCGGCGCTCATGCGTAAATTGATTCCCGAGGCGCTGCTTCAGGACTCGTCCATCGAGGTCGTCGGCACAGCGATGGACGGCGCAATGGGCCTGAAGAAAATCGAGGAGCTCAAGCCGGATGTCGTCACGCTCGACTTGGACATGCCGCGTATGGATGGAATGGAGATGTTGCGCCAGATCACGCGCAAACACCACGTTCCAGTAATCGTCGTCAGTGCCCACACCGACGAAGGAGCGTCACTCACGTTGAAGGCGCTCGGCCTAGGCGCGTTCGATTTTGTCACCAAGCCGCAGGACGCGGCGCGCGGCCATATCCGCCAGATCGGCTCAGAGCTCTCCGCGAAGATCAAGGCGGCCGCGTCAGCGGGCGCGCCGAAAATGATCCTCACCGTGCCTACGCTGAAGCGAAAAGAGCCGCGCAAATTTTCGATTCAACCGCGCTGGCCCTCGCGAATCGTGGCCATCGGGGTGTCGACGGGCGGACCCCAGGCGCTTCAATACCTCTTTTCGCAAATCCCCGCTGATTTTCCAGGCTGCATTGTTGTTGTCCAGCACATGCCTGACGGCTTCACGCAGATGTTTGCCGAGCGTCTCGATGAATCGTGCGCTCTTGAAGTGAAAGAGGCCCAATCCGGCGATCTTCTCATGGCGGGCCGCGTACTCATCTGTCCGGGCGACCGGCACATCAAGGTCCGCCGCATGGATCACGGTGACATCGCGATTCTTGTGGATCAGGCGCGCGTAAACGGCCATCGCCCTTCGGTTGACGTGTTGTTCCATTCCGTTGCGCAGGAGTTCGCCCGCAAGGCGATTGGTGTCTTGATGACAGGCATGGGAGAAGACGGCGCTGCCGGACTGGGCGCGATCCGGGAGGCAGGCGGTTTCGCCATCGCGCAGAATCCCGAGACTTGCGTTGTAGACAGCATGCCGCGGGCGGCGATCCAACAGGGCTTTGCGCATCGCGTGGTATCGCTTTCCGCGATGGCGGAAGTGCTCATCTCCAAATGCCTGCCGGACGTCCCGCCTGAACCGATTCCTGCGGGTGCCCACGATTCGAATATCGAAGAGAGTGCTTCGCGAAGGAGGCCAGCATGAAACAGTTTGAGCCCTTGACTCGAAAATCCGACGCTCAGCCCGTCCGCTATCTGATCGTCGATGACTCAGTATTCGCTCGTAAAAGCTTGGCGAGATTGATCGAGTCGTTCGGCGGCGTGTTGGTCGGCGAAGCCGCCGACGGCGTATCCGCGATCGCCGAATATGCGCGTACCAAGCCGGACATCGTTCTGATGGACATCACCATGCCCCAAATGGAGGGCATCGAGGCCGTCGAGCGCATTGTCCAGGAGCATCCTGAGGCCCGCATCGTCATGGTCTCGTCGGTTGGCTACCAGGACAACATTCTCGCAGCGTTGCAAAAGGGCGCGCGCCACTTTGTTCAAAAGCCCGTGAAGCCCGATGCGCTCTACGAAATCATCCGCTATGTCTTGAATGACGACGGCGTCACCGCGCCCGCAGCCGCAGGAGAAAACTCCCGATGAGAATGGATCTGATTCAGCCGTTCATTGGCTCGCTGGACGCCGTTCTCGCCGAAATGATGAAGGCGCCGTCGAACATCGCCGACATGACGATGGAAGAGGAAGGTTATCGTCGCAAGGGGGCCGCCGCTGTCGTCGCGTTCAACGGCCAAATCGAAGGCCGCATCATTCTCGATATGGATCCTGCCGCGGCGGCATACGTCGCTAGCCTTCTCGCCGGCGCCGAAGTGGATCCCGCCGAGCCGATGGTTTCCGAAGCTGTCTGCGAACTCGCCAACATGGTGATCGGGAACGCCGTCACACAATTAAATGACCGCGGCTTTCAATTCAAAGTCTTGCCGCCTTCGATCCTCAATGAAGAGCAGTGTGCAAAGGCAGGCCAGGATTCCGAAGCCACGATCCTTTGCTTCGAAACTCCTCATGGCGTGGTTTATCTGAACATCGCGATGCACTATCTTGCGCGGCGCACCCACGATCACGCCCCGGTCGTAGTCGCATGAACCGCAAAAGCTGCGCGCATTTCTAGGCCGCTCAGCTATTTCCGGCGATACTCCGTCCCGTGCCGGAACAATCCCGCTTTGGAAATCTCTTCCGAGTAGACGATTCTCGCCGGAAGGAAGATATTCCCCGAGTCCGGCGAATACGGAACAGCCACCTCGACCTCTGTATTCGGTTCGTACCTTCGCTTGCTGCGGAAGCAAACCCCCACGGGAGAAATGTCCTCGCAAACGGCAAGCTCGTCGTCGGTGCCGTTCTGCCTTACGCACGCAGTCAAGCGCGTCTTCAGGCGAACGCGCTGCCGCTGTCGCTTTTCGTTGCCGTCGCCGGGCGTGTCTTGTGAATCGCTGTCGCGGCGAGCCTTCGAGCGGCCTATCTTTTTCGGATCTTCATGCGGTGCCTGTATCCAGATGCTTGGTACCACGCAAGTCTTGCAGTGGCGGGCAATGCCGCGGTTGGATTCAAAAGCCCGCAACTCCATTTCGTTCAAATAGACGACCTCGCGCCGCCGGCAATTGGTGCACTCCAGCAGCATTCGGGCGACGGCCTCGTTCGATTCCGCGATCGGAGGGAACTCGACTCCCCAAAGGTCCACACCCTCATCTATCTCGATCCCATAAACAAAATCGTCCTTTTGTTTTCCAAACTGCCCCACGATGCGTGCGCGGGCCTCCCTTTGGCTCTCATTGGGCGCGCTCCGCTTGATGAGAACACGTTGCTCTGGCGCAACGACTCGCGCGAGAAGAATCACGGCTCCGTGCTGATTAATCAGCATCGTGCTCGCCGGTTCTGAGAACTCCTTGCCCTCGATATCTGTTCCTGAAACTGTCAACAGCAGCCTGATTGACACGCGGTCGCTACGTCGCGGCGCTTCAGTCTCCATGGGGTTCACCTTTCAACCGGGAGCAGATCCGTCAAGATAGCACACAGTGTCCGTTTGTGATGCCTCCCGCGAAACCAATTCCCCGTCGTTTGCGTCTGGCAAGTAGGCTATGATGTTCCCAACAACCTTGCTTCCCAAGAGCGAGAGGAAGAGAAAAGGACAGGAATGAGCCTCAATCGGATCCAGCCCCTGCTGAAGAGCTTTGTTTTCGTGGTTATGATGTTGTTCGCTGCCTTTCCCATTGCAGCGCAGGCGCAGGGTCAGGCAATCAAGGGATCTGTTCACGATTCCACCGGCGCACCCATCGCCGGCGCGCAAGTAGAGCTCCAGACCGGCTCATCCACTTCGACGGTGGCCACCGATTCCAGCGGCGATTTCTCGTTTCCCGCGATCGCGGCCACAGAAGGCAAGCTCACCGTTACGGCCGAGGGCATGGAGCCGCTCACACAGCCTTGGACTGCTTCCTTGCATCAGCCGCTCGATTTTGTGATGCTGCCCCAAACTCTACTCCAGCAGGTCGTTGTCACCGCCGCCCGCACGCAAACCCGCCTCGGCGACACCCCGACAGGCATGATTCAGCTTTCGCACCAGGAGCTCGAGGCTACACCCAACTTTACGCTCGACGATTCTTTGCGCCAGGTGCCCGGCTTTAGCCTTTTCCGTCGCTCGAGCAGCCGTACGGCAAACCCCACTACGGAAGGCGTCTCTTTGCGCGGCACTGGTGCCAGCGGTGCCAGTCGCGTCCTTGTCTTGAATGACGGTATTCCCCTCAACGATCCCTTCGGCGGCTGGGTTTATTGGGATCGCGTTCCCGCCGAGTCAATCGCCAACGTCGAAGTTGACCAGGAAGGTGCCTCCAGTTTGTACGGCAGTAATGCCCTTGGCGGCGTCGTTCAGGTCCTTTCCCGCCAGCCTCAGCCTGCGGGTGCCTCGGTCGAGCTGGCTTACGGAAACCAGAACTCGCCCGATCTTTCTGCCTGGGCAGGCGGTTCCTACAAGGGCTGGTACGCAACGGGCGACACACAGCTGTTTCATACCGACGGCTACTATCTGGTCCCTGAGGCTTTTCGCGGCTCCGTGAACACGAAGGCGAATTCCGAATACGCCACCACGGATCTGACGATTGGCCGCAAGCTCGGCCAAAATAGCCGCCTGTTTGCAAGCGGTTCGTACCTCAATGAGTCTCGCAATAACGGCACGCAGCTACAGGTCAATAGCACGTCTCTTGGGCAGGGTGCCTTGGGCGCGGACCTTGACCTTGGACGCGCCGGCACACTCACGCTGCGTTTTTATGGCGTCTTTGAACATTACTACCAGACTTTCTCCTCCGTCGCTGGCGATCAGAACAGCGAAACACTTACGAACCGCCAGACCGTTCCCTCGCAGGGCGTAGGTGGCTCGGTGGTCTGGTCACGTCCAATCGGCCAGCGCCAGACGCTGGTGGCGGGCTACGATGAGCACGAAGAAATCGGGCACAGCAATGAAATCATCGGTACGGTTGCTGCGCCCACCGCAACCCAGATCGGCGGCGGTCGCCAACGCAGCGTCGGCGTCTTCGGCGAAGACCTGATTCAGGTAGCCCCGGGTTGGACACTCGGGCTGAGCGCCCGTTTCGACGATTGGCGCAATTTTGACGCGCTCATCAGCCGCACAACGCTTTCCACAGGGGCAAAAACGACGACCGTTCCTGCCGATCTTTCCTACAACGCTTTCAGCCCGCGCGGCACGTTGGTGCATCAGTTTAACGAACACATCTCGTGGTCAGCTTCCGTCTACCGCTCGTTCCGCGCACCCACGCTAAATGAGTTGTACAGACAGTTCCGCGTTGGAGCCACAACCACGCTGGCAAATCCTGCGCTTCGCGCCGAGCACCTCACGGGCGGCGAAACCGGCGTAGCAGTCACCGGACTTAATCGCCGGCTCGTTGTTCGCGGCACATTCTTCTACAACCAGATGGTTAATCCGATTGCCAACGTGCCGTGCCCCAACCCGCCGTTTCCGAACTCACCCTGCCCGGCCAATCCGCCGGCGAACACGCAGATACGCGCCAATCTAGGTCGCACCAGTGCCCCCGGCTTCGAGATTGACGCAACCGCTCGCGTCAACGGCCATTTCGATTTCTCAGCTGGCTACCAGTACGTCAACGCCATGATCGTGAGTGCGCCGCTCCAGCCGACGCTTGTCAACACGCCCGTCCAGGAGGTGCCCCATAACGCTCTTACCTTCCAGGCGCATTACTCGAATCCGCATTGGGTTGATCTCACTTTCAACGGTCGGTTCCTCGGCGAACAGCTCGATACCACGGGCACCCCGCTTGGCAGCGTCTTCATTGCCGATGCGATGGCTTCGCACGGTATAGGCCGAGGCTTTTCGGTTTTTGCCGCGGTCGAAAACCTCTTCAACGCAAAATACTACACAGCCGCACCGACCTTTTCGGGTTCTGCGATAGCCTCGCCTCCCCAATTAGGTTTGCCGATCACGGCTCGCTTCGGATTCCGCTTCAATTTCCAAAATCGCTAGTCAGGCGGTCGGAGCTTTCAGGCTTCGTAATGGAGTAAAGAGCGGGCCTCAGAGTCGGCCGTAAAGCAAACAGGCTGCGGGGGGAGCGGCGGGAAGAGCTTTCTTCTTAGTCGGAACTTGCGACCGCGTCCGGCGCTTTGGCGTAGTAGCCTCTGCGCGTGCGAACGATTAAGCCTTTGCGGTCAACTTGCACGTCGATCTTGCGATACTTGCCGTCGGGCGCCGCTGTGGGCGTGTACGCGATGAAATACTGACTGCGCAACTCCGTGCCAATCTGAACGAACGACTCGCCCAAATCCTCCACCCTGTACGGAAAGAACGTACGCCCTCCGGTCTGATCGCTGAATTGCATCAGAATTTTATCGCCCTCGGTGAACTCATACTTGCGCGGGGCCTCGCCTTGGTCGAGCGTGATCCAATCCGTGTTCGTGCTGATGGCGTAGACGGCAGCACCGGAGCGAATGATAGCCTCGATTGCATCGCTTGGCGCGCGGTCGCTTAGATTGTCGTTGCCGTCGCTGATGAGCACGACGACGCGGCGGACGTCTTTGTCGGTTCCCTTGGGTAGCGGGGCATTGAGGAGTTTTTCAGAAGCCATGTACAGCGCGTCATTCAGGGCGGTGCCGCCGCCGGCGCGCTGATCTCGTATCGCGTCGCTCAGAAGGCCGACGTCCTCCGTGTAGTCCTGAATCACCTGCGGCTCATTATCGAAAGTCATGAGAAACGCTTGATCTTTGAGTGGCCGGATCACGCGGTTCAGGAAGTCGATCGCAGCGTCCTGCTCGAATTGCAGGCGCGGGCGGATGCTGTTTGACGTGTCGATGAGAACGGCGATGCGAAGAGGCAGATCGGTCTCCGCCGAGAAGAAACTGATGTCCTGTGGCACGCCGTTTTCGAGAACGCGAAAGTCGCGCTGACCGAGATCGGTGATGAAATTGTGCTTCTTGTCCGAAACGGTGATCGTCAACGGAACGGTTTGCGTCGTGACGCGAATCGCGGGGTTGGGCTTTTGCCCCGGCGCGGGCTCAGCGGGCGCTTGGGACGCGTCCGCATCGGGCGCGATCGGCTTGGAAACCTGCGCGCGCACCGCTGCCATGGCAAAGAGAGCTACGGCAGTAAACGCGAAGATGCGGAGGGATTTCACTCGCAAGGATTATAGGTACGCATGAAGGGCGGCGTCAATTGGCGCGGAAGGATTGCCCGTGGCTTGTACAAGCGCGTGGAGATAATCGACCAGTTCAGCGGGAAGAGGAGCGTGGAATTCGAGGCGTTCCCCTGTGCGAGGATGGACGAAAGCGATGCGCGCGGCATGGAGGAAATTTCGGCCGAGCGGCGGCAGAGCTCCATTGCCGACCCGCTCCTCGCGGGGCGCGCCGTAAACTGTATCGCCTACCACAGGGCATCCAAGCGCGGAAAAATGGACGCGAATCTGGTGCGTGCGGCCCGTATGGAGGTCTGCTTCCACGAGCGTGAAATTGCCGATGTGAGCGAGCGCACGCCAGTCGGTGCGGGCTTCGCGGCCTTCGCGGCGGCGTGTGGTCATTCGGGCGCGGCGATGAAGATCGCGCGCAATGGGAAGTTCGATGCGGCCTGATTCGCCTCGCGGTTTTCCATGGAGCAGCGCGATGTAGGTTTTGTTCACAAGGCGGTTGCTGAACGCTGCGGCAAGTTTCGCATGCGCCGCATCCGTGCGGGCCACAAGGATCGCGCCGGACGTGTCCTTGTCCAGCCGGTGGACGATTCCGGGCCGCAAAGGTCCGCCGACCGACGAAAGACCGGTCGGCGCGTTTGGCTGCTTTGCTGAGGGCGTCGCATTTTGGCCCTCGCGAAAATGATGAAGGAGCGCTGCGACCAGCGTGCCCGTTTCGGCGCCCGCCCCAGGATGAACGATCATGCCCGCGGGCTTGTTGATCACCGCGAGGTCGGCATCTTTGTAGAGAATGTCGAGCGGAATCGGCTCGGGTTGCACGTTGCCGGAGGGCGGCGGCGGAAGACCGATCGTGATCGTTTCGCCGCCGGCGACGCGATGCGAAGGCTTTTTGGCGGTGCCATCGACGAGCACGTGGCCGTCATCCATCAACGTTTGAATCCGATTGCGGCTAAGCTCGGGAAGCTGTGCGGCGAGGAAGCGGTCGAGCCGCTGCCCGGCGTCTTCAGCCGAGACGACGAATTCGGAGGCGTCTGAATCGTCGGGTAGGTCGGCCATTAGGATGCGGGAGCAGGCTTCGGTTGGCGCAGCGCGCGGCGGGACCACAGCGCAAGCCCGGCGCAAATCATACCGACGCTCACGATTTGCATCAGCGAAACGGCGCCGCTAAAAAGCGGCGTGCGGCCAGGATCGGCGCGCAGAAATTCAAAGAGGCCGCGTTCGGTGCCGTAAAGAATCAGATACGCGCCAATGGACTGCCCGGGAACGCGCCAGCGCCGTCCCACGAAATACAGAAAAAGAAAATTGAGGAATTCCGCGCCGGCTTCATAGAGCTGCGTCGGATGCAATGGCACATTCAGCGGCGTGCCGGAAATGCGCGCGGCAATCTCGCTCGTGAACGTGATGCCCCATGGCAACGACGTGGGCTTACCGAAGCAGCAGCCCGCCATGAAGCAGCCTACCCGCCCGATCCCGTGCCCGATGGCGAGCGGCGCGGCACAAACGTCAAGTGCGGAAAGCAGCGGCAGCTTTTCGCGGCGCGTGTAATAGAGCGTCCAGAGGATTCCGCCGATCACGCCTCCATAAAACGTGCCGCCCGATTCCAGAGTCGCGGCGCTAAATACTTCGCCCGGATTCGCGGCGTAGTAGCGCCAATCGCTGAAAATGAGCCACAGCTTCGACGCCACGAGCGCCACGATAATTCCGTAGATGCAAAGATTCCAGATTTTCACCGGTGCCAGACCAACGCGGGGCGCGTCATGTGCTGCGAGCCAGACGCCGATAAGCACGCCCGTCGCGACGAGAACGCCGTATGTGTAAATGGTGACAGCGCCGGATTGGAAAAGAATCGGATGCACGAAATTACGCGTGTTCGCTGCTGGGACGCCAATCCCGCAGCAGCTCGATCACGACGAGCGTCGCACCAATCACGATGGCCGAGTCGGCGAGATTGAACGTATACCAGTGATACGCGCCCAGATGGAAATCGATGAAGTCGATCACGCTGTGACGCACGGCGCGGTCAAGCACGTTTCCCGCGGCGCCGCCCAGGATCAACGCAAGTCCCCATTCGCCGAGCCAGCCGCCCGCGCGCCCCGTCGCAAGCAGCCACAGCAGCAGGCAAATCACGGCAATCGAAAACGCAATCAGCACCGGGGCGAGCATCGGGCTCGCCGAATCGGCAAATAGCCCGAAAGCAACGCCCGGATTCGTCGTATGAACGATGTTCAGCACGCCCGGTATCACCATGTGGAACGATCCGGGCGACGTGAAACGGTCGATCGCGTATTTGCTGGTCTGATCGATAAACAGCACAAGCGACGATAAGACCGTCAGCGCGAACCAACGTTTCCGAGGATCGGCAAGGGAATACATTAAGAGGCTGGCTCCTGATGTGATGTGCCGTTCAGTGTCATTTGTTGCTTCCCGCGGCAGCCGCATCTCCATCGATTTCGTCGAGCGCTGCCACGCATCGTTCGCACAGCGTCGGGTAATCGACGCTCTCGCCCACATGAACGGAATAGTTCCAGCAGCGCTCGCACTTCGCGCCATGCGCCTTCTCCGCTCGCACTTTCAAATCGCCCAACCCGGCAGCGGAGCCGGAGCCGTTCGTCGCCCGCGTTTCAACCTCGACCTGCGACGCGATAAACAACGCAGGCAAAAGCGCCGCATATTTTTTGAGCAACTCAGCCAGATCGCCCGAAGCCGAAAGCGTGACGCGAGCTTCGAGGTTCGCGGAAATCGTCTTCGCCACGCGTAGCGGCTCCAGCGTCTTCAGCACTTCTTCGCGAACGGCGTGCAGCGTCTCCCAATTTCTTGCGCGCGCTTCATCTAGCGCGTGCTCGAGCTGTGCGGCATCGGGGAAAAACGCCATGTGGACGCTTTCAGGCTCGCCGGCCACATGCGGCAAATACTTCCACGCCTCCTCGGCCGTGAAGACCAGGATGGGCGCGATCAGCCGGATCAGCGCATTCGCGATACGATACACGGCCGTCTGCGCGGATCGCCGTCCGCGATTTCGCGGAGCAAACGTGTACAGCCGGTCCTTGAGCAAGTCGAAATAAAACGAACTCAAGTCGACAGCGCAGAAATCGTGAATCGCATGATACGCCCGATGAAACTCGAATCCCTCGTACCACGCAAGGCATTCGCGCACGAGCGCGCCCGTGCGCCGCAGCATCCACGCATCAATCTCCCACAAATCCGCGTCGGCAACCGCATTGCCCGCCGGATCGAAATCGGCGACGTTCGACAGCGCAAATCGAAACGTATTGCGAATTTTTCGATAAGCCTCCGATAGCTGCGTCATCATCGCTTCGGAGATACGCATATCCGACGTGTAATCCTGCGACACTACCCAAATCCGCAGCAGATCGGCGCCCCATTTCTCGCAAATCTCGGCGGGATAGATCGCGTTGCCGAGCGACTTCGACATTGGATTGCCCTTTTCGTCGAGCGTCCACCCGTGCGTCACCACTTGCTTGTAGGGTGCCGCGCCGCGCGTGCCGATGCCCACGAGCAGCGAACTCTGGAACCAGCCGCGAAATTGATCAGGCCCTTCGAGGTAAACGTCCGCCGGCCAGCGCAAGTCCTTGCGCGTAAGAACGGCAAGGTGAGTTGAGCCTGAGTCGAACCAAACATCC
>Ga0335085_10003872_pt1 | contig 25349 bp, 23 predicted proteins | sample Lox_Sample_45_FD_206712 | JGI IMG/M metagenome (GOLD analysis project Ga0335085, IMG submission 206712) | Soil microbial communities from Loxahatchee National Wildlife Refuge, Florida, United States - Lox_Sample_4.5 | ecosystem: Environmental > Terrestrial > Soil > Wetlands | place: USA...
TGCAGCGACGGTTTGCGGGATTCAGCTGCGGGCGGCTCACTTCTGCGATGGATTTGGAGCGCTCGTTCGGCCCCATTTACGCGCGGGGCCTCTTGCGCCAGGGGCAGACGGCATTTGCAGTGATGGGCGTGAACGCCGAAGAGACCCAGGCGTCGATTGATGCCGCGCTGACCTTCGGAGTTCTGTGGCTCGATACCTGCCGCCAGACCCAGGCGGGAAAATGCCTGGTGCGGGGATTGAAGCTGTTCCTTCCGGCACAGACTTCCGCCTTGACTCGCGAACGCATGGCGCATCTTGATCGCGAGGCCGCTAAATGGCAGCTCTATGAGTTCGACCAGCGCGAGGATGCGCTCAGAGAAGTGGATGTCGCGGACCGCGGTAATGTCGAAACGCGGCTGGTGCATGCGGCCGACGAAACTGCCGCCATGACCCGATTCGCCGAGCCAATCGCTTATATCCGGCAATTGATGCAGCACGCCGAGACGGCTCTGCTCTCCCCGACAGAACTGGCCTTCCGTTGTCACGGGCTGGAGTTTGCGCGGGTGCGCCTGGCCCATGAGCCGGGATCATTCCGCAGCGCGCCGGAATTAGTTTTCGGATTGGGAGCGGAAGAGCGCGTCCTCGATGACCGCAACGCTCCTGATTTTGTGCGGCTGGTCGCAAGCATCGGCGAAGTCCGTCACCCCGAAGGCCCGCGCGATCACATGCTGTGGCGGCTCCATCCGGAACGCTGGCTGGAGTCGTTAGTCACGAAGGATGTCTCGGCGCTCGATGAGCGCCTCGACCCCGCGTGCTTGTACTCGCAGGTTCCGGCTTTCTCGGCGTCGGACCGTGCCATGCTCGACGTGCTGACCACCACCCGCCAGGGACGCATGGCAGTGATCGAATTGAAAGCCAAAGAGGACATTCACCTGCCGCTGCAGGGGCTCGATTACTGGTCGCGCGTCGAGTGGCACCGAAGCCGGGGAGAGTTTCAGCGCTTCGGATACTTTCCCGGACACGAATTGAGCGACCAGCCTCCGCTGCTGTTTCTGGTAGCTCCAGCTCTGCATGTCCACCCCGCGACAGATACGCTGCTGCGCTATGTCTCGCCTGAGATTCCTTGGGAGTTGATTGGGATTGATGAGCGGTGGCGGGAAGGAGTGCGGGTGGTGTTTCGGAAGCGGGGGGAGGTTAGAAGGTCGCTCGGACAGGAGTCGCGTCAGCCGCGGTCGTGAGTGTAGTTGGGTCTTCCAACAGCCATCCCGGTGTATTCGATGTATGAACCAAGGTCCGCGCCGTCTTTGCTACTATCGGTGGCCATGACTACAAGGCAGGCGCCGTGGTTATTCGTGTCGATATTCAGCCTTTTACCTCTTACCCTCAATGCGCAGATGACTGCTGGTTCTGTCGCGGTGCTTCAATCTGCTGGGGATTACATCGCCGTCGCAGCCGATAGCAAGGGCCTGAGTCGTAAAGGAGTCTCGCTAAATCGTTGCAAGATCGTCACACTTGACGACGGATTAGTTTTTGCAGCAACAGGGTACACAAATAAGGCCGGCGTTCCAAAAAGTCCCAGCGCATGGGAGGCATCTGACATTGCAAAAGAGCATTACCACTTGCTGCTGAAGACCCCCCGGCATGAACTTATTAGAAAGTTAGCGGAAGCCTATGGCGCGGACCTTGCTGCGAGGCTAGAGCCCGACGTAAAGACCCATCCGGAAGAGCGATGGCCATCGTTGCTAGCGGACGCCCTATTTGCCGGCTTTGATGAGAACCAAAAGCGAGTGATCATTCAGGTCACCGTCAGCCAAAAGGCTTTCAATGGTGTAACTCTTGGGGTCGGATACTTCATAAAACCTTGGCCAGCAGATGATGAAGCTTATGCCGTTGTGATCGGCGAAACTGCGATCGCAAGAGAATATGCTGCCGGAAATAGCCAGAGGTCGCGGTCTTGGATAAGCGGAATGGCGCTTCAAGCAGCAGGACTTCCCATGAAAGAGCGCCTCATACTCGCTACAGCAAAGATTGTCGAATTGACCCGTGAGTACGATCCGGCATTCGTCGGAGGTCCCATTGACGAAGTATTGGTTTCGCGAAAAACGGGAGCGACCTGGGTTCGGCACAAGATGGAATGTGGGACAACGGAGTCAGGACACTAGACGGGTTAGATGCAGTCAACAACTCTATTCTGCTCGAAACGTCTTCTTTCTACTCCTCCACCCACGCTCCCAACGCCCGCTTCGCATCCACTAGCTGTCCCAAATGATATGCATTGTGATCCGCCACCAGGAGTGCCTCGCGCAGGATCGTCTGGCCATCCCCTCCGGGAATTTTGGCGAACAGGTCGTTCCTCGGATCTTCGACCAGGTCGCGCATGGCTTTCAGATCCTTGCGGAAATTCTTGATGCTGGTGTCCCACGCCGACGCGCTCGGCGGGGCTTCATTTTTCGGCCAGTAGCCTTCCGGCCACTCGGGGGACTCGTGTTTGGGGTTACGGCTGAATTCGAGAATGTCCCATTGCGCGAGGCGCATATGTTCGAGAAGCATCCAGGGGGTGTGCGGCAGGGCCGCCGGTTTCTGTCCGCGAAGTTTCACGGGAAAGTCTTTCACCACGTCGTCAAATTTCGCGTGCGCGCCGCCGCCATCCAGTAAATAAATCACGTGTTCCCGTAGAAGTTGGTTGTGATCGGACATGGTTTTCTCCTGGCGCACACAAAAGCTTTTAACCGCAAAGAACGCAAAGGACCGCAAAGATCGGGAACTCAGTTCGTACCAGCCGGACCTTCCTCCGGCTTCTCGCCCTTATAGACGCGCGAGATCCCTCGTACGATGCGGCGCATGGGCAGCACGCCTTTGTCGTCAGCAAAGAAAATCTCGCCCACGCGCGTGCCGCGATAATACCAACGCGTTAGGATCGCCAGATGCTCGGTCAGTTCGAGCGCACTCTTTGCCTCGGCAACCGGCATACTCGCGAGTGCCTCCTGAATGCGCGCTTCCATCGACTGCGACTTCGTGTGCTCTGACGACTGGATAGGGAACTTCAGGGGCCCGGTAATCCAGGCGGCATCGAAACGAAAGAATGCCACGCAATCTGGCATTGCGCTCGGCTGGACCAAAAGGCCCGAGAGACGGTCAATGCGGTGGACAGCCTCGGGCAGCGTTTGCAGCAACGGCTTCAGTTTATCGAGGCGGGCGTGATGCGCGGCCGCGTCTTCAAACTCGAGATTGGCGGACGACTGCTCGCGCTGCAGAGAGATCTCGCGCACCAGGGATTGACCGCCAGAGTCGAGGAAGCTCTGCACGCGCCCGACTTCGTTCTGATACTCGTCGTCGGTGCATCCTTTGAAACATGGCGCCAGGCACATCTTCATCTCGGAATAAATGCAGCCGGGAAATTGTGGATCGGGATGGAGATCATCCACGCAGCGCCGCATTTTGAAAAAATCGAGCGCGTCGTTGGCGAACTTTTCCGCCGCAGTTCGCGAGTAAAACGGCCCGTAGTAAAGGGCGCGCCCATTCAACCGGCCGAGGCGCGTGGTGACGGAAGCGCGTGGATATTCGTTCTCAAGATGCAGCTTGATGAGCGGCGCCGGCCGCAGGCGAAGACGCGCCGTGTACGTTTTCGGGAAAACCGTACGGAGCAGCTTATAGAGCAAAAATCCCGATTCGAAGTCGGAACCGGTGGCGCTGTACTCAACCGTGCGCACGCGCTCACGCAGGTTCAGCTTTTTAGTTCGTTCGGTGGGTACCGAGAGCAGCCTCTGCAAGCGCCGCCGCAGATTGGCGGTTTTGCTGACGTAGGGTTCGGCGCTCAAGTCATCCCCGCGCAGCAGAAATATCGCAGGGGCGGCAGGAACGGCGGCAAAGAGCTCGCGATCATGGGCTGGGACGAACTCGAGCCGCTCGGTCAGCACAGAGACATTCTAAGGCAATAGTTGATTGGCGATGTCCAATTGCCAATTGAAAAGCTCGCAAAATCGGCGATTGCAAATTGCCAATTGGAATTTGCCTACCGGAAGCTTGCGCTCCGCAACGTCTGGCGGAAGTCCTGCCCTTCCATCCTGAGGATGCGGCACATCTCATGCAGGCGCGATCGCATGCGTTCGCCGATGCGATCCCCGAGATTCGGGTCGCGGGTTTCACCAGCTCTTTGGTCGTCGAAGTTGGTGGTGATAATCGTCGTGCGGTTATCGTTGTAGCGCGTGTTCAGGATAAGGCTGACCGTGTCCCACACCCACTCGGTAGGCTTCACCGCCCCCAACTCGTCGAGCACCAAGACTTCGGTCTCAAAAACCGGGCGAAGCACATCCAACTCCGTCGCCTGCACGGAGGCGTTGTAGGAGTTCTGAATCTGCTTGAGCAGTTCGCGATAGTCATAGAAAAGGCAAGCGATGCCCTTGCTGAGGATCAGCTCGCGAATGATGCCGACGGCCAGGTGCGTTTTGCCCACGCCGATGCTGCCAATGAGCAACAGCCCGGTTTTGTCCATGGGATATTCTTCTACGAACTTGCAGGCGGCCATGCGCGCCGGAGTCAGTCCCCGTAGCGGCCCTTCGAATTCAAAATTCGAAAGCTCGCAGTGCTCGTAGCGTTTCGGAATGCGCGCGGCTTTGAACAGAGATTCGGAACGCGCCTGCATGCGGCAGTCGCAACGCGTGACCCGACGGTCGGAGCCGCTTTGAATGGTCTTCCAGCCGGTTCCCTGGCACTGCGGGCATACTGCTACGGAGGCCTTCATGCTGCCTTCGACTGTGCACCGTGGGCCGCAACTTAGGCAAGGGGAAAAACCGGCGCCTCTGTGCAGATGTTGTGGAGATGTCGCCGGGGCTGTGGAGGAAGTAGGAAAATCAGGATCACTTGCCCGGCGCCTGGTTGATGGTCTCGCGTACGATGCGCAGAAACGCCTGCGCTTCGCTGCGCAAGGGACGATGCCGTGGGTGAATCACGTCGAGGCTGCGGCCCAGGGGCTCGGCATCAATAATCTTGACGGCGGTCAGTTTGTGCCGGCGAATCTCCTGCCCCACCGCCATCTGCGGCAGGAATGAGAAGCCGAGTCCGCGCTCGACCATTCGTTTCGCGGTCTCAATGCTGTCCACCTCCAGGGCAACGTTGGGCACCATGCCGGCGCGGCGGAACAGGCTGTGGGTGAGCGTCCAATCGCTCGATCCGCGCTCGTAGAAGATCAGTGGCCAGCTGGCGACCTGCTCCAGGCGAGCGCGCTTGGCGTGCTTGGGACCGTGCACCGGGTTCGCCATCAGTACCAGAGGATCGTCGCGCAGGCTGATGGTTTCCACCTCGGGATGCTGCAGCGATCGTGCCAGACCGATCTCTACTTCCTCGCCCAAAACCATGTCGAGAACTTCCTTGGAATGTCCTGAGCGGATAGTGATGGTGATCTTGGGGTGCACGCGGTGGAAGCGCTTCAGAACGTCAGGAAGGAAGTAAACCGAGATGGAAAGCGCGGCCGCGATTTCAAGCGGGCCGCCTTTGCCGGGTTGCGATTCATGCACCGCCTGGCGGGCCAGAGAAGCCGTGCGCAGAAGCTGCTCGGCGTACGGGCGCAGCGTGCGGCCGGCGTCGGAAAGCGTCAAACCGCTGCGGGAGCGGGCGAAGAGCGTGACACTGAGCGATTGCTCCAGGGCTTTGATGCGGGCACTGACGGCGGGTTGGCTGACTCGCAAGGCTTCGGCGGCGCGGTGAAAGCCTCCGAATGTCGCCACCGCGAGGAAGGTTTCGAGCTGGTCAATTTCCATGGCCCGTGTGCACTAACAACGTCTTTCTATCGCAAATTCGGAGTTCGATCAACAACTTTTATCAGCGTGATAGAAACATTCCGTTTGACCCAAAACCTGCGGTGTCTCAGAATCTGCCTCACGGTATGTGGGGGCCGGGTCAAACCCGGCGCTAGGAGCGAGTTTTAAACCGACGCTGCGGGGCCATGCAGGGCCCGGCCAACACAGGAACGCCGGGCCGCCACGCCGGCAACGGAATGGGAAGTCGAGGGCGCGATTGCACCCCGGGTATCCCGCGAAGTGCAGCCCCGCGGGCGATTGAACGGCAACGCCTCCCTCGAGATTGAGCATCGAACCGGCGCGACGAAGGTGAGGCACATGACGATTTCGACACTCAGCACGAGCCCCGAGATTGGGTTTCATCTCAACACCACACCGCAAGGTTTCACCCCGGAACGAGACCTTCCCGAAGGCTTCCTCGAGTTTCTAGCTCCCTTGCACCAGCGTTTCGCGCCGCGACAGCGCGAACTGGTCAACGAGCGCAAGCGCGTGCTCAACGAGTCGCTGCAGGGCTCCAAGCCCACCCACCGTTATCCTGCTGAAGCCGTGCGCAACGGCTGGCGGATTCCGCTGCCGGAATGGTGCCAGGACCAGCGCAATCAGATGACGGGCCCCGCCGACGATGCCGAACTAGTTGTGAAAATGCTGAATTCGGGTGCACCGGGCGTCATGCTCGACCTCGAAGATTCGACCGTGAACGAGTGGGAGCACCAGCAGCTCGGTGTCGAAAACATTCTTGCGGCGCTGCGCGGAACCCTCAGCTACTTCGACAAGAAACGTGACCGCATTATGGGCATTCAGCCCAGCTCCACCGTGATCTGGATTCGTCCCCGGGGGCTGCACTTGCACCAGGGCGGGTTCTTTGGCGAGCCCACCTCCGCTTCGCTGTTCGATGTAGCCCGGGTGGCCTTTCAGATTGATCCCTCGGAACTCAAGCACCCCTTGGCGTTCTATATTCCCAAGTCGGAATCCGCCGACGAGGCGTTGTGGTGGCGGGATCTCTTCCAGGCCATCGCCGAAGCGCGCGGCTGGCGGCGTGACTACATCAAGTGCATGGCGCTGGTCGAGTCTCATCCTCTGGCCTTCCAGATGGAGGAGTTCCTTTACAACCTGCGCGATCACATCGTGGGACTGAATCTGGGCCGCTGGGATTACATGGCCAGCCTCATTCACTTCAACCTGACCGATTCCGAGTGGGTGTTGCCCGATCGCAACACGATTCCTTACCACGTCGGGTTCTTCCAGAATCTGCGTGAGCTGCTGCCCGAGATTTGCCACAAGCGCGGCGTGCTGGCGATTGGCGGGATGACCGCGCTTTACCCCAGCCGCGAAGATGCCGAGCTCAACGCGCGCGCGCTCGATGTGCTGGCCAAAGACAAGAAGAACGAAGCCGACTGCCTGATGGATGGCGCCTGGACGGGCCATCCCGATCAGAACCAGATTGCCATCGATCAATTCCCCTTCCCCAATCAGTTACAGGCGCGCCGTTCCTACGCCGAGCGCTATCCCGACTTACGCCCCTCCCCCAAAGAAGTCGGGCAGCGCACGCTCAAGGGAACGCGCGCCGCCATCCGCACCGTGATTCGCTATCGCAACGGAGTACTCAACGGCAAAGGCGCGAGCCTGCTCGACGGCTACATGGAAGATCTGGCCACCGACCGCATCTACCGGCTGATGATTGCGCAGCGCATGCGTCATAGCGGACAGGTGGACATCGTGGATGACAACGGCAATCCCGTGATTCACACGCCTGAGCTCATCACCGCTCTTTTCGACGAGGAACTGCAAAAACTGATCGCCAACCCGGGCAAAGATCTGGGAACCGACGACACCTTTCGTGACGCACGGCGAATCAGCGAAGCCATGATCGTGAACGGAGAGATTGATCCTCATTAAGAAATTCCGCCAGCCAGGAACTGGCGAAACGAAGAAAAAGGAATACACATGGCAACCAATGGCAACGGCTCGCAGCGCACAAACGGCAAATCCAACGGCCGGTGGGATGGCATCACCCGCCCCTATACGCAGGAAGACGTGGAGAAGCTTCGCGGCTCCATCAAAATCGAATACACCCTGGCGCGGCAGGGGGCTGAGCGGTTGTGGGATTTGCTGCACTCAGAAAACTACGTCGCCGCCCTGGGCGCCATGACCGGCAACCAGGCCGTGCAGCAGGTCAAGGCTGGCCTGAAAGCAATCTACGTCAGCGGTTGGCAAGTGGCCGCCGATGCGAACGATGCCGGGCAGATGTACCCCGATCAGAGCCTCTACCCCGCCGACAGCGTGCCCAACCTCGTGCGCCGCATCAATCAGGCGTTGATGCGCGCCGACCAGGTTCACCACGCCGAAGGCAACGACGATGTCAACTGGTTTGCCCCGATGATTGCCGACGCGGAAGCAGGATTCGGTGGCAACCTCAATGCTTTCGAACTGATGAAAGCCATGATCGAAGCTGGCGCAGCTTGCGTGCACTTCGAAGATCAGCTTTCCTCCGCCAAAAAGTGCGGCCACCTGGGCGGCAAAGTGCTCGTCCCGACGGTGGAAGCCATCCAGAAGCTGGTTGCGGCCCGGCTGGCGGCGGATGTCATGGGCGTGCCTACGCTGATTATGGCGCGCACCGACGCCGACAGCGCCCACCTGCTCACCAGCGATATCGATCCACGCGACCGCGAGTTTCTGACCGGCGAGCGCACCTCCGAGGGTTTCTATCGCATCCGCGGCGGCATCAAGTCGGCCATCGCCCGCGCCATTGCCTACGCACCCTATGCCGATTTGATCTGGTGTGAGACTTCGCATCCCGATCTCGATGAGGCCCGCCAGTTCGCCGAGGCGGTCCACGAAAAATTCCCCGGCAAGATGCTGGCTTACAACTGCTCGCCGTCGTTCAACTGGAAGAAAAACCTCGACGACGCGACCATCGCCAGGTTCCAGCGCGAGCTGGCAACTATGGGATACAAATTCCAGTTCATCACCCTGGCCGGCTTCCACGCATTGAATCTGAGCATGTTTGAAATTGCCCGCGCTTATAAGACCGAGGCCATGGCTGCTTACTCGCGGTTGCAGGAGAAGGAATTCAGCCGCGAACGGCAATATGGCTACGAGGCGGTGAAACATCAGCGCTTCGTCGGCACCGGATACTTCGATAGAGTCACGCAGGTAATCGCGGGCGGAACGTCGTCCACGACGGCGCTTGCCGGATCGACGGAAGCGGAACAGTTCACCCCGACCGCCGAGCCTGCATACTCGGGAGTTGGTCCCAATGCGGGCTGCCAGCCGATCCTGGGCGACTGCCCGTCGACTCTGGTGACCACCATCCGCGAGTAAGTTTCTTCTTTGTTTTCGGCCGAACCAGCCATTCTTCTCGCGCCAACCATCGTGGGAAGAATGGTTTTGCTTTTGTCTGAAAGCTGGACTTGATTGTCTGTAAATGACGGGGAGGCTCAAACAAGGCATCCGTCGCGGATTTTCACAGTTGACACGGCGGCGTGGGCCGGAGCTAAATTACTCCGCCGGGTTTCCCATCTCAGCGAGCGCCGATCTCCCTCCCCTGGAGTTCGCTGTGTGCACCAAGGGAACCTTGCCAGGAGAGAAGATGAATAAAGCCGACCTCATTGACCGCATTGCCGCGGGTGCCGGTATCAGCAAAACGCAAGCTGCTGCTGCTATCGATACCTCGGTTGAGAGCATCACGGCCGCTTTAAAAAAGGGAGATCGAGTGGCCTTGATTGGTTTCGGTACCTTCTCCGTTTCGCAGAGAAAGGCCCGCAACGGACGCAATCCGCAGACAGGCGCCACTCTGAAAATCGCGGCTCGCAAAGTCGCGAAGTTCACTCCAGGAGCAGAGCTGAAAAAGGCAGTCAATCGAAAATAGGGGCCCAGGGTATTAAGTCCTGAGGCGGCAAGGACTTCCCTCCTGCCGCCTTTTGCTGTTTCTGGCCCCGCCCCGGCGGGTTGCTGAATCCTTCCACCCTCCTATAGAATCAAAAGGTTCCGAAAAGAGGTCGAACACTCCATGAAGGCAGCTATCCATCCGTCTTACAACGAAGTGCGCGTGCTCTGCGCGTGCGGCAACAGCTTTACGACCCGCTCCACCCATAGGGGCGATATCCACGTTGAAATCTGCTCCAGTTGCCATCCCTTCTTTACCGGGAAGCAGAAGCTCATGGATACCGCGGGCCGCGTGGAGCGTTTCCGCCGCAAGTACGCCAAGGTTGAGACTGCGAAAAAGTAACCTCTGGCCTGCGTAAAGAGTTCAAAAGCCTCCATTTAGGAGGCTTTTCTCTTTGCGCTCAAAAATGTACTCGGGGCCTAGTCGTCATCCATCGTGATGGGATCTCCCACGATGTTGTAGTACACCTCTTTCGGCTTGGCGGGCTTTGCTGGAGGGGCAGGTGGTGGGGGCGGCGGTGCAGGCTTGGCCGCGACCGCAGGAGCTGTAACCGGGGTTGGCAGCGGCGGGGGTGATGCTGGCGTAACCGGCTTCGCGGCCGGAGCCGCTGGGACTGGCGCGGGAACTGCCGCCGCGACGGGTTTCGGCACCGCAGCCGGTGCGGCCGCCTGAAGAGACAGCGATCCAGCGGCGACTGCCTTTCTCCGCGCCACTGTCGCTGGCCTCTGTAGCCAGGAATTCAGCACCGCGGCCACAATCCCCGCTATGCAGAACTCAATCACAGCGATAAACAGTGCCGGAACGTCAATATCGCCCTTGCCCAGGTAAAGCGGCGAGCTCGGGTCGCCACCCATGACGCGCGCGGTCAAGGGCATCAGCAGGCTCGCGGTGAGCGCAACCACCAGTCCCCAGATCGCTTGTCCTAAAACCAGGGCCAGCACGATGCGGATGATCCATTTTCTTGAGTCCGAAGGGGACAGAGATGCCGAATTGACGGGTTCTTCCATGGGGATGCCTCGCGGTTACTGAAATTGTGACACATCGGCAATCCGCGGGAAAGGCAGTTAAAATAAGCACCGTGCGGAAGTACTGGGAAAATCCGGTCCCTGAAGCGCGTGTCGCCGAAAAGCCGGTGCCGGCGTCGGTCGTCCTGGGCGGGATCACGATTGCTCCTGCCACCGTCCTCGCGCCCATGGCGGGCGTGACCGACACCGTCTTCCGCCGCTTCATCCGCAACCTCGGTGGATGCGGCCTCATCATGACCGAATTTACCTCGGCCGACGGCATCCTCCGCCAGAAAGACCGCAAGGCCCAGCGCTACCTGACCTTTTACGGAGACGAGCATCCGATCTCGGCGCAACTATTCGGCAGCGATCCCAACGTCATGTCGGAAGCAGCCAAGGTTGTGGAAGGTTTGGGATTCGATCTTGTGGACCTGAACCTCGGATGTCCTGCCAAGAAAGTCGTGAAGTGCAATGGCGGCTCGGGCCTGCTGCGCGACCTGCCGGCTATCGGGAAGATTTTCGAGGCCGTCCGCTCGGCGGTGAAGATTCCTTTCACCGTGAAGTTTCGCGCCGGATGGAATGACCAGGAGATTGTCTGCGTCGAACTGTCCAAGATGGCCGAAGACTGTGGACTGTGCGCGGTCGCTCTCCACGCCCGCACCCGCGAACAGGGTTACACCGGGCAGGCCCGCTGGGACTGGATTGCCGCGGTCAAAGATGCCGTGAAGATTCCCGTCATCGGCAACGGCGACATTCGCACGCCGGAAGACGCCAGCGCTATGGTCACGCAGACCGGATGCGATGCCGTCATGGTCGGCCGCACCGCTGCTTCGAATCCCTGGATCTTCCGCCAGATCGCGCAGTACACCGAACGCGCGGGAACGGGCGCCCATCCTTACGACCACCCCACCGAGTTCGACCGCTACCAGATGATTCGCACTTATTTCCAGATGCTGGTGGAAGAAGAATTCCCCGACGCGCCGGGAAAGATGAAGCAATTCGCCTCGTGGTTCACCCACGGGGTCCCAGGAGGCGCTGCGCTGCGCAAGACCATCTACGAAGCCAAGGCCGCGACGGAGATCCTGACTCGCGTGGAAGAGTTTTTTGAGAGACGCCTGCAGCCGGAAGTGGCAACCCTCACGTAGGGGTGGTTCGCCTGCCGCCCGCGTCGGCCAGAAGCGCTTTGCGTCGCTTGCGGTTAAATGCCTTTCGCTACCATCTTCCCCATCGCATCCTTTTCCACGTATGCCCAAGGGGTCTTCGGATCGTGAGTGAAGAGCGTCAGCCATTTCCCCGGTAATGCCTCGGCGTAATAACGCTTGCGGCTCTCGATGGTTTCCAGAGGATACAGATCGAAGGCCAGCACCCAGTTCACATCGAGATGAGCCGTGGTGGGGATCAGATCTGAGATGTAGCACGCCGTTTTGCCGCCACTCTGAATCAGGATCGCCTGCATATCGCGCGTGTGGCCGGGATACACCCGCACCGAGATTCCCGGGACGATCTCCGCATCGCCCTTGAGCAGCGTCATCTGGCCGCTTTGGACCAGCGGATCGTAGTTTTCGGTGAAATAGCTGACTCCGTCGCGCTGGTTCTCATGCGCGTGCTTCCACTCGCCTTCCTGCACGTAATACTTCGCATTGCGAAACGTTGCTGCCACTCCAGACCCCTTGCGCACCGTGTTCCATCCGCAATGATCGAAGTGCAGATGACTATCGATCACGATATCGAAATCTTCGGGCGCAAACCCAGCCGCCGAAAGATTGTCGAGCAACTCCGCCGGCTGGCCGTAGATCTTCACCATGCGCTCAGATCCCTTGTTGCCGATGCCGGTCTCGATCAGGATCTTGTGATCCCCGGTCTCAACCACGACCGAATTCAGCCCCACGGGAATCAGGTTGTTTTCGTCGACCTCCACCCGCCGTTTCCACAGACTCTTGGGAACGACGCCAAAAAAGGCTCCGCCGTCGGAGTGGTAAATGCCGTCGCTCACCGCGGTCAGTTGAAAATCGCCCAGGCTTACACGCTGCACTACTTCAGCTCCTTCTCAAAAAAATCCTCAATCATGTGGAACAGGTGTTCCCGATCGGCCGAGCCCGCGATGCCATGCGTCTTGTTGGGATAGGCCATGAACCGAAACTGCTTGCCCGCGTTGATGAGCGCCTCTTCCATCTGGATGCTGTTCTGAAAGTGCACATTGTCATCGCTCGTGCCGTGCACCAGCAGCAGCGATCCGTGCAGATGCTCCGCTGCCTTTACCATCGAGCTGTCGGCATATCCCTTGGCATTGTCGGCCGGCTGTCCCAGGTAACGCTCCGTATAAATCGAATCATACAGGTGCCAATCGGTCACCGGGGCTACTGAAACTCCCGCCTTAAACGCATCGGAGTGGGTCATGGCGTAGAGCGTCATGGAAGCGCCGTTGCTCCATCCCCAGATGCCCACCCGCGTGCGGTCAAGCTGCGGGAACCGCGAGAATAACTGTTGGAGTGCCGCCAGCTGATCCTTCAATTCCACCGCGCCAAACTGGTTCCGGATGGCGGTCTGGAATTTGCGGTCCCGGCCCGGCGTGCCGCGGTTGTCCACCGTGAAAACCGCAAAGCCTTTCCGCATGAACCTCTGCAAGACCAGATCGTCGGAGTGGCTGCCGCTCGCACCCCAGGCGTTTTGCACCAGTGCCGCTGCCGGCCCGCCATAAAGGTGAACGATGAGCGGCAGATGTTCTTTTGCCACCTCCGCCGGCGGCAGCCACAGTTCGCCGTTAAGCGTGGTTCCGTCGTCGGCCTTGAATTCGAGATACTTCGGTGGAATCAGATCGAACTGTGCCACGCTCTTCGGCTCCCACACCGGCGTGCAGACGCCATCCACACCACACAGCGAGAGTCGCGGCGGAGTCGTCGCGGTCGAGAACGTGTCCAGGTATCGCCTGCTGTCGCCCGCGAACTGTACCTCGTGCGTGCCCTCTTCCTTCGAAATGCGCGTGATGCCCGAGCCATCCAGCTTCGCGGCATAGAGTTGTTTTTGCTTTACGTCATCCTGGTTGCAGGTGAAATACACCAGCCCCGCGGCTTCATCGACCGCCTCGACGCCGAACACTTCAAAGTCACCCTGCGTCAGCTGATGCTCGAGCTTGGCGTCGGAGCCCAGCGGATTCTGCTTGTCGAAGCTGTAGAGATAAAGCTGCGTGTGCCCGTCGCGCCAGCTCGACCAGAGGAACCGGTCGCCCGAATCAAGCACTTGGAAATCGTCATTGACGTAGATCCACCCCTCATTGACGGTCTCACCCAGAACCCGGCTCGATTTTCCCGTGTGCGAATCGACAAAATACACATCGATCGAATCCTGCGCGCGGTTGAGCACTTCCACCCACAACAGGCCATTGCGAATCCACCCGAAGCGCGGAATGTATACGTCTTTATCCTGACTGAGCGAGATCCATTTCGGCTTGCTCCCCTTGGAGTCGACCACGCCGATCCGCACCGCAGGATTCGGATCTCCTGCCTTCGGATATTTTTCCAGATCCACCTTGGGATGCGTAGGCAGCCAATCGGTGATGGGATAAGTCGGCACCTGGGTCTCATCCATTTGCAAAAATGCAATCTCGCTGCCGTCCGGCGACCAGAAATAATTGCTGCGAACACCGAGTTCTTCCGCGTAAACCCAGTCCACCTCGCCGTTGAGCAGATTCTCGTCTTTGTCCTTCGTGAGCTGCTCCTCCTTGTCTGCTGAGACCGAGCGCACATAGAGGTTGTGCTTGTAAACGAACGACACCCGCGTGCCATCAGGAGAGAACTTGGGATCGAAGTGTGGATCAGGATCAGAGGTGAATTGCAGGCCCACGCTGCTCTCCAGGGAATACATCCATAGCTGCCCGCGGGGGCTGAACAACAGCATCTTCGAATCTGGCGAGAAGAGATAGGTCGCCTGGTGATAGCGCGTCACCCGTTCGCGCACGCGATCGTCCTTGAAGGTGCTCAACGGTGGCGAGAGCGGCGCCAGGCGGCTCTCGTTTACCAGCACCCGCCTTTCTCCGCTTGTGGCGTCCACCACCCACAATTGACCGTGCTCGCCCGAATCGTCGCGCTGAATAAAGGTGACTTTCTTGCCGTCTCGCGACCACTTCACGTTTTCCGGCGGACGCCCCGTGATGCCGCCATCGGCGAAGATGGTGTCGATGGTGAGGACCTGCTTCTGGGGCTGGCCAAGTGTCGAAATGGCACAGACGAGAAAGGTAAGACCAAGGCGGGCAAGGGATTTCACAACGCAACGAGTTTTCATAGGACCGGGCAAAAAAGTGTACACCGAGGCCGGGCTCGAGACACGATCTACCATCACAGCGTTACGTTTATCGGAGAACCACGGTGGCCGGGGAAGAGATGCCGGGAAGATGATCGAGCCCCGCTCTGAGCCCTTCCCGTCGCGCAATTTCAAGCAGGGTTTGTTCGATTTCGGGGTTTATCTTGGGACGCTGGTAGCCCGCGAGCAACTCGTCCACTCGCTGCCTCGCCCGGCTCATCAGATCAGATGTTGCCGTGTCGCGATCGACGATGTCGGAAGGGAAATGTTGTTCCAGCCGGAACAGGGCACGTGTTTCCTTTAGTTTCAGAAACTCTCCGCTGAGGCCCGTCTGCGCAAACATGCCGAGCGCCAGCGTCTCGCCGTGCGGCTCCACCCCCGTGATCAGGCGTTGCGCGCTGGCAATGGCTTCCGCATCGACTACCAGTTTTTCCACGCTGTGGCAGGAGAGAAAATGCAGCATGCCCGCGCCCGAGATCATGTTGATTCCCGCCAGCGCCCCTAATACCGCCGAGGCGCCGCTCTCCATGCCGGCCTGAGCATCGAGCCGCCTGGCGTCGCTCGCCACCAGGTAGCCATGGGTGGGCATGTTCAACCACTTGCCTACCTGGGCACAACCGATGTTGAGCATCGCCGTTTCAATTGCCCCCATCGGCGTATTGCCGCTGCCCATGTCGAAAATCGCCGGCGCTCCTCCCCATACCAGCGGGGAACCGGCGCATGCCAATTGGTGGATTGCCACTCCCGCCAGCGCTTCGGCGGCATGCTGCACAATCGCCCCCGCCAGGGTCACCGGTGCCGTGGCTCCCGCCAGCGGCATGGGAATCATCTCCGCTGGAACTCCCGCCTTGGCCAGCGCCATCAGATTCTCTGCGGCAAAACTCGACCAGTTCAATGGCGGCGAAGGACACACATCAAACACCGCTCTCGGCTGGGCCCGACGCGCCTCCGTCCCGCCCGCATCGGCTGCGAGCAGCCTCAGCATGACGCCCAGGGTTTGCGCGCTGAACGATCCCGTGACCACCGGCTTGTCGGAAAACCACAGCACCAGCAGCAGACGGTACCAGTCGCCCATCTCGCTGGGGACATCGTTGCAGACCATCGCCGTCGATTGCGCGGCAAACTGCGGCAGCTTTTCGGTTACCTTCAACAGGCGCACCAGATCGTCTGCCATCGCCAGACGCGGCTGGCCGCTCTCACTGTCAAGGATGTCGAGACAGGACGATCCCGGGTCGAAGTGAACCTGGTCGCCGCCGTAATGCACGGCGCACTGCCCCGGGCGTGAATACAAACAGAACTCCCGCGGCACGCTCTCAAGCGCCCGCCGCACGATGCGCTCGGGAATGTGAGCAATTTCATCCTCCACTCGGGCGCCTTCTGCAGCCAGCAGATCCCGGGCTTCCTGCGATCCCACTTTCACTCCCGGAGATTGCAGCAGCGCAAAAGCTTCTCCGAGGATGCGTTCCACCATCCCCCGGTCGAGCAAGTCGAGCTTGGGACGCAGGCTCATGGATGCTTGATTAGCGATCGCACCAGGTCAACCGCCCCCACGGCGTCTTTCGTGAATCCGTCGGCGCCAATCTCGTCTGCCCATTTGCGGCTCACCGGAGCCCCCCCCACGATCACCCGTATCTTCGGCCGCAAGCCTTCCCGGTCGAATCTTTCGATGACGGTTTTCTGTCCCACCATGGTCGTGGTCAGCAAGGCGGAGACTCCCACCACATCCGCATTCAACTCACAGGCACTGGCAGCAAACTTGTCGACGCTTACATCCACGCCCAGATCGTAGACCTTGAAGCCGTGGGCCGAGAGCAGCGTGCCCACCAGGATCTTACCAATCTCGTGAATGTCGCCCTTGGCGGTTCCCAACACCACCGTTCCCGCACAGGGCTGCTCACCGCCTTGCCGTTTGAGTTCCGGTTCGAGCACGTTCATGGCGGCCTTCATGGCTTCCGCCGAGGCCAGCATATCGGGAAGAAACATCTGCCGGCGGGCGTACTGATCGCCTACATCGGTCATACCCGGAACAAAACCCTGGTTGATGGCATCAAGGGGAGCGACTCCCTCGGCCAATGCCTGCGAGGCCAGCGCCGCCGCCTGGTCAGAAGCGCCCGCCACAATGGCCGCCTTCATCGCCTGGAACTTGCCGTTGTCCATTCCCTACGGATTGGAACGTTCCCAGCGCACTTGTGTCTGTGACTCAGGTCACGAGGTGGGGTGAGCTCTCTTGCCCGTGCTAGAATCGCGGCCCGCGGAGAAAACATGTATGAAACTCGATGGCCTCACCCACTGCTTGGTTCTGCTGCTTGTCGCCCTGCTCGCCCTGATTGCCTTGCGCCCCGCGCAACCCGTGCAGGCACAGTCCGGTGATGACAGTGCCCTCTATTTCGAGCCCGGCGTCTACATGCTGCGCGCGCCTGACAACAGCCAGCAGGTTTGGGGCAAGGTCGCCGTCGACATGCGTACCGGAAAGGTCTGGGGATTCCCCACCCTGCAGCAGAATTCCCCCTATCCCATTGATGTGACCGCCACCAAGCCGCCCACGTCGCATCCCTTTTATCTGGGCCGCTTCGCCCTCTCCGAGACCCAGCGCTAGCGCACGCGGCGGTCCGCGTCCGCGTGCTAGAATCAAGGCAACCCATGCCCTCCGACGTGCAAAAGCTCATGGAAGTGCAGGAGGCCGACCGGCACATCCTGCGCCTGAAAGAAGAAATCGCTTCGCTCCCCAGAAAAGTTGCCGTCATCGAGCAGAAGCTGGCCAGAACCAAAGCCGCGCTCGAAGCCGCCAAGGCCGCGGTGAAAAGCGACGAAGCCGCCCGGCGCAAGCACGAAGCCACCATCCAGGAGCTGCAGGGAAAAATCTCCAAGTACCGCGATCAGTCTCTTGACGTCAAAACCAACGAACAGTACAAGGCGCTGCTGCACGAGATTCAGTTCTCCGAGCAGGAAATCCGCGCCCAGGAAGACAAAATTCTTGATCTGATGGTGAATGCCGAGGTCCGCGAAAAGAGCGTCAAAGCCGCCGAAGCCGATCTCAAAACCGAAACCGCCGAAATCGAGAAAGAAAAAGCTGAAGCCCGCGAGCGCACCGCCAAGGACGAAAAGGAAATGGCGGAATGGAACGCCAAACGCGATGAGCTGCGCCGGGGCATTGATCCTGATTTGTTACGCCACTTCGAGCGCGTCTCCAAGTTTCGCGGCAGCGGCATCTCGGAAGTCCTTAATCAGAAATGCACCGCCTGCCAGGTCATGCTTCGCCCGCAGACCTACAACGACGTGAAGAGCGGCAAGCTGATCGAGTGCGAATCCTGCCAACGCATCCTGTACTTCGATCCTGCCAAGGAAGTCATCGAAGCGCCCCTTGCCGATGCGCCGCACCGTCGTCGTCGTGCCCGGCCCAAGGCGGATGCTTCCCAGGCCTGGTTCTACCATCCCCATTTCGGCGAGTACGGCGAAGTGCTGCTCGGTTACACCAACAACTCCGGTACTTCCAGCCGCCGCATCTATGACTTCAATACCGGACGCGAGATTGGCGACGTGCTGGTGCGCGAAGGCAAGTACTCGCTCGCTTTCCCCGAGGACTTTCCCGAAGCCTGCATCCGCCTCAACGGCGCCTGGGACGAAGAGGAACTCGAATCCTGGGGCGCGGAGATGCCCATGACCGTGCTGGACTCTCTGCACCTTGACCTGCAGGCCGCCCGTGCCGACCACCCCTCCAGTAAGCCGCGTCCCGACGAAGCCATCACCGCCGAACACCCCGCCGCCAGCTAGCGCGTGCGGTGGGTGCCCTCGCCCGCCGAACCGTCAAAGAATGTTAAGTGGTTTACCATCATTCCCATGCACTCCGTAAAGCTTTCCCGCCGCGGCGCTCAGCGCCTCAAGCAAGGGCACGTCTGGGTTTACCGTTCCGATCTTGCCGCCAACGGCGTTCCTCCCGGCGCCCTGGTGGATGTCCTCGATGATCGCGGGAAACGCCTGGGCTCAGCCCTCTACAGCAGCGCGTCGCAGATCGCCGTGCGCATGCTTTCCACCGCCCCGATTCCTGACCTCCCAGCCCTCATCCGCGAGCGCATCCGCGCCGCCATCGCCTACCGCCAGCCCCTCGTCGAAAACACCGACGCCTGTCGCCTCGTCTTCAGCGAAGCCGACTTTCTCCCCGGCCTCATCGTCGACCGCTACAACGACCTGCTTTCGCTCCAGATCCTGACCCAGGCCATGGACGCGCAGCGTGATGTCATCGTCGCCGAACTCGCGGAAGCTCGGCACCCCGCCGCGATCGCCGAGCGCGTGGACGCCCGCGTCCGCGAACTCGAGCAACTCCCCGCGCGCTCCTCGGGCCTGCTCCAAGGCGATAAAGCGAAGACTGTCTTCACCATGAACAGCGTCCAGTTCCACTTTGACGCCCTCGAAGGCCAGAAAACCGGCGCCTTCCTCGACCAGCGCGAAAACTACGCTGCCGCCGCCCGCTACGCCCGTGGCGAAGCCCTCGACGTCTTCTGCTACCAGGGCGGCTTTGCCCTCCACCTCGCCCCGACCTGCGACAAAGTCACCGGAGTGGATAGCTCCCGCCCTGCGCTTGAAGTCGCCGATCAGAACGCTGCCCTGAACGGCCGTGAGATCGAGTGGATCGAGGCCAACGCCTTTGATCTGCTCAAGGATTACTCCTCGACCGGCCACCGCTACGACGCTGTCATCCTCGATCCGCCTGCCTTTGCCAAAACTAAGGCCAACCTCGACACCGCCCTGCGCGGATACAAGGAACTCAACCTCCGCGCCCTCAAAATGCTGCGCCCCGGCGGAATCCTCGTCACCTGCTCCTGCTCCTACCATGTAAGCGAGGCAGATTTCCTCGACATCACCTCCGCCGCCGCCCAGGATGCCCACCGCCCCCTCCGGCTACTCGAAAAGCGGGGTGCTGCGAAAGACCACCCTGTGCTGCTGGGAGTACCGGAGACCGCCTATTTGAAATGCCTTGTAATGTCTGTAAGTAATTGAAAATATCATTGCAATTATATATTGACAATAATACACTCATATTTTATGCTTCTTTTAAGCTAATCGCTCATCCAATGAAGTGATGGAGCGGTACAGCCAAAATTTCAGAGGAGGAAGTCGATCATGACCGTCATTACCCGTTGGGACCCTTTCCGCGAGTTCAGCACCCTGCAGGACCGCATGAACCGCTTGTTCCGTGATTCCCAGGGCGAGGGCCGCGACGAGTCGCTGACCACCAGCGCGTTCGCCCCCGCTGTCGACGTCTACGAGGACGAGCACAATGTGACCCTGAAAGTCCAGGTGCCCGGAATCGATGAGAAGGACATTGATATCCGCATCGAGAACAACACCCTGACTCTCCATGGCGAGCGCAAGTTTGAAAAGGAAGAGAAGGAAGAGAACTTCCGCCGCGTGGAGTCAAGCTACGGCAGCTTCACCCGCACCTTCACTCTGCCCCAGACCGTGGATGCCGAGAAAGTTACGGCCAACTACGACAAAGGCGTGTTGAAGATCACTCTGCCCAAGAAAGCCGAAGCCAAGCCGAAGCAGATCAAAGTCAACGTCGGCAGCGACAAGACCCTGGAATCGAAGGGTCCCAGCAAAGCCGCGTAAGTTTCATAACGAGCGATGGGATTTATTCCCCATTCGCATCGCGGGAGGCGGCGAGGCGACCGCCTCCCTTTCATTTTGCAATCCTGTCATCGGGAAATTTGGTAATTTGAAAGTTCGCGCTCCATGCTCCTCGGCTCTGGCCGGGGTCAAATTCCCTGATTCCCCGATTCCCAAATTACGAACTCTTAGGAGCACCTCATGCCCATCCGTTGGGACAAATTTACTGTGAAAGCCCAGGAAGCCGTGCAGCGCGCCAACGAAGTCGCGTCGGAGAACGGCAATCCTGAGCTGCTGCCCATTCACTTAATGATCGGGCTGCTTGAAGACCGCGAAGGCATTGTGCCCCCGGTCCTGGAAAAAATCGGCATCGGCCCCCAGGCCGTGCTTGCTGACCTGAACAAGGAAGTTCAGCGTCTGCCCAAGGTTTCCGGCGGCGCCAATCAGCCCGCCATGTCACCGGCGATGAACCAGTTGCTGGAGCGCGCCTTCAAGGAGGCCGCGAATTTCAAAGACGAATACGTCTCTACCGAGCACCTGCTGCTTGCAGCGACCGAGCAGAAGCGCGACCCCGCGCAGGAGATCCTTGCCCGTCACGGCGCCACTTACGACGCGATTCTGAAAGCGTTGACCGCTGTGCGCGGCTCGCAGCGCATTACCGACCAGAATCCCGAGGCCAAGTACCAGGCCCTCGAACGCTATGCCCGCGATCTGACCGAGCAGGCTCGTCGCGGCAAGCTCGACCCTGTCATTGGACGTGACGAAGAAATCCGCCGCGTGGTCCAGGTTCTTTCGCGCCGCACGAAAAATAACCCCGTGCTCATCGGCGAGCCCGGCGTCGGCAAGACCGCCATCGTCGAAGGGCTGGCTCAACGCATCATCTCCGGCGATGTTCCGGAAGTCCTCAAGAACAAGCGCGTGATCTCGCTGGATCTCGGCTCCATGCTCGCCGGAGCGAAATATCGCGGCGAGTTTGAAGACCGCCTCAAAGCTGTCTTAAAAGAAATCGAAGACTCGCAGGGCAAAATCATTCTCTTCATCGACGAATTGCATACCCTGGTCGGCGCAGGAGCCTCGGAAGGCGCCATCGACGCTTCCAACATGCTCAAGCCTGCTCTTGCTCGCGGAGAGCTGCGCGCCATCGGCGCCACCACGCTTAACGAATATCGCAAGTACATCGAGAAAGATGCGGCTCTCGAACGCCGCTTCCAGATCGTCTTTGTCGGCGAGCCCAATGTCGAAGACACCATCGCCATCTTGCGCGGATTGAAAGAGCGATACGAAGTCCATCACGGCGTGCGCATCAAAGATTCGGCGATCGTGGCGGCGGCCACGCTGTCGCATCGCTACATCTCGGACCGCTTCCTGCCCGATAAAGCCATCGATCTGATTGACGAAGCTGCGTCTTCGCTGCGCATCCAGATTGATTCCTTACCGACCGACATCGACCAACTCGAGCGTCGCGCCACGCAGCTTGAAATCGAAAAGCAGGCACTGAAGAAGGAAGACGACGCCAACTCGCGCGACCGCCTGCTCGTCATCGAAAAAGAACTAGCCGAAATTCGCGAGAAATCGAACGCACTCAAAGCCAAGTGGAAGCAGGAGAAAGAAGCTATCGCCAAGGTTCGCCAGCTGAAAGAGAAGCTCGATCAACTCAAGACCGAAGAGCAGGCGGAAGAGCGCAAGGGCAACCTGCAACGCGTGGCCGAGATCCGCTATGGCCTCATCCGCCAGACCGAAGAAGAGCTCAAAGCCCTGACCGCCAAGATGGAAGGCAAGGGCGGACAGCGCATGTTGAAAGAAGAAGTAGATGAAGAAGATGTTGCCCGCATCGTCTCCAAATGGACGGGCATCCCCGTTTCCAAAATGCTCGAAGGCGAAGTCAAGAAACTCATCAACATGGAGGAGCGTCTGCGCCATCGCGTCGTGGGACAGGATCCCGCCCTCGAGCGCGTGGCTAACGCTGTCCGTCGTTCGCGCGCCGGGTTAAGCGATCCCAAGCGCCCCATCGGTTCCTTCATCTTTCTCGGCCCGACCGGTGTCGGCAAAACTGAACTGGCTCGCGCTCTCGCAGAATTTCTCTTCGACGACGAGAAATCGCTCATCCGCATTGACATGTCGGAGTACATGGAGAAGCACGCCGTATCACGCCTAATCGGCGCGCCTCCGGGATATGTCGGCTACGAAGAAGGCGGACAGCTTACCGAACAGGTGCGCCGCCATCCTTATGCCGTCGTGCTCTTTGACGAAATCGAAAAGGCGCATCCCGATGTCTTCAACATCCTGCTGCAGATCATGGACGACGGCCGCCTGACCGACGGCAAAGGCCGCACGGTCGACTTCCGCAACACCGTCATCATTATGACCTCAAATATCGGCTCGACTTACCTGCAGGCCGAGAACATCCGCACGCCCGAAGAGTTCGAGAATGCCGGCAAAGAAGTGATGAACGCTTTGCACGCCCACTTCCGGCCCGAGTTCCTGAACCGTGTGGACGACATCATCGTCTTCCGCCCGCTGGGTAAAGAACAGCTGGTGAAAATCATTGATCTGCGCCTGGAAGACCTGCGCCGCCTGCTGGCCGACCGCAAGATTTCGATCGAGCTGACCGACGCCGCCAAAGAGCTGATGTTCAACCAGGGCTACGATCCGAACTTCGGAGCGCGTCCGTTAAAGCGGGCCATTCAGAAGCTGATCCAGGACCCGCTGGCACTGAAGATCTTGGACGGCGAGATTCTGCACGGCGATCATGTCATCGCCGATGCCGATAAGAAGGCCGGACAAATGAAGTTCAGCGTGAGCAAACGCGTTGGCGAAAAAGAACCGGCGAAAACCAAAAAATAAAATCTGTCATCCCGAGCGAAGATGGGCCGTCACGTATCGACGGCCCGTCGCAGTCGAGGGCCCCCTTTCCCCCACGACTGGCACCGGCCTCACCAGAAATTTCCTTACAAGCATCTCAGTCTGCGCGGGGAGAGCCACCCTCGGATGTCCCACATTTTGTTTGATCTGCAAACCTTTGGGGACAATTGTGAAAGGGCGCAACCCACCGTGCCAAAGAGCGCTCAAACGTCGCCAGACGCAACTATTCCTTACTCGTCTTCATTCTTCTCAGCGCAACCGCAGCACCAACCGAAAAGACCACCGTGCACACTGCCGGATAAGTGAAGAACAACGGGTACAGGCACTCAGTCGCGCCGCAATTACCTACTAACTGGTCAACCACGTACAGCCCTCGGGTTTGTTGCACCCATGAGCCCCACGTTCTGATGAGGTCCAGAGCGCCGATCGCGAACCACAAGACTCCCGCGGTCCAGACCCAATGAGCGACTGGCCGCGGGGACCACTTCTCGCAAAAATACCCGGCCAATCCCGCGATGATTGCGGCAAGGACAAATGCAGCGAGCTCGAGTGTGGCAGCCGCAATCAGTGCCAGAGGAAACGCGCAGACCGCAGGAACAATCACAAGCGCGACCACAGTGTTACCGAGATAGCTGGGCCAGGGAGAAACGTGAATCGTCCGCTGAAACCACGAGTCCATCTATGCTCCAAACCTCTCCTTCACCGGTTCCTGAAACAGGTACCACACGATCATGACACGGATCATGACACCCAGCCCGCCCAGCACCAGTGCGCCCACCTGAAAGCCGATCACTGCGCTGGAAACTGCCGGCACCAGCATCACCACTCCCGCCAGCGCCACCAGAATCGCGCCCCATCGTGCCCAATTATTCAAACGCAGCACCCCGAAGCCGATCAGCCACGCCACCGCGCCCGTCAGCAGAAACATGTACGGCCCGGCCAGTTCCAGGCCTCCCAGCAGCGGCGCGCCCAAAGCCACGGAGACCGTTCCCGGACGCGCCAGCATCACTCCGCCCAGTCCGCCGAGATATCCCGCACAGGCAAACAGGGCCCAGGCAATCGCCCGCACTCCCGCTGGAGTTTCCATCGCTCCAGCATAAGCGAAACCGCTACGGTCGCGCTCCCAGCAGGCCGACCCTCTCGACCCCTGCCTCGCGCGCCATCGCGATAGCATCAGCCACATACTGGAAGTCCACGTCGTCGTCGCTGCGCACGAAGGCGATCCGCTCCGCCCGCGTCTTGAAGATGTCGTGCAGCCGGTCCTCAAGATTCTCCCAGCTCACGTCGTCCTGGTTGATCTTGAGTCTCGGCTCGCTCCCCGTGCCATTCGCCACCTGGATCACAATCGTGCGCTCCACAAAATCGTCCTTTGCTGTCTTCTGCGCGGGTTGCGGAATCTGCGTTTCCAGACCCCTCCTCTTCTGCTGCGTCACCACCACCATGAAAATGATGATCAGCACCAGCAACACATCGATCAGCGGAGTCACATTCATCTCCGCGCTAGACGGACCACCGCCTGCCGAGAACGCCATAACGTTCGCTCCTTTTCGGCACGCGCGTGTGCTGCATGGTTTGGACACCCCGCCCGCTCCCGGGGTTCCCGTACAGAAATTTTGACCAGAATAATTACGAAGGAAGTTGAACCGTCCTCACTTCGCAGGCATCATTGCTGTCAGTCTTTGTTGCCGTATCAAGCGGTGAACAATCCGAATGCGGACCCTGCAAATCTTCCTGCTACTGGTGTTTGTCGCCACCGCTGTCATGGTTCGTGCCCAGGACAATTACGAAATCCAGGTCTACGGCTCCGAACTCGCCGCTCCCGGCAGTACGTTCTTCGAAATTCACTCCAATTTCACCGTGGACGGCAGCAAGAAGGTCGAAGACGGCGTGCTACCCTCGAACCACGCCGAGCACGAAACCCTC
>Ga0335085_10003873_pt1 | contig 25345 bp, 19 predicted proteins | sample Lox_Sample_45_FD_206712 | JGI IMG/M metagenome (GOLD analysis project Ga0335085, IMG submission 206712) | Soil microbial communities from Loxahatchee National Wildlife Refuge, Florida, United States - Lox_Sample_4.5 | ecosystem: Environmental > Terrestrial > Soil > Wetlands | place: USA...
GCATGTCCGTATCCCAGGGCTTGCCCGGCCCGGCGAGGACAGGCCGCCCGGGCGCCGGGCGTCGGCGGCCGTCAGCTCAGACAATCCGCGAGGAGCGCGACAAGAAGTGCCAGTCATCCTAGACAGTGTCCTTCGTGCTGGCGAAGGAAAGCTCCTTCGCAAGCTCAAGCGGATTGCCCAGCAGGTCAACTCGATCGAGGACGATTTCGTCGCGATGAGTGAGGCCGACCTGCGCGGCATGACCGACGAGCTGAAGCAGCGGCATCAGGACGGCGAGTCGCTGGACGATCTGCTCCCCGAGGCGTTCGCGACCGTTCGCGAGGCCGCGAAGCGGACGCTCGGCCAGCGTCACTTCGACGTCCAGCTCATGGGCGGCGCCGCGATGCACATGGGCAACATCGCCGAGATGCGGACCGGTGAGGGCAAGACCCTGACCTCGGTCCTCCCGGCGTACCTGAACGCCCTGGCCGGCCAGGGCGTGCACGTCGTCACGGTCAACGACTACCTGGCCAGGCGCGACGCCGAGTGGATGGGGCGGGTGCACCAGTTCCTCGGCCTCGAAGTCGGCGTGATCCTGTCGGAGATGCCGCCCGAGGAACGCCGCAAGCAGTACGCGGCCGACATCACCTACGGGACCAACAACGAGTTCGGCTTCGACTACCTGCGCGACAACATGGCGTGGAGCCTCGAGGACTGCGTACAGCGCGGCCATCATTTCGCGATCGTGGACGAGGTGGACTCGATCCTCATCGACGAGGCGCGGACGCCCCTGATCATCAGCGGCCCCGCCGAGCAGAGCGCGCGGTGGTACGTCGAGTTCGCCAAGATCGTCCCGCGGCTGCGCCGGGGTGAGGACGGCGACGGCGACTACGAGGTCGACGAGAAGAAGAAAACCGTCGGCATCCTGGAGTCCGGCGTGGAGAAGGTCGAGGATACCCTCGGCATCGACAACCTCTACGACCCGGTGAACACCCCGCTGGTCAGCTTCCTCAACAACGCGATCAAGGCCAAGGAGCTCTACAAGCGGGACAAGGACTATGTCGTGATGAACGGCGAAGTCCTCATCGTCGACGAGTTCACGGGGCGCATCCTGCACGGCCGGCGCTACAACGAGGGCATGCACCAGGCCATTGAGGCCAAGGAAGGCGTGCAGATCAAGGACGAGAACCAGACGCTGGCCACGATCACGCTGCAGAACTACTTCCGGCTGTACGACAAGCTCGGCGGCATGACCGGCACGGCCATCACCGAGGCCAACGAATTCCATCAGATCTACAAGCTCGGCGTGGTGCCGATCCCGACCAACAAGCCGATGATCCGGGCCGACGAGTCGGACGTGGTGTACCAGACGGCGCAGGCCAAGTTCGAGGCGTGCGTCGAGGACATCGTGGAGCGGCACCGCAAGGGCCAGCCGGTCCTGGTCGGCACGACCAGCGTGGCGAAGTCGGAGATCCTCTCCACCATGCTCAAGCGCCGCGGCATCGCGCACGAGGTGCTGAACGCCAAGTATCACGAGCGTGAGGCGACGATCGTGGCCATGGCCGGGCGCAAGGGCGCGGTCACCGTGGCCACGAACATGGCCGGCCGCGGCACCGACATCATGCTCGGCGGCAACCCTGACTTCATCGCCGACCTGGAACTCCATCAGCGCGGCCTGTCCCCGCTGGAGGCGCCGGAGGACTACGAGGCCGCCTGGCCCGAGGCGGTCGCGAAGGCCAAGCGGGCCGTGGCCGAGGAGCACCAGGAGGTCGTCGCGGCCGGCGGCCTGTACGTGCTCGGCACCGAGCGGCACGAGTCACGCCGGATCGACGACCAGCTCCGCGGCCGGTCCGGCCGTCAGGGCGACCCCGGCGAGACGCGCTTCTACCTCTCACTCGAAGACGACCTGATGCGGATGTTCAACTCCAACCGGGTCGCGGCGATCATGGACCGGCTGAACATCCCGGCCGACGTGCCCGTCGAGTCCAAGGTGGTCACGCGCGCCATCCGGTCGGCGCAGACGCAGGTCGAGCAGCAGAACTTCGAGATCCGCAAGGACGTCCTGAAGTACGACGACGTGCTGAACCGGCAGCGCAAGGTCATCTACGACGAGCGGCACCAGGTGCTGGAGGGTGCCGACCTGCAGGAGCAGATCCTCGGGATGACCGATGAGGTCGTCGCGTCCTACGTCGAGGGCGCGACCAGCGAGGGGTTCCCAGAGGAGTGGGACCTGGACAAGCTATGGCGGGCATTCGGCCAGCTGTTCCCCGTCACCATCACCGTGGCCGACATGGAGGAGGAGGCCGGCGGCACCGCGAACCTGTCGACGGACCTGATCTGCGAGGTCGTGACCGAGAACGCGCACGAGGCCTACACGCGCCGCGAGCAGGAGCTGACGCCCGAGGTCATGCGGGTACTGGAGCGCCAGGTCGTGCTGTCCGTGCTGGACCGCAAGTGGCGCGAGCACCTGTATGAGATGGACTACCTGCGCGAGGGCATCGGCCTGCGCGCCATGGCGCAGCGCGATCCGCTGGTGGAATACCAGCGCGAGGGCTTCGACATGTTCAACGCCATGATGGACGGCATCAAGGAAGAGTCGGTCGGGGCCCTGTTCAACCTGCAGGTGGAAGTCCAGCAGAACCCGATCACCGAAGAGGCCGCGGACGACGGCGCCGTACCCGGGGCTCAGCCCGGTATCGCCCCGGCGGGTCCCGGTGCCCCGGCGGCCGGCCGGGCGGGCCGGGCGGCTCAGGAGGCCGCGGCTCCGGCGGCCGGCGCAGGCACGAGCGCAGGCGGCGCCGCGGCTGGCGCGGGCACCGCTCGGTCGGGCAGCCGCGCGCGCAGCAAGGCCCCGGCCGCCCCGGGCGGCGCGAAGCCCGGGACCAGGGCCGGCGCGTCCGGGACGAAGGCCGGCGCCTCCGGGACCGGAGGGGCCGCCTCGGGCGGCGCTAAGTCCGGGACCAGGGGCGCCGCGGCCGGGACCGCGGGCGGCGCCGCGGCCGGAGCCGGGTCCGGGGCTGAGGCCGGTGGCCGGCACCGCAGCGGCCCGAAGCCGGCCGGCACCGACGGCAACGGCGTATCACCCGTGCTTCCGGCCGGACTCGCCCCGCCACGCCGCAGCGGCGCACTCCAGTACACCGCCCCGTCCGTAGACGGCGGGACGCACGTGGAAAGCCACATGGAAGGCGGCCCCGGCGGCGACTTCGCCCACGTCGGGCGGAACGACCCGTGCCCGTGCGGTTCCGGCCGCAAGTTCAAGCGCTGCCACGGCGACCCCCGCAACCGCGCGGCGACCTGACCCCGCGCCCCGCAACTGGCCGGCCCCGTGACGGGCCGGCCGTGCGGCGAGCTGACCGCGATACCGGGCCCAGCTCACCCGGGCCTGGCCGCCGTGGAGCCGGTCAGGCCGATTCGACGGCGGTGCAGAGCCAGCGGGCCTGGCGGGCGGGGCGGCGCAGCGTGGCCGGCTGTGGACCTGCCCGTTCCAGCCGGGCGGCCAGGGCGCGCGTCCGTGGACCGAACCCGACGATGACGGCGACTTCCACGACGCCCTCCACCGGGCGAGACGTCAGGACCCGTTGCACCCGGGGCCGCTGTCCGGCGGCCAGCAACGGGCCGAGACGGCGGATGTGCGCCCGCGCGCGCTCGGTGGTCCAGGGCGTTATCTGGCTGGCCGGCCGCGCACCCGACAGGGTCTCCGCCAGAACCTGGGCGAACTGGTTCGGCCACCGGCCAGGGCCCGCGCCGCCGTCGCCGTCATCGGCGGCTTCCCCGGACTCCGCGCCCGGCCTCGCGGCGGCCTGCGTCCGGGCGGCGGCCTGCGTCCCGGCGGCGGCCTGCGGAGCTGCCGCGAGCATCTCCACCCGGTGCGGCTCGGCCGCGGCGCAGTGGCCGCCCGGCCCGCCCGGCCACGTAGCTGACACCTCATCGTCGTACGGAGGCCAGGAATCGGGCAGTTCGGCGAGATGGATTGCCGTCAGATCGGGAAGCGGCCGCCTCGGATCGGGAGAATGGCCCGGGCCCGGCGTTACCTTTCCGGGCCGGAGCCCGCCGCCACCAGGCGTGTCATCCATGTTCCCTCCGCAAAAGATAAATGCGCGCGCCCGCGTGACAGCAACGCCGTCCAGCACCGCGCCGCCACGCTTTCCTGCTCGCGCCGCTTTTGCGGCACATCTGCAGTTGTACCGCCCGTCAGTGACATTTCCGCCGACACCGCGGGGCCAGCGGGTCCCTGGCGCAAATAGTTAAGTTTCTTGCATGCTAGGTGGGTTCGCCCAGACAGGAGCCGTGCGCGTTGGCCGAGATGCTGATCGAGGCCGAACGCATCGTGCCGGGTGTCCCGGTGCCGCGCTCCGCCCGCGGCGGCGGCCCGCCGGGTGACCTCAACGCCATCGCACCTGGTCATGTGCTGGTCCGCGATGGCGTGATCGCGGTGGTAGGGGAAGGGCCGCCGCCGCGCCCGGCCGACGTGCGGCTGGACGGCGGGGTTCTCGTCCCGGGTTTCGTTGATCTCCAGGTGAACGGGTATTTCGGCGCCGAGCTCGAGGCGGTGCGGGCGGACGAGTGGCGGATGGTCGCCGCCCGGCTCCCGCAGACCGGGACGACCGCCTTCATGCCGACGTTCATCACCGCCCCCGTCCCGCGGCTCGCCCACGCCCTGCGCCAGGCTGCCCGCCTGGCCAGCGAGCGGGCGGAGCGCGGCCCGGCCGGCCCGCAACGGGCCGGGCACGCCGCTGGGGCCCGGGTGCTCGGCGTGCACCTGGAGGGGCCGTTCATCTCACCGCTGCGGGCCGGGGCCCACCGCACGGACTGGATGACCGATCCGGCGCCGGGGGCGATCAGCGAGCTGCTCGATGCCGGCGGCGGAATCCTGAAGATCGTCACCCTGGCCCCGGAACTGCCCGGCGCCCTGGCCGCCATCACCCGCCTGGCCGGGGCGGGCGTCGTGGCCAGCGTCGGCCACACGGACGCGATCGCCAGCCAGGTGGCGGCCGCCGCCGACGCGGGGGCGCGGATGGTGACGCACCTGTTCAACGCGCAGCGGCCGCTGCACCACCGCGAGCCGGGGGTGCCGGGCCAGGCGCTGGCCGATCCGCGGCTGACCAGCGGGCTGATCGCGGACTCCCATCACGTCGCACCGCCGGTCTGCGCGCTCGCCTTCACGGCCGCGCCGGGGCGGATCTGCCTGGTCACGGACGCGGCGGCGTGCGCCGGGATGCCGCCGGGGACGTACCTGCTGGGCGGCGAGCCGATCGAGCTGCCCGCCGGGGACGGGACGCCGCCGATCCGGCCCGACGGCACGCTGGCGGGCTCGGCGCTGCGGATGGACGCGGCCGTGGCGAACATGGTCCGCGCCGGCGCCGGGCTGCCCGGCGCGGTCGCGGCCGCGACCCGGATACCCGCGGACCTCATCGGCCGACCCGAGCTGGGCCGGATCGCCCCGGGAGCAGCGGCCGACTTGACCTGGCTCGGCGACAGCCTGCGGGCCCGGGCCACCTGGGTGGCCGGTGAGCTGGTCTACAGCCAATGAGAACCCGGACACCTCCCGCGGCCTCAGCAAGGTGACCCAAACCAGCTGAGCTCCCGGGAAACGGCGGGGTCAGGCGTCGACGAGTTGCGGGGAGGGAGGCGCCGGGGGCGTCAGCAGGCCGCGGCGGCGCAGTTCGGGGCGGACGCCCTCACCGAACCAGTAGGCCTCCTCCAGGTGCGGGTAGCCGGAGAAGATGAACTCCGAGATGCCGAGCGAGGCGTACTCCTCGATCCGGTCCGCCACCTCCGCGTGGCTGCCGACCAGGGCGGTCCCCGCGCCGCCGCGCACGAGCCCGACCCCGGCCCACAGGTTCGGGTAGATCTCCAGGTCCGAGGCGTAGCCATTCTCGCGGTAGTTCTGGTGCAGGGCCCGCATCCGCCGCTGGCCGACCGATTCGCTGTCGGCCAGCACCCGCTGAGCGTGCGCGACTTCCGCCGGGTCGAGGTAGCTGAGCAGCTTGTCCGCCTCGGCCCACGCCTGCGCGGCCGAGTCCCGCGCGATGACGTGCAGCCGGATGCCGAACCGCAGCGTCCGGCCCTCGCCCGCCGCCAGATCGCGGATCCACGCGATCTTCTGGGCCACCTGGGCGGGCAGCTCACCCCACGTCAGGTAGACGTCGGCGTGCCGGGCCGCGACCGGCCCCGCGGCCGGGGACGAGCCGCCGAAGTAGACGTCCGGCGGCGGCTCCGGCGGCGCCATCACCGTAGCCCCCGCCACCTTGTAGTAGTCCCCGCTGAAGTCGTACGGCGTGCCACTCCACGCGCCGCGGACGATCGAGAGGAACTCGCCGGTGCGCCGGTACCGCTCGTCGTGCGGCAGGTGGTCGCCGAACCGGCGCTGCTCGTCCGCCTGGCCCCCGGTGACCACGTTGAGCATCAGGCGGCCGCCGGAGATCCGCTGGTAGGTCGCGGCCATCTGCGCGGACAGCGTCGGCGACGTCACCCCGGGCCGGAACGCGACGAGGAACTTCAGCCGCTGGGTTTCGCGGATCAGCGCCGCGGTCACCAGCCACGCGTCCTCGCAGTGGCTGCCGGTGGGCGTGAGCACGCCCTCGAAGCCGTTGTGCTCCGCGGCCCGCGCGACCTGAGCCAGGTAGTCGATGTCCGGCGGCCGGATCGCGGTCGCCGCCGCCCCCGGCGCCGCTTTCGGCGCGGGCAGGCCGCCGGGCCCGGTCGGGACGCTGTGCCCGCGCCCGACGATCGAGCGGCCGTCACCCGACGTGGGCAGGAACCAGTGGAATGTCAGGCTCATGACGACCCTCCAGTGACGGTGTCGTTGTACGTGGTCACGATGTAGCCGCTCATGTTCACGTTGGCCGGGATCAGGCCGGCCCGGTAGAAGGCCGTCACCAGCTGCTGTTCGGCGGAGATGACGCCGCTGGTGATCGTGGCCGGCTTGTTCACGTCATCGCGCGAGGCGGTCACCATGATGGAACTCGGCAGGCCGGTCGCGTCGCCCCACAGCTTCCAGTTGACCTTGAACGGCAGCTTGCTGATCAGGCCGGCGGCCTTCAGCAGCGCCTCGGCGCCGGTGCCCTTCTGGTCGCCGATGGTGAGGGTCACCGACGACAGGTTGGCCGTCGTGCCGCCCGACCCGGAACCCGACGACGATGGCGAAGCGCCCGCCGATGGGCTCGATGCCGACGAGCACGCCGCGGCGGTGAGCACCGCCGCGATCCCGGCGACGGCCAGCAGGACGCGTCGGTATCTGGCCCGTTCTGGAGTAGTCATATGTATGGTCCCTTGTTTCTCAGTCCACGTCCCGGGTGGCCACGCCCAGCTCGGTGAGCAGGCGGATCCGCAGGGCCACGAGGTCGGGGTGATCCCGGTCCCGTGGCCGGTCCAGCGTGATGGTGGCGGAATGCGCGATCGTGCCGTCGGCCAGCACCAGCACCCGGTCGGCGAGCGCCAGCGCCTCGTCCACGTCGTGCGTGACCAGCAGGACGGCCGGCTGGTGACGCGCCCAGAGCGAGAGCACCAGGCCGTGCATGCTGATCCGGGTCAGCGCGTCGAGCGCGCTGAACGGCTCGTCGAGCAGCAGCAGGCCGGGGTCCCGGACCAGGGCCCGGGCCAGCGCGGCGCGCTGCGCCTCCCCGCCGGACAGCGTGAGCGGCCACGCATCGGCGCGCGCGGCCAGCCCCACCTCGTCCAATGCCGAACGGGCCACACTGCGAGCATCACCAGCACGCAGGCCCAGGCAGACGCTGGCCCAGACCCGCTTCCACGGCACCAGCCTCGGCTCCTGGAACACCACCGACACCGGCCCGTTGACCACCAGCTCGCCGGTCACGTCCCGGTCCAGCCCGGCCAGTGCGCGCAGCAGGGTGGACTTCCCGGTTCCGCTGCGACCGATCATGGCCACGAACTCGCCGCTCCGGATCTCCAGGTCCAGGTCGGCCAGGACGATGTGGTCGCCGAACGAGCGGCTGAGCCCGCGTGTCAGCGCCGCCGTCCCCCTCGCCGGGGCCGCCGGGGCCGCCGGGGCCGCCGGGGCCGCCGGGGCCGCCGGGGCCGCCGGGGCCGCCGACCCGGACGTGGAGCGCCCAGCCACGTTTCGTTCGGTCGCTAGGGTTCCATGATTCCGCGTCGCCACGTCAGCGCCCTCCTCTCGATCAGCCGGACGATGTAGTCCGTCACCAACCCGAGGACCAGGTAGACGAACAGGGCTACGAAGATCACGTTCTGCTGGAGGAACGTCTCGCCCTGGTTGATGATGTAGCCGAGGCCGGCGCTGGCATTGATCTGCTCGGCCACGACCAGCGCCAGCCAGGCGACGCCCAGGCTCTGCCGCAGGCCGACGAGGATCATCGGCAGCGCGCCGGGCAACACGATGTCGCGGATCATCTCGCTCCGGCGCAGCCCGAGGACCTGCCCCAGTTCGGCGAGCCTGCCGTCGACACCGCGGATACCCGCGAAGGTGTTGAGGTACAGCGGGATGGCCGCGCCGAGCGCGATCAGCGTGATCTTCGGCGTCTCGCCGATCCCGAACCACACGATGAACACCGGGATCAGGCCGAACAGCGGAAGGGTCCGCAGCGCCTGCATGATCGGGTCGACCGTATTCTCGCCGAACCGGCTGAGCCCCGCGACGATGGCCAGGATCACGGCGAAGCCGCCGCCGATCGCGAAACCGATCGCCACCCGCTCCAGCGAGGTGGCCATCGCGCCCTGCAGCGTCCCGTAGGTCGGTGAGGTCGTCGTGATCAGGTGGACCGCGGTACTCCACAGCGTGCTCAGTGACGGGAGTTTCTGCTGCGACACGAGGCCCGTGGTGCTGATGATCTGCCAGAGCGCGAGGACCGCGACGGGGCTGATGAGGCGCAGCCAGCCCCGGCGCCGCCCGGTGCGGCCGCGGGCGCCCCGGGCCGCCGCCGGGGCGGAGGCGGAGGTGCGCGCGCCGGTGACGCCGGTCATGGGCAGGCTGCCCGCGCCCGCGGCCGGCCCGCTCGGGCTGCCTCGCCGGGTCGCCGGGGTCCTGGTCGATACGGACACGGCTGGACCTCTTCCGTGGTGGGTCGGAGCGGTCCCACCCATGCTGGGCGATTTTCCCTATTAAGTCAACTGGAGTTATAGGAAATAGGCGGGCGCAGCCGGCCTTCTATCTGGTCACGGCGCGACGGGGCGCACGAACTGGTCACGGCGCAGCCGGGCTTACGATCACAGACATGTCTCCACTCCTGCGCGGTGTGATCATCGACTGGGCCGGCGTGCTGACCAATCCGCTGCACGGGACGGTGCAGGCCTGGGTGGAGGCGGAGGGCATCGACTGGGACAGCTACGCCGCATGCATGCGCCCGTGGCTGGACGACGCCTACCTGCCCGGCGCCGTGGGCAACCCGGTGCACGCGCTGGAGCGCGGCGAATGCACCGTCGAGGAGTTCGAGCTGACCCTCGCCGCGCGCCTGCTGCGGCTGGACGGCGGGACGGTTCCGGCCGAGGGCCTGCTGCGGCGGATGTTCGCGGCCAGCCTGACGGTCCCGATGATGTACGACATGCTGCGCAGGCTCCGCGCGGCCGGGATCCGCACCTGCCTGCTCTCGAATTCCTGGGGACCCGGCGGGTATCCGCGCGAGGACTTCCCGGAACTGTTCGACGCCGTCGTCATCTCGCACGAGGTCGGCATGCGCAAGCCCGAGCCGCGGATCTTCCGGCACGCCGCCGGACTGATCGGGCTGCCGCCGGGGGAATGCGTGTTCATCGACGACATCGAGGCCAACGTCACCGCGGCCCGCGACTGCGGCATGACCGGCATCTGGCACAAAGACCCCCAGCGCACCGCGCAGCGCCTGTCCGCCCTGCTCGGCGTCCCTCTGCCCGCCTAGCGTTCCGCCCGCCTCAGGCCCCCCGGCCGTGGGCCGCGTCCGCCTCCCGCCCCCGGCCCGGTTCGTGTGCAGTTTCTGCTGTGGGCACCGCAGTTTTCGCGCACATTCGGCTCATGGAGCGGTCTAGCCTTGGGCGCCATGGCGGACCATCCGAAGGCCCCGGGCAGCCCGAGGGCCCCCAGCTACCCGGAGGCTTCCAGCGAGGGGCGTTCGGCCAACATGCGCGCGATCCGGCGGACCGACACCAAGCCCGAGCTGGCGCTGCGCCGGGCGCTGCACCAGATGGGGTACCGCTTCCGCAAGGACTACCGTCTCGACCTCGACGCCGGCAAGCGGGTGCGGCCCGACATCGCGTTCACCGCACGCAAGGTCGCGGTCTTCGTGGACGGGTGCTTCTGGCACGCCTGCCCGGACCACGGCTCCAAACCGTCCGTCAACCAGGGCTACTGGACGCCCAAGCTGGCCAGGAACGTGGAACGGGACCGCGCGGCCGATTCGGCGCTGGAGCTGGCAGGCTGGCGGGTGGTCCGGCTGTGGGAGCACATCCCGCTCGACGACGCCGTCGCCGCCGTCGTCAGCGCGCTGGCCCCGCCGGAGCCCGGCCCGCCGGAGCCCGGCCCGCCGTGAGCCCGGCGGGGAAAAGACCACCGAGGACGCCGAGCCACACCCGGACCTGTCACACTCATGATCGGCTTGCCACTGGGCTCAGTCCGTTCTTGGTCAACTGCATCAGCGCGAGGAATCCATGCGTGTATACCTTCCGTCGACCCTCCCGGCGCTCACCGCCGCGCTCAAGGCCGGGGAGATCGGGCCGGCCCCGCAGCTGGGATTCGCCGTCACGCCCGCGCTGCGTGAGTGGTACGCCACTGGTGACCTCGAAGAACTCGAATACGTCGCGCTGATGGAGGCCGCTCGCGCGTCGCTGCGGCAACTGGCCGCGGACCCGGAGGCGCCCGCGCGCCGCGTCGTCCTGGTCGCGGAGGTCCCTGACGGCGACGCCGGCCGCACAGGCGATCAGGGCCACCCGGCCGCCGTGCAGATCCTGAGCGCGGTTCCGTTCACCGATGTGGCGGCGGGCCACATCGACGGCCTGGAGGCGGCCGATGACGTGCGTGCCGCGACCGCCGCGCTCGCCGCCGCCGACGAGGGCGACGAGGACGCCCGCTTCACCGTGGGCAGCGCGGAAGGCCACGAGCTGATGTGGTACGCCACCCAGGAACTCGAGTTCTTCGACTGATCTGGAAGGCGGGTAGCCTCCCAGCATCCGAAACAGCAGCAGGGAGGGCGCCGTCATGGACGCCGTCAGCAACGTGCCGGTCCCGGTCAACGAGCCGGTCCGGCAGTACCAGCCGGGGAGCCACGAGCGAGCCGTACTGGAAAAGAAGATCAAGCAGCTCGCCGCCGAGCGGGCCGAGCTCACCATGACGATCGGCGGTCAGCTCCGGATGGGCGGCGGCGAGGCGATCGACGTGGTGCAGCCGCACAACCACCGGCACGTCCTGGGCCGCCTCGGCAACGCCACCGACGAGGACGTGGCCGCCGCGATCGGGGCCGCCCGGGCCGCCGCCCCGGGCTGGCGCGCACTTTCCTTCGACGACCGCGCCGCGGTCTTCCTGCGCGCCGCCGACCTGCTTGCCGGGCCGTGGCGCGGCACACTCAACGCGGCCACCATTCTCGGCCAGTCCAAATCGCCCTACCAGGCTGAGATCGACGCCGCGTGCGAGCTCATCGACTTCTTCCGCTTCAACGTCGGTTACGCGCGGCAGATCCTGGCCGAGCAGCCGCTGTCCGCGCCGGGCGCATGGAACCGGATGGAGTACCGGCCGCTGGAGGGGTTCGTCGCCGCGATCACCCCGTTCAACTTCACCTCGATCGCGGGCAACCTGCCGGCCGCCCCGGCGCTGATGGGCAACGTGGTCGTCTGGAAGCCGTCGCCGACCCAGCAGCTGGCCGCGCACTACACGATGCGCCTGCTGGAGGCGGCCGGGCTGCCGCCGGGCGTGATCAACATGGTGACCGGGGACGGGCAGGCGGTGTCCCGGGTCGCGCTCCCGCACGCCGACCTGGCAGGCGTCCACTTCACCGGCTCGACCGCGACGTTCCAGCACCTGTGGCGCACGGTCGGGGAGAACATCACCGGCTACCGCGGCTACCCGCGGCTCGTCGGCGAGACCGGCGGCAAGGACTTCGTGATCGTGCACGCATCAGCCAGCGAGGACGCGCTGGCCGCCACCCTGATCCGCGGCTCGTACGAATACCAGGGCCAAAAGTGCTCGGCCTCGTCCCGCGCGTACGTGCCCCGGTCGGTCTGGGAGCGGCACCGCGACGACTTCGTCGCCCAGGTCGAGTCCCTGACCATGGGGGACGTATCGTCCGACCTGTCGCTGTTCATGGGGGCGGTGATCGACGCCCGGGCGCTGGCCAGGCACGCGGCCGCCTTCGAGCGGGCCCGCCATCGCCCGGCCGTCCGGGTACTGACCGGCGGCCGCACCGATGACCGCGAGGGCTATTTCGTCGCGCCCACCGTGCTGGAGTGCAGCGACCCGGCGGACGAGGTGTTCACCACCGAGTACTTCGGGCCGATCCTGGCCGTCCACCCTTACCCGGATGACGGCTACGCGGACATGCTGGCCCAGGCCGCGGACGTCGCCCCGTACGCGCTGACCGGGGCGATCCTGGCCCGGGACCGGGCCGCGATCGCGGCGGCGGCGCAGACGCTGCGGTTCTCCGCCGGGAACTTCTACATCAACGACAAGCCCACCGGCGCAGTGGTCGGCCAGCAGCCGTTCGGCGGCGCCCGGGCCAGCGGCACCAACGACAAGGCCGGGTCGGTGTTCAACCTGATCCGCTGGGTGAGCCCCCGCTCCATCAAGGAGCTGCTCGTGCCGCCCACCGACTACCGCTACCCGCACATGGGCTGACCGGGCGCCGCCGGGCTGGCTCCCGGGCGCCGTGCCCGGGAGGGCTCCGGGGTGCGCTCTTGCCGGGATGGCTCCCGGCCGCCGCGGTCTTCAGAAAGAATGACCTCAGCGCGCGGAATCGGCACGCAGGATCAGTCCGAACAGGAGCGGAGGCATCCATTCACCGCCTGGTGCTGTGGAACATCGACCTGACGCTGGTCGATGTGGCACGGGTGACACGAGAGGCCTACGCGGACGCCTTCCGCATGGTGACCGGCCGCCCCCTGGTCCAGCTGCCGCAGATGGCGGGCCGGTCGGAATCGGAGATCTTCTTCGACGCGCTCGCGCTCAACGGTGTGGACGTCAGCGCCGTCGGCCCGTCCGAGCAGCTGCTGGCCCCGTTCGGCAGCGAGCTGGCCACCGCGCTCGCGTCGCGCCGGGACCTGCTGCGCAGCAACGGCCACGCGATGCCCGGGGCGCGCGAGGCGCTGACCGAGGTCGGGAGGCTCGACGGGGTCGTCCAGACCGTGCTGACCGGCACCAGCAAGCCGAACGCCCTGCTCAAGCTGCGCAGCTTCGGGCTGGAGGGCTTCTTCGACTTCGCCGTCGGCGGTTTCGGCTCCGAGCCCTACCCGAAGGGTGCGCTGGTCCGGGTGGTCAGGCTCCGTGCGGCCGAGAAGTACCAGGCGACCCTGGGTGAGCACGCCTGTGTCTACATCGCCGACTCGGTCCGTGACGTGGCGGCGGCCCGGATGGGCGGCGCCGCCTCGGCCGCCGTCGCGAGCGGGCGCTCGACCGCCGCGGAGCTCCGCGCGGCCGGGGCGGACACGGTGCTCGCCGACCTGACCGACGCGGCCGGGGTGGCAGCCGAGGTCGACCGCCTCACCCGCCCGTTATCGCGGCCCTCATCCCTGGTGGCCGCCGCGTGTTACGGCCGATAATCGGGGGGTAGGGCACCCACGCATCAGCGAAGGAGGGCCATCGGCAGCGTGCAGGCAGACGTCCGCGAGGCGAAGGAGAAGGCAGACCGATGACGATGGACAGACCCGCGGGGACGGACGCGAGTTCCGCCGTGCCCGACGATCCCGAGCAGCTCAGGCAGGAAATCGAGCGCACCCGCGCGCGTCTCGGGGAGACCGTCGATGCGCTCATGGCCAAGACCGACGTCAAGGCGCAGGCCAGGGAGCGGGCCGGTCACTTCTCGCAGCGGCTGAAGGACCTGACCGCGCAGGCGAAAGAGCAGACGACCGCGCGTGTCGGGCAGGCCGGTGGCCAGCTCGCCGGCAAGACTGCCGACGCAAGGAGTGCGGCCCTGCGGACCAGCGGGTCGGCCAGGAATCAGCTCCAGGCGCGGGCCGTCACGGTCGGCGGCGCCGTCCGTGACGCCACGCCGGAGCCGGTGCAGCGGGCCGCCCGGCAGGCGACGCAGCGCGCGTCCACCGTGGCCACCCAGCGCCGGGGGCTGGCCGCCGGGGCCGCCGTGGCCGTCGCCGGGGTCGCCGTGGTGGGCCTCATCGTGATCCGGCGGAGGAAACGGCGATGATCAAGATCTTGTACAAGCCGTTCAGCATGATCGTGAGCGTGCTGGGCGGGCTGATAGCCGGCGCCATCTTCAAGCGGATCTGGAGGCTCACGGCGCACGAGGACGAGGCGCCGGAGTCCACCGACGCGGAGCGCGGCTGGGCCGAGGTGCTGATCGCCGCCACCCTGCAGGGTGCGATCTTCGCCCTGGTCAAGGCGGCGGCCGACCGCGGCGCCGCGACCATGACCCGCAGGCTCACCGGCGTCTGGCCGGGCAAGGACCAGAAGGCCGAGGCCTGACCCGTGTGACGCGTGGGGCGTTGCCAGCGTCCCGCTCAGGCCTAATGCTGGGGTTATGCCAATCGACGACGAGGCCGGTTCAGCGGACGGGCTGACCGAGCCGGGTTACGGCGAGGTTCTGTGGGCACCCGACGCGGCGGTCACCGAGCGGGCCCGCGTCACCGCATACCTGCGCTGGCTGGCCACCGAGCGGGGCCTCGGCATCGATGGCTATGACGCGCTCTGGGGCTGGTCGACCAGCCATCCGGCCGAGTTCTGGGCCACCATCTGGGATTACTTCGGCGTGCTCGGCGAGCGCGGGCCCGGGCCGGTGCTGGCCGGCGGCCCCATGCCCGACGTGCGGTGGTTCAGCGGCGGATACATCAACTACGCGCGCAATGCGCTGCGGGCCGCACGGACCGATCCCGGCCGCGTCGCGCTGATTTACCGATCCGAACGGGCTGGCCGCGGAGCTCTCACCTACGGCGAGCTCGCCGGCGAGGTGGCCCGGGTGGCGGGGGGCCTGCGCGACCTCGGCGTGCGCACCGGGGACCGGGTGGCGGCGCTGCTGCCGAACGGCCCGCACGCGATCATCGCGCTGCTGGCTGCGGCCAGTATCGGCGCGGTCTGGTCCTCGTGCTCGCCGGACTTCGGCGCCGCAAGCGTGATCGACCGGTTCGCGCAGATCGAGCCCACCGTGCTCATCGCGGTGGACGGCTACGCCTACGGCGGCAAGGAGTACCGGCGCGACGACGTGGTCCGCCAGATCGCGGCTGAACTGCCGGGCCTGGCCGCCGTGGTGCTGGTCGTGGGCGCCCCCGGGGGCAGCGGCGGGCCGGGCGCGGCCGGGCCCGGCCAGGCCGCGGCGGACGGCGCCGGAGGGGATGGCGCCGGGGGGGACGCCGGCGGCCCCCGGTGGCTCGACTGGGACGGCCTGGGTGCGGCGGGCCGCGCCGAACCGGACTACGTGGACTTGCCGTTCGATCATCCGCTGTGGGTGCTCTACTCCTCGGGCACCACCGGGCTGCCCAAGCCGATCATGCACGGTCACGGGGGCGTCGTCCTTGAGCACCTCAAGGCCCTGTCCTTCCACCAGGATCTGGGGCCCGGCGACGTGTTCTTCTGGTACACCACGACCGGCTGGATGATGTGGAACTTCCTGGCCGGCGGCCTGCTGGCCGGGGCGACGGTGGTGGCCTACGACGGCAGCGCCACCTTCCCCGGCACCGACGCCCTGTGGCGGATCACCGAGCAGGAGGGCGTCACCTACTTCGGGGTGGGCGCGCCGTACCTGCTCGCGTGCGCCAAGGCCGGGCTGGCGCCCGGCCGCGACCTGGACCTGTCCGGGCTGCGAGGGCTCGGGTCGACCGGGTCGCCGTTGCCGCCCGAGGGTTACCAGTGGGTCTACGGCCAGGTCAAGACCGACTTGATCCTTGGCTCCTTTTCCGGCGGTACCGACCTGTGCACCGGTTTCGTCGGCCCGTGCCCGTTGCTGCCGGTCCGTTCCGGCGTTATCGCGGGCCGCTGCCTGGGTGCGAAGGTGGCGGCGTTCGACCCTGCCGGGCAGCCCGTCGTGGGTGAGGTGGGCGAACTGGTCATCACCGAGCCCATGCCCTCGATGCCGGTCGGCTTCTGGAACGACCCGGGCGGCACGCGCTACGCCGCCAGCTACTACGCCGACTTCCCCGGCGTCTGGCGGCACGGGGACTGGATCAAGATCCTGCCCGACGGCGGGTGTGTCATCTACGGCCGTTCGGACGCGACACTGAACCGTGGCGGCGTGCGGATGGGCACGAGCGAGTTCTACCGCGTCGTGGAGGCGTTCCCCGAAATCGCGGACAGCCTGGTGGTCGACACCGGTCAGCTCGGCCGCGAGGGGTGGCTTGTGCTGTACGTCACGCTCGCGCCGGGGCAGGAACTCAGCGACGACCTCACCGGCCGGCTGCGCGGGGCACTGCGCGCCAAGCTGTCACCGCGGCACGTGCCGGACGTCATCCACGAGGTCCCGGGCATACCGCGCACGCTGTCCGGCAAGAAGCTCGAGGTGCCGGTGCGGAAGATCCTGCAGGGCACCCCGGTCGCCGAGGCCGCCGACCCGGACGCGCTCGCCAACCCGGATGTGCTGGCGCATTTCGTCCCCGCGGGCGGCCGCGACGGCGCGCCGTGAGCGTTTGCGCGTGCCGTGAGCGTCCACGGCGTGCCGTGAGCGTCCCGTAGGCGGCGGCAGCGGCGCGCCGTGCGCGTCCCCGCGGGCGGCCGCGGGAACCCGGAGGGCCGGATAGCCTGGATGGCCGGGCGGCGGAAGGCCCGCGGCCCGCGCACCGGACCAGGCACGGTTACATAGGGAAACCGGGCCGTAACTTAATGACGCTACGGTGCCTGCCGGGTGGCCGGACCGCGGCCCCCGCCCGGGACCAGTGCTTGGCCGCCGGCCCCGCGCGAGGTACGAAAGTTACATATGCGGCTGGACCGCGGCGTGTGAACACGTAGGGACAGACAGCGATGCCGGACAATGCGGACACCTCACAAGACGCTGTGCTGGATCAGGCAGCACAGTCCATGGCAGCAGCCCCCGGGGACGCCGGGGCGGCGGTCGGTGATGTGCCCGGCTACCTGCGCTCCTACTACCGCCACGTCGCGGCCGAGGACCTCGCCGCCTTGGGCGTGGAGCGGATCGCCGCGATCGCGTCCCGGCACGCGGCCCTCGCGGCCGCACGCCCCCAGGGCCGGGCGCTGGTCCGCATCGTGGACGCGCCCGGAGCCATGGAGCTCGTGGTCGACATCGTCACCGACGACATGCCGTTCCTGGTCGATTCGGTGACGATGGAGCTGAACCGGCATCGGGCCGGCATCAACCTGATCCTGCACCCCCGGCTCGTCGTGCGCCGGGACGTCACCGGCGCGCTGCACGGCGTGCTGGGCAGCGTGAACGGCACCCGGGCGGCGCCCGGTGAGATCACCGAATCCTGGATCCACATGGAGATCGCCGGGCCCGGTGACCGTATTCCCCGCGCCAGGCTGGAGGCGGGGCTGCGGCGGGTCCTCGATGACGTCCGGATCACGGTCGAGGACCAGCCCAAGATGGTCGCGGCGGCCGCCGCGCTGGCTGTCAGCGTGGCCGGCGACGGTGCGGGCGCGCCGCTGCCGGGGCGGACCGGGCCGCAGCCGCCGTACGGCAGCGATACCGAGGCCGGCGAGCTGCTGAGCTGGCTGGCCGACGGCCACTTCATCTTCCTCGGCTACCGGGAGTACGACCTGGTGCCGGGGGAGGAGGGCGAGGCGCTGCGGGCGGTGCCCGGCACCGGCCTCGGCTTCCTGCGGCACGACCGCCAGGGCTCCGAATCCTTCGCGGCGCTGCCCGCCGATATCCGGGCCAAGGCGCGCGAACCGCACCGGCTGGTGCTGGCCCAGGGCAATTCACGGTCCACCGTCTACCGGAACAAGTACCTCGACTACGTCTCGGTCAAGAAGCTCGGCCGGGACGGCCGGGTGATCGGGGAGTGGCGGTTCCTCGGCCTGTACACCCACTCCGCCTTCACCGAGAGCATCGCCCGCATTCCGGTGCTGCACCGCAAGCTGGCCGACGTGCTGGCCGCCGCCGGGGTCACCCCGGACAGCCACGACGGCAACGACCTCAGCGAGATCCTGGAGAACTATCCGCGCGAGGAGCTGTTCCAGATCTCCACCGGCCAGCTCACCGACGTCGCCACGGCCGTGCTGCGGCTGCGCGAGCGCAAGCAGACCCGGCTGTTCCTGCGCCGGGACGCCTACGGGCGGTACATGTCGTGCCTGGTGTACCTGCCGCGGGACCGGTACACGACACCGGTCCGGCTGCAGGTCCAGGAGATCCTGCGCTCGGCCCTGCACGGCGCCTCGGTCGACTACAGCGCGATGGTCGGGGAGTCCGCGCTGGCCCGGCTGCACGTCGTCGTGCGCGCCGAACGCGGGCGGCCGCTGCCCGATGTGGACGCCGCCGCGCTGGAACGGCGGATCGCGGCGGCCGTCCGCACCTGGGACGAGGACCTCGAAGCCGACGCGCTGCGCATGCTGGGCCAGCCGCGCGCCCGGCTGGTCCTGGACCGGTACGCCGCCGCCATCCCGGAGACGTACAAGACCGACGTGACCGCGGCCGACGCCGTCGGCGACCTCAGCCGCATCCTGCAGCTGCGCGAATCCGGTGCCCCCTTCGCGGTCCAGCTGCGCGACGACGACGGCCACGGCGGCCAGTGGCGGCTGCGCGTGTACCGGTCGGGGGCGCCCGTCATCCTGTCCGACGTCCTGCCTCAGCTTCAGCACATGGGCGTCAAGGTGGTCGACGAGCATCCCTACGAATTCGTGGCCGTGAACGGTACGGATCCGTTCTGGATCTACGACTTCGGGCTGCGCGCCGAGACACAGGCCTGGAAACAGCGTCCCCGCGGCGACGGCGGGAAGGAGCAGTTCGAGCAGGCGCTGTGCGCGCTGTGGCGGAACGAGATCGAGGACGACGGCTTCAACGCGCTGGTCCTCGACGCGGGACTGTCCTGGCGCGAGGTCGTGGTACTCCGCGCGTACGCGCGGTACCTGCGGCAGGCCGGGAACCGGTTCAGCCAGGGCTACATCCAGCGGGTGCTGCGCTCGAACAGCACGGTGACCCGGCTGCTGGGCCGCCTGTTCGCCTCGCGGTTCGACCCGGCCCGGCACGGCGGGGAGGGCGAGCGCAGCGAGGCGATCGTGGAGGAGATCCGCGGTGAGCTGGACGACGTGGTCAGCCTGGACCATGACCGGATCCTCCGGTCCTACCTGGCGCTGATCCAGGCCACCCTCCGAACGAACTACTACCGTGGGCCCAGCCCCTACCTGGTGGTCAAGCTCGACCCGGGCCGGGTGGCCAGCCTGCCCGCGCCGCGGCCCAAGTTCGAGATCTTCGTGTACTCGCCCCGGCTGGAGGCGGTGCACCTGCGGTTCGGCCGGGTCGCCCGCGGCGGGCTGCGCTGGTCGGACCGGCTGGAGGACTTCCGCACCGAGGTGCTCGGGCTGGTGAAGGCCCAGGAGGTGAAGAACGCGGTCATCGTCCCGTCCGGGGCCAAGGGCGGTTTCGTGTGCAAGCGGCTGCCCAATCCCGCCGACCGCGAGGCCTACCAGGCCGAGGTGCTCGCCTGCTACAAGATGTTCATCAGCGCCATGCTCGACGTGACCGACAACGTGGACGGTGAGCGGGTCTGCCCGCCCCGCGACGTGGTGCGGCACGACGGCGACGACCCGTACCTGGTCGTCGCGGCGGACAAGGGGACCGCGACCTTCTCCGACGTGGCCAACGAGATCGCCGCCAGCTACGGCTTCTGGCTCGGTGACGCCTTCGCCTCCGGCGGCTCGGAGGGCTACGACCACAAGAAGATGGGCATTACCGCGCGCGGCGCATGGGAGTCGGTGAAGAACCATTTCGCCGCGCTCGGCATGAACCCGGCCACCGACGAGTTCACCGTGGCCGGCATCGGTGACATGTCCGGCGACGTGTTCGGCAACGGGATGCTGCTGTCGCCGGTGATCAAGCTGGTGGCGGCGTTCGACCACCGGCACGTCTTCCTCGACCCCGAGCCCGACCCCGCCACCAGCTTCGCCGAACGGCAGCGGCTGTTCGCGCTGCCCCGCTCGTCCTGGGCCGATTACGACCGGTCGCTGATCTCGGCCGGGGGCGGCGTCTGGCCGCGCAGCGCGAAATCGGTGCCGCTGTCGCCGCAGGCCCGGGCGGTGCTCGGCATCGATGACGCGGTGCTGGCGCTGTCGCCGGACGAGCTGATCTCGCGGATCCTGACCGCGCCCGTCGACCTGCTCTGGAACGGCGGCGTCGGCACCTACGTCAAGGCCAGCAGCGAGCCGCAGACCGCCTGCGGCGACCGGTCCAACGAGGCGGTGCGCGTCAACGCGTCGCAGCTCCGGGCCCAGGTCGTGGCCGAGGGCGGCAACCTCGGCCTCACCCAGGCCGCCCGGATCGAGTTCGCGCTGGGCGGCGGGCTGGTCGACACCGACTTCATCGACAATTCGGCCGGCGTGGACACCTCCGACCACGAGGTCAACATCAAGATCCTGCTGGACCGGGCCGTCCGGGACGGGGAAATCACCCGCGGCACGCGCAACCGGCTGCTCCAGGAGATGACCGACGAGGTCGCCGCGCTGGTGCTGCAGCACAACTACCTCCAGAACATGGCGCTGGCCACCGCGCGGGCCCAGGCCCCGCAGATGCTGCACGTGCACGCGCGGTACCTGCGGATGCTGGAGCGGGACAAGCGGCTGCGCCGCGGCCAGGACGCGGTGCCGGGGGAGAAGGAGATCGCCGAGCGCCGGTCGGCCGGCAAGGGCCTGACCAACCCGGAGCTGGCCCTGCTGCTCGCGCACACGAAGATCGCGGCGGGCGACGAGGTGCTCGCCTCCGGCCTGGCCGACGACCCTTACCTGCGCCGCGAGCTGACCGGCTACTTCCCCGCGCCGCTGCGCGCGAGCCAGGCGGGCCGGATGCAGTCCCATCCGCTGCGGCACGAGATCATCACCACCTCGGTCGTCAACGAGATGGTGGACACGTCCGGCACCACGTTCGCGTTCCGGCTGAACGAGGAGACCGGCGCGTCGGTGCCGGACATCACCCGGGCCTGGCTGGTGGCCCGCGAGGTCTTCGGCATGCGCGACTTCTGGCGGCAGGTCACCGCGCTGGACGGCATCGTGGACATCGGCACCCAGATCGTCCTGCTGCTGGAGGGGCGCAAGCTGGTCGAACGGGCCTGCCGGTGGCTGCTGTACAACCGGCGGCCGCCGGTCGACATCACCGGCTGCGTCGACTACTTCGGCAGCGGGGTCCTCGCGGTGCGCTCGGGCCTGCCGAAACTGCTGGCCGGCCGGGACGTGCAGACCTTCAAGGAGCGGCGGGACGCGTTCATGGTGCGCGACGTGCCCGCGGGGCTGGCCGAGACGATCGCCGGCCTGGTGGCGTCCTATTCGGCCTTCGACATCGTGGAAAGCGCGGCGGCCACCTCCCGCGGGGTCGAGGAGACCGCGGGGGTCTACTTCGATCTCGCTGACCGGCTGCAGATCTCCCGGCTCCGCGACCGGATCACGGCGCTGCCCCGTGACGACCGGTGGAGCAGCATGGCCCGCGCCGCCATCCGCGACGATCTCTACAACGCGCACGCCGCGCTCACCCGCGACGTGCTGTGCGTCAGCGGGCCGGGCACGCCCGAGGCGCGCCTCGCGGCCTGGACGAAGCGGAACGCGGCGGCCGTCGGGCGGGCCACCCGGACCCTGGGCGAGATCTGGGAGAGCGAGCGCTTCACGTTCACGACCCTGTCGGTCGCGCTGCGCGCGGTCCGAGCCCTGGTCGCCTCCAGCTCCCTGCCCCAGCAGGGGTGAGCAGTCGGCGCATGCCGGCGAAGTACCACCGCGGGGGCGCGAAGCGCATCGGGGGTTCCAGGGGGTCGCCCCCCTGGGCCAGCACCGTCAGCTGCCGTGTGCGTAGGTGGGGCCGCCGCCCGCGCCGATCACCTTGAGGGTGGCCGACGCCGCGCCGGCCGCGGGGTCGAGCGCGATGTAGCTGAGCGTGGAGTTGGCGCTCACCCCGCGCTGAAACGGCCGGTGCGTGGCCGGCAGCAGCCCCTTGAACGCGGCGGGCACCGGGATGGCCGGCAGCGTGGTCTTGGGATGCGCCGGCGGCAGCTGGGCCGGCACGGTCGAGGTGGCCAGGGTCATCGTGTAGAACACCAGCGCGCCCCCGTCCGTCGTGCGCAGCGCGAAGAACGGGTAGCTGGTTCCCTCCAGGTTCCAGCTGTACGTGTTGTGCTGCGCGGCGGCCTGCCGGGCGATCGCCGCGTTCGTGCGGTACAGCCCCGTGGTCTGCGGGCCGGCCTGGACGACCGGGGCGGCCGCGCTGGACGGCCCGTCGTCCGCGACGGCCGCATGCATCGCGCCCACCACGTCCGGCCGCAGCCGCAGCGAGTGGTCCGACGTGGCCAGGGCGGTCGCGTACCCGGCGCCGTCGACAGCCACCTTCAGCGCGGGCGCGCCCGGGTTGAGCAGCGCCGATCCGCTGAGCGCCCAGGTGGTCGCGGCGTCAAGGCGGTCGAACACCAGCAGCGCGGTCCGGGTGGGACCGCCCGTGGCCGGGCGCTGCGGCACCGTGGCCATGAACCACTGCGGGTACGTGGTCAGCCGTGGCACGTACAGCGTCGGGCGGCCGAAGGCCGGGCCGGTCACCGGCTGGCCGGTCGCCTCGGCCGCGGCGTAGGCGGCCGAGGCGATGCCGTACTGCGATCCGGTCAGCAGCGACAGGGCCAGCAGCTCATCGTGGTTGGCCAGGGCGACCTTTTCCGCAGTGACGTAGGAGTTGAACACCGCCAGCGCGCTGGCCGGGGTGGGCCCCGTCACCGCGGTCGTCGCGGCCGCAGGGGTGCTGCAGCCCTGCACGGACAGCAGCAGGCCCAGGGCCACCAGCGGGCCGAGAACGGCCACGAGCACCCTGGGAATGCCGGTAAAAGTCGCATTCATTTTCGTATCCACTAAAAACCGGGGGAGATCCCGGCCTCACCCTCATCGTCGCAGTCCAGGCCGGCGTATGGACGGACCCGTTCGGCAGGATACCCGTCTGCGGCCCGCCGCCGTGCCGGCATACGCCACCAGGCACCGGCTCGCATAGGCTGTCCGCCATGGCAGCTACCGATCCCGACGAAGAGATCTCGGAACTGTCGTCGAAGCTCGCCAGCGTAGAGGCAGTTCTCGATCCCGACGCCATGCGGGCCGAGGCCGAGAGCCTACGCGAGCAGGCCGCCGATCCGGACCTGTGGGGCGATCAGCAGCACGCACAGTCGGTCACCCGCCGCCTCTCCTATCTCGAGGGCGAACTGGCCAGGCTGGAGGACCTCCGGCAGCGTCTCGACGACACCCGGGTAATGTTCGAGCTGGCTGACAGCGAGAACGACGAGCCGACCCGGACCGAGGCGCAACGCGACCTCGCGTCCCTGCGCAAGGAGATCGACCAGCTCGAGGTGCGCACCCTGCTGTCCGGGGAGTACGACGAGCGCGAGGCCCTGGTCACGATCAACGCCCAGGCGGGCGGGGCCGACGCCGCTGATTTCGCGCAGAACCTGATGCGCATGTACCAGCGCTGGGCCGAGCGGCACGGGTACCCCACCGAGGTGTACGACATCTCCTACGCGGAGGAAGCCGGCATCAAGTCGACGACGTTCGCGGTCAAGGCGCCCTACGCGTACGGCACGCTCCGCGGCGAGCACGGGACGCACCGGATGGTGCGCATCTCCAAGTACGACAACCAGGGCCGGCGGCAGACCTCCTTCGCCGGCGTGGACGTGGTGCCGGTCGTCGAGCAGACCGACCACATCGAGATCAACGAGGACGAGATCCGGGTCGACGTGTACCGCTCCAGCGGGCCCGGCGGCCAGGGCGTCAACACGACCGACTCGGCGGTGCGGATCACCCACCTGCCGACCGGGATCGTCGTGTCCTGCCAGAACGAGCGCAGCCAGATCCAGAACCGCGCATCGGCGATGGCCGTGCTGCAGTCCAAGCTGCTCGAGCGCAGGCGCCAGGAGGAGGCCGACGAGATGGCCGCGCTGCGCGGCGAGACGACCGGAAGCTGGGGTACCCAGATCCGCAACTATGTTCTCTATCCGTACCAGAACGTCAAGGACGTGCGGACGGGCATGGAAACGGGAAACACCACGGCCGTGCTCGACGGCGAGATCGACGACTTCATCGAGGCCGAGATCCGCTGGCTGCGGCGCGGCCAGAACGGCGAAAAAGACTAAAAGGCGCGGCCATCACAACCGCGTCACGGCGAGGCGCTCGTTACCGCGGCGGGGGTTCCAGGGGGCGTCCCCCCGGGGCTAGAGATTCCCGTGCGCCGCCAGCACGGCCAGCAGGACGATCAGCAGGACCGAGGCGACCAGGATGTGCGGGGCGTAATTCGCCTGGGTGTGGTGCACCTCCGCCTTCGCCGTCCGGCAGGCCGGGCAGCGGCCCTCGCTTACCGGGCCTCCGCAGCGTGCGCAGATAAGGTGTTCGCAGCTCAATGGGAGTCCCTCCGGACGGTCGTGCCCTGCACTTGGAGCGATATAGGGCTCTGCTCGCTAGTTTCCCCCTACACTGTTCCATTGACTAATCCAGGCTACCCGTTGGGCGCCTGAAATCGCCGCGTCTACGGCCGACCCGCCGGGCCACCTGCCGTTCGGCAGGCCCTGCGAGCCCGGTAGGCGCCAGCTGGAACAGTGGGAAGGCGCTCCGTCCCTCGTCCGTTTCCGACATCGCTGTGATGGTCCTGTGATCAATTTCGATAACGTCACCAAGGTCTACCCGAGCCAGAGCCGTCCCGCGCTGGAGAACGTCAGCATCTCGGTGGACAAGGGCGAGTTTGTCTTCCTCGTCGGGCCGTCCGGGTCCGGCAAGTCCACCTTTCTCCGGCTGGTGCTGAAGGAGGAACGGCCGACCGACGGCCTGATCCGGGTCTCCGGCCGGGACCTGGCGCGCCTGTCCAACTGGCGGATCCCGATGCTCCGGCGGCGGATCGGCTGCGTGTTCCAGGACTTCCGGCTGCTGCCGAACAAGAACGTCTACCAGAACGTGGCCTTCGCGCTCGAGGTCATCGGCAAGCCGCGCCGGTTCATCCGCAAGGTGGTGCCCGAGGTGATCGACCTGGTCGGGCTGGAGGGCAAGCATGACCGGATGCCGGACGAGCTGTCCGGCGGGGAGCAGCAGCGGGTGGCCATGGCCCGGGCCTTCGTGAACCGGCCCATGATCCTGCTCGCGGACGAGCCCACCGGGAACATCGACCCCGCG
>Ga0335085_10003874_pt1 | contig 25340 bp, 20 predicted proteins | sample Lox_Sample_45_FD_206712 | JGI IMG/M metagenome (GOLD analysis project Ga0335085, IMG submission 206712) | Soil microbial communities from Loxahatchee National Wildlife Refuge, Florida, United States - Lox_Sample_4.5 | ecosystem: Environmental > Terrestrial > Soil > Wetlands | place: USA...
GTCGGGCACCAGCGCGACGACCTTCTTATATTTCAAAACCTTAAAAGCGTATTCCCCGAACGGATGCATCGGCTGTGAAGAAGTGATGCCTGTGCGGATCACCCACTTCGCCCTCTGCCTCTGAGTAAGGTCATCGCCTCCGGAGTTGAGGACGGCAGGAATCTGTTTGGAATCGATGTACGGGGCCAGGGCATAACCACTTGGGGTCAACATGACGCCGGCCAGCACGTGAACCCCATCTTTCTCAACCAGCTTTCTTCCTTTCATCAGAGCGGTTGCCGGAATTCCCTCGTCGTCCTCGACGACCACTTCTATCTTGCGACCCGCCGCCTGATACCCTGCCTCTTCAAGATACTGCTCAAGCGCATTGAGCATGTCCTTTCCGTTTTGAGCAAAGGGGCCGGTCACCGGTACGATGAACCCGATCTTAATCGGTCCCTTTTTCTGTGCCCAAGAGGAGGAAGCGGTCATGCAAAGCAAAGTTGCCAACATCGCGACCCATCCTGCCATCATACATTTCTTTATCATGTCTATTCCCCTTTCTCTAATTTAAATAAGATAGTACTTCTGTCATCCACCGCCCTCCCACCTAGCGAAAATAATCCCCTCTGTTGTTCCTCTTTTTCACCACCCCGTCCTTGTCAATGGTTCCTATGGCCTTATGAAATTGCCCTCTTCAGCCCTCCTCCTCAAGATCGGTATGAATTAGTTTGCCTTTGCACCCTTTGATCATACGGACATCACACCTTCGGGGGGATGATCGGCAACAGGATGTGTGCCAATTGATTCGGCCCGGTTTGCAGTGTCACCATCCCATTAAAAATGGAGGCAGGCCGGTCTTGACCGTCATTGTGGAACATGGCTCCGACCCCATTTGGCGCCGGACGTCCCTTTTCATAGATCGGCTGAGGCGGTCCAAAAGGAGCCACATAATCCCTACCTCTGACTGAGAGGCCAAGGCGAAAACCTTGCGGCACCACGATCGAGGTGGGCCAGATCTCCACGTCGCACTCTACGGTCTCACCGGGCTTCAAAGGCACTTTCTCGTCATGAGCGTGGTACGGCCGCCACGGCTTCGAGCGCGTTGGGTCGAGCTTGCGGTGAGAGGCCCGGAGCCATCCCATGGCAATGGGTGTGAACGGGTCCTGCGATCCGATGAAAACCTGCTCCTTCAAATCAGGCCCGAAGAGGCGCAAAACCAGGAAGAGGTCGGCATCCGTGGTGCTGGAGAAAAGGGCGAGACGCGCTGCGGCTGGGCCGGTGATCTCGGTCTCGACCTCGAAGGGATCGGTCAAAAAGGTGACCCCATCGCTGAACCCCGCATAGCTGACGCTGCCGGCCTCCGGGGGCACCTCGCGGCTAAGGCGGAGGCTCTTGGCATCGAGGTAGAACTTAGTCCACTGGGTACGCGCCAGAGGCCATTCGTTTTCACCCCGCTCGACGAAGCGGTTAAGCGGGTATCGGATCTGCAGTCGCACACGAGGTGCGTCCCGCCAGGCCTCCCGGTTTCCTTTCAGGTAGCAGTCGAAGAAACGCTTCTGAAGCCCGTAGCCGTAGTTGGTGTAGAAGTGCGTCCAGTGTTCCAGACCGTGCATCTCCAAATACTTGTCCTTGGAAGCGGCCTCAGTGAAGGCCTCGGTGTTGCCGCGCAGGTGCAACGCATGACCACCCCAGCTCCCGGCAGAGCAAAAGGGGACATCCACCTTTTTCCAGTCCGGCGAACGCTCGCGGTAGTACTCTCCATCGAGTTCATTTGCCTTCTGGCCGGCAAACAGGTCCCAATAGTTGAAGGCCAAATGTTCAGTGGTGAAGGTTGCGGGCCCTGAAACCAGGTCACCAGTCACCTTGCTCCGATATCCCCGCACCCCGACACCGTTCTGGATCGTCAGGATCTGGTGATCGACCAGGAACCGCCAGAAGGTGGTGAGGATCCCGCCATGTCGAGAACTGTCGCGGTAACAATCTGCAGCTCCCTCAAAGGCAAACATCGCGGCAAGGTGGGGAGGCTTGAGGGAAGCGACCAACCACTGATTCATGGCATAGTAGGATATGCCGCACAGCCCGACTTTTCCGCTGCTCCAGTCTTGGACGCCGGCCCATTCGATGCAGTTGTAGTAGTCCTTGGTTTCGCGTGGCGAAAAGAGGTCGATCACCCCAGGGGATCTGCCGCTCCCCCGGCTGTCGACTCGCACGCAGACGTATTCGTCCTTCACCCAGCGCTCGGGATCGACCATTTCCCAAGCCTGGTAGCGATTGCTGGATGCAGAGGCAGTTTCGGGATACGCCGCGGTCATCATGTCCCAAACAATTTTGAAGTGGCCGTCGTAGAAGGCCATCCCTTTTCCATAGGGACCATGGGCCATGATAACAGGGTATTTGCCGTCAGGGACGGGGCGGAAGACATCGGCGCGCAAGACGATCCCGTCTTCCATCCTGATTGGCACATCCCAATCAATCCGCATGCCATCACGGATTTCGGTCCTGGAAAGGGCATCCAGATAACTTTTCTCCTTATCCATCAAATAACCTCCCTTCGTAGTGTCCTTTCTTCAACTCCTCCCATCGGTCAGCGTCTATTGGGAATGGCTAACTTCTCGTTTAGCGGCCCTTATGCAAGTGCATTCAGGAACCTTTTATCACATGGATCAGCCAAAGATTCAGTGTAATCGGTGATTCCATTTCCGTTTGCGTCCGCCACCATGCATCATCATAAATCGATGGGTACGCATTCTGAGGAAAAACGAAGGAGTTGATGGTTACCTTCTATCAAGAGGTGTAGGATTTGTCAAGCGAAGAAGTGGATTGCCTTGAAATGGAATACCCATTCTCACGCTTTAGCGATTATTGCTGAAGTACAGTATCATCAAGATATATTGAAAAACACAATTTCATAAAAACTCCACAGTCTCAGGCTTCGGACCATCTCCCGATATCTGAATGTATCTTGCCAATACTTGCACTTTGCCAAAACTGAAGATATCTGGTCGGAACCCGCGCCTAAAGGGAAAGAGGGCTATGAATTGGTTTCAGGAAAGGGAATTTAGGAGGGAGTTAGGTCGGAAAGCAAACTGCACTCACTTACAAACTTAAGTACGTTCCCTGGGACTTTTCCGGCCAACAATGCCCTCTTTCCAAAAAGGGATTGGATATGCTATGAGTATTCTGCGGTTAGCATTTTGAAGGGAAGACTTGGTTTCCCATGGATGTCTTGATCTTCGATATGGATGGAGTTTTGATGGACGTCTCAAGGTCTTATCGGAAAGCCATTCAGCGGACCGTTCAGATTTATCTGGAAAAGTGCCTTGGATTTCCAAGACGCAGGGTGGAGTGGATCACAAATGAAGAAATCTCACTCTTTAAATCGGCGGGAGGGTTTAATAACGACTGGGATCTCACCTCGGGAGTCCTCCTCTATCTTCTCTCCATTTCCGGCATCTCTTCCCTTCGAAAATTGAAAAGGTTCCCTTCCATCGAGGAAACTCTCTCTTATCTGAGGGCAAGATCTTCCCTATCTCGTTCACAGCTTGCCTTTCGGACAAAACGGAGGCATCTCCGCTCTTTCTTAGAAAAGGTAAAGAAATCAGGGGGAGGGTTGAGGGGGATTCGCGGGATCTTAGGAACTTCGTGGCAGGGCTGGGTCTACGGGGCGGGAGAACTTGAGGGAGACAATCTCGTCAAAAGGATATTTCAAGAACTCTACCTGGGAAAACAGTTCGCCCCTTATTACCATCTTCACCCCGTCTTCTACAGGGGGAAAGGATTGTACCAGCAGGAGCGACTCATGATTCCCGAGAAAGTTCTTTTTTCTCTTCGCCGGAAAGTCCGGATGGGGATAGCCAGCGGCCGACCCAGGTTTGAAGCCGGGCTGGCCCTGAAACGCTTTCATCTTCGTCCTTATTTCGACAGCGTGGTCACTCTCGATGACTGTACGGACGAGGAGAATCGGATCTTTCGTTCAATAGGAAAGAAGAGGAAGTGCTCAAAACCCAGCGCTTACTCGATCTTAAAGGTCATTGAAGAAATAGGCGTTTCAAACCCTCGGTGTGGATATGTGGGAGATGTCGTCGACGATATGAAAGCCGCCCACGCAGCAAAAAGGAATCTGTCAATAATCGCTGTAGGGTTTACCCGGGGGCATGCCGATCGGGAGTCCATGCAGGATTCCTTAATCAAAGCGGGTGCGGATCTGGTAATCGAGAACCCGAAGGAACTTCTCTCTCTGGTTTCCTAAGCCAAACCATTACGAAATGTGATATCATTAATAATCAGTCAGACATAGCAGAGAAGGGGGAAAAAATGGTCTTTGGTTTTAAGAGACGAAAGCCATTTCAGGACAGTCAAAGCCGGTTCTTCGAAATCCTTTCTCGCCAAGCTTCCAAAACTCTGGAGGGTCTCGAAGCCCTCTGGAATTTCGTGGAGAACGAGTCGAAGGAAAATGCCAATCTCGTTCGAACCATCGAACGGGAAGCAGACGAACTGAGAAGAATCCTCGTCGAAGAACTAGACCAAACCTTCGTCACCCCTCTAGACCGTGAGGATATCTACGCGCTCTCCCGGGCCATCGATGACGTCGTAGACTATGCAAACACGACGGTGGACGAGATGGAAATTTACGAAGTCAAGGGAGACGAGCACATCCGGGAGATGGTGGATATTCTACGGAAAGTGGCCAGAGAGTTAAACGACGCAGTAAAAATCTTAAAAGACTACCCCAAGATCTCCCTGGAGCATGCCGTTAAAGCCAAATCTTATGAAAACCAAATGGAGCAGGCTTACCATTTAGCCCTTGCTCATCTCTTCAAGGGAACGGATACAGTTTATATGCTGAAGATGCGTGAGATCTATCGCCATCTCAGCAACGCTGCTGACCGGGGAGACGAGGCCGCCGACATTATTTCGAGTATTGTGATGAAACACACCTAGTTCGAATGCGGAATGGTGAATGCGGATTGTGGAACGAGAACTCCAAAATCTGAAATTTGATATTTACCTTCCATGCCCGATTAGCAAATTCCCGTCCGTGGAAGGCACGGAGCATCCGAATGGGGAGATGATCCCTAGGTCAGTCGGCGTACCCCAAATCCGTTAAATCGCTCTGAATTTTCTTTATTCTTTCATCGTAAATGAGATTTTTTAATCATCGAATTTGCCGGTGGGTCCTTTATCGGCCCCAAGGCGGGAAGCCCGTTCTGCGATTTTGTTTTCGGTCCATTCCGAAGGGTCTTCGACCCTAGTAACTTTCGGACCCAGATCGTAGGAACCTGCCTTTAAAATCGCCTCGACGGCAAGAGGGGCGGTATCCCTGGCGTTGAAGACTTCCGTCATCATCTTGTAAGCAAAGTCTTCTACTTCTTTTACCATCCGGTCCCTGATCTCTCCGGGCTGGGCGAGCAGTCTATTTTCAAACGGGAGGTTCAGGTTTTTGTAATCTCCCTTCTTCCAGCTCTTCGACTGGGCATAAGCCACCATCTCCATCCACATTTCTTCGGAAACGCCTTCACCTTTCACTTTACTGAAATTCCCGTTCGAATCCAGAATGGCATTTCCGTAATCATTCACCTGAACGCCCCATGAGATCATCTGAAGGGCGGTGGCCACATTGGCTTTTGTGGTATGAGTCTTGGCGACAATTTGGCGAAGTCTTTCTGAGCTGTTCCCCGAGGTTCCATGCTGAGCGCCAGAGATCTTATATTTTTCTAATGCCTGATGAATATTTGCTGTCAGGTCCACCTGGATCCCGGAATCCTTCTCTTCGATCCCGTGGGTCGTTCCGTTGTTCAAAGCGATCCAATCCGGGAAGATGTCACGGGCATTGAGCCCCTCGATCAGAAACAGGGCTTCCTCTACGGTAGAAAGTCCTTCCTCTCCTTTGATCTCCCCTACTTCTGTTTCAAGGCCCGCCCATTTAGGGATAGAGGGGTTGATGGCAATATTGGCCAAAAGGTTTTTGTCGTCCGGGAGGTGGGAGGCATCGATGGCAATGGAAGTCATACCCGCGTCAAAGAAGCTCGGGATTTCGACCTTCGCCGCCTCAAGATCCTTATCACTCCGGATTCCATAATGGTCGGCGTGAATCGCCACCGGAATGGTAATTCCAAGCTCGTTGCAGAGGGTATCGACGAGCATGGCCATATTCCAGTAATTGACTGCGCAATAAGCCTTTGTTCCCCCTTCCGATTTAGCGATCTCGATAATCACGGGAGCATTGGCACGCTGGGCAGCTTGAAGGGTGCCCCGAATGACAAATTGATTTCTGCCGTTTGCTGCCATAGCGATCGCTTTCCCTCTGGCTATCATGGCTCGATCCACCACTTTGCCGCTCACGATCAAGGCTTTTGAACTGGGGAAAAGCTTCTGGATATTGGGCGGCCGTCCTATCTCAATAGCTTTCTTAAAATCGGCTTTGGAAACTTTTCTCTTAGCCATGGCTTTCTCTCCTTTTGTAGTTACTTGCGTGGGTGATTCGTGATTGGCTCTCCAATTCCAAAATGAAGCTCCCTGCCTACGGGGCGGGGACTTCGCGGGAGGGAAACTTCATTCTGACTGCGCCCCTCGACCCGCCTTTGGCGGGGAGAAGCACGTGCCGGTCAGAATCCTCAGCACCACCTCTCGCTTTAGCCCTTTCCTTTCAAGACCTGGGCGATATCTTCTACCAGTTTCTTGGAACCCACGTAGAGCGCGGTCCGTTGATGATGTTTCTTCGGCTCGATCTCAAGAATCGGGATTCCCGCCTCGTTGACCGCTGTCCCGCCCGCTTCTCGGCACATAAAGGCCACGACCGCCGCTTCATACATGAGGCGTAGTTTCCCTTCGGGACGGTTCTTTTTTGGATTCGGATGATTGACGATGGCCGGATACATGAACATGCCGCCATTGGCCAGAACCCTGTGAAAGTCTCCGGCTAACGCGCCGAGGTACCTGAACGCATATTTGCTTTCATTCTCCGTGATCCATTTCTGAACCCACTCCGCGTAAGTGTTCCGGTTGGATGCGTTAAACGATAATTCCCAACTCTTCGCATCTTCCGGAAGGATCATCCGGGTTGGCCTGACAAATGTCATCGTCTCATCAATGTGGAACCGCCAGGTTCCTGCATCCTTCAGTCCAAGGGTAAACGTCCCCGTGGGAATGACAAACATGCCCGCAGCGATGTAATCTTTTCCAGCCCTCAAACGGTTATCCTCAGGACCTTCCAGATTGCGCTTTGCGATCCCAAAAAGAAAGCCTACCGGCAATCCATGGGGAATATTGGATGAACCATCCAGGGGGTCGAAATAAACGAAATAACGTCCTCCCTCTGGGTTGATCGAAAGGATCTCCTCAGACTCTTCGCTGACCGCTTGAATCACCCGACCCGAAGCCCTCAGGTAATGAATCGCTATCTCCTGGGCGATCTGATCCATGCGCATCACATCCTCCCCCTGGACATTGACGTCTCCTGCTAAACCCAGGTTTCCTTTTAAGGCACCGGTCAGATAGTAATGCTGGATATGCTTTGCCGCACTGATCAACGCATCCATCAGGATCAGGAAGTGGTAGGTCCGGTTATGTTTCTCCTGGTGTTGGAGAAGAAAGTTCATAAAGGTTTGCTCGAATCGGATCATGGTATCTCCTTTCAGCAGCAGCACTTTTGGCCCTCGTGGCTTAGGCGCCCGGGAGAAAGGACGAACTCGGAATCCAGGATGGCACCGCGGAGGGAGTGGGGATAGGCATTCGTAATTCGGACAGGAACCAATTTCCCCACCAAACTCAAAGGACCTTTAAAATTGACAATCTTGTTGGATCGGATTCTGCCAGTCACGTCTTCTTGGCTCTGCTTGCTTCGGCTTTCGACTAATACTTCCTCTATGCCACCTTCCAACTCCTGATTCTTTTGGAATGTGATTTCCCTCTGTATCTTCTGAAGGCGAGAGAGCCGATCCTGTTTTACCTTCTCTTCCACCTTATCCGTCAACTGGGCAGCCCGGGTGCCTTTTCTCGGTGAGTATTTAAAAGAGAAAAGGTCGTCGAATCGTACTTTCTCAATGAGGTCTAATGTTTCTTCAAAGTCCTTTTCCCCCTCACCCGGAAATCCTACGATCACGTCCGCTGTCACCGCCATGGAAGGGCAGACCCTTTTCAAGCGGTCTATTTTCTCAAGATACGACTCTTTCGTATATCCCCGATGCATGGCTCTTAAAACCTTATCCGAACCCGATTGAAAAGGGAGATGGATATGCTCGCAGAGTTTGGAAAGCTTCGCATAGGTTTGGATTAACTCTTCGGACAAGTCCTTTGGATGGGACGTGGTGAACCGAATCCGGTCGAGTCCGTCGATGTCGTCGATCCGGCGAAGGAGTTGTGAAAAACTGACCTCTTCCTTCAACCCTTTCCCATAACCATTTACATTCTGTCCGAGGAGACAGACCTCCTTCACCCCCATCTCCACCAAACGCTCTACTTCTTCGACAATCTCTCGACGAGGTCGGCTTTGTTCCCTTCCTCTCACATACGGCACAATGCAAAATGAGCAGAAGTGATCGCAGCCTTGCATGATGGTGACATAGGACCTTATCTGATCCAGAGGTGATCGAGGAGGGATGGCCTTAAGATAACTCCCGTCTGGATCAAAACCGGCTTCGCAAACCCTTTCTCCAGAAGCCTCTACTTTTTGCAAGAGCTGCGGAAGCATGGGAATCGCATGGGTTCCGATGACCATGTCCAGATAAGGGACCCTCTCTAAGAGTCGATTTCCCTCCTGTTGGGCAACGCACCCGGCAACTCCAATAACCGCTCCTTTCTTTTCCTTCAGCCCTTTAAATCTTCCTAGCGCACTATAGACCTTGTGCTCAGGCTTTTCCCTTACGCTGCAGGTATTGATCAGGACGAAATCGGCTTCTCCAGCGTCTTTTGTTTCAAGGTAATGGAGTCCTTCCAAGAGCCGGAGGATCCGCTCCGTGTCATGCTCGTTCATCTGACAACCATAAGTTTCGATATAAACCCGTTTCTCCATTCAGAACCCTACGCTTTCGGACGATCGCCCATCACCTCAACATCGCCGCACTTTTAAAGTTCTCGAAGCAGCTCCCTATCCTCTCCCAGCCAGGGTGAAACGACCTCCGAAAATGGAGACCGATAGAAGGATGGAGCAGAGTTTAAAGCCTCCATTTTCTCAGTTGGCCAATCGATGGATAGTGGGTCAAGTCGAGGTGGAGCGGGGTGATGGAGATACAGGCATTGGATACGGCCTCAAAATCTGTACCTCTTTTCTTGTCAAAGATAAGCTGTCCGCCGCCGATCCAATAGTACTTTTTCCCTCTCGGATCTACCTTCTCTATGACCGCACTTCCATTGTGGACCCACCTCCCCTGCTGGGTGATCTTAAAGGTTTTGATTTTTCTTTCATCCAGATTCGGTACGTTGATGTTGAGAAGTGTATCTTTTGAAAGCCCCTTTTTAATGATCTGGCGTGCGACCTTCGTGGCGAAGCGAGCAGCCACACCAAACTTGAAATGACTCCTTGAGACCAGAGAGATAGCGAACGAAGGAATCCCCAACAGCGTACCTTCAAACGCAGCCGAAACCGTTCCAGAATAAGTAATATCATCCCCTAAGTTTCCTCCCTTGTTAATGCCGGAGACGATCAATCGGGGTCGTTCAGGGAGGATCGCATTGACTCCCAGATGGACGCAATCGGCTGGGGTTCCGTCCACGGCATAAAAATTCTTTTTAACCTTCTCTACCCTTAGGGGACGGTGAAGGGTGAGGGAATGGGCAACGGCACTTTTCTCCCTGTCTGGAGCAACGACAAAAACATCCCCCACCTCCTGGAGAGCCTTTGCCAACACGATAATGCCTTTCGAGTGAATTCCATCATCGTTGGTCACCAAGATTATCAATCGTTCAGCCATCCTTGGAAGAGATAAAAAGAGAAGGAGTGAAAAAATACGCTACTGCCAGTCTTAACCCAAATCGGTTAATAAGGATATCAAATGGGGATCAAAAAATCAAGACACACGGGTACTTGATACCCGCCTGCGATCAGCGGGTAGGCGGCAAGAATGACTATCCCGAAAGGCTTTTTAAGAAAGTCTTTAGTTTGCCCATATCTTCCGTCGAAATTTCGACAAACCTCACACCGGTCCGGTAGTCTCCCCAGGTCTTTCCCACATGAATATCCATCCAGGCCACCTCCACCAGTGTCTCAATTGCGGTCAGCTCAGAACCCATCGTAAAGAAAAGCTTTAAGCGAAGATGATTCCCTCTCCCGATTCGCTCCGGGAGATAGAGAAGCAACCCGCCTTCGCTTGCATTCTTCGCACGACCTCCCTCGGACACGTCAACTCGACTGTATTCAACGGGCAGGTCGACACTAAACCTGGGGTGCTTTCTCTTTTCAAAATTCACAGTCCCATAATGGGATTTGATTCCTTTTTCTTCAGTGCTCACCGATTCTCTCTCATATCCCCTGAGCCTTCACGGATGAATTCCCCCGTATTCACCCATTCCCTCTCCTCGGGCTTGAGGCTCGAACACGATGACTTTTCTAATCTTCTTTTCTATTCGTTTAACTCCTGCCCATCCTATTCTTGCTTTTGGTCTCCAACCCTATCACAACCAACTCCGAAATACAACGGAAATCGAGGCGTGACTAACCCATGAGTCATTTTGTAGACAATCTTTCTCCCCATCCTTTCTGTACGAACCGAGCCGCTTTAACGGGGGCTCGCTCAACTTAGATAGAACTTAGCGAAGGGGGCTCCCTCTTGCAGTCGAAGTGAAGGTCCCCGACTGGAAAAGACACAGGGCAGTTCCAAGTATTTTTCGATGATTCACCGATCAATCCCGATGGTGACCGGGTCCTCCATGACAAGGCAAAAGCCCTCGGAAAGTGTCATGCCGTCCGCGAGAGCCTTCCGTTAGAACGGAGAGATGACTCAGGGCAGAAGGAACTGCTCAGCGGGGCCCCTTCCCTCACAAAAAAGGCCAGCAGTTTCTCTTGCCGGCCTTTTCAACTCAACTTTCGGAAGACAGATGGGGAGGACAGGTTGGTAAGAACGATCGCCTTTCTTTATCTCTTTAGGTGCCGCGGAGACCCTTTGCATCCTTGAAATTGATTTGCAGAAATGTCAATGAGCCGCCCCCAAACAACCGATGGGCTTACGGCTGATGACTAAATTATCGACGTAGACTCTCTGATCTTTAGGAGAGGTTTGCCACGCATTATCACCGCCAAAGTAACTATAGACTGCAAAACGACGTATCTTGGATTCCTCGACATCCCGAAAACGAAGCTTTTCGACATTGCCTACCAATTGACCGTCAAGCCATGCCGATAGTTGTCCATCTTTCTTACGCGGGAGGTTATTCCTGAGCATTAATTCTACGCAATACCACTTTCCTGGAGAAATTTTGGCGTATCGGAAAAAGGAAAATTTGCAGTAAGCAAAGTCTCCCCATCCCCCCCGTTGATCGGGATGATAGTAGTAGAAATGCAGACTCCGGGAGTTATCGATACAGAGGTCGACTGAAAACTTATCTCCAATGGATTTTGTGCCAGCTCCTCCATACGTACTTTCAAGACTAACGCCTCCACGCATGCTGATCAGTTTAACTTGGTTCGTGGACCCCGTAGAGAACCCATCCTGCAGGCGCAAGTAAAGCCGAAAATAGGCCGCATCATCAATTGGGATTTCGGGAACATATTGTCCTGCTCCCATGGCGTCGTGGTATCCTTTCTTATTTTCAACAAAAGCCGACCGATTTCCAGCAAATACATACTGCGCAGGATTTTCAACAGTCCCGGCACCCACAGCCCTACCCCAATGAGTCTTCCATCCTTGTTGGTAATGATCGCCCTCGAAATCTTCAAAGAGAAGAACATTCCTGGGATCTAATCCCGGCTCCAGATTCGGGCTTCCATCCCACGTTTTTGCCGCTAATTTTGATTCTGGTCGAGGGAGAGGATAAGAAACATCACTCCTGGGGGTGATTTCTTCTACCCTCGGTGCGTTACAGCCGAAAATCAATTGTAGACAAGCCAAGAGAAAGCACAAACATGATGCTCTCATCTCTTCCCTCCCTGAGCCAGCGAGTTTGACACAGTCGGGAGAGTCAAGCTCACCTCCCACCTCCTTGGCTGTTGCAATGAGGCTTTCATGAATCGAAGGTGTGTTCCTACTGGTTTAAGCGATTTCCGAGAAACGACCGGGAATATGGAAAGGAACGGATGCGTTAAAAACTAGACAGCATTTCCTATCTTTGCCTCTGGGACGATTTCTCTGAGCGTTGTATAGACCCCCTGAATATTGTTCGAACGACTCCAATCATCCAGTTCCTTAAGCTGAGCGTTTAATCTGTCCGGATAGAGGCCGTTTGGTTTGAGCATCGTAATTTTCTTATTGTCAGTGGGAACAATGCCTTCCCCCTGCCAATAGAGTTCTTCGTGAAGTTTTTCTCCTGGGCGTAATCCAATAGAAACAATTTCAACGTCTTTCCCGGGTTTTAGCCCGGAAAAATTGATCAATTTGGTTGCAATATCTATAATTTTGATAGGTTCTCCCATATCCAGCAGAAATATCTCTTTGCCTTTTCCCATCGCCCCGGCCGTCATCACAAGCTGAACCGCCTCAGAAATTGACATGAAGTAACGTGATGCTTCTGGATGAGTAATTGTCACCGGCCCGCCTTCGATGATTTGACGTTGGAAGATCGGGATCACGCTTCCGTTGCTCCCGATCACATTTCCAAATCGAACCGCAATAAACTTCGTGCCACTCTCATTGCCGGAGAGCCCTTGGATAATCATTTCAGCCACTCGTTTGGTCGTTCCCATGATATTCGCCGGGTTGACGGCCTTATCGGTCGAAATGAGCACAAATTTATCCACCCGGTTCTGGACCGCCAGCTTAGCAACATTCAACGTCCCAAAAACGTTGTTACGGACAGCCCCGACGGGTTCTCTTTGCATCAACGGAACGTGTTTGTAGGCCGCAGCATGATAAACAAGGTTGACCTTGTTTTCAGACAAGATCTCGTTCACTTTGACGGAGTCAAGGATATCGCCTACGATGCTCAAAATTGGCTGGTTCGGAAATTTTTTCTTAAGATCTATCTCGAGTTCGTAAAGAGTATTTTCGTACCGATCTAACAGGATGAGCAGGCGCGGGTTGAAGGTGGCCACCTGCCTGCATAATTCTGAGCCGATCGAACCCCCGGCACCTGTGACAAGCACTCCTTTCCCTTCGATTTCCTTTCGCATTAAATTGAGGTCTGCTTCTCTTTTAAATTTTATGGTCTGACGCCCGAGCAAAGCATCAAAGGAAACGTCTTTGAGTTGTCCGACCACGCCATCCTCTTGAATCAGCTTTCCCAAGCTCGGTAAGACTTTTGTGTTCACCTGAGCACTGCGAGCGATATTTACAATTCTTGCGATGTCCTTATAACCCGCCGATGGAATTGTGATGATGACTTCATCCACTCCATATTTTCCAACCAATTCAGGAATGTCCTCGGTTTTTCCAAGCACAGGAACCCCCTGAATGTCCGTCCCGATCTTATTGAAGTTGTCATCGATAAACCCAACCACGTGAATCCCCAACTTCTTATTGGTTCTAATTTCGTTCAGGACGAGTACCCCTGCTTTTCCGGCCCCTGCAATAATGGCATGTTTGAGGATCTTCGTCGAGGCCCCAGCTCTGTATTCACGGAGGAATCGCACCGAGACCCGGACCCCCGTGGTCAATATGAAGTTAAAAACCAGTTCCATGACAAATATGGAACGCGGATACCCCTGGAGGCGATTCACAAAAACCGTCATGATCAAGAAAACAACCGATCCCCAAAATATCGACCTGGAAATATTGGCTAAATCCCGCATGCTCACAAATTGCCACTCGCCCGAGTACAGCTTAAAATAGTAATACGCAGCCATTCGAGCAAGGATGAGCATGGGGAGAGTATTGACCATGACCTGATAATCGCCGTCGGGAATTTGAAATTCGAAACGAACCAAGAAAGCAGCCACGTACCCCAGGACCGTGAGCACGAGTTGAAGAGCAGCAATCCCTAAGCGGCGATACCGCGTTCCGATCCTCCAAACAAGATTCTCTTCTGATAACTTGCTGCTGTAAGAACCAATGAAATCTAATAGCATTTGATTTAGCTTCCCTCCAAAGTGATCCGCTTCACCGGGATACGAGAAACAGAGCAATCACCGATGGAGGATCTCTCTTTCTTCTAGCAAATTCTTTGTAAATAGTTCACAAATTATGCCAAAAAGAAAAAGTTTGGAGACAATAAATTAGTTTAATAATTTCAGCTACTTTCAAGTTTTGGTAGGAATCCAGAGAGGAAGAATTGCATCGGAAGGAAAACGAATTACCGTTGTTTGGAAAATTGCTTCCTTAAAGTGGAAAAATGTTTCCTCGGCCTGCCGGTATGACCGTGGCCTATTGAGGAAGCCTCCGTCAACTCACATTCCGCGTTAATTCATACAATTCCCTAATTTTTCGCGCATTCGATTCCCAGCCCAATTCGTTTCTCGAGTACTCATAAGCGCATTTTCCCATGGCCAAAAGATCTCGACTGAAAATATTTTCTATTGCCTTTCGTAAGGCATCCGCGTCTCTCGCAGGAACAATCATCCCAGTATCCTCCGTGACAATATCTTTTAACCCTCCGATATTTGTCGTGATGACAGGCCTCGAAAACGCATAAGCGAGTGGAATAACTCCCGAAGTCGTTATGTCTGTATAAGGAAGGACGACGATATCACTCGCGTTAAAGTAAACCTGTATTTCTTCATCCGGAATCCATTTCACAAAGACGCGCAACTGCGGGAATCGCTTTTCATACGCGAGTAATTGTTTACATACGTCCTTATCTTCCGACTTTCCCGCAATGATGACCACGGTATTTTCCAACGCCTTGGCAGCGTCGATCAAATATTCATATCCTCGGTTCTTCCTGATAAAGCCGAAGCAAAGGATGACTCTGTCGTCATCCAGAATATTCAGGCGTCTTCGCGCTTCTTTCTTAGAAATGGTATTCTCATACGACCCATTGAAATTTCCGTGCGGGATAATCGTGTGCGTCTTGTCCGTGTTTGTGTTGAGAAGATCTTTGGCCCTTTGAATATCATGCTCACTGTGGAATATGATCGCGTCTGATTTTTCATAAAACCATCGACATTTTTTTTTGTCGTTTTCACCGTAGCCATGAGGAAGTATATTATGCATCTCCCAGACCACCCTGATGCCGAGGCTTTTACAAAGATAGTAGAACCCCTTCATCACAAACCCAAAAGGAAATATATAAAGCCAGTGGACATGGATGATTCGGTAACCCTTTAACCTGAAAAAAATAATCTTAAGAAAATTGCTGAAGGAGGAGTAATGAAATGGTTTGAGGAGCACGACGCTCACACCCACTTTTTCGAGATGCTCCTTGAGTCTTCTCACGTATTCATGATTTCTCGGTATAAAAAAAACCTGCTTACTCTGCATGGCTTTTCTCGTATTCCTTTTCATATTTGAACCATTTCGACCAAATCGTATAGTATCCTTTGCTTCCAAGGACTTTCTGGGCTATCGATTTTACCCGGTACACCGCCTGACTCTTTGCATTGGAAAGCAGATGAGCTTGTGCGATCTCTTCGAAGCGATCCATGCGTGTTCTTCGTGTTATCGCAAACCTATTATACAACCTAAAAGCTCCCTCTGAGCGTCCGAGGATATTCAAACCGGGAGCTGAAGTTGCAACCCCTTGATACCCGGCGCTTTGTGCAGCTTTCAGTACCCGCCGAGAATAAAAGCCCCCCGGCAATGAAATAAAATGGATGGGGGAGGAAAGTTTGTCTTCAAGAATTCTTTTTGATTCGGTGAGTTCTGTACGTAGGCTATCCTTGCTGAGATCCGACAGAAACAGATGGTTGAGACTGTGTGATTGAACGGACATGTCGCCATCGATCATTTCCTTCAGATGATCCCAGTCCAAATGATCCGGTGTCCCTATCCTGCCGACCGTTACAAAGAAAGTGGCGACCAATCCATATTTTTTTAGGAGGCGGAACGCGATTGAATAATCACTGTAATTTCCGTCATCAAAGGTGAGGAGGACATATTTCTTCCCGGGACGAGGCTGGAATCCGTCCGAGAAGGCACGAAATGAAACGGTCTCAAACCCCTCCTCCAAAAGATAGTGGATATGCCGCTCAAATGTATCCGTCGCAATCGCATACTTTTCCACATGTGGTCTTCCCTCGAAGAGCGCATGATAGAGCAGAACGGGTACTTTTGCATGGCCCCATGGGTTCACGATAAAAACCCTTCTCCAAGAAGTTCGTCGTAAACATTCATGTATTCTGAGCACATCCGCTCTGATGAAAACCGGGTCTTGACCGTGTCATGGCCGGCAGAGGCGTATTGCTGCCTTTTCTCCTCCTTTGTCACTAAATGGAGGATCCCATCTTGCAACGCTCTCACATCCCTCGGTTCAACCAGAATCCCGTTTCCGTCATTGACGACCTTCGAAATTGCACCCACCCTTGTTGCAACGACAGCTTTCTGGGCAGCCATGGCTTCTAAGAGGACCATCGGAAGCCCTTCGATGACGGAAGGAAGAACGAAGATGTCCAGGATGGAAAGAAGGTTGGGAATGTCCGTTCTGAAACCCGTGAAAATGACGTTGTCCCCTATGCCGAGCTCGGAGGCCTTATTCTCTAAAAACATTCTCAGCGGTCCATCGCCTACGAAAAGGAACTTGACGGACGCAACCTTGTCCACGACCCCCTTAGCCGCCTGCAACAGGTACACCTGTCCCTTTTCTGTGCCTAAATTGCCGACGGTCCCGATGACCGTTACGCCTTTGGGGATTCCAAATTCCTCTCGCATGGCTGCGGATGACCTTAGGCCACTGAATCTTGTCAAATCAATCCCGTTATCAATGACCCTGATCTTCTCCTGGGGAACACCGTACCTCAGCATCTCCTCCCGAACACCCTCTGACACAGCGATGATTCGATTAAAATGCCGGATCAGGAGGCTGTCGAAACGGCGGTAGGCCCGCAACCTCCAATTCGATGCCAGCCAATTGTGATTCGTCGCAACGATGGGAATGTTCTTTGGGCGGGCGAAGAGTCCATAGAAGTTTGACTTATATCCATGACAATGCACGAGGCGGATGCGGTTCTTTTCAGCATAGTCCCTCATTCTGAAAAGGAGTCTGACATCCAGCTGTGCTTTACAGGGAAAGATCACCGTATCAAGTGAATTTTTTCGCGCTTCCTCTGCCACTTCCACATGCGGGTTGTGGGAATTTTTAATCACGCCGATCATGGATTCGTAGCCGTTGCGCTTCAAGGCCCGGCATAAATCGAGAGTGACTCTCTCCGCCCCATACAATCCCCTGCTGCTGATCAAGTGTAAGATTTTCATGAAAAATAATTTCTCGGCCGTGCCGAGCCGTACCTATTTCTGCTCGGCCACCCCCTCACCTCTCTTGATTTGGCACATGATTTTGAGACGGGACAAGCGGTTTCCGAGTTGATGTCGATGGGAAGATAACTTCCTGTAAGGTCTTGAAGATCAGTTTCAAATCGTAGGAAAAGGACGCGCGCTGAATATATTCCTGCGCAAGCCTGATCTTTTTCGGCAGGAGAACATGGACGTAATACTGTTCGGGATCCTCTATCCCTTGGAGAACGCTTTCCTCATTTCTAAACGTGATGGACGAGACGTCGGTGATCCCAGGCCTGACGCTGAGGATTTTTTCATAGTCTTCTTTATACCATTCGACGTATTTTCTGACCTCGGGTCTCGGGCCGACGAGACTCATGTGGCCTTGCAATACGTTCATAAGCTGCGGCCACTCGTCCATCTTTGTACTTCTCAGCAAGCGGCCGATTCTGGTAATTCTTGCATCCCCGCCAGCGGTAATTTGTAATCCAACCGGCTCAGGATGGAACCTCATCGTCCTAAATTTATAAATGATAAACGGCCGGAAACCCCTGCCGATTCGTTCCTGTCTAAAAAAGACAGGCCCTGGGCTGTCGAGTTTTATCAATATCGATATCACCACGAAAAAGGGCGATAAGACCGCGAAACCAACCCCTGAGCATAGGAGATCAAAAAAGCGCTTCATCGTGAAAAATGGGAAGGATGCATGATGGGTTCAAGGCGACGTCTTGCTGCTACTTTTTATGGAGGGTGACCACATCCGTGACAGCATCAATCACTTTCTCTACGTCGCTGTCCAACATCCCGGGGTATATCGGAAGGGAAATGATTCTCTTGTACGTTTTGTAAGCCACTGAAAAATCTTCAGGTTTATATCCAAAGGTGTCGCGATAATACGGATGGATGTGGAGAGGGATGAAATGGACCGACGTGCCGATTCTCCTCTGTTTCAACTCACCGATGAACCTGTCCCTGTCGATATCGAGCGTTTCCAGATTCAGCTTGATCACATACAGATGCCACCCGTGACGGTAACCATTCTGGTCGCTTCCGTCCTTCCATGAGCACCCGTCATTCATCTCGGGCACCTCGATCTCAGCGAAATCCTTCAGGGCATCATGATAGCGCGAAGCAATATGGATCCTTCTTCTCCATAACGCATTCGCCTTCTTCAGCTGAACAATTCCTATGACCGCCGCAATATCCGTGAGGTTATACTTGTATCCGGGGGCGAGGATCTCGTAATACCAGCTCCCTTCTGCAGTATAGCGCTTCCAGGCATCCTTGCTGATCCCGTGGAGGCTCATGATTCTCATTCTTTCTGCCCATTCCTCATTTTCCGTTGTGATCATCCCGCCTTCGCCCGTTGAAATGTTCTTGGTTGCATAGAAACTAAAACAGGTGATATCTCCTAGGGTGCCGATGATCTTGTCTCCATAGAATGCGGGGAAAGCATGGGCAGCATCTTCGATGACCGCAAGATGATATCTCTTGGCAATATCCAGGATCGGGGCCATTTCACAGGGACGGCCCGCATAATGGACGGGAATGATTGCTTTGGGCAGCTTCAAACGTCGTTGCGAGCAAGAGGACAGGTAGCTTTCTATTTTGTGCGGATCGATATTCATCGTCACAGGGTCAATATCGACAAAAATGGGTCTGGCCCTGAAATAATGGATGACTTCCGCTGTCGCGGCAAACGTCATCGGGGACGTTATGATGCCGTCCCCCTCCTGAACCCCAACGGCTTCCAGGGCCAAGTGAAGGGCGGCGGTGCATGAGTTGACGGCAACGGCATACTTGCATCCGATGAACTTTGCAAAATCCTCCTCAAATTGTTTGGCCTTGGGCCCCGTCGTGATCCATCCCGTTCGGAGCGTCTCAACGACCGCTTGAATTTCTTCCTCGGTAATCGACGGCATGGCAAAAGGGAGAAAGTTATCGTCTGACATACGTGCGGACCTCTTTCATCGGCTCAGGCTCTCAAAATATTTCAGATTCCTGTGCAACATCTTCGTGACAAGGCTGATAAGAAAACCGATGCCGAAACTCACATGGATGAGAGCAATCGCGGCGACCACTCCCGGCCAAAGCCGAAGGTTCTCCTTCCGGAGAAGCTGGAAAACCTCCACGCCGACTGCCGCAAGATAGCTTACAAGATACATCACCAGACCGGTCAAGGCATACCCATGGAAGGGAGCAAGCACGCCCAGTACGAGGAGGCCGGTGACGAACAGGGCTGGGAGAAGGTGCCTGAAAGAGGCCTGCTTGGCGTGCTTCTCAATCACAGCAACCTTCCAGTAGCCATACTGCATGAACTGTTTGAACAGTTGCGAGTACCGGTTCCGGGGAAAATACTGCACTTTAATTTTCCCGTATTGCACAATTTTTCCCCCTTTTTTCCTCAGCCGGAACGACAACTCGTCGTCCTGGTTCCTTACCATCCCCTCGTCGTACATGCCGATCTCGATGAGCCGGCTCTTCTTAAAACATCCTCCATAGACCGTGTCCGTTTCCCCGACGAAATCCCCGCGGTCGCGCAGTGCCCCACCCATGGCAACGCGGCTCTTGTAGGCCCAGGCGATACTTTTCTGCACGTAAGTCTCGCCCGGCACCGGCACCAGAACGCCCCCGACATTGTCCGCCCTGGTCTTTTGGCTCAGCTCGACCAGATCAACCAGGTAGTTCGAGGGGTGAACGCACCTGACGTCCGCCCGGACGATATATTCGCCCCGGGCCCGCTCAATTCCGATATTCATCCCATGGGGCACGGTTCGCCGCAGATTGTCAAGAACGATCAGACCGGGATAGCGTTTTTGGAGCTGGCAGAGGATATCGCGCGTCCCGTCGTTGCTCATGCCGTCAATCACGATGACCTCAAACCCTCCGGGCGGTGGCGCAAACCCATAGATATTCGCCAGGCAGTCTTCAATGTGCTTGGCTTCGTTCCGGCATGGGATCAAAACCGATACCTGTGGGACCTGTGAACTCATGGGATGTGTCTGCGGACGGCCACCCTGGGAGGAAACGTAGGGCTTAATGGAATTCAAACGCGCCCAGATCTGAGGCAGTGCCCTGGGGCCGCTTGACTCCGTCCTTATCCTGCGATACCTCGTTCAACGGAACCCCTTTGTCGATTGCCGTTGATCCTGGCAAAAGATGGAAATTCTGCTCTGCCGGGTTTGCAAAACGCGGATCTCCGATCACGGGAGACGGGTCGGACAGCTTGTGCAAGAGAAGCGGCTTTGGCCAATAGAGATTATTCTGGAGAATCAGGGAAGTGTTTCCCTTAGCGTTGACGACGTGATAGGCCTTCGGATCACCATGAGTCAGGTCAAAGATGTTGTTTTTGATTTCGACGGTATTTATTTCCCGCTCCGACCCACCGATAAAAAGTGCGGAGGCGCCGTTGCCAAACAGAGTGTTATTAAATATCTTCACATTCGATACAAGTCCGGACATATAGATGCCGCACTGTTTGTTGTTAAACAACACATTGTTCCTCATGACGACGTTCTCTATCCGTGCATGGTCATACGCATCCAGAATGATTCCCGACCGGTCCTGAGAAAGAGAGACCGTATTTCCTTCGATGACCACATTCTTGACAAGCCTTTCGAATCCCGGAGGGTCTTCACTCCGCCGCTGATCAAAGACATGGATCCCGTAGCCGGTCATTCCTTTTGCCACGTTATTCCGGATGATCGTGTTGGTGCTGTGGTGGATATAGTAGCAGTGCCCCTGTGTCCCCATGACATTGCCGCTGATGTCACATGTATTTCCTTCCAGCAGAACGTTATTACCGCCGGCATGGACCGCAGCCCAGGCGTACCCCGGGCCGGTGAACGTGTTGTTTACTATTTGCACCGTGTCCCCGCGAACGCCAATGGCCTTTCCGTTTCTAAAATGAAGCCCCTCGATGCGCAAGTAATTGCACTCAAGGATGACGGGCCGGTCCCCACTGACGAAGACCGGGACTTCATTCGGATAGGCCTTGATGGTCAGCAAATTCCCCGGCGCGCCCCCTTGGCGATATTCGGCCCGGAGCCAGACTTCACCTTCTCCGTATGTGCCGCCCCGTACGAGAATGGTATCCCCCGGCCTTGATTGCGTTGCCGCATGCTGGATCGTCGCCCAAGGGGTGCTCAGCGATCCGTTGTTTCTGTCCGACCCGGCCGTCGATACATAGTGTGTTTCGCCGGCTCCCGCCGTCTTTAGAGGAACCAGTCCCAAGGATATAAGAATGATGAGGACGCCAGTCCTAACGATGCGGTTCATTCCTTCCTCCTTCTTGCGTCATCATTTTTCATGCGTGAAGAGGACTACTCTGCCTGTTCACTATCCGGTGAGGGAGGCGTTGTCTTCTGTGCCATCACGATCCCCCGATCGACGAGCGCCCAAAAGACCCAAAAATAACTTCCCATCTCGACATAGGACCACCGATCGCCGAACAGATTCGTGCTTGCACAGGCGAGAACACACCCCATAAACCCAAGACCCAGGCCTCTCTCAAACCCTTCCTTGCCCGCCTTCCACAACCTCCAGCCACTCCGAAAAGCCACAACCAACACGGTCAAAAATAGGCCAAAACCGACGATTCCCTGCTCGGACAACATTTTTAAATAATAGTTGTGCGTATCTTTCCAACGGTTCAATTCCCCTTCGGGCGCAGCAAATTCAAACCCACCGTATCCGACTCCAATCACCGGATTTTTCATAAACAGATTCCAAGCGTGGTCCCACAGTCCCAACCGGACAGCCGCCGAATGCTCAATCCCTCCTTCTTCAGTCTTTGTCGTCGTCATCGTGATCCGCTCAACCACGGAGGATGGCAAGATCGTTTGCCATGAAACCATGATGGCAAGAACCAAAACTAAGAGGATCCTCTTTTGCACCAACCCAAAGAAGACCAAAGCGACGAGGGCACCCACGTAGGCCCCCCTTGAATAGCAAAAGAAAAGCGGATGAAGACTGAATAAGACTCCCGCGAGGAACAAGATCCTGCGCCATTTATTCCTGTCCAGGAAGAATAAACCGAACAACATCGCTGAACAATAAACGATGAAATGACCAAAATGATTCCCTCCGAGGCCCACCACCCAGAAAGGACCGGTTGTCCGACTGTCTTCCATAAACGACGCACCCGCTGTGTAACTCCGGTAACTTCTGACGGAAATAAATAAGACGACCAAAGCCATCAGGACGACGACGGTTTTGAGCTGTTTCTTGTCGTCTTTTATTGCGTTGAAGGTTAACAGATACATGGCCATCATAAACGCGTAGCTCTTCCACGCTCTTATAATCGGGTTTGCATAGGAAATCGGAAAGGGGAGAGAGAAATTCCTGCTGCTATTCCAGAGTGCAAGATAACTCACCAGAATCAGGATAATGACCAGGACGGAATTTCCCGCTTTCTCATACCCCCTCTTATTGACAAAGATGCCGATCCCGACGGCAATAAACAAAATGTCTAGGAAATCCTTCCCCATCGGGAAAGAATAAAGCTTATAGAAAATGTTTGGCTGCGGGATCATGGCAACCATCAGGAGAAGGCCCCATTCAGGCTTCCTGACAAGAGCCACAATCGCCGTGAGGATTCCGCCGAAGTATAAGAGGATTACGAATGCTTGCCGAATGAAGTATAAGAGGTCAGTCGTAAGACCCATTTCCTGTTGGCCTCCTCTGTGATCAATCTCTTAAGTCAGAATTCCTTAAATCTTTCAAGCCTCTTTCCTATCTCTTGGATGCCTCTGCGCCCCTCGGAGCAACTGAAGACTTTTGTAATAAAAATGACCTACCGTCAGATGAAACTCTGCCATGGGCAGATCCGCACCAATTCCATACCGTCTCAGTTCCATCACGGGGGTCGTCTTATTATTGGGGCCCGCCGTGGTCGTCACAGCCATTTGAATTCCGCAGGCCTCAAGGTGGCGGATACTCGCCACGTCATAGTCTTCCGCCCGTCCATTCGGATAAGAAAAACACCTGCATGGACGGCCGGTGAGTTCATAAACCGCATCGACGGATCGCCGGATTTCGTTGAAGCGTTCTCGCTCAGAGAGCCGACTCAAAATGGCGTGCTGATGGGTGTGCGCGCCGAATTCGATCAACCCGGAGGCGACCATTTCTGCAATCGCATTTCTGTTGAGCATCCCATAAGGAGAATTGACCCCGATGGAACAATCTGGATCGCCGTCCAAATCGAGAATAATATTGCGCAGGGTTGCCATCAGCTGCGGGTGGGGGAGGGTTTTCAAATTCTCTTGAATGGCTGCCGAGGCCTTCGCCTTCAGGTTTAATGTAGAAAGGTCGAACTGAAAGCCATTCCTGTCCATCACAGGCCTTCGCGTCTGCGAAAGTGCAAGGTTGAGACGGCAATGCCATACCGTATCCGTTGTGTCTATCAGTCCTGTCGCGAGAAAAATAGTCGCCGGTATCTTTTCTCTACGTAAAATTGGGAAGGCCACATCAAAATTATTTTGATATCCGTCGTCAAAGGTGATGGCAGCCGTCGGACGCTTTATCGCTCCGGTTCTCATGCGCTCTACAGCCTCCGAGAGAGCGATAATCTCAAAATGTTTCTTAAGGGAGCCGATCTGCAGGCGAAAGGATTGTTCATCGAGAAAACACCAGTCAGGGACTGCAAGCGGAGATCGAATCGTTCCATGATACATGAGAATCGTGAGCTCATGACGATACGCGACCTTATGGAAGAGCTGCGGTATTTTTGTTCCCGCGATTAATTTAGACCCTAATTTATGGATGTTCGATCTCATTTTTACCGGGCGGCCGGCAGGCCGATCTCTCGTGCAATCCTCGCACAACCTCAAACCCAGGCCGTCCTTCGGCTTGGATCGGGCCCTCAACCGTTGTCCGCATTGGGCCTCGCCGGGGTGCGACGGAGATAGGGCTTCAACTCGGCAATCATCCCTCTCCCTTTTCTCAAAGCGCTCCGGAGGGACCTTTCTCCTCTCATGAGCAGGTAGAGTACTTCTCCGGAAAATGAGGAATTAAAGAGCAATAAGTTCCTCGTCTCCCTGTAATCTTTCGTCCACCTCCTTTTGTATTTCTCCTCCCCCCTCAGGAAATGGAATTCCTTCAATCGCTCGTCGATGCTATCTCTCATCGCATAGCCGAATAAAACCGTCCCTAAGCTGAACTTTTCCCAGGCACTGCTAAATCCGGATTGGTAGTAGTACAATTTGTCTTTGTACTTGAAAGCATAAAGGGATGCGATGGGTTCATTTTCATAGTTCAGAAAATAGAGTTTCAACCATTGTTTTTCCAGAAAGCAGGAAGCAACGTCATAATGAAACCTCTTAATATCCGCTCCGCTAAAACTACTCTCAATATCTCCATCTCCACCCTTCGACTTAAACCTGTCATTATGAAGGCTGAATAATCTGTCTATGTTTTCTTCCACTTTTTCTCTCGTGTTGACTATCGAAAAGGACATCCCTTCTTTACTTTCGAAGGACTTCGTCCTTCGCTTCAAGCTCTGTCTCATGTTAAGGCTCAGGGATTGCAACAGCTTCTCGTAGTCTTCCGTGAGCTTAAGATAGGGGCATACGTGGGCTTTGAGCGTCACAACCCTATGCTGACCGTTCACGCTCTCCTTCAGCCACCCGATTGAACTTGAGCTCTCGTCAACTGGCCCCACTTCCGTGAGATCCCACTTGTCACCATGCTTCTTCAGGTATTCATAAATCAGCTTCACAACAATGTCTTCTGAGCCTGGGTGAATGATAAAATCCAAGAAATCCGAAGCCGCTTTGTCCGAGCCGATATACATTATTTTATTGAATTTAAAGAAGTGTAATAATGTGAGCTTTCGAAGGCAAAAGGGCGCGATCCCTATAATTTGTCCCGTCATTTCATCCTTCACCAATAAGATGAGGAGCTCCT
>Ga0335085_10003875_pt1 | contig 25337 bp, 20 predicted proteins | sample Lox_Sample_45_FD_206712 | JGI IMG/M metagenome (GOLD analysis project Ga0335085, IMG submission 206712) | Soil microbial communities from Loxahatchee National Wildlife Refuge, Florida, United States - Lox_Sample_4.5 | ecosystem: Environmental > Terrestrial > Soil > Wetlands | place: USA...
TGCACCGTCGTCTTTTCGATCGGCTGAAACTGCGGATCGCCCTGGAACGCGACGTCAGGCGCCTTCACGGTCTTCTTGTCGACAGTGGCCGTCTCGGGAACCTGCGCGAGCAGGACTGCTTCGGCGGCCTGCTGCGTGCCGGGCACCGACGCGAGGACGCGCGAGCGCGCGTGCTCGACTGGTATCTTCTGAAAGTCCGGCGGCAGGGTCTGCGTTGCGAAGGTCCAGGGGCCTTTGAAATCAGGCGCGGAGAACCAGCGGCCCGACACGAGGAAATAGATCGGCCCGTCCTTGCCGAGGCGGAAGACGTCGCTGTCGGTGTTGCTCACCCAGAGCAGTTTCGTTCCCGTGACGGCGAGGTACGCCGGCGCGCCGGTGAGCAGGATCAACTCCGCGGGCTTCGTGCTGACGAACACGTGCGGCATCTTCGCGACGGGCGCGGCGGGCACGGCGGCCTTCACGTCCTTGAAGTTGTCGTCGGCCGGCAGCTTTGCGAAACTCTCGGGCAGTTTGTCGACCGCCTTCCACGGACCGGCGAGCGCCGTGGCCTGGTACCACGACTTGTCGTTGCGGAGGTACAGCGTGTTGCTCGGCGTGTGCTGAAACAGATCCCAGTTCGTATTGACCGCGAACTTCAGATCATTGTCCTTGATCGGACTCCACACCGGATCGCCGTCGATGTTGACGATGACCGCCGGCGTCATGCTGTAGAAGACGACGGGCGGATCGGCCTTCAGCCCGTCGATGTTCTTCGGAATGATCTGGCTCTTGTCGATGTAGGCGAGGACCCGATCGAGCGCGATGACGCGCTGCTCGCTCGGAAGCTGCGTCTTGATGTCGTCGACGACGCGCTTCGCCTCTTCGGGTTTCAGCGTCGTGAAATTCGATGACGTGATGGTGAGATCGTCGAAGCTGACGAGGCGGTCTTCGATCGCGACTCTCGTGTTGGCCTCGATGCGGATCGTGCCCATCGCGGGCTTCGTCGCGCCTTTCGCGGTGTAGGACACGGCGAGGTCCAGCACGACGCGCTTCTGATCTTTCCAGCTCGCGACCTGAGGCTGATAGAGGATGACCGTGGCGCCGGCCGCCGTGCTGAACGCGCGGGGCCATCCGCCATCGACGTCGCGCGACGCCGGAGCAGGCGCCGCGGCTTTCGCCGGTGGCTTCTGTGCGGTCGTCGGTGGAGCGTTCTGCGGAAAGGCGGGAGGCGGCAGCAGCAGACTGCACGCCGTCACGAGGGCGATGCGGCTGCGTCGGACACCTAGAGCTGGCGCCCGCACACTTCCTCCACGTACTCGAGGCCGCGGTTCCCGCCAGGCAGCGTGAATTCGACGATCGGCGCTTCGGTCGCGTCCTCCATGAGGGCCACGAGACTCTTGAAGCGGTCCGTGATGAACTGGCGCTGCAGCGATTCCTCGGATTCCCATTCCTCGCTGTAGCGAATCACGCCCTTGTCCGCGACATCCGCCGACACGGAGCAGGCGAGACATCCTGGCTCCGAGCGCGTGGATGCCATCAGGCGGTGCAAGGCTTCGGTCATGGACCGCGCCTTGCCTACCGGGACCAGCCACTGAATGGCCATGCGGACGTGTAGGGCCGTCATGCGAATCTCACCGCTTTTGCGCGACCGAGCAACGAATGGAGTCGGGTTTGCGATGGATATGTTTATGAGCACCGTCCGTACCAGGTCGCTGGCGTGACGTTTTGCCGACAAGCAATCGAATTGTGCGGAGATTGGCGGTGGGCGGCCGGACGGGGACCCTCCGGGTTGCTCCAGTTACGTGGAGGGGCTCCGAAATGTCGGGTCTGTCGGATGGAGGACCTCGGATGTCTCGCTGGCTGACGCTGGCCGTTTTGGCGCTGATCCTGGCGCCGCGGGGAGCGTTCGCGGCGCCGAAGCTCGACGTCGTGCAATTGCGCAACGGCGATCGGATCACGTGCGAGATCAAGCAGCTGCAGCAGGCCAGCCTGACGGTGTCGACCGATCCGCTGGGCACGGTGTCGGTGCACTGGGCGGAAGTCGCGCAGCTGACGAGCCCACGGTTCTTCGAGGTCACGGTCGAGTCTGGCGCGAAATACTACGGCGCGCTCGCCGCACCGACGGTCCCCGGCGTGCTCGTGGTCGACGACGCGAGCGGGGCGCCGCCGGTCACCTTGCCGCTGGCGGAAGTGATCGGCGTCGTGCCGATCGGGCGCAGCGTGTGGGGGCGGATGGACGGCAACGTCGACGTCGGGTTGACCGTCGCGCAGGCGAACTCGGAAACGCACTACACGGTGAACGCGAGCGATACGTACCGGAGCCCGAAGTTCCGTATCGGCGGACTGCTGTCGTCGCAGCTGACCGCGCGTGCCGATACGCCGCGTCAGCTCCGCACCACGCTGACGCTCAACGGCAGCCGTTTCTACGACAACCAGTGGTTCGCGACCGCGCTCGGCCAGATTCAGCAGAACGACGAACTGAATCTCGACCTGCGCACCGTCGGCGGCGGCGGCCTCGGCAAAGGGCTGTCGCAGACCAATCACCATTCGATCGCGCTGTACAGCGGCCTGGTCTACACGCGCGAGGCATTCGTCGATCAGCCGGTCAACAACTCGGCCGAACTCGCCGTCGGCGGCGAGCTCGATTTCTTCACGCCGACCAAGGAAGACTTTTCGCTGACCAACAGCGTCGTCTCGTATTTCAGCTTGAGCGACCCGGGGCGCGTGCGCCTCGAGTTACAGAGCGCCTGGCGTCACGAGTTTCTGAGCGACTTCTACTGGGCCGTGAACGGCGTCGAGAGCTTCGACAGCCGTCCGCCGGATACCGACAAGAAGAACGACTTCTCGCTCAGCCTGTCGATCGGATGGAAGTTCTAGACCAGTTTTCGATTCCGTCTCGTACGTAGTGTCCGGCTTTAGCCGGACTTCTCGCCGAGATCGGCGAGGTCCGCCTGAAGGCGGACACTCCGTACATCTGGAAAGCGCTGTAGGGGGAGGTTTCATCACGACACGACGCGCTGCGTAACCGCGCCCTGTCGCGACAAAGCTCCCCGCGCAGACGTCGGATCCGCACAAATGGATTGTGATCGGTGCGTACCTGTTGTCAGTGCCTGCGGACCAAGCGTCACGGGTGCGCAGGCTCGCGGAACGTCGACGCAAGCTATCGTCACGACGGCGCAACGATCGTCACATGCGTGCGGGCGCGCGGAAGTGGCGTGCGACCCAACGAAACGTCACGCACTGTAAACGTCACGCAGGACGCATCCAAAGTTTTGGCGCACGACCTTTCGTCACGTGTGTCCGACGTTGCGGAAGGCCTGAATGAGGTTGTGTAGGGCTGCGCTGACGTCGTGAGCGGGCACGCACGGGACGCGTAACGGCGCGTGAAGGTCGCATCACGGAAGACCGATTCGTGTACACAGTGGACAGAGTGCGGGAACAGCCTGCTCTGAATGCGGAGCGGGCCGTGGTGATGCCCCACAGGGCGCGGAGGACGAATCGCGCTGCCAGTTCGTGGAGTTGTGGGTGAATCAGCGGCTGACGCCGGCGTCAGGCCGTGGCCTGACGCCGATCGCGCGCGATGCCGAGTCGCGCCATGCGGCTCTCGAGCGTCGTCGGCTTGACCCCGAGGCGTTCGGCGGCGCCGCCGTTCCCGCGTACGCGCCAGCCGCACGAATCGAGGACGGCGCGGATGTGCTCGACCTCCACATCGACGAGCTTCGAGCTGTTCGTCTTGCGAGGAGACGAGAGCGGCCGCGGCACGGCAATCGTCAGCGTCGTGCCGGTCGCGATGATCATCTCGCGCTCGATGACGTTGCGCAGTTCCCGAACGTTGCCTGGCCAGTTGTAGCGCTGCAGCGCCGCGAGGCTGTCCTTCGACACGGCGTCGATGCGCTTGCCGAACGTGCGCGAGAACTCGTCGACGAACGTCCAGACCAGGCTCGGAATGTCCTCGACGCGGTCGCGCAGCGGCGGCACCGTGACGGGGAAGACGTTCAGCCGGTAGAACAGATCTTCGCGGAACGTGCCGTTGCCGACCGCCTGCTCGAGATTGCGGTTGGTGGCGGCGATGATCCGCACATCCACTTTCATCGACTCGTTACCGCCGAGCCGTTCGACCGTCCGCTCCTGGATGACGCGCAGCAGCTTCACCTGGACCTCGAGCGGCAGATCGCCGATTTCGTCGAGGAAGATCGTCGAACCGTTGGCGGCCTCGAAGCGGCCGATCTGGCGCGACAGCGCGCCCGTGAAGGCGCCGCGCTCGCGGCCGAACAGTTCGCTCTCGATCAGCGCCGACGGGATGGCCGCGCAGCTCACCTTGATCATCGAGCGCCGCTGCCGCGGGCTCGCGTTGTGAATCGCCTGCGCGAACACTTCCTTGCCGACGCCCGTCTCGCCGAGCAGCAGCACCGTGGCCGACGTCGGCGCGACCTGCCGCACCTGATCGAGGACCCGGCGGATCGCGATGCTGTCCGCGGCAATCGTCCGATCGGGCTGCATCGCACGGATGTCGCGCCGCAGGATCGCGTCTTCGGTCGTGGCGCGCGCCCGCTGCTGGCGGAGCTCGTCGAGGCCGGCCTCGAGCCGCTGACGATCCCGCTTGCGGGCGAGCGCCTGGCCCATGATTGCCGCGACCAGCCGCAGGCTCTCGACCAGGTCGCCGGTCCAGACGCGCGTCTCGCCGGTGTCGACGACCAGCGCGCCGCGTGTGCCGTTGGATCCGAGCGGCACCGCCGCGCATGATGCCGCGCCGAGCAGACGCATCGAGTCGCGATCGACAACGTCCGGCAGGTCGTCGACGCTGGCGGCTGTGACGACTTCACCGGCCCGCATCTTTCCGATCGTCCATGGAAGAGCGTCCGCGGCGTCGACGTCCGACGCCGGCAACACGTAAGGCTCCCTGGCCCACGCGTGCGCCGGGCGCAGCGTCTCTCCGCCGGCGGCGGGGAGATACGCAACACAGCGATCGAGCCCGAGCACCTCGCCAACTTCGCGCACGATCTCGTCCAGCGCGGCGTCGAGGTCGTCGATCGGCACGGAGCTGCACCGACCGGCGAGGTCCGACAGCAGCGAGTGGAACGCGCGCTGGCGCTCGGCCGCCGCGATGCGTGCTTCGAGCCCCTGCTGCTCGGAGCGATCGGTCATCGACGCGACGAAGACGGACCCCGAACGCCGGGCAATGGCGTCGATGGCCAGCGTCACGGGCAGCCGCGAGCCGTCGCGGCGAATCAATTCCGCCCGCGCCGGCACGGCCGGCCGGCGCCGGACGTCGGCCGCATCGAGCATCAATCCCGAAACGAGCGCAGAGAGATCGCGGCCAAGAATGTCGCTCGAGCGGTAGCCGAGCAACTGTTCGGCGTGGCGATTCGCGAGGAGTACGCGCCACGACGCATCGCACACGACGATGCCGGCGATCGATTCCGCCAGGGCTGCTTCGATCAGGCCTTCGCGGTCGGAGGTCTCGCGACGTTCGAAGGCCGACGCTGCTGCTATGACGGAGCGGAGCGAGCCTACGACGTCCTTGGGTCCGACGCTGTGTCGGTCGCTGCTTCCGATGTCAGGACGGTCCATGGGAACTCTCGAGGATGTTTTCAGACGCTGAGCATACAGAGAGTAGTAGTGCGCGTGGCGCGCGTCTACTGTCCCTTGGGGCAGGCGCGAGACTGTCTATTCGTACAGGTGCGCGGTCAGGCGAGAGGCTGACCGGTGACGGATGCGATGGCCTCGAGGAGCGCATCCGAGTCGACCGGCTTCCAGAAAAATCCCGCGCAGCCGTTCTGCTCGGCCCGCGTGCGTATGCCGATCTCCTGAGCGCCGGTCGTGACGATGACCGGCGTCGTGACGCCGTCGTCGCGAAGGCGTCGCTGGAGTTCGATACCAGACATTCCTGGCAGTTGGACGTCGACGATCACGCAGGCTGCGGCAGGAGTCGGCGGAGCGCTCATATATGCCTCCGCCGAATCGAAGAGCGCCGCGTCGAACCCGCCGGCTCGCAGCAGCCGTCCGAGCGCGACGCGACACGACGGATCGTCTTCGACGACGGCGACGACCGACGGTCGCCGGGAGGGCATGAACACAATGTAAGACACACGCCACAGCCAGCGATATCGTCCTTTGGTGCTACTTGCCCGCGCTCGCAGGTCCGATTCCGAGCTCGATGGCGATCCGCGCCAGCTCCGCGAGCGAATCGGTCTCGAGCTTCTCGAATATGCGCGCGCGATGGAGCTTGATGGTTCGCTCCGCGATGTTGAGATCCGCCGCCACTTCTTTGTTCAACTGACCACCAATCAGATGGAGGAAGACCTCTCTCTCGCGCGGCGTCAGCCGCTCGTAGCGGTTCTTCAGTTCCCGGCGGTGCGCCCGCGCCGCGCGATCGGCGGCATCCTTTGCGATGGCCCGCGACACGGCGTCGAGCAGGACGCTGCTCTCCGCCGGCTTGATGAGGAAATCGACCGCGCCTCGCTGGATCGCGCGGACCGAATCAGGAATGTGGCCGTGGCCCGTAAGAAAAATGACCGGCAGCGGGTCGTCGCGTGTCGCGAGTCGCGCCTGCAGTTCGAGGCCGTTGAGGCCCGGCATCTGCACGTCGAGGATGACGCACCCGGGTTCGCCGGACGGCAGCGTGACGAGCAGTTCGCCGGCGCTCGCGTACGTGCGCACCTCGAGTCCCTCGGCGCGCAGCAGTCTCGCCATCGCCGTCCGCATCCCTTCGTCATCGTCAACGATGTGTACCAAGGGCATCGGTATGGGTCACGGTGCAAGAATCGGAACATCGACGGGCATTGATTTTGAGCTCGATCCGCCCCGACATCGCAGGGGCGGCCTCCGACATGCCGGAGTTCCGTCAGCCTCGAACGCGCTGTTGCTGAACCGCACACGCCGCTTAAGTCTCACGGAACACGCGCTCTAAGCGCCTCTCGGGGCCTGGCGCGCGCGTGGCACCTGCCGTGCTCTCTTCACCGTCGATCGAGGTCTGTGGTGTCGACCTGGGAGAAAACGTATATGCGAAGAGTGATGCTCGTGTGTCTCGTCACGATCGGCCTCGCGGCCCCTGCGTTCGCGCAGGACAAGCCGGTGGAGATCAACCTCGGCGGCGGCGCCATCTTCCCGACGGGAAACTTCGGGAGCGACTTCAACGCCGGCGGCGAGTTTCAGATCGGCGCGACCTTCTGGATGCCCGGAAACCCGCACATCGGCATCGAAGCCGACTACAACTACGCGCGGATGAACGGCCCCGACAAGCAGATTACGGTCACGCCGACTCCGGGTGGCGGTGTCGCGAGCACGCAGCTGATTCAAAGCAATCATCAGATGCACGCCGGCGTGTTCGACATCGTGGGGCGTTCGAACAATCACGATTCGATGATGAATTTCTACGGCCTGGCCGGTCTGGGCATCTATCATCGCATCATCCAGCTGACGTCGCCCGCCGTCGGCTACACGACGATCTGCGATCCGTACTGGCTGGTGTGCTATCCGGCGGCCGTGTCGGTCGACAACATCCTCGGTTCGCGGTCGTCGAACGACTTCGGCATCAACTTCGGCGGCGGCGTCGAATTCGGCCACGAGGCGAAGTTCTTCATCGAAGCGCGGTACACGGCCGTGTTCGGCGGGACGGTTACGCCGCCGGCGGGCGTGACGGTTGCGAATACGTCGACCACCGTCTCCTATTTCCCGTTGATGTTCGGCGTCAAATTCTGACGCAGGGAAGACCATGCGTCTTCGTCTAGCGCTTCCCGTGTCCGCGGCCGCCCTCGTGGCGGTCGCGGCCTGCAATCCCGGACCGATGCCGAGTCCGCGTACCGGCGTGCCCTCGAGCGCGCCGATTGCGCTGGACCGCGACGCGCCGACCGGCGGCGTCGAGGCCATTCGGCGGCGGCTCGCAGGGACGTGGGATCTGGTCGCCCTGTCCGCGTCGCCCGAAACCGGCGGCCCGCTCGCCGAGGTCACGGCGAAGGGGACGTTGACCTACGACGAGTTCGGCAATTTGACGATCGACGCGCACACCACAGACCCCGACGCGCCCGTGGCGGCGCGCGAGGTGCCGCGCGTGTCGTTCAAGGGCCGCGCCGTCATCGACGCGCCGAACAGCGAACTGAAACTGATGAACCTGACGGGCAACGTGGACCCGAACGAAGTGCTGACGCCCGATCGCCGGCGCAAGTACGAGTTCGTCGGCGGCGAGGAGCTGAAGCTGACGACGTTCGACGCCCGGGGACAGGTCACGGCGATCTCCACGTGGAAGCGTCATCCGGAGCAGAAATGAAACGTACGGGTTCGGTCGCGATCGTCCTCGTGACGGCCGCGCTCGCCTGGCTGGGCGGCGTGCGGCCCGAAGCGGCGAAGACCGACATCACGACGCAGTTCGACAAGGCGTTTGCGTTCGCGAGCGCGAAGACGTGGATGTGGGCTCCCGACGGCGCGGGCGACGTCCGCCAGGCGATCAGCGCCGATACCGATCCGGACGCGATCAAGAAGCGCGTCGATCCGATCATCCTGCCGACCGTCGAACGCGAGCTGCAGTCGCGCGGCCTGACGAAGACCACGGCGAACGCCGACCTCTACGTTCACTATTACGTACTCGCCAGCGTCAATTCGATGTCGCAGACGATGGGGCAGTTCGTCGCGCCGATTCCGGCGTGGGGTCTGCCGCCGTTCGCGCCGGCGACGCAGGCGCTCGAGATCTACGCGATGGGCACGCTGATTCTCGACCTGACCTCCACGGCGAAGAAAGAGATCGTGTGGCGCGGCGCCGCGCAGCGAAAGATCAACCTCGATAAACCCGACAAGGAACGGCGCAAGGTTCTCGAAGACGCCATCCGCGATCTGCTCAAGAAATATCCTCCACCCCCGAACAAATAGGGCGCTCCATGCGGTTCCGGTCCCGAGCACGCCAATCGATCGCCTGCGCGACCCTGGTCAGCTTTCTGCTTCCGTCGAGCGGTGTCCTTCTGGCCGCACAGACGCCGCCCGCCGTGCCCGCCGCTCCGGCGGATCCGGGAGCGAGCATCGACGGCGGATGGCCGCGCGCGTACATCACGAAGGCCGACGCCACGCTGATCATCTATCAGCCGCAGATCGCGAGCTGGGCCGGGGGCACGCACATGGTGGCGTATGCCGCGGTCGGTTATCAGCCGTCAGCCGCGAAGAAGCCCTCTCTCGGCACGGTGAAGATCGAGGCCGAGACGTCGGTGTCGATGGACGACCGCCTCGTCAGGTTTTCTCCGGTCAAGGTGACCGAAACGTCGTTCCGCGATCTGTCGAAGGAACAGCTCCAGGATGTCGTCGCCGAGATCGACAACGGCATTCCCGACTACGAGCGCCTGATCGCGCTCGATCGCGTGCTGGCGAATCTCGACAAGAGTCAGATCACGCCGAAGAGCCGCGAGGGGTTGAAGTCCGATCCGCCGGCGATCTTCTTCAGCACTCGTCCGGCGGTGCTGGTCAACGTCGACGGCGAGCCGGTGTGGAGCCCGATCAAGGACAACGACCTGAAGTTCGCCGTGAACACGAACTGGGACGTGTTCTCGCACGAGCCGAGCAAAACGTATTACCTGCGCAACGACAAAATGTGGCTGAAGGCGAGCGACGTCAAAGGGACGTGGACGAAGGCCACGTCGCTGCCGGACAGCTTCTCGAAGCTGCCGCCCGACGACAACTGGGCGGACGTTCGCGCTGCGCTGCCGGTGAAACAGGCACCGGCCTCGGCGCCACGCGTCATCGTCAGCACCACACCGGCGGAATTGATCCTGCTGAGCGGCGCGCCGGTCTACGTGCCGGTGACCGGAACCCGGCTGCAGTGGGTGAAGAACACCGAGAGCGATGTGTTTCGCCTCGGCATGAAAGGGCCTGTCTACTTCCTCGTCTCGGGCCGATGGTTTTCGGCGCCCGGATTCGGAGGACCGTGGACGTTCGCCACGCCCACGCTGCCCGCCGACTTCGAGAAGATCTCGCTCGAGCATCCGCGCTCGCGCGTGCTCGCGTCGGTACCCGGGACGCCGCAGGCGATCGAAGCGGTGTTGCTCGCCGAGGTGCCGCAGACGGCGCGCGTCAACAAGCGCGAGCTGAAAGCGCCGGAGGTTTCGTATCAGGGCGCGCCGGAGTTTCAGCCGATTCCGTCGACGACCGTGGCGCGCGCGGTCAACACCGACAAGGACATCATCAAGGTCGGCGACCTGTACTACATGTGCTTTCAAGGCGTGTGGTTCATGAGCCGCAGCGCAAGCGGTCCGTGGGACGTCGCGAGCTCGGTACCGAGCGCCATCTACGAAATTCCACCCAGCTCGCCGTCGCACAACGTCACCTACGTCACGGTCGTCGAAGACGACTCCGACGACGAGTGGGTGACGTTCGCGGCGGTGGCCGGCTATACCGGCCTGATGATCGGCTGGGGCTGCGCGGTGTGGGGCACCGGCTGGTACTACCCGCCGTACGTCTGGTACGGCGGCTTCTATCCGGGCTATTACCCGTTCTATCCGACGTACGGCTTCGGCGCCTGGTACAACCCGTGGACCGGCGTGTATGGTCGCGGCGCCGCGTGGTACGGACCGTACGGCGGCGCGGGTGTCGCCGCGCGGTACAACCCGGTGACCGGCACGTACGCGCGGGGCGCGGCGGCATGGGGACCGTACGGCGCGCGGGGCGTTGCCAGCGCCTACAACCCACGCACGGGCGCGTACGCGCGCACGGCGCAGGGCAGCGGCGTCTACGGAAGCTGGGGCACGACGTCGGTGCAGCGCGGCAATCAGTGGGCGCAGACGGCGCGCGTCACGAACCGCGCGACGGGCACGACCACGCGCGCGACGCGAGGCAGCGGCGGAGGCGGCGCAATCACGCGTAACGGTCCTGGCGCGGGCAACAACGGCGGCGTGGCGCGCACCGGCAGCGGCGACGTCTACGCCGGCCGCGACGGCAACGTCTATCGGAACACCGGCAGCGGCTGGCAGAAGTACGACAACGGGTCGTGGAATTCGGTGAACCGGCCGACGCCGCAGCAGAACCGCGCGACGCCGTCCACGGGCAATCGCGCCACGACGCCGTCGACCGGTAATCGCGCGACGCAGCCGGCTGCGGGCACCCGTTCGGATCCCACTGTCAACCAGTTGAACAGCGATCGTGCTGCGCGGACCGAAGGCGCGAACCGCACGCGCGACTACGGCAACGCGCGCAGCAGCGGCGCCACGCGATCGGGCGGCAGCTATCGGCCGAGCGGCGGCGCGCGCGCCGGCGGCGGGCGCCGCCGATGACACACACGCACGTAGGCCGGGTCTGGAGACCCGGCGCAGGAGGAGCGATGAAAGCGTTGATCTGCGCGAGCGCGGTGGCGGTGCTGATTTCCGGGGCGATTCCCGCTGCGGCTCAAACCAAAACCGTCACCGGCGAGGCGAAAACGGTCACGGCGACGGTCGAAGCGATCGACAGCACGAACCGTACGGTCACCGTGAAGAAACCGGACGGCACCTATGACGACTTCTACATCCCGACAGGCATGAAGAAGTTCGACACGCTGAAGGTCGGCGACAAGGTCACCGCCCGTTACTACGAGAACATGGTGCTGACGGTGCAGAAGCCGGGCGCCAAGGCGAAGGACAGCGGCAACGCCGCCGTGACGCGATCGCAGAGCGGCAATGCCGGCACCGTCGCCCATCAGCGCACGATCACCGCGACGATCGCGGCGATCGACATGAAAGTGCCGTCGATCACGTTCACCGGGCCGAACGGCTGGAAGTACAGCACGCGCGTCGAAGACAAAGCGGCGCTCGCGACGGTGAAGGTCGGCGACAAGGTCGACATCACCTGGACCGAGGCGACGATCCTCTCGCTCGACGAAGGCAAGTAGCGTGCGCACGGTCTTCCTCGTCGCTGTGCTGGCGCTCGCGCCCTCGGCGGCCGGCGCCCAGTCCGCGGCTCCAACCGACGACACCAACGTTGCGGCGCGCTTCGTCAGTGATGTCCTGCACGATTACGTGGACTACTTCTCCGTGGAGAACGCCGAGACCTACGCGCTCGGGGGCGCCGCGGCGGGAGGCGTCCATCCGGTCGATCACTCGATCGCGACCTGGGTGCAGCAGAACAATCCGTCGGCGCTCACCGGTGGTAATGAATACGGCTCGCAGCTCTATCAGATTCCCGTCGCGATCGCCTGGTGGGGGATTGCGTCGCTCGCAGGGAGCGCCAGCAACGCCGATGCGGGCCGCGACCTGCTGCGCGCGCAGCTGTCGGTCGTCTCGTGGACCTACGCGATCAAGTATGCCGTGGACCGGACACGGCCGAACGGCGATCCGCGCGGGTTTCCGTCCGGCCACGCGTCGACGTCGTGGGCGACCGCCACGGTGTTGCAGGAGCACTACGGCTGGAAGCTCGGGTTGCCGGCGTTCCTGCTCGCGGCCTATACCGGCATGTCGCGCATCTACGCCAACGAACACTATACGAGCGACGTCGTGTTCGGCGCGGCGGTCGGCATCGCGTCGGGCCGGACGGTCACCCTTCACCTGCGCCGCTCGCGCGTGGCGATCGCGCCGATGCCAGTGCCGGGCGGCGGCGGCGTCCTCGTGACGGCGCTCAAATAGCGAGCCCATGAAAACAGGGTCAGGGATCGTCGTGCTGGTTGCCGTGACGCTCGGCTTCGCGTCGCCGGCCATCGTGCGCGCTCAGGATGCGCAGACGGCGTCGGAGCCCGCGTCGCGCGCCGCGCTCATCGAACAGGAAGAACAGACAAAGGCCGATCAGCTGAAGCCGGCCGAGCCGGGCAAGGCCGAGGCATACGTCTCGCGGATCTCCGACGCGTTCCTCAGCGGCCAGATGCACTGGCACGCGTTCTGGCAGAACGCATACTCGGGCGGCGGGTTCACGGTCGGCGCCGGCTATCTGACGCACGTCAGCTCGTACAACCTGATCGACATCCGAGGCAGCATCACGCCGTCGGGATACAAGCGGCTGGAAGCGCAGTTCTTCGCGCCGGAGCTCTTTGCGCGTCACGGCACGCTGTCGCTCCTCGGCGGCTGGCGTGAGGCGACGGCAGTGAACTTCTTCGGCATCGGCCAGGCGACGCACACGAGCAGCCTGACGAACTACGGATTCACGCAGCCGTACTTCGCTGCGAACCTGACGGTGATGCCGACCCGACAGTTGTTCGTCCTCGGCGGCGGCTTCGAAGTCTCTCAGTGGAAACAGGGCGCGGGTTCGTCAGACGCGTCGCCGTCGATCGAGACGGCCTATACGCCGGCGACGCTGCCCGGCCTCGGCGCGTCGCCGGTCTATTACCACTCGCAGGGCACCGTCGCCATCGACTCGCGAACGTCGCCCGGCTACACGCGTCGAGGCGGCTACTACGGCGTGACCGCTCACGACTACACCGACAAGGACGGCGCGTTCGGCTTCGACCAGGTCGATTACACCGCGATCCAGCACATTCCACTCCTGCGCGAAGCGTGGGTGCTGGCGTTTCGCGCGTACGCGCAGACGACTTACATCAAGACCGGTCAGCAGGAGCCGTTCTTCATGATGCCGTCGTTCAGCGGCGGCTCGGACCTGCGCGCGTACGCCAGCTGGCGCTTGCGCGATCTGAACAGCCTGCTGCTGCAGGGCGAATGGCGCGCGGAGGTGAATCGGTTCCTCGAGATGGCGCTGTTCTACGACGCCGGCAAGGTGGCGCACGACCGCAGCAATCTCGATCTGCACGGCATGAAGGACGACTACGGCATCGGATTCCGTTTCCATGGGGCGATCTCGACGCCGCTGCGCATCGAGCTGGCGAAGGGGAACGAGGGCTTCGTGCTGAACTTCTCGGCGTCGCAGGTGTTCTGATGCAGGCGATCCTTCGACCACGATTCGTTGCGATCGTGCTGCTGGTCGCGGCCGCAGCCACCGTGTCGAGCGCCGGACGCCGGTTCTACGACGACGACCCGATCGCCCGCGTGCCCGAGCGTCAGAGCGCCGCTAACGCGAAAGAGCTCGACATCGATCTCTTCTTCGAGTACGCGTACAACCTTTTCGTCAACGCCGAGCGCACGCCATCGAACGTCCGGGCCGGCAACATCAACACGATCGACGAGGTGCCGGACTCGAGCTGGTTCATCAACCGCATCGGCACCACGCCGATGACCGCGGCTCAGGTCGCCCGCGGCGTCAACTCGGATACGCCGCCGGCGCCCGAGAAGTGGACGCTGTTGCGCGAGAAGTCGGCCGGCACCAATCCCGGCTTCACCGCGCGCGACGCGAACGGCCAGACGTGGTTCTTGCAGTTCGACGCGCCGGAATTCCCCGAGGGCAGCACCGGCGACGTCGAGGTGTCGACGAAGCTGTACTACGCGCTCGGCTTCAACCAGGTCGAGACGTTCGTCACGACGTTCGATCCGGCTCGCGTCGAGATCGATCCCAAGGCGACCGTCAAGCGTCCGAACGGCAAGCGCACGCCGTTCACGCAGGACGACATCCGTCGCGTGCTCGAACGATCCGCGCGGAATGCCGACGGCACGTACCGCGCGTCGGCCGGCCGGCTGCTGCCGGGCAAGGTGATCGGATCGTTCCGCTATCAGGGGACGCGCTCCGACGATCCGAACGATCTGGTGCCGCACGAGAACCGCCGCGAGCTGCGTTCGCTCCGTGTGTTCGGCGCATGGACCGACCTCGTCGACCTGAAGGCCGGCAACACGCTCGACACGCTCGTGGACGAGAATGGGCGCGCGATTGTGAAGCACTATCTACAGGACGTCGGCTCGTCGCTTGGCATGGCCAACAACCTGCACGAGTGGGACATGGGCTGGGAGTACTACTACGACGGCCCGGCGACGAAGAAGCGCTTGCTCACGTTCGGATTCGCGCTCAGTCCCTGGCAGACGGTGCCGTACGTCGAGTATCCGTCGATCGGTCTCTTCGAAGGCGACGAGTTCGATCCGACGACCTGGAAACCGCAGACGCCCGTGCTCGCATACATGGAAATGCGACCGGACGATGCGTTCTGGGCGGCACGGAAAGTAATGGCATTCACCGACGATCTGATCCGCGCGGCGGTGCACACGGGCCAGTACAGCAATCCGGCCGCGGAAGCGCACCTCGCGTCGGTGCTGATCAAACGCCGCGACAAGATCGGACAGGCATACCTGCCGGCGATCAACCCGATCGTCAATCCAGTGCTGCGCGACGGCGGACGGCTGACGTTCGAGAACGCGGCGGTCGCACCAGGATTCGCGGAAGCCCCCCGCAGTTATCGGGCCGAGTGGTTCACCTTCGACAACGCCACGGGCGCGACACGGAGCATCGGCCACACCGACAGCGCCACGCCGGCGATGACCGCGCCCAGCCTGCCGTCCGGGGTCGGCACGTACATCGAGGTCGACCTCAGCGCCGACAGCCCCACGCACGCATCCTGGGCGAAGCCCGTGAAGACGTACTTTCGCTTGACCAGCGGCGGCTGGAAGCTCGTGGGACTCGAACGATTGCCATGACCCCGACGCCGGCGGCCACCGTCCCGGAGTCTGACATTCCGCAGACCGACAAGGGCCTCCTCGAGCGCCTGCTGTCGCCGATCGCTGACGTCCGTCGCGGCGAGGCCCTCAGCGCGCTGCTGATGGCGGCGACGATGTTCCTGCTGCTCAGCGGCTACTACCTGCTGAAGACCGCGAGGGAAGGATTCATCCTGAGCGAGGGCGGCGCCGAGGTGAAAAGCTACTCCTCCGCCGGCCAGGCGCTGCTGCTGTTGCTGCTCGTGCCGGCGTACGGCAAGCTCGCCTCACGCGTCAACCGCATCCAGCTGATTCAATGGGTGACGCTGTTCTTCGCGGGTAACCTCGTTCTGTTCCTGTTCGCGCTTGAGGCCGGTCTGCGGATCGGCATCGTATATTTCCTCTGGGTTGGCATCTTCAACGTGATGGTGATCGCCCAGTTCTGGGGATTCGCCGCCGATCTCTATACGCAGGAGCAAGGCAAGCGCCTCTTTCCGCTCATCGGCGTCGGTGCCAGTCTCGGCGCGTGGGTCGGATCGGTCCGGGCCGGACAGCTCGTCGAGGCGTCTGGATCGGGGCGGCTGCTCGTCGGCGGCGCAGCCGTGCTTGTCGTCTGCGTCCTGCTGGCGCGGGTCGTCAACGGCGTGACGGTCCGGGGAAAGCAGAAGGCGACAGCGGCCGCGGACGAGAAGCTGAAAGAAGGTCCTTCCGGCTTCAGCATGATCCTGTCGGATCGCTATCTGACGTTGATGGCTCTCCTCGTGCTGTTTCTGAACGTCGTCAACACTTCCGGCGAGTATCTCTTCGGCAAGTACGTCGTCGATGCGGCCAACGCGGCGGTCGGGAGCGGCGCCGCGTCGGAGGCAGCCCGCGGGCAGTTCATCAGCCAGACCTACAGCAGCTATTTCGGGTACGTGAATCTGATCGGCTTCCTGCTGCAGATGTTCGTCGTCTCTCGCGTGTTCAAGTGGATCGGCGTCTCGCGCGCCGTGTTCATCCATCCGACCGTGGCGCTCGTCGGGTACCTCGGGATGCTCAGGGCGCCGTCGTTCGAATTCGTGCGCTGGCTGAAGATTGCCGACAACAGCCTCGACTACTCGCTCGGGAACACGACGAAGCAGGCGTTGTGGCTGCCGACCAGCCGGGAGGCCAAGTACAAGGCCAAGCAGGCGATCGATTCCTTCTGCATGCGTGCGGGCGACGTGCTGCAGGCCGGGATCGTGTACACGGGTGAACTGAGCGGGCTGAGTGTCACGGGGTTCGCGGCGTTGAACGTCCTGTTCGTGTTCGGGTGGCTCGGCGTCGCCAAAGGGCTGCAAGGTCGGCTTCAGGCGCAGGCGAGGGCGGCAGGGAAGGCGGAGCTATGAGTGACACCACGCCGGAGAAGGAGAGTCCGACGACGCACTTCGAACGCGTGCTGTTGCTCAGCACCGACGAATTCCCGCCGCTGTCGGCGACCGTGCGGGCAGAGTTCGCGGCCGTGTCGGTCCCGCGGCCGACGCCGGAACCGAACACCGATCACTATCTGGTCGTCGAGCTCGGTCGCAGTCAGAAGACGCTGCTGACCAGCCTGTCGAAAGAAGAAGTGGGCCGCGGGTTTCACGAACAGATGTACGGAGTTGTGCTGGCGGACGGCCTTGGGCCGGCCGGAGAAGTGGCGAGCCGCGTCGCCGTCTCAGCGCTGCTGAACCTGACGCTGCGCTACGCGCGGTGGAACGTCCGCGTGGACGATCGCATTGCGCCCGAGATCGTCGAGCGGATCGTGCACTTCTATCGCCAGATCGACAGCGCGCTCGTCACGGTCAATCGCGCGGCGGTGCTGCCGCTCCAGACAACGCTGACGGCCATCGCAAGCGGCGGCCGCGACCTGTTCTTCGCGCACACGGGACACAGCCGCGCGTATCTGTTCCGCGCGGGGGAGCTGATCCAGTTGACGCGCGATCACACGCACATGGTCCGGCGCAGCGCGGTTCGGCCCGGTCTGGTCGACCTCACGAACGTCGCCACCGACATGCACCACATCCTCACGGATGCGCTTGGCGCCGGCACCGCGGATCCGCAGATAGACATCGAGCGGTTCACGCTCGCCGACGGCGATCGCCTGCTGCTCTGCACCAATGGACTGACCGACGTCGTCGGGGACCAGGCGATCGCGGAGGTGCTGTCGTCGCCGCGCGCGCTTCAGGACCAGTGCGACACGCTGACCGTGCTGGCGCAAGAAGGCGGCACCGTCGATGACGTGACCGCCGTCCTCGCGCGGTACCGCATCCCGGAATGACCCTCTCGAGACGGATCCTGTTCGGCGTCATCCTGGGCGCCGTCACTGGGATCGTCTTCGGCGATCTGACGAGCGTGCTGCAGCCGGTCGCCGACGGTTACGTCCGCCTGCTGCAGATGACCGTCCTGCCGTACGTGACGATCTCGATCATCAGCGGCCTCGGATCGCTCGATCCCGTCGCGGCCAGGAAACTCGGCAAGCGCGTCGGCCTCGTCCTGTTGCTGCTGTGGGCCGTGGCGCTTCTCTGGGCGCTGATGGTCGGATGGATCTTCCCGGTGCACGAGAGCGCGTCGTTCTTCAGCACGGCGCTCCTCGAGGATCGCGAGCGGTTCGACTTCCTGGGTCTCTACATTCCGACGAATCCGTTCTTCTCGCTCGCCAACAGCATCGTGCCCGCCGTTGTGCTGTTCAGCATGGCCGTAGGCGTGGCGTTGATCATGGTGCCGGAGAAAGCGCGTTTGATCGAGGTCCTGAACATCGCGAACAAAGCCATCGCGCGGGCGACCGACTTCATCGTCTGGTTGACGCCGTACGGCGTGTTCGCGATCGCCGCCGTCGTGTCGGGCACGCTCGGCTTCGAGACCTTGAATCGGCTGCAGGTCTATCTGATCAGCTACGTAGGGATGGCGATCCTGCTCAGCCTGTGGGTGCTGCCGGCGCTGATCGCCACGCTGACGCCGATTCCGTACCGGGCCGTCCTGGGACGCACACGCGATGCGCTCGTACTCGCGTTCATGACGACGAGCCTGTTCGCCGTGCTGCCGATGCTGACGGAGCAGATCAAGGCGCTGCTGCGGGAGTACGCGCCGGAGCGGCACGACGAGTCGCTTCCGGACGTCATCGTGCCGGCCTCATTCAATTTTCCGCACACGGGCAAGCTGTTGTCGCTCAGTTTCATCCTGTTCGCCGCCTGGTTCTCGGACACGGCCATGCCGCTGTCGTCGTACTTCAAGCTTGCGACGACCGGCCTTCTGGTGATGTTTGGGAACGTCAACGCCGCCATTCCTTTCCTGCTCGACATGCTGCGGATTCCGGCGGACACCTTTCAGTTGTTTCTCACGTCCGGCGTGATCAACGCGCGCTTCGGGACGCTCGTGGCCGCGATGCATACGGTGACGATCGGCGTGATCGGCTCCTGCGCGGTGATCGGAGCGCTCCGGATCAACGTGCGGCGGTTGCTCCGCTACGCCACGTTGACCGCCGTCGCGACCGCAGCCACCATCGGCGGCCTCCGCGTGCTGCTGCAGTTCGAGTTCAAGACGCCGTACGACAAGGACCAGGTGATCGCGAGCATGGAGATGATCCACGACCGCGGCGAAGCCCGCGTGTTCAGAGTCGGAGAGGCGCCGGCCGCGCTGCCGCCCGTCGCGACGACGATCGTCGATCGCATCAGCTCGCGCAAACAGGTTCGCATCGGCTACTTCGACGACAGCCTGCCGTATGTCTACGTCAACACCCACGGCGACCTCGTCGGCTTCGACATCGAGATGGGCGAGCAGTTCGGCCACGATCTCGGCGTCGGTGTCGAGTTCGTGCCGGTCAGCCGCTCGATCCTGATGTCGGGGCTCGATCCGGCCGTCTGTGACGTGCTGATGTCGGGCGTGGCGATCGGACCCGATCGAGCCTTGCACGTGCAGTTCTCGGCGCCGTACCTCGATGAGACGATGGCATTTCTCGTTCCCGACCATCTGTCGTCGGCGTTCAGCGAGTGGAGCAACATCCGCGGCATGGGGCCCCTGCGTCTCGGCGTGCCGAACGCACCGTATTTCATTCACAAAATTCAGGATGAACTCGGCAACGCCCAGATCGTCCCGGTCGGCACGATGGACGAGATGTTCCGCCCGCACGATCCGCCGCTGAACATCTTCATCGCGACGGCCGAGCGCGGCTCCGCGTACACGCTGCTTCATCCGGAGTACTCCGTCGTTGTGCCGAAGCCGCGGCCGATGAAGGTGCCACTGGGATACGTCATTGCCGGCCACGACCCTCGCATGGTCGACCTGGTCAACACCTGGATCGATCTCAAGCGGAAGGACGGCACCATCGACGAGTTGTTCGCGCACTGGATTCTCGGAGAGCAGGCGACGCGGACCGAACGGCGCTGGTCGGTGGTGCGCAACGTGTTGCACCTGGTGAAGTGAGATTCTCCGACGTGATCCATCGTGCGGTCGCGTCCGCGTGTCTCATTGTGGCGATGACCGCTGCCGCCCGGGCGCAGGACATGGAGCCGAAGGCCTACTCCGCGTCGCCGGTCGGCGCGAACTTTCTCGTCGGCAGCTACTCGCGGTCGACGGGCGATGTCCTCTTCGACCCGACGCTGCCGATCACCGACGTGCACGCCCGTATCGACGGTCTGGCCCTGGCCGTTGGCCATTCGTTCGATCTCTTCGGCGATCTCGCGCTCGTGACGGTCGCGCTGCCGTACGCGTGGGCCGACGTAACGGGCAAGGTGCAGGAACAGGCGGGGGAAGTCACTCGATCGGGTCTCGCCGACGCGCGATTCAAGCTGTCGGTGAATCTGGCTGGCAACCCGGCGATGTCGGCGCGCGAGTTCGCGCGGGCGCCGCGAAAGACGATCGTAGGCGTGAGCCTCACCGTCCAGGCGCCGTCCGGTCAGTACTACGACACGAAGCTGATCAACCTGGGCAACAACCGCTGGGCCTTCAAGCCGGAGGTTGGTCTGTCGATTCCGATCCGTCGGCTCGATGCGGACATTTACGCTGGAGGCTGGTTCTTTACCGCGAACAACGATTTCTATCCTGGCGGCCTCGAGCGAACGCAGAGTCCAATCGCGACGCTGCAGGCGCATCTCAGCTACACGCTGAAGCCGCGTCTATGGGTGGCGCTCGACAGCACATGGTACTCGGGCGGCGGCACGCAGGTTGCCGGGGGCGCGCCGGCAGAAGGCGTGAACAACTCGCGGGCGGGCGTGACGCTCTCGATGCCGGTCGGGCGGCGCTATTCGTTCAAGGTGGCGTATGCGTCCGGCGTGACGGTCCGGACCGGCACTGATTTCACGACGGTCGCGGTCGCGTGGCAGGCGCTGTGGCTCTCGCCTCGCTAGTTGTACGCAGTGTCCGCCTTCAGGCGGACCTCTTCAGCAACCCCAGCGACAGCAAGCTCTTCGCGGTTGCGACCAGCGCCTCTTCGCGCGAGCGCGGCGACCAGCCAAGAACGCGCCGCGCTTTCGCGCCCGTCGCGTTCTTGGGCTTCCCAAGTTCCGGCAGGATCTGTTTGACGGCCGGATCCCAGAGCGCCGCGAGGCGGACGGCCCAGTTCGGCAACTCCCGGCGCGGCACACGCGCGGCCGCATCGCCGAGCCGTTGGCGCAGCACGTGTGCCATCTCGAGCATCGAGAGAAAGTCGCCGGCGACGGCAAGGAAGCGCTCGCCCTTTGCGGCGGGATGCGTCATGGCGCGCAGATGAAGGTCGGCCACGTCACGTACGTCCACGGCGCCGAACGTGAGCTTCGGGCATCCGGGAATCGCGCCGCTCATCAGCCGATGCACGATCAGGATCGACGTCGAGTAGTCCGGGCCGAGCGCCGGTCCGAAGATGCCGACCGGGTTGACGACCGACAGCTCCAGCGGTCCGCCTTCCGCCGCGATGAAGTCCCACGCCGCGCGTTCGGCGATGGTTTTCGATTTGACGTACGGCTGTACGTCCGGCGCGTCGGGATTCGTCCAGTTGCGTTCGTCGAACGGCGCCTCCTGCGGCGGCTGTCCGTAGCCGATCGCGGCGAACGACGAGGTGAGGACGACGCGACGGACGCCGGCATCGCGCGCGGCCCGCAGCACGCGCAGCGCGCCGTCGCGCGCCGGAACGACGAGTTCGTCGGCATCCTTCGGCACGCCCTGCGGAAACGGCGACGCCACGTGCAGGACGTACTCGCAATCGCGGACCGCGTCACTCCAGCCCGCATCGCGTTCCAGGTCGGCTTCGACGAACGACAGCCGGTTCCCAGGTTCGGCGCCGCCGGTCTCGAGCATCGCGCGGACGTCGGCCTCGCGCGACAGACGCCGCACGGTCGTCCGCACCTGATGGCCGGCGGCGAGCAGCTGAAGCATGCAATGCGTCGCGACGAAACCGGATCCGCCGGTGACGAGCACGGTACTCATGCCTGTATTGTGTCCCGTTGCGGGAATCTACACGCGCCCGGGCGTGTCGAGGCGGTCGAAGTCGTGCAAGCGGCTGAGATCGATCGCGACGTGGTCGCGGTCGGACAGATACATGTCGCGGAAGCGTGCGCCCCAGACCACATCCGACTTGTCGTAGCTGGTCTTCGCGTGCACCGTCTGCGCGAACGTTTCGTCGTCTGCCGTGATCATGCACACGATCTCGGGATCGGTTGCGGCGAACGACTCGGCAGAGAAACCGCGGAACGGACTGCCGTCGTCGATCGGATGGACGACGACCCAGTGGAGCGGCATCAACATGATCGACGGCCGTTCGAGCGCCAGAAGATCAAATGCGCGTCGGCGCGCGGCGCCCATGCCGACCCAGTGCGCGAACGAGACGACGGCGCGGACGTCGGTCAGGTCGTGGCTGCGAAGGTTGACGAGGCGGAACATCAGCGCCCAGCCGTCTCGGTACGGCGCGACAATCGCGTGGCGGCTGAAACTGATCTTCGCCGTCGGCCGGGTGAAACGCGCGAACAGCAGCGCGCTGAGGACCGCGAAACCGAGCAGGCCGACCAGCGCTTCGATCGCGACGAGCACGTTGGCGATGTCGCTGGCGGGCACGAGACGCCCGTAGCCGATCGTCGCGAGCGTCTGCACGCTGAAGAACACGCAGTCGACGAAGCGCGCGAACGGCTCCTTCGCGGCGCCGGCGAGCGCGCCGGGCCCGGCCAGCCAGTACAGCGCCGCGAACAGGACGTTGATGATGACGTAACCGCCTGCCATCAGTCCGAGCAGACGCGGAATCGGCAGCGCGAGCAGCGTGTGGTATGCGTTGTACGGGTGGAACGGGCCGAGATCGTTGCGCCGAACGTTGAAGGTGCCGTCGCGGTTCACCAGCCGGACGGGGCTCCGCTCCGACATCTTGCCGCCGAGCCCGAGGTCCTGATTGAGTCGATCCGGTTGGAGGTTGTCGGCCACGGCGCCCCCGGCTACTGATGGACGAACTTCTGGATGCGCTTGCCTTCGTAGGTCTCGCCGATGAACAGGTTGCCGTGCGAATCGGTGGCAAGGTTGTGCGCGCCGTAGAAATCGCCAGCCTGGTGGCCGGCGTGGCCGAAGGTCGAGACGACGTCGAGCGTGTCGCGCCGCAGCACATAGATCTGCTGGTTCGTGCCGTCGATGACGATGACGAAGGTCTGCTGCGGATCGGTGGAGAAGGCGAGGTCCCACACGGAACCGCTGCCGAACGTGTCTTTTGCGATGAACTGCTCGCGCACGAACGTCCCGTCTTTGTGGAAGACCTGGAGCCGATCATTGGTGCGGTCGCACACGTAGACGAAACCGTCGCGCGAGATGCGCACGGCATGGACGATGCGGAACTGCTCCGGCGGCGGACCGTTCGGGTCGTACTGGCTCGGTTTGTTCTCGTGTTGCACGGCGCCGCTGAACGGCCCCGGCAGCTTCTCGCCCGCACGCGTGAACCACCCGTCGTCGGGTCGCTTGCCGTACGCGCCCCAGTGGCGCTTGTAGCCGCCGGTGTCGGCGTCGAACACGATCACGCGATGGTTGACGTAGCCGTCCGCGACGTAGAGCTCGCGCGCGGGCTCGTCGACGACCATGTTTGCCGCCGCGCCGAGATTCTCCGTGTCGTTGCTGCCGCGGCCGTTGCCCTTGTGCCCGATCTGGAGGAGGAACCTGCCCTCACGGGTGAATTCAAGGACGTGCGCGTCCTGGTCCCCCCCGCCGCCGAGCCACACGTGATCCCGCGCGTCGACGTAGATGCCGTGTTCGAGCTGCGGCCACTCGTAGCCGGCGCCGGGACCGCCCCACGACGAGACGAGGTTCCCGTCTCCATCGAATTCGAGAACCGGCGGCGCCGCTTTCCAGATCGATCGCGTTTCGTTCGGCTGCAGCGTCGATGGGCGATGCGTGAGCCAGACATGATCGCGTGCATCAACGGCGACGCCCGCCACCGCGCCGAGGATCCAGTGATTCGGCAGCGGTCGCGGCCACGACGGGTCGACGCGGTAGGTCGGAGGGGTCTGGTAGGTCGGGTGGGTCTGGTTGGTCACGTGGGTCGAGTACGTAGTGTCCGGCTTCAGCCGGACGTGTGGGTCCGCCTGAAGGCGGACACCACGATCTCCAAGAGCGACCGCGACGAGCGTGATCGCGATCGCCGAACGGGTCACTTTTTCGCCGGTTCCTTCTCGACGGCCTCGGGCAGCGGCAACGGCGCCGATCCGCTCGATTTCAGCAATCCCACTTTCGAGTATGTCAGGAGCTTGTCGCGGGTGTCGGTGATGTCCAGGTTGCGCATCGTCAGCTGACCGATGCGATCCTGCGGCGTGAAGAAGGCTTCGCCCTTCTCCATCGTCAATCGCTCGGGCTTGTACGTGAGGTTCGGGCTCGTCGTGTTGAGAATCGAGTAGTCGTTGCCGCGCCGCAGTTCGACCGTCACTTCGCCGGTGATCGCGCGCGCGACCCAGCGCTGCGCCGTTTCGCGCAGCATCAGCGCCTGGGGATCGAACCAGCGCCCCTGGTAGAGGAGTCGTCCGAGCTGCCGCCCCATGTCGCGGTACTGCGAGATGGTGTCTTCGTTGTGGATGCCGGTGACGAGCCGCTCGTATCCGATGAAGAGCAGCGCCATTCCCGGCCCTTCGTAAATGCCGCGGCTCTTCGCCTCGATGATGCGGTTCTCGATCTGATCGCTCATCCCGAGGCCATGCCGTCCGCCGATCGCGTTCGCTTCGCGCATCAGCGCGACGTCATCGTCGAACGACCGGCCGTTCAGCGCGACGGGGTGTCCTTCGTCGAACTGGATGCGAATCGTTTCGGGTTTCACGTCGACGCTCGATTTCCAGGACGCGACGCCCATGATCGGCTCGACGATGGTGATGCCTTTGTCGAGGAATTCGAGATCCTTCGCTTCGTGCGTCGCGCCGAGCATGTTCGAGTCGGTGGAGTAGGCCTTCTCGACGCTCATCTTGTACGCGAAGCCGCACCGCTGCATGTACTCGGACATTTCCTTGCGCCCGCCGAGCTCGTCGATGAACTGCTGATCGAGCCACGGTTTGTAGATGCGCAGGTTCGGGTTCGCGAGCAGGCCGTAGCGGTAGAAGCGTTCGATGTCGTTGCCCTTGAACGTGCTGCCGTCACCCCACACATTGACGTCGTCTTCCTTCATGGCGTTGACGAGCATCGTGCCCGTGACGGCGCGGCCGAGCGGCGTGGTGTTGAAGTAGGGGACGCCGGCGGTGGAGATGTGAAATGCGCCGCATTGCAGCGCGGCGAGGCCTTCGGCGACGAGCTGCGCGCGGCAGTCGACCAGCCGCGCTTTTTCGGCGCCGTATTGCAGCGCGCGCCGCGGGATGTCGTCGTAATCGGGCTCGTCCGGCTGGCCGAGATTGGCCGTGTAGGCGTACGGAATCGCGCCTTTCTCCCGCATCCAGTGCAGGGCGGCGCTCGTGTCGAGGCCGCCCGAAAACGCGATGCCGACTCTTTCGCCCGTGGGAAGAC
>Ga0335085_10003876_pt1 | contig 25331 bp, 27 predicted proteins | sample Lox_Sample_45_FD_206712 | JGI IMG/M metagenome (GOLD analysis project Ga0335085, IMG submission 206712) | Soil microbial communities from Loxahatchee National Wildlife Refuge, Florida, United States - Lox_Sample_4.5 | ecosystem: Environmental > Terrestrial > Soil > Wetlands | place: USA...
CCCACCGGGCAGGACACGCCCGTTCCGCCCAGCCCGCAGTAGCCGTTCGGATTCTTGCCGAGGTACTGCTGGTGGTAGTCCTCGGCGTAGTAGAACTCGCCCGCGGGCTTGATCTCCGTCGTGATCGCGCCGTGGCCCTTCTTCTTCAGCGCCTCCTGGAACATGTCGCGCGAAGCGAGCGCGGCCTTCAGCTGCTCCTCGCCGTAGGCGTAGATCGCCGAGCGGTACTGCGTGCCGCGGTCATTGCCCTGGCGCATGCCCTGCGTCGGATCGTGGCCTTCCCAGAACACCTTGAGCAGCTGCTCGTAGGTGACGGCCTTCGGGTCGAACACGACGAGCACGGCTTCGGCGTGGTTGGTGAAGCCGCTGCACACCTCTTCGTAGGTCGGATTGGGCGAGTCGCCGCCTGCGTAACCGACGGCCGTGCTGTAGACGCCCGGCGTCTGCCAGAAGATGCGCTCGGCGCCCCAGAAGCAGCCGAGGCCGAACTGCGCGAGCCGCAGGCCCTCGGGAAACGGCGGCACGATGCGATGGCCGTTCACGAAGTGCGCCTCCGGCACCGGCATCTTCTCCTTGCGGCCCGGCAGCGTGCTCGACCGGGGCAGCAGCTCGGTCATCTTCTTCATGAAGGCGAACATCTCCATTCCCTCCCCGTACGGTGGGCCGAAGGCCCGCCCTGCAACGCTAGAATTACACCATGAAAATCTGCATCTTCGGCGCCGGCGCGGTGGGCGGCGTGATGGCCGGCTGGCTTCAGCGCGCGGGCCACGACGTCTCGGTCGTGGCGAGGGGCCGGAACCTGACGGCGATACGCGAGCAGGGTCTTCGCATCCGCACGCGCGCGACCGGAGAGACCGCGGCGTTCCGCGTGCGCGCCGAGAGCGATCCCGCCCTGCTCGGCCCCCAGGACTGCGTGATCGTCACGGTGAAGGGGCAGAGCCTGCCCGACGCCGCGCGCGCGATGCCCGCGCTCGCCGGGCCCGACACCACGATCGTCACGGCGATGAACGGCGTGCCGTGGTGGTTCTTCGATCGCCTGCCGTACGGCGGAGGCAAGTTGCGGCTCGAGAGCCTCGACCCCGACGGGTCGCTCTCGCGCGCGATGCCGACCTCGCGCGTCGTCGGCTGCGTGATCCACCTCGCCGCCTCGACGCCCGAGCCGGGGCTGGTCTCGCACAACATGGGCGGGCGGCTCATCGTCGGCGAGCCGGGCGGCGCGCTCACCGCGCGCACGCACCGCATCGCCGACGCGCTCGCGGCCGCGGGCTTCGAGTGCGTTCGGACCGACGCGATCGAAAAGGAATTCTGGGTGAAGCTGCTCGGCAACGTGAGCTTCAACCCGGTGTCGGCGCTGACGCTCTCGACCGCCGACCGGCTGATCGGCGACGCCGAGGTGAAGGAGTACATGGTCGCGATCATCCGCGAGGTGCTCGAGATCGGGCGCGCCGTGGGCATCGACGCCGCGATCGACCCCGAGGCGCGCATCGACATGGCGCGGCACCTCGGGCCGTTCAAGACCTCGATGCTGCAGGACCTGGAAGGCGGCAAGTCGCTCGAGATCGACGGCCTGCTCGCCGGCACGCTCGAGATCGCGCGCAAGGCCGGCGTCGATGCGCCCTTCACCCGCAGCCTTTCGGGGCTGATCCGGCTGCGCGCGCAGACGACGCGTCAGTACCCTTGAAGCGGCGGCCAGGGGCCGCGGCGCGCGAAGCCGACGTCGTAGCCCCAGAGCCGCCCGCGGCGCGGCACCGCGCACTCGCGCACGCGGCGCAGGATTGCGTCCGCGGTATCGCCGCCCGGCTCGACCAGATGCGCGAGCCGGGCCCTCGCGATGGCGCCCTCGGGAAGCCCGAGGTCGCCGGGCGGGACCACCGCCCAGACTTCGTCCAGCCCCGCGCGCGGAAACAGGCCCGCGCGCGCCTCGATCACCTCGCGCACCGAGCCGGCGCGGCGCGCCTTGGCGCGGTGCTCCGCGTGCGCCGCGAGCTTCCGCTCCAATGCCTCGTCGTCACCGAGGTAGGAAAAATGCCATCCCCCGCCCGCGACCGCGTAGACGCGCGCCGCGGTGTCTACGCCGCGCGCGTGCCGACCGCGCTGACGGCGCACGGTCGCGCGCAGGCCCGTCATCGTGCGCAGGTCGCCGTAGCGCGCGGCCGCCGTCCCGAGCCAGGGCAGCTTGCGCGACCAGACGAGCTCGTAGTTGAGCCGGAAATGGAACAGCCGCTGCTCGAACGCGAGGAACGTGCGCTCGCGCGCGGCCGCGAGCGCCTCGGCGGCGCGCTGCACCGCCGCGCGCGCCGGGATCTCGTCGACGTCGGAGTGCAGGATCAGGTCCCCGGGCGCCGCTCCCAGCTCGGCGAGCGCGTCGCCGAGCCGGTCGCGCTGATGGTAGTCGCGCCCCCAGTCGTCCGCGTCGGCCGGCAGGTCGACCGCGCGCGCGACGAGCTTCGGGTGCGCGCGCAGGTCGGCGGCCTCGTCGGCCCAAAGGTGCAGCGGCTTGGCCTCGCCCGAGTGCGTCTGGCGCGCCTCGACCACGACGAAGCGGTCGACGAGGTCCTCCAGGCAGGCGATCCGCAGGCGCAGCAGCTCCGTCTCGTTGAAGAACGGGACGCAGTCGAAGATCTTCAAGCGGCAAGCGCCCTGCGGAAGTAGGCGATCGTCTCCTTCAGCCCGTCCTCGAGCGCGACCTTCGGCGCCCAGCCGAGCTTCGCCTTCGCGAGCGCGACGTCCGGCTGGCGCTGGCGCGGGTCGTCCTCGGGCGCGGCCAGGTGCCTCAGCTTCGACTTCCCGCCCGCCAGCTTCAGCACGAGCTCGGCCAGCTGCAGCATCGTGAACTCGCCCGGGTTGCCCACGTTCACCGGCCCGGTGAACTCCGGGCCCGTGTCCATCATGCGCAGCAGCGCGTCGATCAGGTCGTCGACGTAGCAGAAGCTGCGCGTCTGCCGACCGTCGCCGTAGATCGTCAGGTCCTCGCCGCGCAGCGCCTGCACGATGAAGTTGGACACCACGCGGCCGTCGTCGGCGTGCATGCGCGGCCCGTAGGTGTTGAAGATGCGCACGACCTTGATGTCGAGCCGGTGCTGGCGGTGGTAGTCGAAGAACAGCGTCTCGGCGCAGCGCTTGCCCTCGTCGTAGCACGAGCGCGGCCCGATCGGGTTCACGCGGCCCCAGTAGGGCTCGGGCTGCGGGTGCACTTCGGGGTCGCCGTAGACCTCGGAGGTCGAGGCCTGCAGGATGCGCGCGCGCGTGCGCTTGGCGAGCCCCAGCATGTTGATCGCGCCGTGCACGCTGGTCTTCGTCGTTTGCACCGGGTCGCGCTGGTAGTGGATCGGCGAGGCCGGGCACGCGAGGTTGTAGATGCGGTCGACTTCGACGTAGAGCGGAAAGGTCACGTCGTGGCGCATGAGCTCGAAGCGCGCCTGGCCGCGCAGGTGCGCCACGTTTTCCTTCGCGCCGGTGAAGAAGTTGTCCACGCACAGCACGTCGTCGCCGCGCGCGAGCAGCGCGTCGCACAGGTGCGACCCGAGGAAGCCGGCGCCGCCGGTGACCAGGACCTTGCGCATGGAGGCGCATTCTACCCGCGGGGTAAACTGGCGCTCGATGAGCCCGCATGCGCTGTGCGTCGCGCCGATGATGGACTGGACGGACCGGCACTGCCGCTTCTACCTGCGGCAGGTGAGCGCGCGCGCGTTCCTGTACACCGAGATGATCACCACCGGCGCGCTGATCCACGGCGACGTGGAGCGCCACCTCGCGTTCAGCGCGGCCGAGCACCCGGTCGGCGCGCAGCTGGGCGGCAGCGAGCCCGAGGACCTTGCCAAGTGCGCGTCGCGGGTCGAGCAGTTCGGCTACGACGAAGTGAACCTGAACTGCGGATGCCCGAGCGAGCGGGTGCAAAAGGGAGCCTTCGGTGCCTGCCTGATGGCGGAGCCGGAGTTGGTCGCCTCGTGCGTCGAGGCAATGGCAAGGGCGGTTTCGATCCCCGTGACGGTGAAGCACCGCACGGGGATCGATCGGATGGAGGACTACGAGTTTCTGGCCCGTTTCGTGGACATCGTGTCGCGGGCGGGGTGCGGGACGTTCATCGTCCACGCACGGAACGCCGTGCTGAAGGGGCTCTCGCCGAAGGAGAATCGCGAGATCCCGCCGCTGAAGTATCCCTACGTCTACCGGCTAAAGCAGGATTTCCCGCGCCTGGAGATCGTGATCAACGGCGGGATCACTTGCCGGGCCCAGATCGAGGCCCAGCAAGGTCACGTCGACGGCGTCATGCTGGGGCGCGCGGCCTACCACGACAGCTGGCTGCTCGCCGACCCCGGAAAGACCCGCGCCGACGTGGTCCGGGCGATGGCCGAGTACGCCCGCGGCCTGCCCGCCCTGCGCTTGGTTGCCCGGCACATGCTCGGGCTGTACCACGGCCACCCTCGCGCGCGGCTCTGGCGGCGGATGCTGTCGGACCCCGCGCGGCTTTCGCAGAACGACCCGAACCTGCTCCTCGACGCGCTCGAGGCAGTAGAATCCGAGCCGAAGGAGATCCCCCATGAGCGCCGTCCTCAAGCCGAAGAACTCCAAGCCCGTCCGTGAGCGCGTCAGCCGCGAGGAGTGGCAGATGCGCGTGGACCTGGCCGCCGCCTACCAGCTCGCGGCGATCTACAAGTGGACGGACCTGATCTACACGCACTTCTCGGCGCGCGTGCCGGGCACCGAGGACTTCCTGATCAACCCCTACGGGCTGATGTTCGACGAGATCACGGCCTCGAACCTGGTCCGGATCGACCCCGAGGGCAAGGTGATCGATGACCCGCTCGACCTCGGCTACAACGAGGCCGGCTTCGTGATCCACGGCTGCGTGCACGCCGCGCGTCCCGAGGTGAACTGCGTGATCCACACGCACACGCGGGCCGGCGTCGCGGTGTCGGCGATGAAGTGCGGGCTGCTGCCGATCAGCCAGCACGCGATGCGCGTGCAGCAGCAGACCACCTACCACGACTACGAGGGCATCGCGCTCGACATGGACGAGCGCGCGCGCATGGCGCAGGACCTCGGCCCCGCCTCCAAGGCGATGATCCTGCGCAACCACGGGCTGCTCGCGCTCGGCGAGACCGTGCGCGAGGCGTTCGAGGTCATGTACTACCTCGACTGCGCCTGCCAGATCCAGATCGACGCGATGGCGGGCGGCCTCGAGAACGTGCTGCAGATGTCGCAGTCCGCCGCCGACACGGCGACCGAGCAGTTCACGCGGCCCGGCCGTCCCGCCGCGCACAAGGACTGGCCGGCGCTGCTGCGCATGCTCGAGCGCCGCGGGATCGACTACGTCGGCTAGGCGGGCTGCGGCGCGCGCCCCGGCAGGCGCAGCACCGTCAGGATCGACAGCGTGAGCGCCGCGACCACGGCGTAGAAGACGCCCGAAGGCGAGCCCCGGTCGAGCAGCCAGCCGAACAGCACCGGCGCCGCAATCGAGCCTGCGTCGAGCCCCGAGTACACGAAGCCGTAGACCTTGCCGGTCGCGCCCGCCGGCGTCGCCGCGCGCACGATCAGGTCGCGCGAGGGGTTCGTGAGGCCGCTCGCGAACCCGGAGGCGGCGAGCAGCAGCGGCAGCGCCGCCGCCGCCGGCGCCCCCGAGGCGATCACCGCCATCACCGAGGCGCTGGTCACCATGCCCGCGACCGCGACGAGGTCGTGGCGCTCGACGCGCACGGCGACGAAGCCGCCGAGGAACACGCCGGTCGCCGCGCCGACCAGGCTCGCGGTCAGCGCCGCCGAGGCGAGCGCGACGCTCGCGCCGTACAGCGACACCATCGCCGCGATGCCGAAGGTCTGCACGGCGATGAACGCGACGCCGAGCATGAAGAAGTAGCCGAAGCACATCAGCACGGGCGCCTGCGCGAGCGCCGCGAGCGCGGGCGCGCCCTGCTGCGCGCGCACCGGCGCGGCGCCGAGCGTGCGGCGCTGCGTGGCGAGCAGGGCGACGACGACCGCGCCGATCGCCGCGGCCCCGGCGAGCGCGACGCGCCAGTTGAACGCCGTCGCCATCGCGATGCCGTAGGCCGGCGCGGCCGCGAACCCGAGGTAGCCCGCGATGCCGTGCCAGCTGAACGCGTAGCCGAGGCGCGGCTTGCTCACGCGCGCATTGAGGATCGTGAAGTCGACCGGGTGGAACACGCTGTTGCCCACGCCGCCGACCACCGCGGCCGCGAGCAGCATCGAGAAATTCTGCGCGAGGCTCGCCGTCAGCGCGCCCGCGACCGCGAGCGCGAGGCCCGTGAACAGCACGCGGCGCGCGCCGAACCGGTCGACGGCGAAGCCGGCGAGCGTCTGGCACACGCCCGAGACCGCGTAGTACAGGCCGACCGTCGCGCCGAGCTCGGCGTACGACACGCCGAGCTCGCCCTTGATCAGCGGGAACAGCACCGCGGTCGAGATCTGGAAGAAGTGCGACAGGCCGTGCGCGGCCGCGACCAGGCCGATCGTCCTCACGTCGTCGCGCAGCGCGTCAGTGGGCATGGGCCTCGATGAACCTCGTCACGGCCGCGAGCGTCGCCTGCGGCTGGTCGCGGAACGGCGCATGCCCGCAGGCCGGCAGCCTGACGAGCTCGCAAGGCCCGCGCACGCCCCGGCCGATCCGCTCGAGCTGCGCCAGGGTGCCGTACTCGTCGTCCTCGCCCTGGATCGCCATCACCGGCGCGTCGATCCGCGGCAGGTACTCCTCGATGTTCCAGCGCACGAACGCCGGATCGAGCCAGGCGTCGGCCCAGAGGTGGAAGGTCTTGCGCGGGTCGCGGTGGTAGCGGCCCAGCCGCTCGGCGAGCCCGGTGGTCTCGAGCGCGGCGGCCGCGGCGCGGATGCTGTCCAGGCACAGCGGCTCGACGAAGACGTGCGGCGCCATCAGCGCGAGCCCGCGCACGGCGTGGCCGGCGCCGGCGTGGATGATCGCGATCGAGGCGCCGTCCGAGTGGCCGACGAGGAAGGGCTGCTCGACGCCGAGCGCCGCCAGCAGCTCGGGCAGCGCGCCCAGCGCCTCGCGGTGCATGAAGCGCGCGTCGACGCGCGGCTCGGCGAGCACGTCCGATTTTCCGTAGCCGTAGCGGCTGTAGACCAGCGCGCGGCAGCGCGCGGCCTGCGCCACCTGCGCGGGAAAGTCGCGCCACTGCCGGATCGAGCCCAGGCCTTCGTGCAGGAAGACGAGCACCGGCGCGCCGGGCCCGCCGGCCTCGATCCACTCATACTCGAGCGCATGGCCGGCGCAGGTCACGAAGGGCATGGCCGGGCGTTATAGCATGCAAGCGATAATCGGCGCCTATGCGTTTCACCGCCTGGCTCGTGCTGCTCGCCACGCTCGTGCTGTGGTCCGGCAACTGGATCGTCGCGCGCACCGTCCGCGACGCGATCTCGCCCGGCCTCGCCACCGCCGGCCGCCTCGCGCTGGTGGTCGCGATCCTCGCGCCGTTCGCCGCGCGCGGGCTCGCGGCGAAGCTCACCGCCTTCTCGCGGCGCGACGCCCGCGTGCTGCTCGCGCTCGGCTTCGCCGGCGGCGGCCTGCACCTCGCGCTGCAATGGCTCGGCGTGCACTATACGACGGCGACGAGCGCGACGCTCTACCTTTCCACGGCGCCCGTGTTCATCCTGCTGCTCGCCGCGCCCGTGCTCGGCGAGCCGATCGCCGCGCGCCAGTGGCTCGGCGTCGCGGTGTCGTTCTGCGGCGTGGCGCTGATCGGCATGCGCGGCGAGCTGACGCGTCTGTCGTTCAACGTCGGCGACGCCTGCGCCCTCGCCTCGATGGTGCTCTGGGCGGCCTACACGGTGTTCCTGCGGCTGCGGCGCGACGCGCTCGACATGCCCGAGTTCCTGCTCGCGGTGTGCCTGCTCGGGCTCGGGTGCATGCTGCCCTGGGTCGCGGTCGAGCTCGCGCTGGGCGTGCGCCTGTCGCTCACCGCGGCCGGCGCCGCCGCAGTCGCGTACTCGGCGATCGCTTCGCTGCTGCTCGCCTATGCCGGCTGGAGCTACGTCGTGCGGCGCCTGGGCGCGGCGCGCGCCGGCGTGACGATGCACCTGATGCCGGCGATCTCGGTGGGTCTCGCGGCGCTCTTCCTCGGCGAGCGGCCCTACTGGTTCCATTTCGCGGGGGCGGCGCTGATCCTGTCGGGCGTCGCGCTCGCCTCATCGCGCGCGCGGGCCGCCGCGTGAGCCCGCTCGCGTTCGACGACGCCCTGCGCGCGCGCCTCGAGGCCAATCTCGCGCGGCTCGAGCGCCGCGCGCTGCCGGTCGCGGGCCTCAAGCGCGCCGCGGTGGGCGTGATCGTCGTGGCGGGCGAGGCCGGCGACGCCGCGCTGCTGCTCACGCGGCGCGCGCCGCGGATGAACCGCCACGCGGGGCAATACGCGCTGCCCGGCGGGCGCCTGGATGCCGCCGAATCCGCGCTCGACGCCGCGCGGCGCGAGGCGCGCGAGGAAATCGGCCTCGAGGTCGACCCGTCGGCGTTCCTCGGCGCGCTCGACGACTACCCGACGCGCTCGGGCTACCTGATCACGCCGCTGGTCGCCTGGGTGGCGCGGGCGGAGACGCTCTCGCCCAATCCCGAGGAGGTGGCGCGCGTCTACCGCGTGCCGCTCGCCGACCTGGGGCGGCCGGGATCGCCCGAGTTCTTCTCGATCCCGGAGAGCGACCGGCCGGTGATCCGCTACCCTCTGCTCGGCACGCTGATCCACGCGCCGACCGCGGCCGTGCTCTACCAGTTCATGGAGGTCGCGGTGCTCGGGCGCGACACGCGCGTCGCGCACCTCGAGCAGCCGGTCTGGGCCTGGCGCTAGAGCGCCATCGGCGCGCCGTAGCCGGTCAGCTCGAGATAGCCGCGCCCGGCCTCCCTGCCCGCCCGCAACGCGCGCACCGCGCCTTCCCAGTACACCGTGCCGGTCGTCAGGCGCGCATCGAGCTCCTGGTCGTCCATCAGCGGCTCGAGGTCCCACTCGCCCTTCGGCGTGCGCACGCGCATCGCGACCGGATAGTCGATCCCCGTCCGCGGCGAGCGCCACGCGCGCAGCGGCTCGAAGGCAATGCCCTCGGGCGCGTAGAAGACGCCGCCGGCCTTCGCGCGCATGCGAAACGCCATCAGCGCGCCGCCGTCGTCGAGATTGAGGCCGCACCAGTCCCAGCCGGCGGCTTCGGGCGCGAGGTATTCGCTCGACCATTCGTGGTCGAGCCAGGCGCGCCCGCGCACCTTCGTGCCGTCCACGGTCCCTTCGACCTCGAGCTGCGGCCGGCTGTAGTAGTAGCTCGCCTCGCCTGGCCTCGGACCCTTGCGGCTGTAGCCGCGATCTCCCTGCAGCAGCGGCGGCGAGGCGGCCGCGAGCGACAGGTCGAGCGCGAAGTCGCGCGCCGCGATCCTCGCGCGGTAGTCGTTCCCGTCCAGCTTTAGCCGCCAGTCGCCGATCCAGGCGTCCGTCGTGCCTTCCGCCGCGCCCGCCAGGCCGAAAGCCTCGCGCGCGGCGCGCTGGTCGTGGCGCAGCCTGCCCAGCCCCGGATCGGCGAGCGCGGCGTGCGCGAGCACGATCTGGCGCGGCGCAAAGCCCCCGCCCTCGTCGTACCTCCACGGCGTGCGCGCGCGAAAGAACGTCGCCTGGAAGCCGAGCGGCGCGCCTGCGCGCTCCAGCCACCCGGTCGCGTACCACCACTCGGTGCGGTAGTCCGGGTGCGCGCCGTGGTCGCGCGGAAAGCGCAGCCGGAGCACGGGCGCGACTTCCGGATACCGGACCAGCGGCGCGCCGGCCAGCGCGAGCAGGAACTGCCGCCGCCTCACCAGTCCTCCTTCACCGCGCGCACGGGCGCCATGCCGGTCGCTTCGCGCCCGGCGAGCCGCGCGGTCACGATCGCGAGCGCGACCAACGCCGCCGTGAGCGCGGCAAGCAGCGCCCAGGGCGGGTGCAGGTCCATGCTCCACCCGAAGGACTGCGGATTGACGACGTAGACGAGCACCAGGCTCATCGCCGCGCCGAGCGCGAGGCCGGCCGCCGCTCCGGCGAGCGCGAGCAGCGCGCCCTCCGCGGCGAGCATCGCCCCGATCTCGCCTCGCGTCATGCCCAAGTGCCGCAGCACGCCGAACTCGCGCCGGCGAGCGAGCACGATCGCGCCGAGGCTGGATGACAGGCCGAAGAGGCCGACCAGCACGGCCACCGCCTCGAGCGCGTAGGTCACCGCGAAGCTGCGGTCGAAGATTCCCAGCGAGACGCGCCGGATCTCCTGCGGCGTGCTGAACTCGATGCGCTCGCCGCCCGGCAGCGCGCGGATCGCCTGCTCGGCGTCGAACGCCGTGGCACCGGCCGCAGGCCAGACCGCGGCGTCGTTCGCGCGCGCATCGCCCGTCATTGCGGCATAGTCGGAACGCGCGATCACCACCGCGCCGTGCTGGCGTGCGTAGTCCCGCCAGACCCCGGCGGCGACCAGCTCGCGCGACTCGCCGCCGATCGGCAGCTCGAACCGCTCGCCCGGCGCGACGCCCAGGCGCTCGGCCGCGGATTCGCTCGGCCAGGCGGGCGTCGGGTCGCCCCGCCGCGGCGCGTACGCCGCGCCGACCAGCGGCAGGCGCGCCGAGAGGCCGCCGGGCGGCACGTCGCGCGCGAGCAGCACGAGCGGCGCGGAGGCCGCGTCGAGCGCGACGCGGCCGCTGCGCAGGAACTCCACGCGCGCCACCTGCGGCAGCGCGCGCACCCGAGCCTCGAACGCCGGCGGCAGGTAGGCGGTCTCGCCCGCGTACGTGGTGCGCAGGTAGAGCGGCGCCGGCAGCAGCTTCGCGAGCCAGTCGTCGACCGACTCGCGGAACGACGCCACCATGATCGCCATCGCGACCATCAGCGAGAAGCTCGCGACGATCGCGGCGAGGCTCACCATCGCCTGTCCCGGCGCGCCGCGCAGCTGCGCGCCGACCAGCACGAGCGCCGGCCAGCGCGCCCCGGGCAGCGCGCCCCACAGCGCCTGCGCGACGGCCGGCATCAGCAGCACGCCGCCCACGAGCAGCAGCGCGATCGAGGCATAGCCGGCGACCGGGATGCCGCCGGCGGGCGGCGCGAGGGCAAGCGCGCCCCCGGCGGCCAGCAGCGCGAGGCCGGGCGCGACGGGCGTCGGGCGCGCGAGCGCCTGCGCGACGTCGCCGGGCTTGAGCGCCTGCGCCGGCGCCGCGCGCGCGGCGTCGAGCGCCGGCAACAGCGCGCCCCCGAGGGATACCAGCAGCCCGCCGGCGAAATACGCCGCCGCGCCGGGCATCGAGAACCCTACCTGCGGCGACAGGCCGCGGAACATGCCGGCGCCGAGGTCGGCGCCCCACAGGCGCACCGCGGCGGCGGCGAGCCCGTAGCCGAGCGCGATGCCGAGCGCGGAGCCGAGCAGCCCGGCGAGCCCCGACTCGGCGAGCACGAGGCGCGCGAGCCCCGCGCGGGACAGTCCCAGCACGCGCAGCAGCGCGTGCTCGCCGCGCCGGCGCGCCACCTCGAGCGCCTGCGCGGAGAAGACGAGGAAGCCACCGGTGACGAGCGCGACGAGCGCCAGCACGTTCAGGTTCACGCGGTAGGCGCGCGAGAGCGCCGCGCCCTCGGCCTGCACCGCCTCCACGGCCGCCACGTGCGTGCCGGGCGGGAGCAGCGCGGCGACCTTGGCGCGCACCTCCTCGCGGCTTTGGCCCGGCGCGAGGCGCAGGTCGACGCGGTTGAGGCGCCCCTCGCGGCCCAGGCGCGACTGCGCGGTGGCGATGTCCACGACCGCGGCCGCGCCCTGCAGGCTCGAGGACGGAAGCGTGCCGACAACCTCGAGGGCAACCTCGTCGAGCCCGACGAGGAGCTTCAGCGTCGCGCCGGTACCGAGGTGCAGTCGCGAGGCCGCGCCTTCCGAGAGCAGTACCGATCCGGGCGCCAGCACCGCGCGCATCTGCGCGGGATGCTGCGCGAACAGCGCCGGCTGCAGCTCGGCGGCGCGGAACGGGTCGAGCCCCAGCACGCGCAGCGCGCCCCCGTCCGGGAGCCCCGCATCGACGTCGAGCATCGGGCTCGCCGCGGCCACGCCCGGCAACCGCGCGAGCTGCGGATACAGCCGGTCGGGAAAGCCCTCCCGGCCGGCGCGCACCTCGAGGTCCGCCTCGCCCGCGAGCGCGCGCACGCCCGCGGCGAGCTCGTCCACCGCGGCGCGGTTCACCAGGTGCACGCCGAACCCGAGCGCAACGCCGAGCGCGACGCCCGCCGCGGCGAGCAGCGTCCTGGCTCGGCGGTGCGCGAAGCCGGCGTTGAGGGCGAAGTGCAGCCGCAGGCTAGGCGGCATACTCCCGCAGCACGCGTCCCGGGCCCTGCTCGAGGGCCGCGTACCCGCGGCCATCATGCACGCGCACGCCGTTCACCCACACGCCGTGCACGCCCAGCGGGTCGCGCACCATCCGCGCGCCGCCCGCCGGCAAGTCCTTCACGCGGCGCAGGTTCGAAATGCCGACCTGCGCCGGATCGAAGAGCAGCAGGTCGGCGAACGCGCCGGGGCGGATCTCGCCCCGCTGCGGAATCCGGTACTTGCGGGCCGGATCCGAGGTCAGCCGGCGAACGGCTTCCTCCCAGGTGAAGTGGCCCGTCTCGCGCACCCAGTGCGCGAGGAAGTGCAGCCCGAACCCCGCGTCGCAGAAGTAGATGAGGTGCGCGCCGGCGTCCGAAAGCGCGACTACGCCCGCCTCGTGCTTGAGCAGCGGCGCGACCCCCGCGTCGTCGTTCTGGTAGAGCTTGGCGATCATCTGCTGCCCGAGCGGGCGGTCGCAGAACCAGTCGAGCGGGTCCGCGCCGCCGGCGAGCCGGGGCAGCGGCACGCCGTCGATCTCGACCTTGCCCCAGTCGCCCGAGAACAGGATCCCCGGCTTGGGATGCTTCAGGTCCTCGCGGAACTGCGCGCGGAAGTCGGGATCGCGGTAGATCGCGGGCAGCTCGCCGGGCTTCGCGGCCTTGACGCGCTCGAACGCGGGCAGCGCGAGGAACGGATACGGCTCCTTCAGCGTGAAGTCGAACGAGAGCGGCTGGCAGTTGGCGTGGATGTAGACCTCGCGCCCGCGCGCGATCGCCTGCGCGCAGCGCTCGTAGTAGGTCATCGCGCGCCGCGGCGCCTGGTCGGTGTACATCGTGAGCACGGTCACCATGAACATCGGCCGTCCGGTGTCGGCGGCCATCGCCTCGAGGTACTCGGGGGTCGCCTTCGTACCCGCGGCGACGACGAAGATGCCCCTGCCCGCTTCCTTCAGCGGGGCGACGAGCGCCTTCAGCTCCGCGTCCTCGCAGATCGTCGAGGGCATCGGGCGCCCGCCCCAGCCGCTGTGGTTCGGCGAGAACGACGAGGCGAAGCCCGCGGCGCCGGCCTCGAGCGCCTCGCGCACGACCTCCTGCATGCGGCGCAGCTCTTCGGGCGTCGGCAACCTGCGGGTCGAGGCTTCCTCGCCCATCACCGCGCTGCGGATCGTCGAGTGCCCTGCAAGCACGCCGACGTTCGCCCAGGGGTGCGCGCGCTCGAGGGCGTCCAGGTACTGCGGGAAGGTCTCGAAGTCCCAGCGCGTGCCGTTCAGCAGCGAATCCACGTCCATCCCTTCGACCACGGAGAGGTTCCTCAGCACCGTCTCGCGCAGGCTCGCCGGGCAGGGCGCGATGCCGAAGCCGCAATTGCCCAGGATCGCCGTGGTGACGCCCAGCGCCGGCGACGGCGAGAGCTTCGGGTCCCAGGTGACTTGCGCGTCGTAGTGCGTATGCACGTCGACGATGCCGGGCATGAGGGCGAGGCCCCCGGCATCGAGCGTCTCCTTCGCCGGGCCGGGACCGGCGATGCGCCCGTCCCTGACGGCCACGTCGGCCACCCGGCCCGGCTTGCCGGTGCCGTCGTAGACCGTCGCCCCGCGGATCAGCAGGTCGTTCATCCGCCCAGTCTAGCGGTTCGTCGCCGGCGGCTGCGGTTCGTCGCAATCCGGTGGAGGGGCGGTTTCGCCTGGCCGAGACTGGCCGCGTCGCCCATGGGAGAAACCTCGTGAAATACGGATTCGACGCCGTCATGTGGACGAGCCTGGGCATCCTCTAAGGAGAACGCCATGCTCTTGCTCACCATCGTCCAACGCGCTATCTCGGGTACTCCCGTCTGGGTCTGGGGGCTGCTCGCCGGACTCGTCGTGCTCGGGCTGCTGCAGGCGCGCACGCGAACCATCCACGAGCTTCGCCTCGCGCTCCTGCCCTTCGCCATCGCGGCGTATTCCTTGTTCGGGCTCACGCTGCTGTTCGGCTTCAGCGCGGCGGGCGCGATTGCCTGGCTCGCCGGTCTCGCGACCAGCTTCGGCGCCGGGATCGCGCTTGGGCGGCTGTCAGGCGCCCGTTACCTGCGCGAGACACGACGCTACGTCGTGCCCGGAAGCTGGATCCCGCTCGCGGTGATCCTCGCCATCTTCCTCTCGCGCTACGTCGTCGCGGTGTCGCTCGCGATGCATCCCGACCTGCGCCAGGCCGCCACGTTCGCCGTCGCCGCGAGCCTCGCCTACGGGCTCCTCGGCGGCTACTTTCCTGCCCGCGCCGCGCGGATCTGGTTCCAACGCGTCGCCGGGTAAGGCTAAGCTTCGCCCCGCATGCAGGGCTTCCGCTTCGCGCTCCTCGCGGTGATCGCCTTCAACACGGCGATCGCGGCGCTGCTGACGCTGCTCCGGTACGGCGGGGGCTTCCTCGAGAACCTCGTCTTCGCGAACTGCATCGGCCTGATCGTGCTCGGCGTGATCCACGCCGGCTGGCGCGCGTTCTGGCCGGGCCGGCGACCGCCGATCGCCGCGTTCATCGCGCTGATCGCGCTGGGCGTCGCCGTAGGATGGCTCGGCGGCAGCGCGATCGCCGCAGCGCTCCTCGGCATCCCGTGGACGGCGGGCCGCGACGCGCTGGCTGCCCTCGGCGTGACGGTCGCCGCGGGCATCGCCGGCACCTGGTTCTTCTGGAGCCGGCACAAGGCCGCCGACCTCGAGCGCGGGCGAATCGAGGCGCAGCTCAAGCTCCTGCAGGCGCAGATCGAGCCGCACTTCCTGTTCAACACGCTCGCCAACCTCGATGCGCTGATCGCGACCGACCCGCCGCGCGCGCGGGAGATGCTGCGCCACCTCAACGACTACCTGCGCGCGACGCTCGCGGCCGTGCGGCGCGAGAGGAGCCCGCTCGGCGAGGAGTTCGCGCTGCTGCGCGACTACCTCGAGGTGATCGCGATCCGCATGGGACCGCGGCTGAAGTTCGCGATTGCGCTGCCGACCGAGCTCGCCGGCGTCGAAATCCCCCCGATGCTGCTGCAGCCGCTGGTGGAGAATGCCGTCAAGCATGGGCTCGAGCCCAAGGTCGAGGGGGGCACGGTGTCGGTCCTCGCAAAGGCCGACAGGCGATCCCTCGTCCTCGAGGTCGCCGATACCGGAACGGGTGGCCCCGCGGAGGGCGGCGCCGGCGTCGGCCTGGCGAACGTGCGCGAGCGCCTCGCCGCGGCCTACGCGGGCGCAGCGCGCGTCGTGGCGGGCGCCGATCCCGCGGGCGGCTACAAGGTGACGCTCACGCTGCCGCGATGAACGCGCTCATCGCCGACGACGAGCCGCTCCTCGCGCTCAGCCTGAAGACCGCGCTCGCCGACGCCTGGCCGGGGCTCGAGATCGCCGCGGTGGTGCCCAACGGGCTCGAGGCCGTCCAGGCCGCCGAGCGATTGAGGCCCGACGTCGCCTTCCTCGACATCCAGATGCCGGGCATGACCGGCCTGGAGGCCGCCGCCGAGATCGCCGATCGCATGGGCGAGGACGCGCCGGCGATCGTCTTCGTCACCGCCTACGACCAGTACGCGACCAAGGCGTTCGAGGTCGCCGCGATGGACTACGTATTGAAGCCGGTGCAGGTCGATCGGCTGAAGGCCACGGTCGAGCGGCTCAAGGCCCGCCAGCGCAGCTTCGAGACGCTCGCGCGCCAGCTGCGCTCGCTCGGCGCGCTGGCGCCGAAGGCCGAGCCGCTCGCGCAGGTCATGGCGGGGTCGGGCAATACGGTGAAGGTGATCCCCCTCGACGACGTGTGCTACTTCCAGTCCGCCGACAAGTACACCACCGTGGTCACGGCCGAGGGAGAAAGCCTGCTGCGCACGGCGCTGAAGGACCTCGCGCCGCAGCTGCCGCAGATCTTCCAGCAGGTGCACCGCGGCACGATCGTGAACCTCAAGGAGGTCGCCGCGGCGGTGAAGGACGAAGCGGGCCGCGTCGTGCTGCGCTTGCGGCGCCGCAAGGAGACGCTGGCGGTGAGCCGGGTCTACGCGGACCTGTTCAAGGCAATGTAGCTTGCAGCGGAACGAACGCGCCTGACACACGCATCAGCGCGGCCGGGTGATATAACGGCGTCTCCAGCCGAGCCCGCCCCGATGACCGCCCCCGCCGGCGCACGCGCCCTCCTCGCCTCGCTGCTCCTCGCCCTCGTGGCGACGCCCCCGGCCGCCGCCGCCGGCAAGTGCTCGCAGTCGATCGCCGACCTGTACGAGGCGAAGTCGCCCTCGGTGGTGCTGATCACCGCGCTCACGATCAACCCGTACAGCTCGGAGGACCGCGTGCAGCTCGCCACCGGCTCGGGCTTCATCGTCGACGCCAAGGGCCTGGTGATGACGAACTCGCACGTGGTCTTCGGCGCGCAGTCGATCACGGTGACGCTGGACGACGGCACGGCGCTCCCGGGCAAGATGCTCGGCGCCGATCCGATCCTCGACCTCGCGATCCTGCAGATTTCACCGCCCCCGGGCGAGACGCTGCCGGCGCTCGCGTTTGCCGACTCCGACAGGCTGCGGCCCGGCGACGAGGTCGTCGTCATCGGCAACCCGCTCGGCCTGGACCAGACGATCACGAGCGGCATCGTCAGCGCGGTGAACCGCATCCTGCCCGAGCGCACGCGCATGCTCTCGCGGCCGCTGATCCAGACCGACGCGGCGATCAACCCGGGAAACTCCGGCGGCCCGATGCTCGACCGCTGCGGCCGGGTGGTCGGCGTGACGAGCGAGATCCTCGGCGACGCGCAGAACATCGGCTTCGCGATCCCGTCGAACCTCGCGTCCGCCGCCGTCGGGCCGCTGGTGGAGGACGGCCGCATCGCGCGGCCCTGGCTTGGCGTCGACGGCGGGCTGATCGACGCGCGCCTGCGCCGCCTGTTCGCGCTGCCGCTCGCCGACGGGTTCCTGGTCGAGGCGGTCGAGCCCGGCAGCCCGGCGAGCGTCGCCGGCATCCAGGCCGGCAGCATCCCGGTCAAGATCGGCACCCGCTCGCTGATCCTGGGCGGCGACGTGATCACCGCGATCGACGGCATCGAGCTGAAGAACGGCGAGAACCTGCAACGCGGCCTCGGCCGGGTGAAGATCGGCGGCAGCGTGAAGCTCACGGTGTTCCGCGAGGGCAAGACCTTCGAAGTGACGCTGCCGATCCCCGAGCGCCCGCTCCAGCCCGGCGACGTGCCCGAGTCCTCGCAGACCTTCGCGGTGCCGCAGGTCGACGGGCGCTAGCGCGCTACTTCGGCGCGGCCTCGAGCATCGAGGCGAACAGCGTCGCGATGCCGAGGAACGAGAAGAACCCCGTCACGTCGGTGACCGTGGTGAGGATGATCGTCGAGGCGGTCGCCGGGTCCTGCCCGAAGCGGCGCATCAGGATCGGCACCAGCGCGCCCGCCATGCCGGCGATCACCATCGAGACCACCATCGAGAGCGAGATCACCCAGACCAGGCCCGCCGAGTGGCTCCAGAAGTACACGCCGACCGCGGTCGTCGCCGCGACCGCGAGGCCGTTGACCAGGCCGGTCGCCGACTCCTTCCATATCATCGCCGGCCAGTGCCGCAGGCTGATCTCGCGCAGGAACAGCCCCCGCATCGTGACCGCGAGCGCCTGCGCGCCGGCGTTGCCCGACTGCCCGGCGACCACGGGCATCAGCACGGCGAGCGCGGTGAACTTCGCGATCGTGCCCTCGAACAGGCCGACGACCGCCGCCGCGAGGAACGCGGTCAGCAGGTTGATCTGCAGCCAGCCGAGCCGCTTCTTGACCGCGAACATCGGTCCCGAGGTCGCGCGCTCGTCGGGGCTCGCGCCGACCATGGTCTGGATGTCGAGGCTCGCCTCTTCCTCCACCGCCGCCATCAGCTCGGCCTGCCGGATGACGCCGAGCAGCCGGCCGGCGTGGTTCACCACCGGCAGCACCGAGATCGGCTCGCGCTGCAGGATCGCGACCACGTCCTCGCGCGGGTCGAGGTCGCGCACCGCCGCGACCACCCCGCGCTGGATCTCGGCGATCGGGCGCGCCCGCTCGGCGAGCGCGAGGTCCTGCATGTCGACGCGCCCCGCGAGGCGCCCCGCGTCGTCGACCACGAACAGCTCGCGCAGGCCGCGGCGCCGGGTCGCGCGCAGCCGCTCGATCGCGTCGCCCACCGTCATTCCCGAGCGCAGCGGGCTCACGCGCGCGTCCATCAGCCGTCCGGCCGAATCCTCCGGGTAGGCCGCGAGCTCGCGCAGCTCGCGCACCACCTCCCTGTCGAGCTTCGCCAGCAGCCCCTCGCGCTCCTCGGGCTCGATCTGCGCGAGCACCGCGACGCTCGAGGACGGGTCGGCCTCGGCGAGCACGTGCCGGCCGAGCGCCTCGGGCAGCTGCGCCAGCACCTCGCGCGCGACGTCGGGCGCGAGCGCCTCCCAGGCGCGCACCGCGGCGCGCGGCGCGTGCTGCGCGAGCAGCGCCGCGGCGTCCTCGACGCTCATCGCCTCGAGCTCGCGCGCCGCCTCGCCCGGAAAGTCGAGCAGGAACTTCTGGCTGAGCGCGGATGCCGCGGCCTCAGCGCTCATGCGCATTCCTCCCGACCGGCTTCACGCCGGGCAGCAGCGTCGCCATGGCCTGCGCGCCGCCCGAGAGCGCGTCCCAGTAGCCTCGCACGAGCATGCCCGCGAGCGTGACGCCGTCGTCGGTGCGCGGCGGGCGCGACATCCGGCCCATCGCCCGCGTCAGCGCGTCGCGCGTGAGCACGCCGACGAGGCGCTCGCCCGCCTCCACCACGGGCAGAACCGACGACCGCTCCCAGCCCGGGTGCACCGCGGCGCCGGCGAGCGGCGTCTTCGCCGGGAGCACGGCCTCGGGCCGCGCCATGATCGAGGCGAGGTTGGCGCCTTCCGGCGCGCGCAGCAGCACGGGCAGCGGCACCCAGCCGTCGAGCCGGCCCGCGGTCGTGACGAAGACGCGGTAGACGACCGCGTCGATGCCGCGCACGCGCTCGAGCGCGTCCGACGCGCGCGTCGCGCCCGGCAGCGCCAGCACGTCGGGATCGGTCCAGGCCCCCACGGCGTCCTCGACGTAGCCGAGCAGCAGCTGGGAGGCGAGCGCGGCCGCGGTCGGCAGGCCGGCGATCAGCCGCGCGCGCCGCGGCTCGGGCACGTGGCGCAGCACCGCGACCACCGGCTGCGTGCCGAGCGCGCCGAGCAGCGCGAGCGCGCGCTCGTCGTCCACGCCGGCGAGCGCGCGCCCGGCGGCGTTGGGCAGCATGGCGGCGAAGACCGGCGCGGCCAGGCGCGCGGGCGCGCTCGCCAGCATCGCGGCCGCGGCGGCCGGCGCGAGGCCCTCGAGCACGCGCGCCGCCTCGGGCGGATGCGCGCGCATGAACGCGAGGCCGAGCGTCTGCGCGTCAGCCATCGCCGTTGCCCGCGACCAGCACGATCGGCTCGTCGTGGTAGACGCGCCCCGGCAGCAGCACGCGGCCCTCCTTCGTCTCGAGCACGAGCGAGGTCGCGCTGACCTCGACGATGCGGCCCTCGAACCCGGCGACGCGCACGCGCTGGCCGACCAGGAAGGCCTGGCGCAGGTAGTGCGCGCCGATCAGGTTCGACACGTAGCCGCGCGCGCCGAGGCTGACCGCGATCGTGACCCCGCCCAGCACCGCGGCGACGATCACCGCGACGAGGATCGCGATCCAGGTGACGCGGATGCCGATCTGGTCGGCGCCGACCAGGATCGCGGCGACCAGCGTCGCGCCCTGCGCCAGGCGCGCGAGCGCCGTGCGCTGCGCCGGCTGCAGGCGCGTCGCGGTCGCGAGCACGAGGTCGGCGACGAAGCTCGCCAGCACGTAGCCGGCGACGATGATCAGCAGCCCGGCGGCGAGCGTGGGCAGGTACTCGAGGAAGCGCGCGAGCCAGTCGGTGAAGGTCTGCAGGCCAAGCACGCGCGTGGCCGCCGTGACGAAGAACAGCAGCACGACCCAGTACACGACCGCGCCGAGCACGTTGGCCGAGCGGCCGACCTTCAGGCGCGAGGAGCCCGCCATGCGCTCGATCAGCGTCTCGGCGAGCTGCATGGCGCGCACGGCGAGCACGCGCAGCAGCCGCGCGAGCAGCCAGCCGGCCGCGAGCAGCAGCAGCGCGTAGAACAGGCTGGGCAGGTTCTCCGCCAGCCGCTCGAGCAGCACGCCGGTCGCGCCCGCGATGGAGTTGCCGAGGTTCTCCATGCGCCGATGGTACCAAGCCGACGCGCCCGCGCGGGGGCTCCGGCCGCGGCCGCCTAGGCCTTCAGCGCCCCCATCACGCTCGCGACCAGCGCGCGGTCGTCGCCGACGATGCCGACGCTGCCGCCGTGCATCGGCATGACGGCCGCGCTCATGCCCTCCTTGTCGGCGTGGCCGTCGCGCTCGCGCTTCGCCGAGGGCATCACCAGCAGCGACACCTTGCCCTGCGGCACGTCGAGGATGACGAGGTACGCGGTCGCGCCGTTGAACGGGCACGGGCCCACGTGCATCACCTGGCCCACCTTCTCCAGGTGCGACAGCGGCAGCGTCGGCTCGAGCGCCGCCGCGGCCGCCGCGCGCGGCATGCCGCCCATCATGATGGCCTTGGACTCGTCCTTCATCACGAAGTCGATGCAGGCCATCGCCACCGGGTCCGGCCGCGTGAGCCAGGCATAGCCGCCCGCGCCCGCGCCGGCGAGGACCGCCGCGGCCGCCGCCAGGAAGCGGCGGCGGCGCAGCACCTGCGCGCGCGCCATGCGCCCGGCGAAGCCCTCGGGCACCGCCACCTCGAGCGCCTCGCGCAGCGCCGACTCGAGCGCGCCGTGCTCGCGGTGCTCCGCGGCGCAGCCCGCGCACTGCATCCGGTGCAGGCGCATCGCTTCGGTCTCGGGCGCGCCGGTCAGCAGCAGGCGCCGGTAGTCGAGGCAGTTCACGGGCGGCCCCCGGCGCGCGCGCGCGGCGCGACGAGCCGCCTCAGCGCCTGGCGGGCGCGCGTCAGGCGGGTCATGACCGCGCCCTCGGTGAGGCCCAGCAGGTCGGCGATCTCCGCCCCGCTGAAGCCGCCGAGCACCTGGAGCGCGAGCGGCTCGCCGTAGGCCGCGGGCAGCGCGCGAAGCGCATCGCGCATCTCGAGGCCGCCGGGGTCCGTCCGCTCATCGGGCAGGTCCACGCCGTCCAGGCTCTCCTCGCGCGCCGCGGCGCCCGCGGCGCGGCGGTATTCGTTGCGCACGATCGAGAACAGCCACGCCCGCGTCGCCGCGGCGTCGCGCAGCCGCGGGAAGGCGCGCCAGCCCCGCAGCAGCGCCTCCTGGACGACGTCCTCCGCGCGCGCGCGGTCGCGCGCGAGCCAATAGGCGTAGCGAAACAGCTCGTCGGCGTGGGCACGGACGGCGTCCTCGAAGCTCACCCGGCGGCCTCGGCGACCAGGCGGCCGACCTCGGGGCATTCGCGCAGCCGCGCCCGCGCGCGGTGCACCCTCACCCAGCAGTTCCCGGGGGTGATGCGCAGCGCGCGGCAGACTTCCGGCGTGTCGAAGCCGGCGACCTCGCGCATCAGGAAGGCCTGCGCGGTGCGCTCGGGCAGGCGCCCGAGTCCGCGGGCGAAGAGCGCGAGCGCGCGCGCGCTCGCGCACAGCTGCTCCGGTCCCGCGTCCGCGTTCGGCAGCTCGTCCAGGTCGCCCTCCAGCGGCTCCTCGCGCGGCCCGCGGCGCAGGCCGTCGACGATCTTGTGCTTGAGGATACCGAACAGCCAGGTGGCGGGCGTAGACTGGCCGGCGTAGGCCGCGCGCCCCTCGAGCGCCGCGAGCAGCGCCTCCTGCACGGCGTCCTCGGCCGATTCGCGGTCGCGCGTGCGCCGCAGCGCGAACGCGAGCATGCGGGGCCGCAGGCGGGCGAGCGTTTCCGAGTCGGGCACGGCCATGCGCAGAAGACCCGGAGCGCGGCCGGATCCTTACGCCCGCCCGAAGAAATATCCGGCGTAAGCGGGACGGGGGGTGCCCGACCAAGGGAGGCGGGCCCGGTGCGGGCCCCTTTTCCACCCCTAACCTAGGAGCCTTACGCTAATGGACCAGAAGACCCTCGTGGCGGCCGCGGTCGCCGGATTGTTCGCCCTCGGCGCGGCCGGCGCCGCCCTCGCCGCCGACCCGCAGGAGAAGTGCTGGGGCGTCGCCAAGGCCGGACAGAACGACTGCGGCAGCGACAAGACGGCGCACTCCTGCGCCGGCGAATCGAAGATGGACTACAGCCCGAACGACTTCAAGGCGGTGAAGGCCGGCACCTGCGTGCAGATGGGCGGCAGCCTCAAGCAGGGCGAGGCCGGGCGCCTGGCCAAAGAGCACATGATGAAGAAGGGCTGAGCTTGCTTCGGCTCGGCGCCGGCATCGGGCTGCGCGCGCGGCACTACCCGGAATTCCTGGGTGCCGCGCGGCCCGCGGCCGGCTGGCTGGAGGTGCACGGCGAGAACTACTTCGGCGCGGGCGGCCTGGACCGCCACGCGCTGGAGCGCGTGCGCAGAGACTATCCGGTCAGCCTGCATGGCGTGGGGCTCGGGCTGGGCTCGGTCGAAGGCCTCGACGAGGCCCACGCCGCGCGCCTGAAGGCGCTCGTCGCGCGGGTCGAGCCGGTCTTCGTGTCCGAGCACCTTTGCTGGGGCGCGCTCGCCGGGCGGCACTTCAACGACCTGCTGCCCCTGCCCTTCACGCGCGAGGCGCTCGACCTCGTGGCCGCGCGCGTCGAGTGGCTGCAGGATCTGCTCGGGCGGCGCATCCTGGTCGAGAACGTCTCGGCCTACGTGGCCTGCGAAGAGCCCGACGCGCCCGGGATGGGCGAAGGCGAGTTCCTCGCCGCGCTCGCGCGCCGCTCGGGTTGCGGGCTGCTGCTCGACGTGAACAATCTCTACGTCAACCAGGCCAACCTCGGCCGCGACGCGCTCGCGCAGATGAACGCGCTGCGCCCCGGGAGCGTGGAGGAGATCCACCTCGCCGGACACACCGCGGGGCCGCACGGCCTGGTCGATACGCACAGCGCGCGCGTGTGCGACGAGGTGTGGAAACTGTACGACGCGGCGCTCGAGCGCTTCGGCCCGGTGCCGACGCTCGTCGAATGGGACGCGGACCTGCCCGAGCTCGCCGTGCTGCTCGAGGAAGCCGGCAAGGCCGGCGCGCGCATGGAGGCGCGGCATGCCCTCGCTGCTTGAGGCCCAGCGCGCCTTCGGCGCGGCGATCCTCGAGGGCGGCGGGCCCGCCGCGATGGCGGTCTACCGCGGCAACGTCTTCGGCAACTGGGCGGGCGCCCTCGCGGGCGCCTACCCGGTCGTGCGCCGCATCGTCGGCGAGGAATATTTCGAAGCGCTCGCGCGGCGGTATGCGCGAGCGCACCCGTCGGCGAGCGGCGACCTGAACGAATACGGCGAGGCGCTCGCGCGCTTCCTCGCCGAGGACGACGACGTGCAGGACCTGCCCTACCTGCCCGACGTCGCGCGGCTCGAGTGGCTCGCGCATCGCGCCTACTTTGCCGCCGAAGCCGCGCCCTTCGAGCCCGCGCGCGCCGCCGAGGCGCGCCTCGCGCCGGCCTGCGGCCTGCTCGCGGCGCACTGGCCCGCGGCCGCGATCTGGAACGCGCACCAGCCGGGCGGCGACCCGGGCGCCGTGAACCTCGGCGCGGGCGCGGAGCTCGTCCTCGTGCACCGCCCGGCTTGGCGCGCCGAAGCGCTCGCGCTCGGCGCGGGCGACTACCGGTTCCTCGAGCGGCTGCTCGCGGGCGCGGGGCTCGGCGCCGCGCTGGAAGGCGCGCTCGCCGCCGAGCCCGGCTTCGACCCCGCCACGGCGCTCGCGCGCTGGGTTCCCATGGGAGTGATCACGCAATGAAGAACTCGATACTCGCCGGGTACGTGCGCGTCGCCGGCTGGCTCGACGCCGCCTCGCCGCTCGTCGACCTCGGCCTCCGGCTCTACGTGGCGGAGGTCTTCTTCCGCTCGGGGCTGCTCAAGATCGGGAACTGGAGCGGGACGCTGTACCTGTTCAGCAACGAGTACCACGTGCCGCTGCTGCCGCCCGAGGTCGCGGCGGTCGTCGGCGCGTTCGGCGAGCTCGCCTTCCCGCCGCTGCTCGCGCTCGGGCTCGCGACGCGCTTCGCGGCGCTGTCGATGACCTTCGTGAACATCGTCGCCGTGGCGTCCTACTGGCACGTGCTCGGCAGGAACGACGCCGCGCTCGCGCAGCACGTGTTCTGGGGGACGCTGCTGCTCGTCACCCTGTTCCACGGGCCCGGAAAGGCCTCGCTCGACTACTGGCTCGGCAGGCGCCTGGCCGCCTAGGCTTTGCCGCGCGCGGCAAGCGTCTCAGTCGCCGAAGACCTTGCCCCAGTCCACGTTCGCATCGGGCGTGCGCGCGAGCGCCTGCTCGACCATGGCGATGTGCCCCTTCTCCTCCATCGCCATCTCCTGCGCGAGCGCGCGCAGCGCCGGATCGGTCGCCGTCGCCTTCACCGAGGCGAAGAATTCGTGGGCCCGGTGCTCGGCCTCGAGCGCGATGCGCAGCGCGCCGCGCGGCGTGAGGGTGCGGAACACGAGCTCGCGCGCCGCGGTCTCGGGCGCCGCGGCGTCGAGCCAGGCGTAGGCGCCGGGCGCGAGGTCGGGGACCTCGACGCCGCGCGTGCGCGCCTCCAGCGTGTCCAGGTGCTCCGCCTCGAAGACCGCCAGCCGCCGGAACAGCTCGGCGATCTCGTTTCGCCCCAGGTCTTCCATGTGCACGGCGAACTCGGCGTAGCGCTCGGCCGCCTCGCGCTCGATGGCGAGGGCGTGGGCATAGAGCTCGTTGGCGGTGCGGATCGGCGCGAGCGCCATGTCCACAGCCTACGAGCGGGGCCGCCGCGCGGCTTGATGCAGGTCAACGATGCAATTCGGGCCTCAGAGGCCGGCGTCGCCAAACAGCGCCTGCTCCACGAGAACGATATGGCGGTCTTCCTCGGCGGCCATCTCCTGCGCCAGGGCCCGCAGCGCCGGGTCGGTGGCGACGGTGCGCACGTCGGTGAAGAAGGCTCGCGCGCGCACTTCGGCCTCGAGCGCGATGC